>Ga0181523_10002016_pt1 | contig 20442 bp, 10 predicted proteins | sample PEATcosm2014_Bin_43_FD_119752 | JGI IMG/M metagenome (GOLD analysis project Ga0181523, IMG submission 119752) | Peatland microbial communities from MTU Mesocosm Facility, Houghton, MI, USA - PEATcosm2014_Bin05_30_metaG | ecosystem: Environmental > Terrestrial > Soil > Wetlands > Peat | place... | reverse complement strand
CAGTAGTCGGTTCGTCGAGTATATACAATGTCTGTCCGGTCGGCCGCTTGCCAAGCTCCCTCGAAATCTTGAGTCTTTGCGCTTCTCCGCCCGAGAGGGTTGTAGCAGACTGTCCCAGTTTCAGGTATCCGAGACCGACCTCATCAAGCACGGAGAGGCGCTGTCTGAGGGGAGGAATGGCCGAGAAAAATTCCAGTGCCTCTGAAACGGTCATGTTGAGGATATTGGAAATATTCTTGTCCTTGTAGTGAATATCGAGTGTCTCTCGATTGTATCTAGTGCCCTTGCAGACATCACAGGTGACGTAGACGTTAGGGAGAAAGTGCATCTCGATCTTTTTCTGGCCGTCTCCTTGGCAGCTTTCACACCTGCCGCCCGAAACGTTGAAGCTGAACCTTGAAGGCGAATAGCCCCTGATTCTCGATTCCGCAATCTGGGCGAATAGGTTTCGAATATAGGTGAAGATTCCGGTATATGTAGCCGGGTTCGACCTGGGAGTTCTGCCGAGCGGAGACTGATCTATAGAAATGGCCTTGTCAAATTTTTCGATGCCTTCGATTCTCTTGCATTTACCAGGCAGCAGATTGGCGTTGTAGATACGGTTCACGAGGGATTTATAAAGTATCTCGAAGATCAGGGTGCTCTTGCCGGAACCCGAAACGCCGGTGACGCAGGCAAAGACCCCGAGTGGAATTGCAACGTCTAAGTTCTTGAGATTGAATTCAGAAGCCCCGATTATCTTAATGAATTCCCTCGGTTTGCGCCTGTTTTTAGGCAGCGGGATCTTCAGCTCGCCGCTCAAGTATTTGCCGGTAATGGATGAATCCATCTGCACTATCTGCTTCGGACCTCCGGTTGCGATGATCCAGCCCCCGTGACTGCCCGCCCCAGGCCCCATATCTATAACGTGATCGGCCCATCGGATAGTCTCCTCGTTATGTTCAACTATGACAACTGTATTCCCCGCATCCCTTATCACGGCAAGACTGTCGAGAAGTTTGGTGCAGTCGCGTGGATGAAGGCCTATACTAGGCTCATCGAGCACGTAAAGTACACCAGTAAGCGATGAACCTAATTGAGTCGCAAGCCTGATTCGCTGGGCTTCACCACCTGACAACGTCAATGACGGCCTGTCCAGCGTGATATATCCGAGACCGACACGCTGCAGGAACGAAAGACGTTCTCTAACCTCTTTGATGATCCGTCGTGAGATAGTTATCTCTCTTTCTGTGAGTCTAGAAGAAAGGCCCTCGGTGTAAGTGGCTGCGTCTTTCACCGACATTTTGGAAAAATCCCCAATATCTATATCTCGAATCTTGACATGCAGGGCTTCTTTTCGTAGCCTCTTGCCGGTACAGGCCCTGCAGGGTGTCAAATGAGTCAGTTCGATGTCATCGAGGCCTTCCAAAACGAATTCCTGTTCAGACGAATCGGTCATCTCCAATGGTATCATGTTTTCGAATCCAAGACCCCTGCATTTAGGGCAGGCGCCATACTTGCTGTTAAAGGAGAAAAGGCGCGGTTCGATCTCGGGATAGCTGATGCCGCATTTGGCGCAGGCCAGGGTCCGGCTGAATGGGATGTCTTTATGCTCGTCGATAATATTGATAATTACCGTATCTGCATATTTTAAAGAAGTGTCGATCGCTTGCCTGAGGTTCTTTTCGATTGAGTGTTTTATGATGATACGATCTATCACGATCTCGATAGTATGCCTGATGGTCTTCCTGAGAGAGATGTCCCGAGTTAAATCCACCATCTTCCCGTCGACACGTGCCCTGACAAATCCTTCCATCCTCATCTGCTGAAGCTCTTTTTTATACTCTCCTTTTCGGTCCCGGACAATGGGTGCAAGAATCTGTATCTTTGTTCCTGGTGAAAGGGCAAGGACAGATCTCAGTATGTTATGTATATCCTGCGTTGTGATGAGAGAGCCGCAATTGTAACAGTAGGGAGTTCCTATACGTGTGAAAAGGACTCTCATATAGTCGTATATTTCGGTTATTGTGCCGACCGTGGAACGGGGGCTCTTGCTGACGGTTTTCTGGGTGATTGCTATTGAAGGGGAGAGTCCTTCTATAGAATCAACTTCGGGTTTTTGCATCTGCTCAAGGAACTGTCGCGCATAAGCGGACAGGCTTTCAACATACCTTCTCTGTCCTTCCGCGTAGATTGTATCAATGGCGAGTGATGACTTTCCGGAACCGGAAGGTCCGGTTATAACGGTTATCTTGTCGCGGGGAATCGTGACATTGATGTTCTTGAGATTGTGCTCCCTCGCGCCCTTTATGACAATGAAATCTTGCATGAACGCCGCCTGTATAAAAGCATATCCACATACTATAACTTAAAGAGACGAAGTTAGTCATTTGACCAAATAGACGCTTAAGTGACGGTGGGTCTTGTGTCATATAACAAATTAAGATACTGAATGCAATAAGTCGAGAACCTTGCAGACTAAAGATAGACAATCGACTTATTTTATGGTAAACAATAGACAGATAAGCGTAATACTGCTGAAGTTCAAACTGTGATATAGGGATGGCGGAAAAAAGCGTGGATTAGCGCAGGTATTATTAACATTTAGCCATACCCGGTTATAATTAGCGTGATTGCCGGGTGTACCTTAGAGGAGGATATCATGGCTGCGTCTATGGAGTCAGAGTTTCAAGCGCTACAGAAACGGTTGCCCAGAGTAGGGCAAACAGTCAAGAATAAGAAGCATGGGACCCTGTGGCGAATAATGGCTAAAAGCGAAGCTTGGCAGCCTATCGGGGATGATCCGGCAACTAACCAGCCGCGTATGGTACCAGCGGTGTACCTATCTTTTTGGCGCGTTCGAGATGGCGTGTTGCCGGGTGTCGGAAAAATGATGGGATACCTATACACACTTTACGACAACACTTTTGAAGTCAACTGGACAATTGTGGAATAGCCGAAGAACCATATAAATAAAAAGCCTCCGGCTAAAACCGGAGGCTTTTTTGAACTAAGAGACTAAGAGCTTTTTAGAAAAGCCCTGAAACCTTGCCTGTTTCGGCATCTACATCAATTCTTCTGAATGCCGGGTTTGAGCTTGTGCCTGGCATCAGGCTGATGGTGCCGGCGCAGGGACAGAGGAATTTGGCGCCTGAATAAATCAGGACGTCCCTAATGGGGAGCGTCCAGTTCTTTGGTACACCCTTTACGACTGGATCATGTGTGAGGCTCAGATGGGTCTTGACCATCATTGTCGCGAAGTCAGCGTATTTCGGATCCTCTTCCAGCATCTTAGCCTTGGCTTCGGCTTCGGGCAGCCAGGAGACGCCGTCGGCGCCGTATACTTCCTTCGCTATGAGTGCTACGCGATCACGCAGTTTCATTTCAAGCGGATACAGGTACTTGAATTCGGTCTTCTCGTTGCATGCATCGATTACGGCATCCGCGAGTTCAAGAGCACCTTCACCACCTTTGAGCCAATGCTGTGACTCTGCGCAGCGAGCGCCGGCTGCTGCTGCTGCTTTCTTTACCACTGCTACTTCCGCATCGGTATCGGTGTAGAAACGGTTTACGCAGACGACCGGGTTTATGCCTGATTTGCGTATAACCCCAATCATATGGACCATATTGGCGCAGCCCTTTTCGACAAGGGCAAGATTCTCCTTGGTGTACTCTTCGGCCAGTGCCTTGCCTGCGACCACTTTGGGACCGCCGCCATGCATCTTCAGGGCGCGGACAGTCGTAGTGAGCACCGATACGTGAGGTTTCAGTCCACTGAAGCGGCACTTGACGTTCCAGAATTTTTCGAATCCGATGTCAGCTGCAAAGCCTGACTCGGTTACATGGTAGTCAAAAAGCTTCAGGCCGACCCGATCAGCGATAATGGAGGACTGACCCACGGCGATGTTCGCAAAAGGTCCAGCATGGACGAAGCATGGGTTGTATTCAGCAGTGCTCATAAGTGTTGGGTTGATGGTATTGCGCATGAAGGCGGTCATGGCGTTGCCGACTTCCAGGTCGCCGGTTGTTACTGGTTTGCCGGTTTTGTCGAATGCAACGGTTATATTATTTAGGCGCTTTTTCAAGTCCGCAAGATCTTTGGCGACCGCCAGGATAGCCATGCACTCCGACCCAACAGCTATGCCGAACTTCGACTGCATCATATAACCATCAGTCCTACCGCCCATACCAATTATGATATTGCGGAGACTCTGGGCGCAGAAGTCCATGACCCATCCCATCTCTACGCGAGTCGGATCAATATCAAGACGCTTCATCTTGGTGAGCCGAGCGAGCTGCTCATCATTGTAGTTCCGCTCGTGCTGCATGCGGGCTGTCATGGCCACCATTGCCAGATTATGGGCGTTCATGATGTCATTGATATCGCCCGTGAGACCAAGGGAAAACTCGGTCATCGGGATTAACAGGGCGTTACCGCCTCCGGCTGCAGTTCCCTTGACGTTCATTGTTGGGCCGCCCGAAGGCTGACGCAGCGCGCCACCAACGTTAACACCACGCTTGCCGAGTCCTTCCATTAAACCTACGGATGTTGTGCTCTTACCTTCTCCGAGAGGAGTAGGGGTAATGGCTGTGACCTCGATATACTTGCCGTCTGGCCGGCCCTTAAGACGCTCTATGACCTTGAGAAAGTCGATCTTGGACAATCTGCCCATGGGCAACATTTCATCTTTTTGTAGTCCAAGGCGCTCTCGCCATTGCTCAGGGGTGGGCATGTGTTTTTCTGCTTCTTCCGAAATCTGCCAATCAGCTAACTTCGTCGCATCGAACGGCATAAATAAACCTCCTGACATGTCTTATTTGGTGCCAATAAAAATATAGCTCCTGGAGCAAAGATCAAGGAGCTTTATTAACGCTTAGCTGGAACTAAATAATCCGACAATCATAATGCCGGAGCCATTGTTCTCATCTTTCTGATGCGCTTGGGATGCAAGCGACGGGTTCGCGATCCAATCTTTCTATTCTGACGGCGCATACCTTGAATTCCGGTATCTTCACTATAGGATCAAGGGCGTCGATGGTCAACAGGTTAGCCGCGGCTTCATGATAATGCATCGGGACGAAGACAAGGCCGATTCCTACGCGCTGTGTAACTCGGGCCTTAATGTCGATGCTTCCCCGTCTCGAAGAGACCCTTATCATTTCTCCATCCTTTATGCAAAGCTTCTCGGAATCGATCGGATTTATTTCGACATAGGCCTCACCGGCATGTTTTTCGATGGATGCGACCTTCCTCGTCATCGAGCCCGTGTGATATTGGTAAAGATTACGTCCGGTCGTAAGGACATACGAATAAAATTCGTCTGCAGGTTCCGCCGCAGGCTTGAATTTCAGTGCGGTGAAGGGCGCTTTGCCTTTCGGGAAGCCCGTTTTGTAAAGATAAGGGGTACCCGGATGATCAACCGTAGGGCAGGGCCATTGAATACCGCCCTTTTCGAGACGGCTGTATGTTATGCCTGCAAGATTAGGCCAGAGTCGGCCGAACTCAACAAGGACATCCTCAGGAGAGTTGTATTTCATATTGTATCCCATCCTGGCGGAGAGTTCCATGATGATCGACATATCGTCCAGCGCTTCACCAGGTGCTTTGACCGCCTTGCGGACACGTTGCACCTTTCTGTCGGTATTCGAAAAGGTCCCATCTTTTTCGGCGAAGCAAGCTGAGGGAAGGACCACATCAGCTAACAGAGCAGTCTCGGTCATGAAGATGTCCTGTACAACCAGGAATTCCAGGTTCTTCAATGCCTTCACGGTATGATTGGTATTGGGGTCGCTGATTACGGGGTTTTCTCCCATGATGTAGAGCGCCTTAAGCTTTCCTTCATGAGCGGCCGGTATCATCTCGGTAGCTGTCATACCTTTGTTTGTCGGCAAAGATACTCCCCAGGCTTTTTCGAATTTCTCCCTCACCTCGGGTAGGTCTATCTTCTGATAGCCTGGCAGTACGTTCGGCAGGCATGCAGCATCAGAGGCGCCCTGCACGTTGTTCTGACCTCTCAGGGGATTGATGCCTGTAGATTCTTTTCCGATGTTTCCGGTGAGGAGGGCCAAGTTCGCAGTTGCGCTGACATTGTCGAAACCTGTAGTATGCTGTGTAATCCCCATAGTATAAAAGATGCCGGCCTTGCGCGACCCGCCATACAACCTAGCAGCTGAGATAATCTTATCCTTAGGAACACCGGTTATCTTTTCAACATGCTCGGGCGTAAAGTCATCTACAGACTTTTTCCATTCCTCGAAACCTTCCGAATGTTTGTCGATGAAATCCTTGTCGTATAGCCCTTCCTTCACAATTATGTGTGCGATTCCGTTCAACAGGGCCACATCAGTTCCCGGCCTCAACTGCAAAAAATGCTCTGCAAACCGCACCATCGGAACCTTCCGTGGATCGGCTACGATGATCTTTGCGCCCTTCCGATAGCCTTTAATCATACGATTAGCGATGACCGGATGGGTCTCTTTCGTGTTGGAACCGATAATGAAGATAACCTCTGCATTTTCAATTTCTGCAATCGAATTTGTCATTGCCCCTGAACCGAATATGGCAGCCAGACTGGCCACCGTTGGGCTGTGTCAGAGACGGGCGCAATGGTCCACGTTATTGGTACCGATTGCGCTTCTAATGAATTTTTGGAAAAGGTAATTTTCCTCATTGGTGCAGCGAGCGGAGGAGAGGCCACCGATTGAGTCTGCGCCGAACTCCTTCTTGATTTCCTTCAACTTCGACGATATATAATCAAGCGCGTAATCCCAGGAAACTTCCTCGAAGGTACCGTTTTTCTTGATAAGCGGTTTAGTGAGTCGATCAGGACTGTTGACATATCCGTACCCAAACCTTCCTTTGACACAAAGCCACCCCTCATTCCATGTGTCCGGCTTGGAGGTTACACGAATGATCTCGTTATTCCTAATATTAAGCGTAAGATTGCAGCCGACGCCGCAATAAGAGCAAACTGAATCAACTTCCTTGACGTCCTTCTGGCGTCCCTTCAAAGACCACATTTTGCCGGTCAACGCGCCTGTTGGACATGTAGATACACACTGCCCGCAAAACTCGCAATTAAGGTCTTCTTCGTATGGCGGGCATATTTTCGATTTAAATCCGCGATATGTGAAGTCAATCGCCCCGACACCCTGCACCTCGTCGCAGACCTTCACGCACCTGCCGCACATGATACATTTTTCCATATCTCTTTCGAGAAAAGGATTGCCGTCACGCTTTGCATACACTCTGCGTTCCCCTTCGAACGTCGACCCTTTTGCCCCGTAAAAATAGGCAAGCTCCTGAAGTGTGCAGTCTCCGGCGCTTTCGCAGAGCATGCAGTCATTCGGATGGTCGGAAAGAATGAGTTCTAAAACGGACTTTCGTAGTTGTTCAATCTGGGGGGTTGAAGTCGTCACGTCCATTCCGTCCGTCACTGGTGTTGTGCATGAAGTGACGGCCCGTGGAATGCCTTTAATCTCAACAAGGCAGAGCCTGCATCCGCCGAAAGGTGTAAGTTTCGGGTGATGGCAAAGTGTGGGGATCGATATGTCAAGCATACGAGCGGCATCCAGAACCGTTGTCCCTTGAGGGACCTGCGTAGTTTTGCCGTCAATGGTTATTTTCAGCATAGTTACTCCTTCGCAACGGCCTTGAATTTGCAAACGTCAAAACAGGCGCCGCATCTCACGCACAGGTCAGCATCAAGCTTGTGAGGTTTTTTCTTATCACCGGCAATCGCAGCAGACGGGCAAGCCCTCTTGCATGCACCGCAGCCGGTGCAGACAGCTTCCAGGATCGAGTAGGTAAGCAGGTCTTTGCAGACCTTCGCAGGACATTTCTTGTCGCGGATATGAGCTTCATACTCATCCCTGAAGTAGTTGAGAGTACTCAATACCGGGTTCGGAGCGGTCTGTCCGAGCCCGCAGAGCGAGGCAGATTTGATGTCTTTGCTCAACCTTTCCAACAGTTCGATATCTCCCTCTCTACCCTGGCCCTTGGTAATCCTCTCGAGGATTTCGAGGAGCCTCTTTGTGCCTATCCTGCAGGGCACGCATTTTCCGCACGACTCGAGTTGGGTGAATGCGAGGAAATATTTCGCGATATTGACCATGCAATTGTCCTCATCGAGGACGATCATACCGCCTGAACCGACAATGGATCCGACCTTTGCAAGAGACTCGTAATCGACATTGATATCCAGCATGCTTGCAGGTATGCAGCCGCCGGAAGGGCCACCGGTCTGGACGGCTTTAAGTGCCTTGCCGCCTTCGATGCCGCCGCCTATGTCGTAGATGATTTCCCTGAGCGTGATGCCCATTGGTACTTCGATGAGCCCAGTGTTCTTGACCTTTCCGGTCAGTGCGAACACCTTTGTGCCCTTTGACTTTTCGGTCCCGTAAGATGCATACCACTCCGCACCTTTGGTAATTATATACGCTATATTCGCCAATGTCTCAACATTGTTTATGACGGTAGGTTTTCCCCAAAGGCCACTGAAGACAGGAAAGGGTGGCTTCGGCCGGGGCATTCCGCGCTGCCCTTCGATAGAAGCTATAAGCGCTGTTTCCTCGCCGCACACAAAGGCGCCGGCACCAAGTTTCAGCTTAATGCTGAAATTAAAACCGGTATTCATAATGTTCTTTCCGAGAAAGCCTTTGGCCGTTGCTTCCTTGATCGCTTGTGAAAGTCTTTCGACCGCCAGTGGGTACTCTGCCCTGACATAGACGTAACCTTTATCAGCACCAATGGCGTATGCGCCGATCAGCATTCCCTCTATAACGGCATGGGGGTTGCCTTCGAGTACCGCCCTGTCCATAAAAGCCCCGGGGTCTCCTTCGTCGGCGTTACAGATTATATATTTTTGTGACGAGGGCACTTTGCGGCAAGTCTCCCACTTGACGCCTGTAGGAAATCCTGCACCGCCTCTGCCTCTCAGTCCGGATTTGGTCATGACGTCGGTCACTTCTACGGGACTCATTGTTTTAAGGACTTTATCGGTAGCTTTATATCCCCCGTTGGCAACATAGGATTCCAGGCTCTCCGGATCTACGACTCCGCAGTCCGATAAAACGACCTTTATCTGCTTGCTGTAAAAGTTATCGTATTCTTCATCAGTAATCCATTCAGCAATTGGCGCGCCCTGGATGATATGTTCATCAACAATACGCTGGACCATGCCGGCATTGACTTTCTGGTATGTCGTCTTCTTGCCGTCAATAAATAGGTCGACTAGAACATCCTTCGAGCACATACCCAGACAGCCCACTTTATGGGTCGAGCATCTGTCCTTTATTTCGGCAGAAAGGCTGGATTGTTTAAGCAGTGTTTCAAAGGCTGAAAGGACGTCTCCACCACCGGAGGCAATGCCTCCAGGGCCCATACATACCCTGATAGAAATATCACTCATTTTTTTTGGTTTCTTTTTTTAGAGAACGGATCTCTCGGGTAAGGATGTCGGTAGTCGCCTTACCGAACATTTTTCCGTTGATAATAACTACGGGTGCAAGGCTGCAGGTGCCGAGACAGGCGAGCTTCTCGACAGTGATCAATCGGTCTTCCGTAGTATCCTGATCTTCTTCGAGCTTCAATTCCCTCTTTACAGCGTTGACCAGCCTCTCGGCCCCGCGCACATGGCAGGCAGTTCCACAACAGGCTGTGACTATGTTCTTGCCTCTCGGCTTGAGATGGAACTGGGCATAAAACGTTGCAATTCCGAAGAACCGGCTTGCGGGGACATCTAGCTCATTGGCAAACCAATATACTGCTTCCTGGGGCACATAGCCGAAAGCTTCCTGCGTGTCCTGCAGAAGGGTAATGAGGTTGCCTTCCGATTCTCTAAATTTAACGATTAGATCTGTGAGCTGTTCGTGCATTGCGATTAATTTAACATTCATGACAAAAAATATCCAAATAATATTTTTAATTGCTTTATAAATAATAAAGCGTTTTTGATGGCAAATGTTTTGGCTCAAAAGACTCGCAAGTCGACGACCGGAAAATTTATATTCCGGTCGTCATCATGATATAATGATTTTTTACCATAAAAATAAGGCGTTACGAACTGAAAGGATTATCGGAACATCCACCATTTAATATTATGACACTTCCACTTTCGTCCATATTATGCGAGACGGCTTCAGAACTGATCGCCAAAGATGAAAACGGCCTCCTGCTGGGCGATCGTCTTACAGAGATCGTAGACCGGGTGCTCGTTTCCTCGTATCTTTCGACAACGCAAGGAGCGACTTCTGCTGATTTTGCCGATATAGCCTTCCTGGCCATCGGGGGCTATGGGCGCAGAGAGATCATGCCTTACTCGGACATCGATATCATGCTGCTGTCAGGAAACGACGATAAGAGTGCAAGGAATGCGGCACAAACACTTCTATATAGGTTGTGGGATGAAGGGTTTAACATTAGCCACTCGTTCCGTACTCTCAAGGGCTGCGCAGATGATTCTATGAAAGATCTCCATACCCGAACAGCACTTCTTGATTGCCGCTTTCTCGCGGGCAATGAGGCTCTATTCAGGGATTTTAAAAGGGACATTTACCCTAAGCTTTTGTTTAAAGGGAAAAAGGGCTTCACAGCGGAAATAATCAGGGAAATCGACAAGAGATATAAAGTAGCCGGCGATTCACTTTGCCTCCTGGAACCGAATGTCAAGGAGGGCAGGGGAGGGTTGCGAGATGTTCACGCGATGTCGTGGCTGGCAAGGTCCGAACTTAGACTAAGTGCAGTGGAAGAGTATCGTCAATTCATGTCGGAAGTTAGGTTCCGCGATTTTCTTTCTGCTTACAAGTTCATGCTGAAAACTCGTGCGTGCATACATATTAAATCGGCAAGGAAGAACGACGTGCTTTCTGCTGAAATTCAGGACGAAGTCGCTTCACTATATGGGTTCAGGGACACGACGCGATTCTTCGCGCCCGAGATTATGATGCGCGTCTACTACTATAAAGCGAAGGTAATCGTAGATGCGTTGGCAAAGATTATGAAGCTTTGCGGGAAAAGATATTTTTATCTGCCTGCGCCCTTCATGGTGCGGAAGATCAATGGCGATTTCAGTATCTCGCGGAACGAGATCATCTTAAAGACGCCTGATGTTTTGGACGATGCAGCTAAAATTATAGAGGCATTTCATGTCTATGCCATCACTGGGAAAAAGTTCAGTTATCAGGTCGAGGAACTTCTGAAAAACAGGTCTGTTTTCATTAATAAAGAGGTTCGCTCTTCGAGTCTGGCAATTCAATGCTTTCGCGAAATACTCAGGGGCGAAAGGGTTTACGAAACACTCCACAAGATGCATGATATCGGGGTGCTCGGCAGATTCATTCCAGAATTCGGAAGGTTGCGGCATCTTGTCATTCTCGAGGCCTTTCACCGCTATACGGTAGATGAACATACGCTGCTTGCGGTGCGAAACTTTGAGAGACTAAAAAACAATAAGCAGGGCAAATTGCAGTATCTAGCTGAAATTGTGCGAAAAGTTAAGCAGGAGGTCCTCTTTCTGGCTATACTTCTTCACGACATAGGGAAGGGAGTATCGAGAAAGCATGAGGAAGTTGGATACATCATAATAAAAAGCATCCTGGAGCGGCTGCTTATCGAGCAGCATGACCGGCAGAAGATAGAATTTCTCGTGCGCAACCATATTTTCCTCGCAAAGCTTGCGCTGACACGTGACCCCGACGCTCCTGAAACTGTCATCCAGCTTGCCGAGGTGGCAGAAGACGAAGAGAATCTAGACGCCCTTTATCTTATGACTTATGCCGATATGAGCGCGGTCAATGATGAATTCTGGAGTGAATGGAAGGCATCGCTTCTAACAGGACTTTATGCAAAGACACGAGACCATATCAGAGGTGTGCACCAGGATACCTATCCGTTGCTTGATAAAAAACTTCAGTTGTTTGTCAGAGAGATGTCGGAAAGATATCTGCTTTCAAATGCCATCGACGAAATAAAGGCGGACCAAGCCCAATCCAAAATCGCAAAGAAGGAGGGTCTGGCCGTATCCATTAAGGAAACAGGCGACTTTGCCGCTGAAATCACGGTCATTACCGTTAAGATGCCGCGGCTATTTTCAAGGATTGTTGGTGTGTTGAGCGCACGGGGCCTGAACATCATACGCGCTAGGCTCTTCAGCAGCGACAAGGGGATGGTCATTAGAAAAATCATCGTATCAAATTGGGGGAACTTATTATGGGAGGGGATGGAAACGGACATCAGGCGTGATTTGCAGAGAGTTATTCTCCGCGACGAATCAGTGAACCTGAATCAGACTGCGGCCATTGAGAAAAGAACGCGCTCCAAGAGATTCGAGACTTTCTTCGAGATAGACAATGAATCATCCGACCGATACACAATTCTCGAAGTCATGCTGCCAGACAAAATAGGCCTTTTATATGACATTACCATTCGTCTGTATAACTATAAAATTGATATACTATCGGCGGTAATCAATACCGACGACGGCACCGCCCATGATGTATTTTATCTGAATAAGGACGGCGACAAGCTTGGTTTTGAAGACTGCCTGCAGGTCCTCAACGAGTTGTGGGCCGTCGAGGACGACACCCGGTAGGAGTTGACAGAGTGCGAGTTAAGAAAAAAACTGTATACATAACCATTATATTATTTGTTATAGGCATCCTCTTCCTGGCCGGGCGGGGACCCTATATCTCGAATGCGCTCAAGAAACTCATTCTCCCCGAGCTGGAACTAATGACGGGCAAGAAGATTATCGCGGGAAAGATATATATTAACGCCTTCCCATTATTTATAGAGATGAAGGACGCGATTGTTTTTAATGAAAATGGGGCAAAGCTGTTCTCCGCCGAACGGGTTAAAGGATACGTAACCCTAACCGGATTGATGAGGAAAGAGCTGGTAATTAATAGGCTGGTGATCAGGAATTCTGAAGTCCGAGTCGGGAAAGACGAACTTGAGGAGATCCTTGCGAGCGTCAGGAAATATCTTGCCATTGAGAGAAAGGATGTCCTGAAGGTTGCCATCCGTTCAGTTGTTCTGGATAATTCTTTTTTGGACCTCCATGATGGTGAAAAGAGGATTTCGATAAGAAGTGTGTATTCTGAAGCAACGCTGGCAGACAAGCCTGCCTTCAATCTATCTCTTCGCGAGTTGAATCTGCACATGCCCGGCATTCCGGAAATGTCAGGGTCCGTTGATGCTCTTTTCTCCATAGATAAAGACATGATCGATATAAGAAGTTTGAAGGTGGGCGCTTACGGTTCCCAGATGAAATCTAGTGGTACAATTGGCACAAGACCTATTGCCGGTGAAATAAAGACGGATATAGATTTATTGATTGAATCCGTCAAGAAGGTATTCCCGCTTAGTAAACGTGGCGAAGGAAAGATAAATGCCAGCGGTACGATAAAGGCGAAAAACGTCACATCACTTGGAGGTTTTAACCTCGACCTTAAAATCAATGGAGACCTATATCTCGAAACCCTCATGGAGTTGCTGAAAGTTAAAGAAAAACTTGAAGGTCATGTGGAGGTAAAAGGTACGATTACGGGTCCGCTTAACGACCTCCGCGGCGATATTGCGGCTAATATGAACAATGGGAACCTGTTCGGGGTTAAAATCGACAGGCTTAAATGCGCTATCAATTATCAGGATAAGGTAATGAGATTTGCCGACGCCCGTGCATCGCTCTACGGAGGCAGCGCAACGGCTGAGGCAATGATAAACCTGCCTGTGGTTGATTATTACAGATTCAAAGTATTCGCAAAGCAGGTAGAAAGCAAAGGGTTGTTTGAACTGATTAAATGGGACCCAGGCATCGCACCAGGCAAGGTAGACGGAGAGATCTCCTCGGAAGGAAGCACCTTCAGCCCGCAAGGTAATTTTTCATACAGGAAGAGTGCTGGTGGCAAAGACGTGCTCGAAAGAGTACATATTATCGATGGCACTTTCAATATGGTGAAAAATGTGATAACATTACCCCGGTTGAGCATATCTACGGGCTCCTCATCTATATCTGCAACAGGCTCTGTGGACCTGCCTAACAATGCACTTTTCTTCAGGGCAAACGGGGTTACCAAAGATTTAGATGATTTGACCTCTCCCTATTTCACAGCCCTGTCCGGTCCCGCTGCATTCGGCGCCGTATTGTCTGGAGCGAGCGGGGACCCGGTGCTGGATCTCAAATTCAAGTCGGGCGACACCAAATTCTTTGCAGCTAAGTTGGACCTGCCTAACCTCACGCGACCTCATACGATATCATTTAGCTCGATTGACGGGGATGTCACGTATAAGAAAGACCTACTAACCGTCAAGAATTTCCAGGCGGTCTCATCCGGTATTACTGTAAAAACTCTGGGTCAGATCCACTTCCAAAAGGCTAAGCATCTGTTCGATGTCATATCTCCTATCTATGATCTTCGAATAAGTTTTGATAAAGGAGATTTAAAGGACCTTTCGGCAATGTTCCAGGGAGTACCGCCGCTGCTGGGATCATTTAGATCATCGTTCAGTTTCATAGGTCCGGGCGAACTGGCAAGAGCCTCGGGAGATTATCACGCATGGGACATCATTATGCCAGGGGACTACAGTTTGGACAATGCCGATGCTGTCCTGGCTTTCGAAAAAGGAGAGTTCACATTCAAATCCCTGACCATAAAAAAGGGGCCGGTACTCCTCAATGCAAAAGGCATGGTGAGTATAGATAAAAAGTACGATCTGTCGGCTACCATGAAGAGCCTGGATCTGATGGCTGTTCTTCCTCACAAGATGCAAGAGAAGCTGAAGGAAAGCAATCTTAGACTCATCTCATTGTCGGACGTGGCAATTAACGGTCACGGAACTTTTGCCGAGCCTTATCTGAAACTTAACGGTGTGTTGAGATATCGTGACCCCGGCAGAGAACAGTCATCAGGATCGGGAATGGTAACGGCTGAACTGATGGGCAAGAACGCAACTCTCTCTGGAAATTTCATGGATGGCAAGATCAAGATCCAGGGGGCATCATCACTTACCGAAACGATGCCCTGGCATGTCGATATCAAAATGCTCTCGGCAAGATCGGACTTCCTCTTAGCGGGATTCTTAAAAGATGTCCCTGAAGACCTCCTTATAAACCTCAAGGGAGATGCCAAGCTTTGGGGTGATAGAAACAGCTTCAACGGCATACTTTTTCTTGAGAAAGCGTACGTATATGGTTATGGATACGGTCTGACCAACAGCAAACCTATATCGGTTAAGCTCCAGGACCGGGTCCTTGCGGTAGAATCGTTTGCGATGAAAAGCGAAACTGCTGAAATTCGGCTTAAGGGTGATGTGCATATAGGCAAGAGTTTCAATCTTTCTCTTGACGGGGCGTCCTCACTTGCTCCACTCAGGTCGGCATCCCGTAACATCGACTTGCTTAAGGGAGATGCGAACTTCGCATTGACGCTTACAGGCGCTTGGGATAAGCCGCGCATTAATGGGAAGATGAGCGTTGCCAATGGGGCTTTCGGCCTGAAGAACATACCCCACAGGCTGACGTCTGTCAGTGCAAATATATATGCCGATGAAGACAGAATTGTCCTGGAAGAAGCACGGGGTAAAATATCGGGAGGAGACATAGTACTTCATGGTACTGTTTACCTTGATCGCTTCTCATTGAAACGGTTTTTCTTTGAATCCACGCTCACCAATGTTACGGTTTCGGTGACAAGAAATTTCTGGGCACATTTCGACGGTAGCCTTGCATACCAGGGGTCTCTTCAGGCGCAGAACATCACAGGTGATTTGCAACTGAACAAAGCCCGCTATACGGAGCGCGTTGAGTGGAAGAGTTGGCTACTACAGGCCGGCAGAAAAGAGCGGATTAAACTTGAGGCGGGAAAGCTCGACCAGACCGGGCTTAATGTACGGGTGCGCGGCAGCAATCTGTCGATAGATAACAATGTGGCTAGGGCTGCCATTAAAATGGATCTAGTAGTCAGGGGCACTATGGGCCAGCCTGCCCTGCTGGGGAGGATTGAGACCATAAACGGCATAGTCTATTTTAGGAACAATGAATTTTCAATACTGAAAGGGGTTGTCGACTTCGCCAATCCAAATGAGATCAGCCCCTATTTTGATATTCTTGCCGAATCTAGGATAAAAAATTACACTGTGAGGCTGTCGCTCGACGGACTTATCGACCAATTCAACTTGGTACTTTCTTCCTCTCCTACGCTTGAAGAAAGTGACATCCTCAGCCTGCTTACCGTCGGAGATGTCGGCAAGAATTTGAAGGGACTGGAAGGTGGTATCGGTGCTGCAGAAGCGACATCTTTCCTCACAGGTAAGATGCAGGATGTTGCAGAAGACAGGTTGAAGACGATAACCGGGGTCGACAGGCTTCAAATAGATCCCTCCGTCTCGAGGACTGCCGGCACTGTATCGCCGCGGGTTACATTATCGAAGAAACTGATAGGAGATCGTCTGTATGCTACATATAGCGCATCCGCAGATGTGAAAGAGGGACAGATAATCAAGTTGGAATATTTACTTAATAAGAATTCGTCTTTGGTCGGCGTCAGGGATGAACAGGGAGGCATCGGTGCGGACATTAAGTTCCGTTTCGAGTTCAAATAAGTGAAGATGATCATTGCGCGAAACATTGTACACGCAATATCGAAATCAACCTTATGGGTTGCTTTGCTGTTTCTGGGTCTCCAATCTTTCAATTCGACGGTATTAGCCGAAGAAAGTTCAATGAAAACGCAGCCGATCAAGGAGATCGAAGTTAACGGACTCAGATCCATCACCGAGGATGAAATCCTCTATCTCCTCGATCTCAAGAGGGGCATACCTCTTGATGAGAAGCAGTTGCGGATAGGGATCAAGCGTGCTTTTTTGAAGGGGATTTTCCAGGATATCGTCGTTGAGAGTCTGGATGCGCAACGTGATCGGATACGAGTGATAGTTAAGGAAAAAAACATCATAAAATCCATAGACATAACCGGCGCCTCTCATTTCTCCAACCGTTTTATCAAGAAAAGCCTCTCGATAAAAAAGGGAGACAGATTAAATTACGGAAAAATCGAAAATAGTGTTGCCACGCTTCGTGATGTTCTCAAGATCAAGGGATTTCCAGGCAGCAATGTGTCATATTCCGTAAGCGAGCCGCGGAACAATAAAGTCGATGTCAATATAACGATCGCGGAGGGTGAACCTCTCCTGATTAAGGAGATCAGGATTTCCGGCGGCAGCGCAGATGACAGTGAAGAAATCTCCAGACGACTGAAGCTCAGCACTGGGGATATCATGGACCGGGATTCAATCGATCAGAGTTTAGAGAAGATTAAGGCCGACTATAAGAATAAATATTACATGGATACTCATATTTCATACAGTTTTACAAAGGGCATTCTCGATATCGACTTCACGCCCGGACAGAAGTTGACTATTGTTTTTGATGGAAACAGCACCGTGAGTTCGAGTTCATTAAGAAAAGAGATACCTTTTTATGAGCTTGACGAATTCAGTGACGACATCCTTGAAGAGACCGTCGGAAGGATCATTAGCCTCTATCACCGTGAAGGCTTTCCCGATGCTCAGATTGCACCAGTTGTGACCGCTGCCGGGAGAGACATTAATATAAAATTCTTTATCCATGAGGGCGACCGATATCACGTGGACAAGATAACTTTCCGGGAATCCAGCATAAATTCGGATAAACTGAAAAGCATCATTCAGTTACAGACCGGAGAACTTTATAATCCGGATCTTGTTACTCCGGACAATGACAGTATTAGGGAGTTCTACCACTCCCTTGGATATCTCTATGTAAATGTTGAAGAACCCGAGGTTGAGATCAACGATAAGAAGGCCTCGATTACGTTCATGTTAAATGAAGGCATTCAGGTCAGAGCGACTGCGGTAGAAATTAAAAATAATAAGAACATATCGAGCGAGGAGCTACTGCGTAATATCCCCCTTAAAAAGGGGAATCCATATAATGAAGTCGATATCCTGGATTCCCGGATCAAGATACAGAACATGTATCGAAACAAGGGATATCTGGATGCGAGTGTTGCAACTGAGAGGGAAATCTCGGGGGAAAACGCGTCCGTTACGTTCAAAGTTCAGGAAGGCAGAGAGTATTTCTTCGGTAAAAACGTTGTGACAGGCAATGAAGATACGAAAAGGAAAGTAATAACGCGGTCCTTGCTTCACAAAGAAGGAGACCCATTCAACTACTCTTTGCTCCTTGGAGAAAGGCAGAGACTTTACCGTACAGGAGTATTCAAGGACGTGGAGACAGCGCCGTGGGAAGAGAAAATCGATAATATAAAGGATGTTCTATATCGGATCGAAGAGGGGGATGCAGGCGCGGTAGAATTCGGCTTGGGATACGGCGAGTATGAGAAGTTCCGAGGTTTTATGGATATAGGCTACAAGAACCTCTTCGGCATGAACAGGCAACTGTCGTTTCGGACGGAGATGAGCACCCTGACCCGACGGTTTATTATCCAATATTTTGAGCCATGGTTTCTCGACCGGGAACTCGGATTCAAGGCCCAGATCCTTCGCGAGTTCAAGAAGGAGTTGAATATCGATACGAGAGATATAGATTATCGTTTATCTAGGTACACTGCCACGGCAGGGGTGGAAAAGAAGTTGAGTAGCAATGTAAAGGGTGAGGTATATTATGAACTTGACGATGTCAAGACCTATGACGTAAAGCCTGATATCGTTCTAACTCATGAAGATACGGGGACACTTTTAATAAGTGGCTTTAAAGCTGGACTGATATATGACAGCAGGGATAATCCGGTCAATTCGAAGAGCGGGATACTCGGGGGCATCACATATAAAGTTGCAACCGCTCTTCTGTTTTCGGAAACCGATTTTAACAAAATTCAGATGTATGCTAATAAATATATGGCACTTGGCAAGGATATCGTACTGGCTGTATCCATTAGGGGTGGAGCGGCGAAGGGCTTTTCAAGAACAACCGAACTTCCCCTTGTCGAGCGCTTCTTCCTTGGAGGTCGCACTACGGTTCGGGGGTACGCCCAGGATACGCTTGGGCCAAGAGGCGTAGACAACAACCCAACTGGAGGAGATGCTTTTCTCATGGGGAACGTCGAATTTCGATTCGATGTATGGAAAGGGTTGGGGTTGGTGACCTTTGTAGATTGGGGAAATGTATGGCAGCAAGTGCAGCAAGTTACTTTCAATGACATCAGATATACTACGGGATTAGGATTGAGATACAACACCCCTGTAGGCCCGCTGAGTGTAGACTACGGTTATAAGCTGAACAGGAGACCGAATGAAAGCAAAGGAGAGATTCATTTCAGTGTTGGACAATCATTTTAGGTGGTATTGCACGATATGAAGTGCACAGAAATTAGGAGGATAATAGTCGTGGTGCTCCTGATAGTATTCATGCTTATTGTTGCTGCACCCAAGTTATTTTCCGCTGAACTGATAGACAGGGTAGTCGCCTATGTCGATGATCATGCTATAACTTATTCTGAATTCTGGGATAAATTCGGGAAACTGAAGAAGGCTTTGCCGGATATAACCGAAGAAGAGGCCGTCAATTCCATGATCAATAACCTTCTTCTCCTGGAACAGGCGCATAAGATGCGACTGGAAGCCTCAACGGACGATGATCTGGTCAAAGAATATATCGAAACCAGGATCAAATCAAGGGTTTTTATCAAGGAAGATCAACTTGCGGCATACTATGCGGCGCACAGGAAAGAATTCGAAGGGAGGGATTATCTTTCGGTAAGAGATGAGATCGAAAAATACCTTTCAGAGCTCGAAATCAATAAGCAGCTCAAAGAGCACCTGCAGGACCTGAGAAAACAATCGAATATTGTAATCCAGCTTAAGACTTAAATATCGATTATGACTGCGTTCTCATCGCATTCGGGGAACTTGTGGCATTTCAAGCAGTCCCCCCAGATTTTCTGCGGAAGTTTAGCTTTGTCGGTATCTGTAAAGCCGTTTTTCTTGAAGAAATCAGGATGATAGGTAAGGGCAAAAACACGCTTAATGCCAAGATCTTTCGCTTCTTTGAGACATTTCCTTACCAGCGCCTTGCCGATGCCCGAATTTTGATATTCTTTTTGTACGGCAAGGGACCTGATTTCAGCCAGGTCCTCCCACAATATTCTAAGGGCGCAAACACCTACAATAGTGCCTTCATAATCGTAAACGAAGAAATCCCTGATGCTCTCATAAAGTTCGTTAAGCGCGCGAGGGAGCATCTCTTCTTTTCGAGCGAACTCATTTACCATCTTCTGAATCTGCTTGATGTCAGTTATTACTGACTTTCGAATCTTTGGCAAGGGTATATCCTTTGAGAATTATTTCTTTGTTTATGGTCAGCAGATTCCTTCTTTTGGCCGACGTAACGTCCCAAAGGGCATTGTTTAGTGCTTCAAGGCTTATGAGATCCGATATCGCCGAGAAGGCTCCGATGAGAACCATATTTG
>Ga0181523_10002015_pt1 | contig 20444 bp, 20 predicted proteins | sample PEATcosm2014_Bin_43_FD_119752 | JGI IMG/M metagenome (GOLD analysis project Ga0181523, IMG submission 119752) | Peatland microbial communities from MTU Mesocosm Facility, Houghton, MI, USA - PEATcosm2014_Bin05_30_metaG | ecosystem: Environmental > Terrestrial > Soil > Wetlands > Peat | place... | reverse complement strand
TCATAGGGCTTGCCGAGAAAGCTGGAGCCATTTTCCACTTCGTACGCAGCATTCGAGATCTTGTGCCAGATTATCGGAGCGAGGTTGTCGAATCCAATCTTTCGGCAATGTTCCTGAATTGAGGCATGCAGCGGTACGACAGTGTGCCTCCCGTTGTTCTTTCTCCTCGAAAGACATACGTCGCCGACAACGCAGATCAATCGGCCGCCTGGAACGAGAGCTCGAAAGCAGTGCGACCAAACCTTATCCAGTTCTTTCAAAAACTCGTCATAACCTTCGATATGGCCCATCTGCCCTTCCGAGTCCCGATATTCCTTAAGGGTCCAGTAAGGGGGCGATGTAACAACCAAGTGAACTGAGCCAGGCTTCAACCCGGTCATTTCGCGTGCGTCACCGTGATTCAATGTGTGCGCTGTCGGAATTCTCCGGACGGCCTCCTCGATAAGCTTTATCAGCTGTTTGTCTTTGGCTATGCGCGGAATGTCGGTTTGAGGGTCCTTGAGGGGGAGAATCCCTGTGGGGACGAAATGAGAAAGATCAACAAGACCCTCGTGAGACCGAGTCTGCCCGTCCACAATTTTCTTAAGCTTAAGCGCTACGCTCATGAAGAATCAGTATTGATTGTAAGGTCAAAGAGTCTCGTATAGGATCGCATTTGCTGCCATTGCGTCAAGCACCATCTCGGTCGAACTAATTCTAACAGCGAGCACTAGAGAGGCTCTATGCCAGATCCGGACCAACCAATCGACTACGGTGAAGAACCAGTAGAGCCAGTAGAGCCAGGTACGACAGCTCTCGAACAAAAATACAGTAAGGAAATGCGGCAGATCGTCTCGCAAAAGATTGATCTCCCCATATCCACTCTGCCAGAGATGATCAAAGAGCAAATTGATCTGAATCCAGATTTTCAGAGACGTGACCGATGGGATGTCGAGAAGCAGTCGCGCTTTATAGAATCAATCATCATGAATGTGCCGATCCCGCCAGTGTTTTTGGGTGAAGATCAGTATGGCAAGTATGTTGTTCTCGACGGAAGGCAGCGGCTCACAGCGATCAAAGATTTTCTGAGCAATATCTTTAAACTGTCAGGCCTCAAAGTCTGGGAGGACCTGAACGGTCAAAACTACGCCGAGTTGCAAAAGAAGAAGCTGGCTGCAGCAATTACGCGGCGGTTCGTGCCTGCTGTCGTCATTCTCAAGGAATCCTCTTCCCAGGTGAAATATGACGTGTTTGATCGGTTGAACACGGGTGGTGTCATTGCAGAGCCGATGGAAATCAGAAACGCGGTTTTCCAAGGGGGCTTTAACAAGCTCATCAGGGAGCTTGCGGAACTCCCCGAGTTTCGCCGCTTGTGGGGCATTCCGTCTGAGGCTGGTGAACTTGAAAAAAACCGTCTGTACAGAGATATGACCGATGTCGAGCTGGTCCTTCGCTTTTTTGCGCTCTCTCAATACGAGCGCATGGACATGAAGTTCAAGGATTATCTGGGTGATTACATGGATAAACGCAATAAGGAGTATGCGCAGAACCCAGCGCTCGCCGCTACAGATCGCGCTCATTTCCGACTTGCGGCCGACAACTGCTGGATAGTGTTTGGTGAATCAGCTTTTCGTAAGAGCGCCGACGCAAAGAAATCTGCTCCTCTAGCAGACGCGGTCATGATCTCCCTGTCCGGTTATCCGGCTGATGCGGTTACGCCGAAAGTAGCCAACATCCGGGCGGCCATCGAGACGCTCCTGACGGGCAATGAAGAGAGCCATAGAGAGTTTCAAAAAGCTTTTGGTACAGGAACAAATGGGAAGGGTGCGATCCGCACACGAATTGAGTTGGCAAAAAACGCCGTCAGAGCCGCCATCGAGCAGTGACCGGCGAATCCCATGCAGAATGCCCTGCCCAATCTCAGAGCCTCACTCGACAGAGTCGGAGCAATTGCTGACGACGTTGACGCCCATGTGCAGGATGCTCTCAAGGATGCCGCCATCCAGGCGCGTCATGAGACGACGTTATGCGCGGCAACCGTTATTCTTAGTGGCTTTCTTGAATCGTTTCTTCGAGAAGTCGCCGAAGAAATGATTGCTGACATCTGTAGCCGGGCAGTTCCGTTTGACCAGCTCCCGGCAAAAATTCGAGTAACGCACTTTTGGGATGGTGCTCTGCATCTTCGTGATTTGGCTGGAGACGAGAAGGGTAATAGCCCTCTCGTTCTTACCCAAGCAACGGATGCAGCTAGGCGTCTAGCATCTGTGAGTGGTACCCAGATGCCTTATGAAATCTTGTGGGAAGCGTTCGCCAACACGCAGGCTAATCCGGGATCAAAGGAAATCGGAACCTATTTGAAACGGTTTCACATCATGGAGCCGATACCGACCCTGGCAGTGGCAATGCAAATGTCCGAGAACACGCTCGCACTGCGCCTAAATAGTTTCATGGAAATCCGCAATGAATGTGCCCATACTGGCTCAGCAAAGAATATACCTACACCATCGGACGTTCGAGGTTACTGCGACCTAATTGAGTCGATAGGCGAGGGGATTGTCACTGTTTTTCAGAATGTTCTTGGTGCTCCACCCTATGTAGTACCACCGCCAGCCCTCGCCCCAACTGGTCATCAACCTTAAGCTTGACGCTCTCCGAGTTCGCAAGTCGGCATCGTCCCGGAGGGCATTCAAAATTCTAGGCCTGAGAGCGCCCCTTTTTAGGGGTGTTCTCATTTTTTAGTTCCGTCGGAAGGTGATCGTGATGGTGTCGCGCTTGGAAAAGGGCTTAAGAACTATGCTCTCGCCACTCGTCGCCGTTTGACTGAGGATTTCCCAACCATCGCTTAACATCTTTGCGATGTGGTCATCCATTTTCTGCAAATCAAGCAATCCCTGTTTGCGGTAAATTCCAAAGAAGCTCTTTCGATAAGTGAAGGACTTTATTTGCATTCTTTTGCTCCCATCCGGCGATCCGGGATTAAGGTCGCTCACAGTCTTTTTCTTGCTACTTGACTTTCGTCTTTTGTTCGCCTAGTATACCACCCATCGGCATTCGCAGAAAGAAAGAGCAGCCGTGATACGGTCATGAATAGCTCCTCTCTCCTAAGCAGCAACGTTTTTCAATCCCCCATCACAAATACGTCCCGGCGAACAAACGCACAGTTATTCATCGCCCAAACAGTTAAGAAAAAAGACTTCGTCCGATTACCGGCAATTTCTTTTTCGAACTTGAGACTCGACAATCCTTAGCCATTTCCGCTGAACACACCGTCCCCGCTTCTCATACCGTTGTTGATAGATCGATCCGGGAGCTGGAATCATGCGAGACAATTTGAAGTGCAACTGCAACATTTGCAGAGTGGAGCAGCATCTATCGGCTTCTCTGAGTGAGCCGATTCGGTTAGCACGTTTCTCAGAACTCCAGCCCCTGTATCCGTCACTGGCTGGCTTTGGATCAGCTTCGCTGGTGGTCGAGCATCTTCACTCGCAGCGCGAAGGAGAAGAGCGCCCACCGACTGCCAATGAAATTCTTACGGCACTCATTCGAGCGGCCGAAGATCCGTCCAGGGCGGAAACAAGCAACTCTGTTCTGGTTCTCGCCTTCATGCCTGCAATTCACCGAACCTACAGCGAGGTTCGGGCATGGTTTCGAGAGCTTCCCACGGATGATGTTTCACAACAAACACTCACGTACTTTCTCGAACTTGCATTCTCCGCTCCGGTAGGACTAGTAGATGGTCAACTCTCATTCCTCCTCGCGCGGAGTCTCCGGCGAAATGTCTTTCGCTGGGCACAGAAAGAGATGATTCTCCTCCGGGAGCGGGAGAAGACCCTTGAGCAATTGCGAGAGGTGTCCGAGCCTTCATTTAAGGAGAACTTTGAAACAGTCTCTCTTCTCAATGACTTCCTCGACTACGCGTGCCGCAAAGGAATCATCTCCGCGTTTGAACGGGCTCTTCTGCAGAAAATGAAAATAGAAGGCTTTCTTGCCAAGGAAGCAGCAGATACAAATAAAGTTCTTTCCGAAAAAGCCGTTTTCCACAAATTACAAAGAATCATGGCTCGCCTTCAAAAAGCAGCGAAAATGACAACTCTCGGTCAACCGATCGAGGTACTGCCGAATCTCCGTCTGCGCACAAAAAAGAAAAAGAATCTTTCCACAAAGGCGGGCAGTTTTTCTTTGGGCAGTCGAACCACTTTTTTGGCTATAGGTAAGAGTAGAAGGCAACTCTCGCTGGACTCCTCACCGAAGCAGAGCGAATCTAAAACGGAACAGTTCGCCGCAACTCAGCGGAATCTGTCCCCTACTCTCACAACTCTGCCCTTCGGTATCCGGCGAACTCGATTGTTTCTGGGAACAACTCCGCAGCGGCTCGCTGCAATTCCATCTTCAGTCTTCCCACCAACGCTAGCCCGCCAACCAAAGTCTGGCGAGAGCCTGCCTTCTAATTCTGGTGCGAGCAAGTCTCGCATCCCGCGAAAGGAACTTGCCAACCATGAAACAGTTCTTCCGAAGAAAGTTCGTGACGCGCTGGTTTCGGCCCGTACTCGTCACGCTCTCCGCCTCGCTACTCGTCGCCACAGCAGTCTTCGCCCAAGCAGCCGGTGGATCGCCCTGGGAGAACGCCGTCAATGTTTTGATGACCGCGTTCACAACCACCATCGCTCGTGGTCTCTCGCTCGTCTCCATTGTGATTGCAGGGTTGACCTTCGCCTTCGGTGAAGGCGGCTCGAAGAAAATCATGGCTGGCGTCCTGTTTGGCGTCGGCATGGCCATCGCCGCGGTCAACTTCCTCGCTTGGCTCTTTCCCTGATTCTTCCGCGCCATAGACGCGCTCCGACAAAACGTCAATGACGACCGCAAGACGAATCAACACGGTTTACCGGACCCTTCATCGTCCGCTCACCATCCTTGGCGCAGAGCGAAAGCTCTTCTTTCTAGCCATGTGCATGGGGGCAGCCACCTTCAACATGCTCTCTAGCCTTCTGGGCGGCGTTTTGATGTTTTTGCTTCTCTACCTCGCCGCCCGGTGGGCTACCAACACTGATCCACAAATTCTCCGGTTCATCCTGTCCGCAGCCAGATTTAAGACGCAGTACGACCCCTCCAAACTCACGCCAATCACGATTCGCAGAGAGACGAATGCTTAACCTAAAGAAAATCCTCAAGCCCTATACCGAGACTGGCGCGCTCAACGAGCAAGTGAATCTGTACGGATTCTTAGATCCGCAAGCATTCCTTACAAAGTCTGGGGATGTGGGAGTAATTCTGCAGGTTCAAGGAGTGGACTACGAGTGCCTCGATGGAAATGCACTTGATACGCTAACGAAGCGGCTCGAATCTGCATTGAGGCTCTTCGATGACAACTTCCGTGTATATCAGTACCTGTTCAAGCGAAATCAGGAAGCAATACCGTATAAGGGACATCCGAACCCGATCGTCAACACGGCGATCGAAAATCGCATTCGCTACTTCGTCAGCAAGGCCGACAAGCTCTACTCACTCCAGATTTATTACGTCGTTCTCTTCGAAGGCTCCCGCTACAAGCAGGCTTTGCTGAAATCGCTGACCGAGTTTCATAAACTTCCCAAGAAAGCCATCGAAGACCTCATCGCAGCGTTTTCCACCAGAAAACAGGTTGTCCTACTTGACCGCGAACTCACAAAAGCACTGTCAACACTCCATCAGAAGGTGAAGAGCTTTGTTCTTCAGGTGGGTGATTTCGTCCATGTCGAAATTCTCGGAAAGCAGGAAGCGTTCCGCGTTCTAAAGCGCACCGTGAACTTCACGCCGTTCAAACTCCAGTGTGCGAGCCTGAAACACGATACTTTTCTCGACTACTACCTTTGTGAATCGCACCTCGAATGTCACCGTGAGCATCTTCGCCTCGACGACTTCCACGTAAAGGTTCTGACACTGAAGGAACCCTCAGCTCAAAGCTTTCCGCTAATTCTGAAGACACTTCTCGAAGTTCAGGCCAACTTTCACGTCGTAACCGAGTGGAAAAAGGAAGACTCGGGCAAAACACGGAAAACCATTCAGTCCAAGCGCCGCCACTTCCACAACACCAAGCGTTCGCTTGTCAGCCACCTTAACGTCTCGGATGCTCCGCCAACGGATGTCTTGGTTGACGATTCGAAGGAAGCCCAGGTGCGGGAGTTGGGAGAAAGCATCAAGCAGCTAGAGATCGAGGGCAACTATTTCGGTCATTTTTCACTGAGTGTCGTCGTTTATGACCTTGACCCGGCCAAGGTGAATACCGCTTGCGCCGAGTTCTACAAGGTATTCAGCGTTCATGACGCACAGCTCTACGAAGAAAAGTACAACCTGCTCAACGCCTTCTTGGCGACCGTTCCAGGCGGTTCAGTTTTCAATCTCCGCTCGATGTATCTGCTCAACACCAATTACGCAGACTACTCGTTCCTCTTTACCCTTCACTGTGGTGACCCCGAGAATCGGCACTTGCGGCAGGAATATCTCGCGGTGCTCGAAACGAACCACAACACCCCATACTTCCTGAATCTTCACCACCGCGATGTGGCGCACACCATGATTCTGGGCCGCACGGGGTCGGGCAAGTCGTTCCTCCTGAACTTTCTCATCACAAACCTCCAGAAGTACGACCCTTATACTTTCATTTTTGACCTGGGTGGTAGCTTCGAAAGCCTCACAAGGCTTTTTGGCGGCACCTATGTCCGGGTAGGGCTGAACTCCCCCGGCTTCAGGATCAATCCATTTTCGGTACCACCGACAAAAGAGAATCTCGATTTTCTTACTCTTTTCCTCAAGGTGCTGATTCAAGGAAACGCACCTCTGGAGTTGACCCCCTCTGAAGAACGCGACCTCTATCGGCAGGTCGAAAACCTGTATGAAATCGAGCCAGCCCTTCGAACGCTTACCGTTTTGTCGAACACTCTGGACCACCGCCTGGCAGACCGACTCTCCAAATGGACAACGGGTGGCCAGTTCGATTTCGTTTTTGACAATGCCGAAGACACGATCACTTTCTCGCGTTTCCAGTGCTTCGACTTTCAGGGGATGAATCAGTATCCGGAGGTGTTGGAGCCGCTACTCTTCTATATCCTTCATCGGGCGAACACATCCATTCGCGATCCGAAGATCAGTCACACCTTCAAGGCGTTCTTGATTGATGAAGCTTGGCTCTTTCTGAAGAACCCAGTCATTAAGAACTACATCATCGAGGCCCTCAAGACCTGGCGTAAACAGAATGCCGCGATGATTCTCTCGACGCAATCGCTCGACGAGCTTCGGAAATCGGAAATCCTCGACATCATCATCGAAAGCTGCCCGACGAAGATCTTCCTGGCTAACCCGGACATGGACAGGGAGCTGTACCGCCATCAGTTCAATCTCAACGACAACGAGATCGAGTTGATCTCAACACTTCGGCCCAAACAGCAACTGCTTATCAAGACGCCTGAACTCTCCAAGGTCGCCAATCTTGAAGTGGATGCAAAGAGCTATTGGCTCTACACAAACGATCCGTTCGATAACCGAAAGAGGCAACAAGCATTCGAGAATTACGGCTTTGAAAAAGGCCTTGAAGTCTTAGCGTCAGATGGACAAATGTCCGCCTAATAGCTGTTTATCGGACAAGCCACCGTCCCCTCTAGCAGCACAATCTCAATCCCCTGAAAAAGGAGCTCGACAATGAAGGGTATATCTATCTCTTGGAAGGACCGTCTCCGTTGGATGCTAATCGTGATCACCCTAGGAATTCTGTCTTCGGGAGAGATTCTCACGTGCGCGGCCAATGACACTGCCCGTGTCGTGAAGTACGCTCAGAACGACATCGTTCCCGTAAAAGCCAAGCTGCGCTTCTCAACGCTCATAATTCTGCCCGAGAAGGAAGAGATTCTCGACTTTACGACTGGTGACAAAGAGTTTTGGATCATCAATGGGGCGCACAACCTCTGCTACATCCATCCCGCCCAGGCTGGAATTCGCAGCAACTTGAATCTCATCACGGCCAGCGGCCACGTATATTCCTTCCTGCTCACCGAAATCAGCAGCGATGCGAGCGCCGATCCGGACCTGAAGATATTTGTCGAGCCCAAGGAGCAATCGGGCATCGGAACCGGCGCATTCGCCCAGGGCTATGTCCCTGCCACCGAAGCGGAAGCCTACAAACGGGAAATTCAGACGATCCGCGATCAGTCTAATGCTCAGGTCCAAGCGGCCCAGGCAAGCGCTCAACAACAGATTCAGAAGTTTCATGCTGAGTATTCGACCAAACTTCAATTCGATTACCAGTTCGATGTGAAAGGAACGGGTAAGCCGTTTCTCGTCTCCGCGATCTACCGCGACGACACATTCACCTATATCAAGTGCGCGGCTTCCGAGAAGCCCGCCATCTACGAAATCAAGGACGGCAAGCCCAACCTCATCAACTTTGAAGCGCAAAACGGCGTTTACATCGTTCCGAAGATCGTCGACACGGGTTATCTGGCCATTGGCAAGAAGAAGTTCGCCTTCTCCCGCCATCAGTAAACAGCCGGCCAACAGAATACTCTCACCGAATAAGAGGAGCCCATGACTGAACAAGTGAATTCCGCTGCCACTCAGCCTATTCAAGACAAAGCCCCCAAGCCGCCCGGACTCATGCCAAAGAATGTGCAGACATGGGTCATGCTTGGCTTGGCCGTATTGATGGTCACGATTATGTGGCTCACAGGCGGAAAGAAAGCTCAGACCGCCCCTGAGCCCGGGGTGCCCGGTGTCCAGACTCAGGCTCCTCTCGAAGTGAACGAGGGAAAGATCGCCGAGCTACAAAGTAGGATTCAGGAGCTTCAGCGCGAGCAGCAGGTCGCCCTGAATCAGCAGAACAAGCTTTTCAGCACGCTCCAGTCCGAAAACCAGGCTGCCTCTCCAGCACAAATCACCAATCCCCAGCAAGCAACGACTCCTCCGAGCGATCCAATTCAGGACGAACGCAAGAAACGAGCGTACCTGTCTCTCTTCTCTTCCAACGTGGCCCTGAGCTACAGGAAGGAACCTACAAAACCGGATCTGAGCCAAAGCACCCCAGCGACGAATCCATTTGGATTGCCGAGTTTTCCAGCCCAAGAAGCAGACTACAACCAGCAGCTCGCCAAGATCCTTCAGGGATTGCCGCCGATGCCCCAACCAATTCCAGTGCCGTCCTCCGTCACAGGTAACGAACGCGCAACCGGGATGACCAGCGCCGAAGAAACAGAGAAGCGCGCATCCGAGAGTTCCTCGAAGCGAGCATCAGTGAACTCTTCCACGCTTAACGCTGCAGAAGGAAAGAACTATGTCCTTTTTGAAGGAACAATTTTGGAGACCGTCCTTTTGAATCGACTCGACGGCCAATTCATCGGACCCGTCGAGTGTCTCGTTACCAACGACCTCTACTCGCACGACCGCCAACACGTTCTGATCCCTTCCGGCACAAAGGTCTTGGGTGAAGCGAAGCGGGTCGACACCTTCGGCCAAACACGCCTCGCTGTCGCCTTTCACCGCCTCATCATGCCCGATGGATATTCGGTCAGTCTCGATCAGTTCAAAGGTCTGAACCAGATCGGTGATACCGGTCTTCGTGACCAGATCAACAGCCACTACCTCAAAATCTTCGGCGCTTCCCTGGCAGTCGGAGCGATCGGAGGAATCGCTCAAGCGGGGTCGGGTGGAGTTCTAACCTCTTCAGGTACCCAAAACATTCAACAAGGCGTAGGCGAAAGTCTGGGCCAGACTTCTCAGCGTATTCTCGACAAATTTCTCAACATCCTGCCAACCGTCACGATTCGGGAAGGTCATCGAGTGAAGATTTATCTCTCCGGCGACCTTGCAGTGCCTGACTACGCAAACCACAAGATGCCCTCCGATTTATAAGGCCTCACAAACACTCGTCGAAATATTACGAAGGGAGAAAGAACATGAACAAGAGAGTTCTCGCAGTATTGCTCGTCCTCGCGCTGTGCGTTGGCAATGCCTACGCCCAATTCGGAGGGATCGTTTACGACCCAACCAACTACGCAAATGCCGTCCTTCGATACAACCAACTCGTCCAGCAACTGGCGCAGCTCCGGCAGACCTATGCGCAGATCGTGCAGCAGTACAACCTGGCCGTTCGGATGGCCCAAAACCTTCGAAACATGCCCGCCCGGTACCGCGCTCAATTCTCTCAATGGAGAAACGTCGTAGCGCCGAACACTTACGGCAACACGGGGAATTGGGTCAGTGGCATGAACACGGGTCTGCCGGGAACCGTGAATACCGGCTATCAACAGGCCACTGTTCCCCTTCTCCAATACAACGGCCAGGCTCTCGGCGCGATGACGCCTGATGAACTCAACCGCGTGAAATCTCAATACGCTTCCGTCGAACTTTCTGACGGCGCAAACGTGACCGCCATGGCTGCCATCGGCGCAATCCGCGACAGCGCCCAGACCATCCAGAATCAGATCAATAACCTTGAACAAGACACGCTATCCGACGATCCAAACCTGAATTCTGAAGTCTCTGTCCTCAACAAAATCAACGCAGCGAACGTGCTGACTCTTCGGACGCTTCAAGACTCCAACAAGATTCTCGTGTCCCTGCTGGAACAAAACGTTGTCGCAGCGAAACAGCAGCGCGAAGCCACAGCCAACTCCATCAATGCTGACATCAACCGACGTGCCAATCTGGCAGGGAATCTCGCCCAGGTCACCAATACCCTGACCAACTCCCTTCAAAACTTCCGCATACCCTGATGTATCTGAATCAAGCCCACGCGTCGAAGGAGCAGCAATGCCGAACGATTATCTGCAATTCATCTTCCAAGCCATCAACACTCTGTTGCAGCAGAATCTCGGTTTCTTCGACGCGATGGGCCAAAACCTTTTTCGGATGTTCGCAACTATTCTTGTCGTTTGGTTCGGCATCAAAATGGCCCTCTCCGCTGCGGGCGGCAGGCACTATCTCCACTTCGATCAATTCGCGAGCCTCTTGCTTACCCTCAGCTTTGGCTTCGCGATGATGAACTACTACAGCACTCCGATCCCCGGCATCGGCAGCAGCTTTCACAACCTCATCACGGATGAATCGCAATTTCTCGCCAACAAAATCACGGAAACTCAGTTACAGGTAGTCATCGAGCGCATAAGCGATTTCGAGACCCGTATCGACTCGCCCGGCTTTGGCGATTTTCTAGGGACAGTCATCTATTCCGTTGTCATCATTCTGCTCGCCGCCGCGCAAGCTATCGCCATTGTGGTCATCGCTTTCGGCTTTATCGCTACCGCCGTCTGTGTGCTGGTAGGACCCATCTTCATTCCATTTTTCATTGTCCCGAAGCTCGAATGGCTCTTCTGGGGTTGGCTAAAGGCGTTCATCCAGTACGCCTTCTACCAGGTAATCGCCGCAGCCGTCGTCTTTATTATTGCCAACCTCATCCTCGGAACCCTGAACCTTCAGCCGAACGGAACGATTTCGACCTTGCAGCTCATCGAGTTCTTCCCAGTGCTCTTCATCACGTTCTTGGCATCCATCTACGCCCTGCTAAAAGTCCCGGCCCTCACCAATCACATCTTTAGCGGATCTTCCGGCGGTTCCTCCGCCGCACTCCTGGAAGGAATGAAACTGTGAGCAACGATCTTAGCTTTCACGACGCGAAGCGACTCTACCTGGAGCAATACGGCGATCCCATGGTCACAAATACGTATCTAAAGATTGCGCTGCTGCTTCTATCCCTCGTCTGTGTCGGGCTCTTGCTCGTGGACATGCGGACGATCAAGACCTTCCAGAACTTCCGTCCCCTCGTAATACGCATCGACCAATTGGGCCGTGCCGAGGCGCTTAGCTACAGCAACTTCGAATACAAGCCTCAGGATGCCGAGGCTAAATACTTCCTGTCGCAGTTCTGCCAGCGCTACTACCGGCGCAACCGCTACACCATGAACGATGACTTTTCGAAATCGCTTTACTTCCTCGACGGCAAGCTGGCCAGCGACATCATCGACGCCTACAAGAAGAGTGATGTCATCAAGAGCTTCCTGACGGACCCTTCAAAACCGGAGATCGATATCGAGGTGAAGAACGTCGCATTGGAAGGAATGCAAACCCCGCCCTTCAAGGCCCGCGTGGACTTCTACATGGTGTACTACTCGGCAGCGGACCACAGCGAACTGAAGCGCACTCTATACACCGCCAACTTCGTCTTCGTTTTCAAAACCAACGTCCCGAATGAACTCATCCCCATCAATCCCCTCGGCCTCGCCATCACGTATTTCCGCGAGGATGAGGCTTTCAAGTGAGGTCGCTTTTACCTCATTAGGATACCGATGACGTAATTCTGCGCGGCCGAGCTTAAGCGAGCGATTCCGCCTACGATTGCTTCGCACTCCGATATTCGGAAATAGTCCGAGGGATAAGCATTCTGAAAGTCGTGGATATTAGTCTTCATGATAATTAGGTCAAGCTCTGGCGGTCGGACAAGCAGATCCTCGATTGCGCAATAAGGAGCACCTTCGTGCGTAAAGAAATTGCGGTGCCTGACCAAGAATTCGTACCAATCGGTTGACACAGAGAGCTTGTCACACAGGTAGAGCAGAAAGGAGTGCGGCTTGAGCTTGCCATTCCTACTTGTGATTTCGAAGGTCTTCCCTGTCGATAGACGCTCAGCTCGAGAAGGACCCATTCCAAGTGCCGCCAGAACTCCGTAGACGAACTGCGCTAACAAATCCAGGAAAGCTCTGAACTCAAAGAGAAACGCATCGATCGCCAAAAGGACGCGGTCTCGCGCGCGTTCACATGCTTCACCACTAATCACCCGAACACCGCCCGCGCTCTTTACGTCCCACGGCTCTGGAACTTGATTGTAGATTTCGCGCAAGGCACCCTTTAGCTCTTCGAGTGCCCGTTTCAAGATGTAATATCGTGTTCCAAGGTGTATCGCGACTTGTCCGAGTTCCTGGAAGAGTTGCTCCGACAATCCCCTCGGAATTTTCCCCTTCTCTTCAGCATTCCTTAGCGCAGTCCAGATTGGTCGCGCGTCGAAAAGGAGGGAACCGGCAAGGAAATTGATATGAATGACTGATTTGGGAGGACGCCTCATCTCAATAAGTATTGCACGCTATTCCAGGGAAGAAGTGCGACTCCACCGTGCTAAACCAGGGTCCGAGAGGATTCACGGGTAGATTAAGGACAAAACCGGATGATCGCGAATGCAATTCTCGTCTCAATTGCCGCCATGCTCGCTATCGGTTTCACTCTGATGGGCGAGTTGAAATTTCTAATCCCCTTCAAAGTCATTATCTGGAGAGCATACTCGACGTACATTCTCACCTATGTCGGAATTCTGTTCGTAAACGTGTTTGCAGCCGCGTTCGCTCTAAATCGGAAATTCTTTCTGAAGGACACAGGTAAAAAGCTGTCTCACCTCGATAAGCAATTCAACGTTGGCCACGTTGAATTTCCCACTCCCAAGGACGATTCGGAACCTCATTCAGATGTCCCGCTCCCGTGATTACGATTCGGAAGACTATCTTGCGCCCCAACCTCCTCGTCCTAGCGAAGCCTCACGGGAAGAGGAAACGGAGACACTTGAGCTAGGGCACGGCGGGGGTGAGAGCAGCACTTCGACCGGTAGTCATCGACGCGAAGAGTACGAACGCCTGTCAAGAAATGTAGACAGGCAGGCCCATCGCGACTTGGACCGAACCTATCTCTTAAGGGAATCAGAAGTCGCTGCCCTGATCGAGATTGGGAAGTTTAGGGCGATCCAGACGAGAGACCTGGTCGAGGTTCTTTACCAAAATGATGGCGAGCGTGCTGGAAGGGATCTTCGGAACCTCAAAGCGCAAGGGTTGATTAAGACAGGAACTCTCAACGGCACGCAGAAAGAACAATTACTAACAATCACCCGGTCGGCCGAAGATTTTCTGGGGCGTGCCAAGCCCGATGGACTGGACAAAGAGCAGAAACTACACCACGGCTTTGTCAAACCGCGTGAAGCCCGTCACGACTCGATGATCTATCGGCTCTATGAGAAGGCCGCACAGAAAATTGAAGAAGAAGGCGGCACTAAGCTCAGGGTCGTTCTTGATTATGAAATGAAGCGTGACCTCTATCGTGATTTGGCAACGCTCAAATCACTTCCGCCAGCCGAGCAAGAAGCAAAGCGCACAGAAATTGCCCAGAAACATGGCCTGAAGGTCGTAAACGGAAAGATCCCGCTCCCCGACCTGAGAATCGAGTACGAAACCAGCGACCAAGAGCATGCTCGGATCGACCTCGAACTCGCCACTCGAGCCTATCGTGGGCAACATCTATCAGAAAAAGCTAAAGCAGGCTTTTCAATCTACGCATCGGCTCAAGATGCTCCCCGGTTGCGCGCCGCTCTTCAAGATCCACATCTCATCTCGGAGATTCTCTCACTATGAAAATCCAACCAGGTCACATTACAGCTCTAAGAAGTTTTGGCTACACGGAGCGGGAAGCTCGCTTCCTCTACGTCGTGGCGGTCCATTCTGGATATTTCACCCAGCGCCAGTTCACTGAGTTTGCCCCCAAAAAGCCAGGGTGCATCGTCAATGGGTTTACCTCCAAACTTGTTGCACGCGGACACGCGAGCGAAAACAAGTACCAGAACAATACGCGCGTCTTTCACTTCACGTATAAGCGGATGTATGCCGCCATTGGCAGAGAGAATATCCGCAACCGGCGAGCTCACACCTTCGAATACATGAAAACGCGACTCGCGATCCTGGACTTCGTCCTCGACCATCTGCAGCATGACTATCTTGAAGGGGAAGCCGAAAAGGTTCAGTACTTCGAGGAGCGCTTCCAGATTCGCCCACAGGACATGCCGGGACGCACCTATCGCGGCGCGAACAAAGTCCCAGACACCATCCGCTACTTCGTAGATAAGTTTCCTCTCTTCCTGGACTCAACTGCGAAGGCTGAACCATGCGTCACTCTGACCTTCATCGATCCGGGCATGGGGAACCTCGATGCGTTTAAGACGCATCTCGACACCTACTCTTCGTTCCTCAGCCGCATCCCGCGCTTTGCATTCCTTTTCGCAAGCCCTGATACGGGGTTTTTCGCAGAGGCCGAGAGGCTTTTCCGAGGAACAACTTGCCCTCAGCCCGGAAAGCTCACAGAGCAAGTTGCCCGTTACTTCCAACTTCGAACAGATTGGGAAGCCAGAAGGTTCGAGTTATTGAAAGACCCTGACATCGAGTTCATGAACCATGCCAAGCAGTGTTTCGCTGGGGAAGTCTTTGAGCGATCCTTCGCGGAATGGAAAGCCGGTCGAATCACTAAGAAGGACCTAGTCGCAGTGCTTGAGAATCGTCCGCAGCGCAGGCAGGAGATTGAGTTCAGGACCTACCTGCTCCCGCGCGACTATTCCCTATTCGGACAAAACTCGCAATTCAGCAAGAAAATCGCGTGAACTCGGTTTTCTGGACGGTTTTCTGGTCGGTTTTCTACTCCGTCTCTTTCTAAGCGCTACAGAACCAATTCAATACAAGCCCAAATTCGAAAATTCGGGACGCGGCAAAAAACGTAAAAAGGGCGGTAGCGACCCCACCTTCGGTCCCTTCGGGCTCCGGGGATCGCTACCGCCCTTTGCATTCTACGTTGCCGCGACCCAACAGAGTTCCTGCAACAAATACCAACCCAGGAGGAAGTGATGTCCATTATTAAGAAGCCAGCAGCACCACCGAAGATTGTCACGCTTGAAGTTCGGCTTGAGGAACCCGTTCTCACCAAGCTGAGGTCTTACTGTGAATTTATAGATAGCAACCCGGATCACGTTGTCCCCACCGCGCTCAGCTTGGTCTTCAGGAAGGACTACGAGTTCAAGCGTTGGCTAAAAGCAAAGACCGCCTCCGAGAAGAACTCAGCGGAAGAGAAAGCCAAAACACCCTCGGCAAAGTCATGATCCAGCGCATCATCGATTCGAAAAACTTCCTCGCTTTTGTGTTCGCGGCGATTACAGGAATGGAAATTTGGTTCACAGTGCCATTCCCCGAGGGCAACGTCTTTCTTCAATTGATGACCGTGAAAGCCTCGACAGTGTTTACGGCCATCAAGTACTCGTACCTCATCATGCTTTTCACAACCCCATACATAGGCTTTTCAATTCTCCTATCAGGCCTCTATATCTTCACGCTTAAAGCCAAGCGTCGCATCGTTCCTGCGAGACTACCCATCTATCCTGACCCGCGCCTGCGCAAAGACCTCTGCCTTGTTGTCGGCGAGGTTCACAACCCACGCAAGCCGGGGCCATCAGAACACCCCAGGTGGCTCGCTATCCCGGAGCGCGGTCTCTTCACCGGAATCGCCATCTTGGGGGCTGTTGGCACGGGGAAGACAAGCTGTTGCATGTACCCGTTCGCGGAACAATTGATCGCTTACAAGGCAAGCAACAAAGCCGAGCGTATTGGCGGCCTAGTGCTCGAAGTGAAAGGGGATTTCTGTCACAAGGTGAGAAGCATTCTCGAACGCCATGGCCGTGGCGAAGACTATATCGAGATCAAGATCGGTTCGGAGTACAGATACAACCCGCTACACAACGACCTCGACGCATACGCGCTCGCCTACAGCATTGCCACTCTCCTCAACAATCTCTTCGGCAAAGGGAAGGAACCGTTCTGGCAGCAGGCCTACACGAACCTGGTGAAGTTCATCATCCTTCTCCACAAGGTCGCCTACGACTACGTCACCTTGTTCGATGTCTACGAATGCGCCATCGACCCGGAACTTCTAGAAAAGAGAATCCTGGAAGCCGAGAGCAGGCTTCTAGGTAAACCATTCCTCTTCATCTCGCCCGAGTCTTATGCTCTGCACATCTCTGACCTGAAGAGCTTGACGTTTCAATTGGACACCGAACTGAAGCTCTATAAAACCGAGGAAACCGAGGAGGCCAAACAGACTTTGCAAAAACTCGGAGTCAAAACTAGCCCCGGACCTCGCTCTGACAAGACCGATCAGAACCTTAGAAAGATTGATCAACTCGGAGCCGTGAAGCGTTGGTTCTATAACGACTGGCGACGCATCGAGCCAAAACTGCGAACCTCCATCGTCGAAGGCATTTCCGTATTCCTTTCCCTCTTCGATGACAATCCCGACGTAAAGCGAACCTTCTGCCCCCCGAAGGAATGTTATGACCCTGAGGCTAATGCAGCCTTTCATTTCGGCAAGCCTCTTCCTTCTTTCAGTTGGCTGATCGAAGAAGGTGCAGTGTGTGCCCTCAATTTTCCTATCGGCATGAATGCAGGGCTGGCCCGTGCCCTAGGCGTCATGCTCAAACTCGATTTTCAGCGGGCTGTGCTCAACCGTGTCCCCAAGATGGAGGCCCATCCTGATCGAACATTCAGGCAGGTATTCTTCATCTGCGATGAATACCAGCACTTCGCGACTGTTGGAGAGAGCGAGCCTACGGGAGACGAAAAGTTCTTCAGCCTCTCACGTCAGCCAAAGTGCATCCCCATCGTCGCGACGCAAAGCATCAGCTCACTCAGGTCTTCACTCCCGGGAGAGAGTTGGCGCACCCTGCTCCAAACCTTTAGGACAAAGATCTTCTTGGCCCTGTCGGACGACTTCTCAGCTCGAACCGCCAGTGAACTCTGCGGCAAAGAGGACACCCTCAAGGTTAGCTACAACATATCGGAGAGCGGACACGACGCAAATGTGAGCTTCTTTACGGGGAAGAGTCTCTCGAACCGCGCCAACGTGACGACTTCAAAGAGCTATAACACCCACAGTGACTTCCGCTTTGATATGAAGACGTTCACCGAGCTGAGAAATGCTCAGTCCGTGACCATTGCTTACGACGGATTGAATGCGCTGCCACCCATGTTTTGTTACTTGAAGCCCTACTACAACGATGTCAATCGCTCTTACTTCGAACAGCTCGCACGCGGTGAACTCTAATGATTGGATTCGAAACAATCCTTCCATTCCTCCGTCCCATCGAGCATCTGATCATGGACGACACCATCAGCGAGGTCATGGTCAACGGGGCGAACTGCGTATTCATCGAGCGAGCCGGTGTCCTTCAAGAAGTACCCGACCTGAAGCTGAGTGAAAAGTCTTTGATGGTCGCCGTAAAGAACATCGCCAGACGGCTTGGGGACGACATCTCGGAACAGAAGCCCATCCTAGACTCCCGTCTCCCGGACGGGAGCCGTGTGGCGGCTGTGATTCCGCCATGCAGCGTCCACGGCGTAACTCTGACAATCCGCAAATTCAACAGCCGACACTTCACTATGGAAGACCTTGTCAGACACGGGAGTCTCGATGAGCCTCTAGCTCTGAGACTCAAGGCCTATGTTGAGGATCGACAGAACATCCTGATTAGCGGTGGTACCGGCACTGGCAAAACGACGCTCGCCACTGCGCTGGGCAGATTCATCTCAGATAGCGATCGAATTCTCCTCATTGAAGATACGTCCGAGATTCAACTTGATAAGCCAAACCTCGTCCGTTTCGAGGCTCGACAAGCCCAGTCGGATCTACCGGCCGTCACGATCAGAGACCTTTTGAAGGCGTCTCTTCGCCACCGGCCCGATCGCATCATCCTCGGAGAGATTCGCGGCGGCGAAGCCTTCGACCTCTTGCAACTCTTGAATACCGGCCACTCCGGTACGCTTTCGACGGTTCATGCTAGCTCGGCCCAACAAGCAATCTCTCGCTTCACAAACTGCGTCTTGCAGAGCGGAATTGAGCTGCCATACCGAGCTGTGAAAAATAATATATCGGACTCTCTCAACATCATCATCCAGCTTGAGCGTCGCCCTGGCAGACGGTTCGTTTCCGAAGTGTGCCAAATCCTCGGCTATGACATCAACGCAGACGCCTTCAGTTTCCAAAGCGTATTCACCGCAAACTGACTGCATAACGGCCACACTCTTCCGAATTTCAATCACAAAACATGGATGGGTTTTCGATCTTCCCGACCCACTGGAGGTGGTTTATGAGCCAAACAGAAGTGATAGACTCCAATGAGCTGGCGAAACGGCTAAACGTGCCCGACACTTGGGTACGTTCGCGAACCAACTCGAAGCGTACCTGCGATCCGATTCCGCATCTTAGGCTCGGCCGCTACATTCGGTTCTTGTGGGGAAGCGAAGAGTTATCTCAATGGCTGGATCGTCAGTTGGTGGGTATGAGCAGGGCAGGTCATTAAAGGAGAAGAAAATGACCAAACCTGTTCGATACCAAGAGGGCCATTTGTACGCACGCCATGGAGCCTGGTTTGTGAGGTACCGTGAACGCACGCGGCAATTCGATGGCTCGATAAAAGACCAGCAGAGGGCCAAGAAGTTGGGAAGCCTCGAGGATTATCCTCGCGAGTCCCAGATCAGACCTTTGTTCGCAGAGTTCATGCGGAAGTTGAATGCAAGCACGTTCACGCCAGAAACCTGCATGACTCTCACGGACTTTGTCGAGAACTTCTACTTGAAGTACATCGAGGAAAAACGAGCGTCCACGAAAAAGGGCTACACGGAAATATGGAATCGACATATCCGCAAAAGAGTCGGACACATTCGGTTGCGTGAATTCAGAACGGTGGATGCCAGCAGGATGCTCAAGGCAATTGCCAATGAAAATGATCTATGTAGGACGACCCTTCAAAATATCAAGGGAATCCTCAGCGGCATTTTCACTCATGCAAAGAACGAGGGTGCTTTCGACGGGGAGAATCCCGTGAGGGATGTCCATATTCCGAGTAACGCTCGCGAATCGCGCGAAACGTTTGCGTACAACCTGAGTCAGATCTGTCAAATTCTCGACGTTCTGCCATTGTTACCCAAAGCAGTCATCGCTACGGCGGCTTTTGCAGGCCTCCGAGAGGGTGAGCTGCGAGGGTTAGAGTGGACGGATTATGGGGAAGATGTTTTGCACGTGAAGCGTTCGGTTTGGAAAACGTTTGTGAACAAGCCGAAGACACGTGCCAGCGCGAACTCCGTTCCGGTCATTCGACAATTAGCTGAAATCCTGGATGCTTATCGCAGTTCCATAGGTAATCCATCACAGGGCGTAATGTTTCACGCGGGTGGTGGAACTCATATGGACTTTGACAAATTCGCCCAGCGAACTATCCGGCCAGCCGTATTAGGGATCGGGCTGGAATGGTATGGTTGGCATGGGTTCAGGCGTGGCGTTGCGTCGAATTTGTATGAGCTAGGCGCGGACGAAAAGATCGTTCAGCGCGTTTTGCGTCATGCAAAAGCGCACGTGACCAAGGATCGTTACATTAAGGCTTTTGACCCGGCAGTGCTTGCGGCGATGAAGAAAATGGAGACGACTTTGGACGCCATGAATGCTTGTGCACCAACTGTGCACCACATTAACTAGGGCAGTGTGGTAAGATGTTGAAAGTAAACGCCGGAGAGGTGGCCGAGAGGCTGAAGGCGGCGGTTTGCTAATTTTACCAACCCTGTCCTTGCTCGCTGCTGTACACGTATTTTGTTCGAGTTAGCGGTTCT
>Ga0181523_10002014_pt1 | contig 20466 bp, 18 predicted proteins | sample PEATcosm2014_Bin_43_FD_119752 | JGI IMG/M metagenome (GOLD analysis project Ga0181523, IMG submission 119752) | Peatland microbial communities from MTU Mesocosm Facility, Houghton, MI, USA - PEATcosm2014_Bin05_30_metaG | ecosystem: Environmental > Terrestrial > Soil > Wetlands > Peat | place... | reverse complement strand
GTCCGGCCCTAACCCGTCAAAAGGAACGGCCAGCGAGCACGGTGGAGTTGCGGGCTTCTGGCTCGGCCTCTGGCAAGGCTTTATTGCGCCCCTTGTGTTCGTGGTCTCGCTGTTCCGGAGAGATCTCGGTATCTACGAGGTCCACAACAACGGCGCTTGGTACAACTTCGGCTACCTGTTCGGCCTAGCCTGCTTCTTTCGGCCGAAGCGGCAAGCGGGCGCCGCGCAGCGGGCGGTGAAGTCTGGCACCCCTCACGGAGGCGCGGGTCAATGAGTGAAATGGCCTGTTCACGACAGTTTGACTGTGGTTTGAGTATCTCCACGCGATGGATCAGCAGCGCCATTGCAGATTTTGTTTTTGCTTTCCTGTTCTGCGTGCTAGTTTGTGAATCCTCTGCGTGAGCCGCTGCCGCGCTCGCAACAAAATTCGCTCAAAGGAGGTCAATGTGAAAAGAGAACGCCTAACACAGATCGTCCTGGTGATCGTGGGGCTGTTCAATCTGGCCCTAATTTATTTTCTATATACGGATCTGCGGCATTCCAGCTGGCTTTTGGAGGGGAAGAACGAGATCGAACCGATGTTTCTGAGCTTTTTTATTCCGGTCGGGGTCTTTCTACTCATGGCCGCAAGGAGACCATCTGAGCATCGCTCGATGATTGCTCTAGCAGCTTGGTGGAACATCTCCATGGCGTGGTGATGGCTATTCAAACCGTGGAAGCGTGGATTCACAGCGTCCACCGGGACTTTACTGATGTGATCGTATTCCTTGTGATCGGAGTTGTCCTGTTAGCGCTTCTGCCAGCAAAACGAGAGGTAGTCGCGCCGGGAGTTGCGTGAACGAGCGCAGAAACCCCACACTCTACGCGGATAACCGTTTCTTCTCGTCTTCGTTTCACGGTTTTTTCCCCGAGGGGATGACAGTGTAGCGCAGCGGCTCTGGGCAGATTGGCGTTAAATCGCGATTACACTCATTACCCCCTGTGCTGGTGGACATGTTGGAGGGCTACCGACTCCGGTGGAAACCCAACGCATTCGGGTTGCTGTTCGCGAACGCGAAGGGACAGCCCATCACCAGTTGCTATGTGCGTCGGGACATCTTGCACCCGATACGTGAGCGGCTGGGCATTGCGCGCGGTGGCTTCCACGCTTTCCGGCATGGCCTTGGCACCGCCCTAATGCAGCAAGGTGCCTCTGCGCGAGTGGTACAGCAACAGCTAGGTCACGCCGACTTGCGGATGCTGGAGCGCTACGCACACGTGGTGCCGGAAGATCAAAGAACCGCTGTAGATCGTACCGTGGAAATCTTTTTGCGGCGTTCTGCGGCGAACCCGAACGGTAAGTCCTTGAGAATAAATTAAGTGGTTGGCGTCCCCGATGGGATTTGAACCCATGTTACCGCCGTGAAAGGGCGATGTCCTAGGCCAGGCTAGACGACGGGGACGTTTCCGGGCGAGATGGTTGTTGGCCGCCGAAGTTCATAGTAACAGGGCACTTTTCTCGCGTCAAAACCAGGTGCGCTCACCGGCTGGATGCGCTCGCACTTCGCTATCGAACCAAACGCACTCGAATTAGAATGCACCCATTTTCAATGCACCCATAGCTTAGAATGCACCCATGGCCGATTCGCTTTATTTGAGCCTGTGGTTTCCCAGCTTCGATGAGGCTGAGATTCTGCCGCGCACGGTCAGCGTGTTGCGGCAGATTCCGTTTTCCTCCGCGCGAGACGGGGTGACGTACTCGGCCATACAGCCGGTCTCCTGGAGTGAGCCGACCATTCTGGAACGCCGCTACCGTCCTGGAGTTGCGCCGGAAGAAGCTGTGGCGGAAGTCGCGGAATTTCTCCACGATGACTATGCCTACATTTTCGAGGCCTATTGGGATTTGTGGACTCCTCCTGAGAGCGCGGAGAAGTGGGTGCTGGAGCCGTCGCTCGTACGTCTGACCGCGCACGGGATGGAATTTGAAGAGCAGGCAGCGGAAGAGACGGGGCATATTCAAATCGATTTCGGCTTGGATACTTCGTTTCTGCACGAAGAAGTCGAGTTGACGGGCGAGGCGGAGCGGAATGTTCGCAGCAACGTCCACAAACTGGTGGAGTTTACCGCTCAGGTTGAGAAGAATGCGGGCGCAACGGGGCGGTTGCTTTGGTCGGAGTCGGAGGAGAATCTCGCTCAGAAGCTGATCAATCGGCTGCAGCGGGTACAGTAGAGGGCATCGAAGCTAGCTCGCCTCGAGGCCCTCCAGAATCATTTTGTCCGTCCACCGTCAATCTGCAGCTTTTCGCTGGCCGCGGCCTGCGCCGCCGCGAGGCGCGCGGTTAGCACACGGAATGGGGAGCACGAAACGTAATCCATCCCGACGCGATGGCAAAACTCGACCGACGACGGGTCGCCGCCGTGCTCGCCGCAGATCCCCACCTCCAAGTTCGGACGCGTCTTTCGGCCCCGTTCGATTCCGATCCGCACCAGTTCGCCCACGCCGTCCTGGTCGATCGCGGCGAAGGGATCTTGCTTCAGAATCCCTTCCGCCAGATACGTCGGCAGAATCTTGTTGACATCGTCGCGTGAGAAACCGAATGTGGTCTGGGTCAGGTCGTTGGTGCCAAAGGAGAAGAACTCCGCTTCCTTGGCAATCTCGCCCGCAACCAGGCAGGCGCGGGGCAGCTCAATCATTGTGCCCACCAGGTAATGCACCCGCCTCCCTTTTTCTTTGAACACTTCTTCCGCCACGCGCCGCACAATCGCTCCCTGGTTCGCCATCTCTTTCACGGTCGAGATGAGTGGGATCATGACCTCGGCGTGGGTCTTGATGCCTTCCTTGTCCGCAGCCACGGCCGCCTCAAAAATAGCCCGCGCTTGCATCTCGGTGATCTCGGGATAGGTGATTCCCAAGCGGCATCCGCGATGGCCCAGCATGGGATTGAACTCATGCAACTCCTCCACACGGGCCAGCAGCGGCGGGAGAATTTTCTTCAGATCGCCGACGCCTTTCGCGCCGTACTCTTTATATTCCTCCACCAGAGCTTTCTTCTGCTTGGGGCTGGCGCTGGGCAGGCTGGCAATGTCAACCATGAGTTGTTCGCGCTTTGGCAGAAACTCGTGCAGCGGCGGATCGAGCAGGCGGATTGTCACCGGCAACCCTTCCATCGCCTTGAACAGGCCGATAAAATCGGCGCGCTGCATGGGAAGCAACTTTTTCAGCGCGGCGCGCCGGTCTTTTTCGTTGTCGGTGAGAATCATGGCGCGCATGTGTGGGATGCGGTCATGGGCAAAAAACATGTGCTCGGTGCGGCACAGGCCGATGCCCTCGGCGCCAAAGGACCGCGCCTGAATTGCATCCCGGGGAATGTCCGCATTCGCGCGCACGCCGATTTTGCGGAATGGCTCCGCCCAGCCCATCAGTTTCTGCAGATCTTCATCGGCGGCCGAGGGCTCCAGGGTGTTCAGCTTGCCTTTGATCACGCGCCCGCTCGTGCCATCGAGCGAGATCCAGTCTCCTTCTTTGAACACCTGGCCCTTGACGCGCATTTCCCCGGTTCGTTCATCGACTTGAATATCCCCAGCACCCGCCACGCAGCATTTGCCCATGCCGCGCGTGACCACGGCGGCGTGACTGGTCATGCCGCCACGCGAAGTCAAAATTCCGGCGGCAACTTCCATGCCCTGGATATCTTCCGGAGTCGTTTCCGCGCGCACCAGAATCACAGGATTCTTCTCGGCACCATGTCCGGCCTTCTTGACTGCCTCTTCTGCCGTGAAAACGATCTGCCCGACCGCCGCGCCCGGGGACGCGGGCAATCCTGTCGCCAGCACTTCTACTTTCGTGCTCTTCTCATCCAGTCCCGGAACCAGAAAGTCATAGAGCTGGTTCGGTTCGACGCGGAAGATCGCTTCTTCCTTGCTAATCAGTCCTTCTTCCACCATCTGAATCGCTACGCGCACAGCGGCTCGCCCAGTACGCTTGCCGTTGCGCGTCTGCAGCATGTAGAGCTTGCCATCCTGAATGGTGAACTCGAAGTCCTGCATGTCGCGGTAGTGCTTCTCCAGGCGCGTGGTGATCTCGCGGAGCTGGTTGTACACATCGGGCATGATCTTCTGCAGTTCGAGGATTGGCACAGGGGTCCGCACACCCGAAACCACATCTTCGCCCTGCGCGTTCATCAGAAATTCGCCGTAGAACTCCTTCGCGCCGGTGGCTGGATTGCGCGTGAAGCCGACGCCGGTGCCGCTGGTGTCGCCAAGGTTGCCATATACCATGGCTTGTACGTTGACCGCAGTGCCCAGCATGTCGTCGATGTTGTTGATGCGGCGATAGTGTTTGGCGCGGTCGTTCTGCCAGGAGCGGAACACGGCATCGCGCGCCATCACCAGTTGTTCGTGCGGATCCTGCGGGAAGTCGCGCTTGGCGTGCTTCTTGACGGCCTTCTTGTAGTCCGCGATGACCTCTTGCAGCGCCTTGGCGTCGAGGTCAGTGTCGAGCTTGGTCTTCTTCTGCTTCTTCTTGGCATCGAAAATTTCGTCGAATACCGGTTTCTCGATGTCCAGAACGACGTTGCCGAACATCTGAATCAGGCGGCGATACGAGTCATAAGCGAAACGCGGATTATTGGAGCGCTTCGCCAGGGCTTCGACGCTGGTGTCGTTCAAGCCGAGATTGAGGATCGTGTCCATCATGCCGGGCATGGAGAACTTGGCGCCCGAGCGCACGCTCACTAACAGAGGGTTGTCACCCTTGCCGAGCTTCTGGCCTTGGAGACTCTCGAGCTTGGCCAACGCTTCTTGCATCTGGCGATCGACGTCTTTCGAGACCGCGTTGTGGCGCATGTATTCGCGACAGGCCTCGGTCTGGATGGTGAATCCGGGAGGCACGGGGAGGCCGGCGTTCGTCATCTCGGCGAGGCCAGCGCCTTTGCCGCCGAGGACGTCTTTCATCTTGCCATTGCCGTCAGCCTTACCGCCGCCGAAGAAGTACACATACTTGGTAGTCGCGGGTTTGGATTCGATGATTTTGGTCTCGGGGAGAGTCGTCGTTGCCATGTGGGTCCTCTTTAGTTATTTCGCAAATGTTATTTGGTGGATTCTTTGCCTTCGGTCACGATCTCGGAGAAGTCCGCGATTGTGGAGAATTCCTTAACCACGGTTTGCAACAGAGCCAGGCGGTTGGCGCGGAGATGCTCGTCGTCAACCATGACCATAACCTTGTCGAAAAATTTGTCGATCGCCGGACGCAGCTTCGCGATCTCGAGCAGCGCTGCTTCATAGTCGCGGGCTGCGCGCAGCTTCTCCACCGTTGCCACAGTCTGCGGGATCAGCGCGGCCAGTTCTTTTTCGGATTCTTCCTGGAGGCCGGCTGGATCAACGCGCATGGCAATAACTTTAGTCTTTTCAGCAGCCTGCCGCAGAATATTCTTCATACGCTTGAAGGCGCTCGAGATCGATTCGAAATCGGTTGAGCCGCGCACTTTGCTCACGGCTTCGGCGCGAGCGGCGGCGTCAACGACGTCGTCGGAGTCGACCGCGAGTACTGCGCTGACGACGTCATACGCGTAGCCACGCGCATCCTTTAAATAAAATTCGAGGCGTTCGCGGAAGAAGCTGCGCACCGACTCGGAGTAGGCGGCGTTCGAGAATTTCTTCTCCGCCTCGGAGCCTTTATAGCGAACGCGCGCATCGGCCATGATCTCCGAGAGACGGAGCGGCAGTCTGTGCTCGGCAATCGTCTTCACGATGCCATTCGCCTGGCGGCGCAGCGCGAACGGATCTTTCGATCCGCTGGGGATTAGCCCGAGCGCGAACATTCCGGCGATCGAGTCAGCCTTATCGGCGATCGAGAGAACCGCTCCCTCGACCGTCGCGGGGGCAGCGTCTTCCATCGACTCGGGCTTGTAGTGATCGTAGATTGCCCGTGAGATGGCCAGCTGCACGTCGGGTTTCATACCCTCATCAAGTTGTTGCACGCGCGCGTAAAGACCGCCGACAATTCCCTGCAGCTCGGTGAACTCCTTGACGAGTTCCGTGGTCAGATCGGTTTTGGCTAGCACCGCAGCCTTGTGGATTACGCCGGGGCGGATGGCCATGCCGCTCTGCTTCACCGTCTCGGCTAGCCAGCTGGCCATGCGTTGCACCCGCATGGTCTTGTCGTAGTAGCTGCCGAGATCTTTCTGGAAGGTGACGTTGCGCAGCAAATCGACGCGTTGGCGGAGGGTTTGTTTCTGATCCGTTCGCCAGAAAAAGCGGGCATCGTTGAAGCGGGCGCGGAGAACCCGTTCGTTGCCGTGGCGGATCAATCCATCGGAGTCGGCAGCCGTGTTGAGCACCGCAAGAAAGTGGGGCAGCAATTTTCCGTTCCCATCTTCGATGGCGAAATATTTCTGGTGGTCGCGCATCACCGTGACCAGTACCTCTTCCGGCAAATCGAGGAACTCCGGATCGAAGCCGCCGAGGATGACGGAAGGAAATTCCGTCAGATTGACGACGGTCGCGACCAGCGACCTGTCTTCGCGCCAGCGCGCGCCGGGGATGGTGCGGGTCGCAGCGTCGAGCGCCTTGCGGATTACTTGCTCGCGCTCGGCAGCGCCAAGAACCTTCGCGCCGTGCAGGGCTTCGACATAGGCGCTCGGACTAGGGACGGCAACCGCTTCGCTCCCAATCAGGCGGTGTCCGCGGGAGGTCTTGCCCGCGGCGATGCCGAATAATTCCAGCGGGACGATCTGCTCATCGAGCATCGCCACCAGCCAGCGCACCGGACGAACGAATACCTCTCCGCGCTTGCGCCAGTACATATTCTTCGGCCAATAGAGCGTCGAGATTTCTTTGGGAAGAGTCTCGGCAAGAATCTCGGAGGCGGTGCGGCCTGTGCGTGTGACCGTGGCTGCCAGGTATTCGCCCTTCGGTGTGCTGATCTTTTCGAGCTTGCCTACATCCACGCCCACTTTCTTGGCAAACGCGTGCGCCGCCGGCGTCGGTTGCCCATCCTTATATGCGACTTGTGCGGACGGTCCGTTCACCTGTTCAGTGATGTCGGCCTGCGATGCCGGGATGCCGGACACTAGAACCGCCAAACGGCGCGGCGTGTCGAGATGCGAAAGCGTTCCGGCTGGTTGGAGGCGCTCACGCTGCAAGAGCGCGCTCATGCGTTGTCGCAGCTCCAGGGAAGCGGCGTCAATCATCCTCGCCGGAATTTCTTCGCATCCGATTTCTAGTAGAAAGTCTGGCATTGGGCAATTCTGTTTATGGTCTCAAATGTGCAGCCAAGCGAATGTGAGCTTCGTCACTGACGGTGTGTGTCAATGGCAGAAAAAGCCTTACCACAGAGGGCACAGAGGTTCACAGGGGAATTCACTTTCATCCCACGGGAGCCAGCTTGCCTTTCTTCTCTTTAGTTCCCTCCTTTGAAGCCGAGTCATCGCTCCCCGCTTTTTTTCCCGTCGAGTGCTGCTGGTCCATCCAGGCTTTGGCAATCCCCACGGCTAACGCTCGTACGCGTGCGATTACCCCGACGCGCTCGGTCACTGAAATCGCGCCTCGGGCATCGAGGATATTGAAGTAGTGCGAGCATTTCAGGCACAGATCGTAAGCGCCGAGCAGCGGGAACCGCGCCTTCTCGCGGACATCACTATTGCCATCACCTTCGCTCTTATCCTTAGTTAGAACAGCGTAGCGCTCAATCAGCGCTTTGCATTCGGCCTCGCACAGTTCGAAATGCTTCCACGTTTTCTCGACGTCTGCCATTTCGAAGTTGTACACCGAGAACTGCTGCTCGTCGGCGAGACGCACATCTCCGTATTTCACTTCCGTGCCCGTGTCGGGATCGCGCGCCCACACGATGTCGTAGATGGAATCGACGTCCTGCAGGAAAGCACAGAGCCGCTCCAGACCGTAGGTGAGTTCGACGGAGATGGGATCGAGGTCTACGCCCCCGCACTGCTGGAAGTAGGTGAACTGCGTGACCTCAAGGCCGTCAAGCATGACCTGCCACCCGATGCCCCACGCGCCGAGCGTCGGAGACTCCCAGTTATCTTCTTCAAACTTGATGTCGTGCTGACGCAGATCAATCCCGATCGCGCCGAGCGATTCAAGGTAAAGCTCCTGCACGTTTTCCGGCGGCGGCTTCAAGATCACCTGCAACTGCAAGTGCTTAAACAACCGGTTAGGATTCTCGCCGTAGCGCCCGTCGGCTGGACGCCGCGACGGTTGCACATATGCAACCTTATACGGATTCGGGCCGAGCACGCGGAGGAATGTTTCCGGCGCCATGGTGCCAGCGCCCACCTCGACGTCGTAGGGTTGCTGAATAACAGCCCCGCGGTCCGCATAGAAAGCCTGCAGCTTGAGGATGAGTTCCTGGAACGTCAGTTGTTGAGCGGGTCTCGTCATTCAGGCCTTCTTCCGATCGGCATTCCTGGCGACGCTACCTCGCAGCGATTTTCCAATGAGTTGCTGCGAATAGTCGTCCAGTGCTTGCCACTGTTTCCGCAATTCAGGCGTGAGGGCATCAAATATCTGGCGTCCAACTTCATCTTCGGGATCGATGTGCTCTAAGAACGACACGGTCACTGCATTCTCAATGCTGGCATCGCAATCCTGAAAGATGCTATCGACCAGCCGAAGCGCTCTAGTCAAATCGTCGAGCTTTCCACTCCGCACGGAAGACTCGGTCCAGCAAAACAAGTCCATGAACATCAAATGCGGAAGATCTTCATCCTCCTCAATGTCCGCGCGAAGGTCGGGAATCTCGTCGATGATGACAGACCCGACATTACCCGTAGTCGCTTGCATCGCTCACTTTTCCAGCAAGCTAAGAGCCAAAGGCTAATAGCTAGCAGCCGATCTTTTCCAGCATACCCGCGGTTACCAACTTCTTCTCGATGTGCCGCTCCAGAATCTGGAGAAGAAACTTGCGCAGGTCCGCGCACACTGCTTTCGGCCAATCGATCCCCACAAACTCGGCGACGCGCGAGCGCAGCATCTGCGCCGCGATCTTTCTCGATTCGGCTGACAGTTCCGACGACGCTATCCGTTTATCATCGATGCAAACCAGGCCGTCTGCTAACGCGTGGTAGAACGCCCGGCTGCCATCGAGCGCGCGTCCACAGACAACGCATTCCGAAAACTCCGGCAGAAAACCCATGAGCCGCGTCATCCACAGCTCAAAGTAGGTGAGCGGCATCCACAACGTCTCGCCGCGCAGTTCCTGCAAGACCGCCAGGCTCAACCTGAACACCGCATCGCTCGCCTCACGGTCAGGCATCAGCTCGTCGAGCATCTCGGCGACGTGGGCCAATGCCGCCGCCCGCGAATAACCGACCTCCGTGGCCAGCGGCGATTCGATCACTTCACAGGAATCGAGCCGCGCCAGTCCCTGCCCCTCGCGGTCGTCGTAAAACGCCCGCACATAGGTGAGCGGCTCGAGCGCGCCTCCGAAGCGGCGTCTGGACTTCATGGCCGCGCGCGCCACGCCTTTCACCTTGCCCTCCATGCGGGTAAAGAGCGTAACCAGCAGGTCGGACTCGCGCAGCGGATACGTGCGCAGAACGATCGCTTCCGACTCCTTCAGCGCCATGGAAGGTCTACAGGTTAATCAATGATTGTAATGGAAGCAGCTCTCAGCCGTCAGCTCTCAGCAGAATCAAAAGCTTCAGACAGCCGAGCTGGGGTTATTGAGAGCTGATAGCTTAGGAGCCGACAGCTGCTCTACCGGCCGAAGTACTTCGCGTTCCGCTCGGTGTACTCTTTCCACTTTTCCGGGAGGTCGTCGAGCGCGAAGATGGCCGAGACCGGGCACACCGGCACGCAAGCGCCGCAGTCGATGCATTCTACGGGATCGATATACAACATCTCTTCGGTCCCGAACTTGTCGGAGTCTTTCTTGGGATGAATGCAATCCACCGGACAGGAGTCAACACAGGCGGTGTCTTTGGTTCCGATGCAGGGCTCGGCTATTACGTAGGCCATGGAATCTCATGCTCCTCGTGCGCACGGAGTGTGATGGAACTCACATTCTAACAAGAACGCAGCTATCGGTACAGGCAGCGCCGATCAGACGAGTCGGTCAGTTTCCCACTCCAAGATTCCAGCTTAGCGGACCAGAAACTTCCATGCAACAACGGCAACAAACACGGCTATGCCGACGACATAACCGATCATTCTTCCGTTCTGGAGCTTTTCGTGCATATGCATAAGACACCTCGCCTGAGTATGCCATCATGGCACAGGCAGGACGCTTGAGGCCAGGCTGGAAACGAATTACATCGCCCGCTCCGTTCAGCCCCCCGCCACTTGTACTTTGGCTTCGACCGCCTCCACCGGCGGCACTGGGATGCCGGGAATGCGCGCAGGTGCACCGCGCCAGGCACCGGCTTTGAACCCTTCCCTTACGAGCTTGAAGATGGTACGCCGATTTTGAGCAATCACTTTCACCCAAGCCATTTTCCCCATCATGGGGAAGTAAATACCGCGGAAGCAGAGGCGCGCTAGGAAGATGTTGATGCGATAACCGAGGGGCTGATCGTTCAACGACTCGACCGCGGCCGTCAGGGCCTCCGGACTATACGCCTCGGCCCAGCCCTTATTCACTTCGGCGTGAGCTTCTTCGATGGTCATTTTTAGCGGGGTGTGGGCCATTGCAAACGGGATGAACTCCTGCCAGTGCTTGGGCCGGGTCAGCCGCCCGGCCTTCTCCAGGCGCTTGTACAGTGGTGTTGCGGGCAACGGCGTGAGCAAGCCGAAGATCGGCAGACCTGGAGGCCAAGTGCGCACTTGGCCAAGAGTTCTTTCGGCGACTCCGACGGTGTCATTGTCCATGCCAAAAATAAACGACGTGATCGCATACACATTCCGCTGCGCCAAACGCTCCAGCACCGCCGCATATTCTCCCGGTTTGTTGAATCCCTTGTTCACGTCCTTCAAATTGGCCGGATCGATGGACTCCATGCCGATAAAAATCCACTTGCCTCCAGAGGCCGCAATCAAGTCGACGAGTTCATCGTCGCGCAATAGATTCGCGCTAATCTGCGCCACCCAATGCACCTGCGCTTTGGCGGCGATGATGTCGCGCAGCAGCGATTTGGTGCGCTTGATGTTGATGGCGAAATTATCGTCGATGAAGAAAACCGCCATCTGGCCCTTCTCGCTGCGGGCGCGGGCCTTCAACAACAACAGTTCATTCACCACGCTCTCATTGGTGCGAAAACGAATGGAGTCCCCGAAAAATCCGGTCACGGTGCAGAACTCGCAACCATAAGGGCAGCCTCGCCCGGACTCCACCGGAATAATGCGGAATGACCCCCAACCTTCCCCGATCTTCTGGAGCAAGGCGGTCGCGGCCTTGGGCACCAAATTAAACTGTTTGAGATCGATCGACTGCCACGGAATCACCGGATATTCCTTCAGCGACGGCTTGCTCTCCTGGCCGAAGGCATCCACCGGCGCGTAAATGTTCTTAAGTTCGCCACGGGCGGCGTCTTCAACAATCCGCGGCCAGGTCGCATCGGCTTCGCCCAGCGCAACCGCGTCGGCGTGGCGCGGGCCGCCATCTCGGCCGAGTGCCTCGTCGGCCATCTCCGTCACGTGAGGTCCGCCCATCACCACTGGAACTCCGCTGGCCCGGACTGCGTCCGCCATGCGATACGCCTTGGCAATCATTCTGGTCATGGCGCCGATGCCTACCAATCCAATGTCGTTGTCGCGCACGAACTGTGCGATCCCCGCTTCATCCATTGGATTTGCATTGCCATCCACTAGCAGCACTTCGTGGCCCGGTGGCGTGAGCGCCTGCAGCAGGAACATCCATAGATGCGGCATGAAATTACGTGTGACGCCGTTGTCGGGGTTATAGAGCAGGATTTTCATAACATTATTCGCGATTCCGCAAAGCGCTGCTTTGCTAATTGCTTGGTTGATGGGAGAAATCGGCAGCGCCAGAAAGGCGGGTTCCGCTGGCGCCCAATAGTCTGGAAGCGTTCGTTTGGATGTACCCTAGCGCACATTGTACAACGGGTTCGCTAGCAGCCCCTCTACCCAGAAGTTCCGGTTTGACATTCTTGATTCCTAAAGCTATCGTTGTAGGCGAACAAATGGCGAACGACAGCGATGCCTTCTCTTCCGCTATTCCGTGAAACCGACTCCCGCCCCAAACTCGTGGGCATTGCCCGGATCGCCGCCGATGGCGAGTCTCTGCGCGAGGGACACAACGTCGAATACTTTACACTCGCGACACGTTCGCTGTTCAGCCGGGTAGTGAGCGGACGCAATCTTCCGTTCACGTGGGCCATCAATCCTTACCGTGGTTGCGAGTTTGCCTGCAAGTACTGTTACGCGCGCTATACCCACGAGTTCATGGAACTGCGGGACGGCGTGGACTTCGAGCGCAAAATTTTCGTCAAGCAGCAAGCTGCGGCGCTCATGCAATCGGAGTTGAAGAAGGTCAAGCGCGGGGAGGAGATTGCGATTGGCACGGCGACCGATCCGTATCAGCCGGCGGAGCGGCGTTTTGAGATTACCCGGGCAATCCTCGAGGAACTGGCGCGGCACTCCGGACTGGAGATTGGAATTGTCACCAAGTCGAACCTGGTGACGCGGGATGCGGAGATCCTGCGGCGGGTGGGCGAGCACAATCGGATCTTTGTGAATGTGACCGTGACTACGGTGAATACAGAGCTGGCGCGGAAGCTTGAGCCACGGGCGCCGCGCCCCGATCTGCGGCTGGAGGCAGTTCGCCAGTTGAATCTTGCGGGCGTGGATGCGGGCGTGATCTGCGCTCCGGTGCTGCCGGAGATTACGGACCGGCCGCGCGACCTTGAGGCGCTGGTGAAAGCCGCCAGTGAAGTGGGCGCGAAGTACATCTTTGCCAATCCGCTTTTCCTGAAACCGTGTTCGGCGGCGGTGTTCATGCCGTTTCTGGAGGAGCACTTCCCCGCTCTGGTGGAACGCTACCGGACGTGTTATGCCAATCGAGCATTTCTGCCGAAAGGGTACGGGCAGCGGTTGTCGCAGTTGATGGCGGCGTTGCGGCGGAAGTACGGGTTTGGAGAGCAGCATGTTCGCAGCAGCCGCAGCACGCACATGGAGGTCGAGCAGATGGAGTTGTTTTGAGGGGCCTTAGCCTTTTGTTGTTGGTGTAGAGCCGGGCAAGGCACCCGTCCCTCCGCAAGCAAAGTCAGCGACAGCCTATAATGTTGACTCCGCCATGGCCTCTCCTAAGCAGACTGCTCTCCCGCGACCCGGACTGAAGGACAAATCCCGGCGCTTCTGGTATCGCGTGAGCGAGGGGCTGGCTCTTAACCAGCTCTGGTCGCAGTTTGAAAAAGACGCACGGTCGAGCTACAGACTCTACTCGGCGGGGCTGGACCAACTGCAGCCCGAGCGATCTCGATTGAGGCGCGGCTGGCGAACCGCGAAGGCGCTGTTCTGGGCGATCCTGGAAAAGCTGACACCGGCGCGCCGCGTGCTGGTGCTGCTGGCGCTGATTCTTCTGTTTATTCCTTCCGTCGGGGTTTCTTACACCAAAGGCGAAAATACCGTCGAGGTCCATGAATTCGACTTGCACGCATGGGGCGGACTGTTGATGTTCGTCGTCTTGCTGCTGGAGCTGGCGGACCGGGTGGTGATGAAACGCGACTTGGAGATTGCCAAAGACATTCAGGCCTGGATGTTACCGGGAGCACCACTGCAGATTCCGGGATACCAGATTGCTTATGCTACGCGTCCGGCAAACACGGTGGCGGGCGATTACTACGATGTCATCTTGCGGCCCGGCCCGGACCCGAGCGCAGACCGCATTCTGTTTGTGGTGGCCGATGTGGCGGGAAAGAGTATTCCGGCGGCGATGGTGATGGCGACCTTCCAGGCTAGTTTGCGGACGTTGTCGACGAGCGGCGGTGCGCTGGCGGAACTAGTAACCGGCGTGAATCGCTACACGTGTTCCAACAGTCAGGGCGGAGCTCGCTTCACGACCGCCTTCTTCGCCGAACTGAACCCGGCGAACGGAGATGTGGTCTACATCAACGCCGGACATAACGTTCCGATTCTGCGGAAGAAATCGGGCGTGGTGGAGCGGTTGGAAGTGGGAGGCATCCCGATAGGCATTTTTGCAGAATCGCCTTACCAGGTGGGAACGACTCGCCTGGAGGACGGAGACTGGCTGGTGATTTTCACGGATGGGGTCGTCGAAGCGGTCAATGCGAAAGATGAAGAATATGGCGAGCCGGAATTGATACGACTGGTGGATCGCAAGTCGGGGTCCGCTCCCGCTGAACTTCTGCGTCAGATGTGGACGGAGTTGGATCTGTTCGTGGGGAACACTCCACAGCACGACGACATTACATGCTTGCTGCTGAAGCGCAGCTAAGTTCCACATCCGAGACGCCGCGCTACAGCGGCTTCAGTCCGGCGAACGAAAGAAATTGGGCGGCCACGTCTTGCGCGTGGGCTAAATCCGGGGAAATCTTCTGCGCTTGGGTCAGAGCGGAGTCGGCATCGGCAATGCGCCCTGCCCGGCGCAGAGCTTGCGCGAACAAAAGATAATTCACCGCACTGGGTGCGCCTTTCACGGCGTGGGCAAATTGGACGACCGCCAAATCGGCCTGCCCCTGGCGCAGCGCCACCAGGCCCGAACCGATCAGCGCCAAGTCATTCTCCGGACTAAGGCGCAGAGCGTTCTGGTAGCTGGCGGCGGCCCGATCGTACTGGCCTAACTCGGAATGAGCTTGCCCAAGCTCGATCCAGGCGGCGGCCTGCACTTTCGGATCGATGTAGGCATTGGATTTGGAACTGGCATTGGATTCGAAGTAACGTAGGACCGACTCGCATTCCTCGAGGGCCTGCTGTGGATGCCCGACAATCAATTCATAATTGGCGAGCGCGACAATTTGGCCGGGCGGATATTGATGCAGCGCCGTGGCCGCCCGAAACTGAACAATCGCCTCCTCGGGACGTCCCTGCTTGGCTAAAGCCAGCGCCAGATTGTTGTGCGCCATGTAATTCCTTTCAGTCACACTCAACGTGTAGCGCCAGAGGGTTTCATCGTCGCGCCAGTAACCAAGCTGGCGAGAGGTTAGACATCCCAGAATGAAGATCACGAAAACGGCAGGAACGGCGCGCCATAGGTTGGGGATCTGATGTTCGGAGGCGGCCGCGTTTAAAGTCCAAACCACCGCCACAAACAAACCGATGAAGGGGATGTAGGCGTATCGGTCAGCCATCGTCTGCTCGCCGACAGTTACGATCCCGATCATGGGGACTAAGGTCCCTAAGAACCAGAACCAGCCGACGGGCAAATAGCGCCGGTCGCGCCAGCGCAGCGCGAGCACCGACAGCAGAAGTAACAGCGCCGCCGCTCCAGCTACCTGCCAGCCCGGCAGCGAATTCCATGGCCGCGGATACATGGGCACGAGCCGGGAGGGCCAAAATGCCTTACCGATATAGCGCACGTAGGAGACAAAGACGTTTTCCAGGCGCGCCGACAACGAGACTTCGGTTACGCTCCGTACCGCGTTGCCCGCGCGCTGCGCCAGCACGGTGACCACGGAATCCGCTGCGGCCAGAATAAAGAGAGGCAACTTCTCCCAAACGAGAGAGGAGAACGAGCGCGGGGCGGGAGTGAAGGTTGAGCCGTCCGCCGAGCCGTGGGCCGCACCCATTCGCGCGCCGATTCGCTGGAGGGGCCAGTAGTCCCAAAGCAGCAGCACAAAAGGCAGAGTGACAATCTGCGGTTTCGCCATCAAGCCGAGCGCAAAAAAAACGGCAACCAGCACATAGAGACGACGCCCGCCGCTGCGCCCATACCGGTCGTACGCATGCAAAGCAAGCAGGAAGAACATCATGCTGAGCACGTTCTTGCGCTCGGCGGCCCAGGCGACAGACTCAACATTGACCGGGTGCAGCGCGAATAACGCCGCCACCAGGAAACTTGGCCAGCCCGATCCAGTCGCCCGGCGCAAGAGCAGAAAAAGGAGGACGGCATTGGCTGCATGTAGCAAGAGATTGGTGTAGTGGTGTCCAATCGGATTGAGTCTAAAGAGCTGGTAGTCCAAGGCATGCGACAGCCAAGTCAACGGGTGCCAGTTTCCGTCGCGAAACGTCGTGAACGACCACTTCACGGTGTCCCACGTCAGGCCGCGCTGTACCTCGGGATTCTTGAGGATGTAGGACGAATCATCGAAATCGATGAACTGGTTATGAACAATGGGATTGTAGAAAGCGAGAGTGGCCACCACCAACAGAAGACACAAGACGATGACATGCTTTTCACGGGACGCTGACATTTCGATATGTTGGAGGCGACTCCGTCGGCTGAAGGTTGGTCCTGCTCAAAACATCCCACCCTGCCCTACGAAGACGATTCTAACGCGATGTGGTGTTGACTACGACAGGGCTGCGCCGCTCGTCACCACTCCGAAGTAATAGCTTTCCTTCGCGCTTATCCAGGCATCGATTTATCGGACATCTTATCCGGATATCAAGTCACGGTACATCTGGTGGAAGGCGTGGACACCTTTTTCCTGCTTCACGCTGTAGCGGCCACTGTGGTAGCTGCGGGAGTGGAGATTTTTCTGAACAATCTCGCAGATGCGGACGTCTTCGCCCTGAATCTCGTCGCTGAACTCAAAAGCCTTGCGGGCGGCTTCGCTCCCCAGATCCTTCTCAGGCAGATACCATTCGAAAATTGCCAGCGTGCGCTCGGGGCCGAGCGGCAGGATGATGTTGAGCGAGACGTTATCGGGATAGCAGTTGAGCATCCAGTTGGGAAAGACCCAGAAATAATCCGCCGTAAGATCTTTGCCGGACGGGTGGCCAGATTGCTGGTAGCGGCGCGGGGTGGGGTCTCCGGGTTGTGCACCACGGATCGGACTCCACTGCCGAACGTACTCGGGGTAGGGCTCGACGGTGTAGGCGTTGTAGTCGATTTCTCGATTGAGCGCCGGGTGGACGCTCGGCAGGTGGTAACCCTCGAGATAGTTATCGATGTAAGTCTTCCAGTTACATTTCATCTCGTAAGTGCGGCACGCGGAAAACTTCATGCTGCTGAAATCGAACTTCTCGGCTTGGGCGGGCAGTTCGCCCAGACACTCGCGCAGCGGACGAGCCTCGGCATCGAGATTGACGAAAATGAAGTTGAACCATTCCTCGAGGCGAACGGGGGCGAGGCCGAAATCCCTGGGATCGAAATCTTCGACGCCCTCGAATTCGGGGGTGACGAGTAGAGCGCCATCGAGGCGGTAGGTCCATCCGTGATAGCCGCAGCGGAAGAGTTTGCGGTTTCCGCAGCCGGAGGCGGGGTTGCCGGCGCGATGCCGGCAAACGTTATAAAAGCCTCGCAGAATGCCGTCGTCGCCGCGGGCAATGAGAAGCGGCTCTCCGACGAGGTCGAAAGTAAAGTAGTCGCCGGGATTTGCGGCCTGGCGAACATGACCGACGACCTGCCAGGTGGAAGCGAAGATTCTGGTCTTCTCGGTTTCAAAGGTCTCCGCGCTGAAATAGACGGGTGCGGGCAACGTGGAGGCGCGAGCGATGTCGCGCTCAGAGTTTAGTCTCAGGTTTGGCATGGGCGCTCCAGGGACGCTCATTTTAGCGCACAGGCGCATAACTCATCATGCGGTCAAGATATTAGTGATCGATTGGAGGGCTAACCCCAAGCGATTGTAAACTTTTGTCAATTTGCTGCGCGAAAGGACATCTTACCGCCGTAATTTGATCCGAAGTCATGCTAATGCCATAGTACAGGCGAGTTGGTCGTCCAACCGCAAGTAAAACCGAGAGTAGGGGAATTCTTGGATGGAGAGACAAAAGGGCTTCTCACTGATCGAATTGCTGATTGTAGTCGCGATCATCCTGATCATCGCCGCGATTGCTATCCCGAACCTTCTGCGCGCGCGCATTACTTCGAACGAATCCGCCGCGGTGGGAGCGCTTCGCACCCTTAATACAGCACAGGTCTCGTATAGCTCCACCTACTCCACGGTGGGCTTTGCCAGCACGCTGACCGATATGGCGGGTACTACCTGCGCCACCACGGCGCCCGCCTCGAACAGCGCCTGTTTGATTGATTCGGCTTTGGGAAGCGGGACCAAGAGCGGCTACGTGTTCACGATCTCGGGCGTAAGCGGCACTCCGGCCGCCAGTTATCAATTCGTCGCATCGCCGGTGGGCCCGAACCAGACGGGCGTGCGCTACTTCTGCTCGTTCTCAGATGGTGTGGTGCGCGTCGATCCCGCCAATTTGATCAGCACCTGCGACGGCACCGTGCAACCGCTGCAGTAAGTTTGGATTTGGGCAAAGTACCTGGGGGAGGGTATCCGCCGAAAAGAGCAGAGGAGAAATCCTCTGCTTTCTTATTGCTGCGGACTTTTCCTATTTCTCCTATTTCTCGCCTTATAAGATTGACCCGAACTAGCTCTAGCGATCCCCCGAATACAGGTTCAACCGGTTCTTCTGCAGGAATTGCAGTTTCTCGAGGAGTTGAGTCCTTCTGGGATCGGGATACACCGGGAATCCGGTAGCCCGATCACAGTAGTCGATGTTTCCGATTTGCAGGATGCAGGTCTTCCACGCTTGTTTTCCATCGCTCACAAGTTGCGGGGAATATCCGTTGGGCATGCGCACGGCGGCGGGTATGAACGCTATCACAAACACCGCTAGCAGCGCCGTGCGGAACGCGCCTTTCCGCCAAGTGAGCAAATGGAAATATATCGCCAAATACGCGGGCACGAGCAATCCCATATAGCGCGAGAATTGCGCTGCCTCGGGCATGCCCAAGCACACCCTTCCAACCGCCGCGTTGGCAGCAAAAAGCAGCGAGAAGCTCAAAAGAATGACGACCGTCAGATCGGCGGCGGACCATTCCCGGTTGCGCCACAGACGAACACCATGCCAGATAAGAATCGCAAATGCCACCAGCGCGAGAAAACTCCCGGCCACCGATGCCAGCAGTACCGTCCGCAGCCCGAAGAAGTAGGACATCATGAGGCCGATGAACCACGGGTAATTCAGAGGATGGGCATCGGGAAAGTGAAAGCATGGGACATTCGGTGCCCAGCGATAGTGATAGAAAAAACCAGCCAGGGATGCTGCCGCAACCAAGAGGGCCGCTGCGGGAAAGCTGGGTAATCCTGATTCCGTTCGAAACGCTCGTCGCAGGTCGAATAGAAGAACACCGATCGTGACCGCTCCCATGAATAAAAAGTACCCGGAGTAAAGCAGCAGGAAATTGAGTGCGAGGACGGCAGCATAGCGCGCGATCGGTTTGGGCAGCATCCATGCCAGGCAGTAAAGTCCAAGGAGGAACTCCGGGACGGCAGAAAGAGAAGGGTTTGGCGCACCCACGAAAGCTTCCATCTGCGCGAAGGTCAGGAACAGACACGGGATCGCAATATCGCTGTATTCGAGATTGGTGCAACCCGGGCTGCCAAACAGCTTTTGTTTCAAACGCAACGCGACGACCGCAGCCGCGCACAATGCCCCCACCATGAACAGCGCTTCGGCCCGTGAATTCCAACGTGTGGACTCCAACACAAATTTGTCGAGCACCAGTCCGATGCCTTCGCGGTGCACCCCATGCTGCCAGTTGAAAATCTGCCACAGGGAAGCGTGTTGCAACAGAGGCGTGTAAAAGTCCCATTGGTCCCAGAAGAGAATGTTCACGGAATAGCGCCAAACCGCCAGTGCCAACCAAGAGGTGGTAGCCAGGAAAGCCGTCGCTACGACGATGACCGGTAAACGAAAGTCGGGCTGGGACGAAGCCGCAGTCTGCGGATCGGCTTCCGCTCTAAAAGTGGGAACCATGTGGACCGGAATTTCCATTTTGCTCATCCCGCTACGAGCCAATATACCTCCTGTTGCAACCGCCCTGTCCCATTCCCTTGGCGCGGCGGGAAAACTGCCCTCGGAGGCGGACGCAAGAATAGCAGTGGCGAGCGTTCCCGGAATGGGAGTCGCGGCATCTGACGGGCGGTTTGAAGGCTAGACGGAGACGAGGGGGGACTGTCAAAATATGTCAATCCGGGTCTCCAAAAATGTCATACTGAGAGCATCAGAAGTAAGGTGCGCAGGGAGCGATCCCGCAGATGCCGCTGAAAACGCTAAGTTTGTTCCAGGGGGGCATCTGACTTCCGTCACTTGGGAGTCTGGCCCTAGGAGTGCGATAGTACAAGCGAGTTGGTCATCCAACCAAAAAACAGTCAAACGGAGATGAGGACAATTTAAATGCGGAAACAAAAAGGCTTCTCACTGATCGAATTGCTGATTGTGGTGGCGATCATCCTGATTATCGCCGCGATTGCTATCCCGAACCTTCTGCGCGCGCGTATTTCAGCGAACGAGTCGGCTGCAGTGGGAGCGCTTCGCACACTGAACACAGCGCAGATTTCATACAACTCCACCTACCCGACGGTGGGCTTTGCCGGTACCCTGTCTTATCTGGGCGGCACGACCTGCGCCACCACAGCGCCGACTTCGAGCACCGCTTGCTTG
>Ga0181523_10002010_pt1 | contig 20488 bp, 14 predicted proteins | sample PEATcosm2014_Bin_43_FD_119752 | JGI IMG/M metagenome (GOLD analysis project Ga0181523, IMG submission 119752) | Peatland microbial communities from MTU Mesocosm Facility, Houghton, MI, USA - PEATcosm2014_Bin05_30_metaG | ecosystem: Environmental > Terrestrial > Soil > Wetlands > Peat | place... | reverse complement strand
GTTTCGAATCCGCGCTCCGTCAGGTTCCGGGCCGGGCTGATCATGTAATCGAACCCGGTAAACAAGGTGTAGCGGTTGATGTCGGTCTGCTGCGCAAATGCCGGCAGACCCATGAATATTGCAAGCCCGCAAAAAAGCCAACGTCTCATACAACCCATATTCCACCTCCGGAGGTTCTCACCTTGATTCCTGAATGGTGGCTGTAGATGGCTGCCGCGCGACTGCGGGATGAGAACGGTTAAGTGTCGTCGTAAGAAGAAAGGGTTGCAGTGATTCCCGTCACTGATGGCGGGCTGTTTGACAGGGGGGCTCTGGGCTGCCCTTGCCCGTCTATTCATGAAGACAGGTCGCGGCTTGAGAAGACTTCGCTAATCTCCACTGAGGCGCCGGTGCGGCGCCCGGTAGCCGAGTTGCATCGACACATGCCGCGCCGCGTCCTTCAAAGCCTCAACGATGCGCGGCATGGTCTGCGCGCTCACTTGGTTCGTGGTGCCGCTCAAACCAATGCTCGCTTCGATGGCTCCACTCTGATTGAAAACCGGTGCGCCCACGCAGCGGGCTCCCATGTTGTTTTCTTCGTCGTCGACGGCGTAGCCTTGTGCGCGCACTTTCTCCAGATCCTTCAGCAGGCGCGGCAGGGTGGTGATGGTCTTCGCAGTGCGCTTCTCCATGCCGCGGTCAGCAAGAATCTTTTCCAGCCGTTCCTGCGAAATGTACGCAGCCATTGCCTTCCCTACACTCGTGGCGTGAACCCGCATGCGCCGTCCCACCCAGGTGTCCATGCGGATGAATCCGGGGGGTTCGACTTTCTCGATGTAGACAGCATCCGGCCCGTCCAGAATCGCCAGGTGGCAGGTCAGGCTGGTCTTCTCCACCAGGTGGCGCATGATGGGCAGAGCCACTTCGCGAACGTCGATGCCACTGAGCGCGCCGCGGCTCAGGCTCAGAATCTTCAATCCCACGCGATACTTTCCCGTCGCCGGGTCGCGGTTCAGGTACCCCTGCTTCTCCAGCGTACGCAGGATGTAACTGGCAGAGCTCTTTGGAATCTGGAGCTTGCGGCTGATGTCGGCGTTGGACAGGCCTTCCGGCTCCTGCGCCACCGCTTCGAGCATGGCAAGTGCCCGCTCGACGGCCACCGACGGAGATTCGTGGTTGGAAGGCATGCCGAATCGTTATGGTAGCAAATCGGGACGCCGCCAACAAAATGAATATGTGTTCGGTATATTGAACATCGCCCTTGACCGGACTCGGGCCGCACCGTAGGATCGGACAGCATTACGAATTAGTGTTCACTATATTGAACGCTCAACAAGTGATCCAGGGAGCCCAGCGCATGACGCCAACTGCAGTATCCACGCCCGAACCGGGAACGCTTCTGAACCCGATCAACCGCACGCCGTCCGAGTTCGATCCCTCCCGGGATCTTCCCGCGGGTTTCATGGACTTCCTGCTGCCGCTACATCGCCGGTTCACCCCGCGCCAGCAAGAACTCGCTCGGAAGCGGGTTGAGGTATTACAGCGATCCCTGGAGGGTGGAAAGCCGGCGCATAGTTTTCCTTCCGACACGGTGCGCAACGGCTGGCGCATCCCGCTTCCCGAATGGTGCCAGGACCAGCGCAACCAAATGACCGGCCCGGCTGACGATGCGGAACTTTGCGTCAAGATGCTGAACTCGGGCGCTCCCGGCGTGATGCTCGATCTGGAAGATTCCTGCGTCAACGAGTGGTCGCATCACGAACTGGGTGTAACTAACATCCTGGCTTGCCTGCGCGGCCAACTCAGTTACTACGACAAGAAGCGCGACCGCAGCGTGGCGATCCAGCCCAGCAGCACGGTCATCTTCACTCGTCCGCGCGGATTGCACCTGAACCAGGCTGGGCTGATTTCCGACGAATTGGTTTCCGCTTCCCTGTTCGATGTGGCCCGCATTTTCTACGGAATCGATGCGGCGGAACTCAAGCACCCGCTGTGCATCTACATTCCGAAATCCGAATCGGCGGAAGAAGCGCTGTGGTGGCGCGACCTGTTCCAGGCGCTCGCCCAGTGGCGTGGCCTGCCGCACAACTACATCAAGTGCATGGCGCTGGTGGAATCGCATCCCCTGGCGTTTCAGATGGAAGAGTTTGCCTACAATCTGCGCGACCACATCATCGGCCTGAACCTGGGCCGCTGGGATTACATGGCCAGCCTGATCCACTTCAATCTAGACGACCCAGACTGGGTGCTGCCCGACCGCAACACGATTCCGCATAACGTTGCCTTCTTCCAGAATCTGCGCGAACTGCTGCCTGCGATTTGCCATCACCGCGGAATTCTTGCGATCGGCGGCATGACCGCGCTGTATCCCAGCCGCGAGGACGCGGAACTGAATGCCCGCGCTCTCAGCATTCTCGAAAAAGACAAGAAGAATGAAGCCGACTGCCTGATGGACGGAGCCTGGACGGGGCATCCCGACCAGAACGCGATCGCCGTGGCACAGTTCCCGTATCCCAACCAACTGCAAGCCCAGCCGAAAAATGCCAGCCGCTATCCCGATCTGCGGCCCGTACCCGCGAACGTCGGCGCGCGCACGGTGCAGGGGACGCGTGCCGCGGTGCGCACCGTCATCCGCTACCGTCACGGCGTGCTCAGCGGCAGAGGGGCCAGCCTGCTGGACGGCTACATGGAAGACCTCGCCACCGACCGCATCTATCGCCTCATGATCGCGCAGCGCGTGTTGCATCGCGATCTGGTGCGCATTGCAGACGAGCACGGCCACGCCGTGAAGCACACACCCGAATTCATTACCCAGTTGTTCGACGAGGAACTGGATCGCCTGCTCGCCGAACTGCCCACAAACTGTGCGCCAGAAGAAGCAGACCGTTTCCGCCGCGCCCGCGAAATCAGTGAAGCCATGATCGTCAACGGAGAATTCAACCCGGCTTAAGCAGCCACTCACCCTTACACGAGTTTTTCAGGAGAAAATGTACATGTCGGCCAACGGAAACGGACACAGCAAGCAACCTTCAACTTCACAGCCTCCCATCGAGCATCCTTTGAGCTCGAAAGAACGCGCCACGCAATACGATCTCGCCCAGCAGTGCATGACCAACGACTGGGATACAAACCCGCGCTGGGATGGCGTCGAGCGGCCCTACACCGCCGAAGATGTGCTTCGTCTCCGCGGCTCGATTCACATTGAGCACACCCTGGCGCGCCTGGGCGCTGAACGTCTGTGGGATCTGCTGCAGACCGACCCTTACATCAACGCACTAGGCGCGGTGACTGGCAACCAGGCAGTACAGCAGGTGCAGGCGGGACTGAAGGCGATCTATGTCAGTGGATGGCAGGTCGCGGCCGACGCCAATAATGCGGGCACGATGTATCCCGACCAGAGCCTGTATCCGGCCGACAGCGTTCCGAATCTTTGCCGGCGCATCAACAATGCGCTGCAGCGCGCGGATCAGGTTCACCACGCGGAAGGCAAGGTGGCTCCATCGCAGACCTGGTTCGCTCCTCTGGTGGCCGACGCCGAGGCAGGATTTGGCGGCACGCTCAACGCCTTCGAATTGATGAAAGGCATGATCGAAGCGGGCGCGGCTTGCGTCCACTTCGAAGATCAGCTGTCCTCCGCCAAGAAATGTGGACACCTCGGCGGCAAGGTGCTGGTGTCGACCACCGAGGCCATCCAGAAGCTGGTGGCGGCGCGACTCGCGGCCGATGTGATGGGCGTGCCCACGCTGATCATGGCCCGCACGGACGCCGACAGCGCGCACCTGCTGACCAGCGACATCGACGCGCGCGACCGCGCCTTCTGCACCGGCGAGCGCACGACCGAAGGTTTCTTCCGCATCCGCGGCGGAATCGACTCGGCCATCGCCCGCGGCCTGGCCTATGCGCCCTACGCCGACCTGATCTGGTGCGAGACTTCGCATCCCGATCTGGAAGAGGCGCGCCGCTTCGCCGAAGCGATCCATGCCCAATATCCGGGCAAGGCGCTCGCTTACAACTGCTCACCCAGCTTCAACTGGCGCAAGAATCTGGATGAAGCAACCATCGCCCGCTTCCAGCCCGAACTGGCGCGCATGGGATACAAATTCCAATTCGTGACCCTGGCCGGTTTCCACGCGCTGAATCTCAGCATGTTCGAACTGGCGCGCGGATACAAAATCGCGGGCATGACCGCCTATTCGCGTCTGCAAGAAAAAGAGTTCAGCCGCGAAACCCAGTACGGGTACGAGGCCGTGAAACACCAGCGCTTCGTGGGCACGGGATATTTTGACCAGGTGCAACAGGTCATCAGCGGAGGGCTGGCGTCGACCATGGCGCTGGCTGAGTCCACGGAATCCGAGCAGTTCATGGAAAACAAACCACTGATTCGGCCGGAACGTGGTCCCGATGCCGGCTGCCAGCCGATTCTAGGCGACTGTCCGCACACGCCGGTCACCATCGACCTGGGTCCCGAGGAGATGCTGTTGCCATCCGGCGACTAACCGGTCGCCTGTCAGCAGTAATGCAGAATAAAGGGCCGGTCCGCAAAAGTGGACTGGCCTTTCTTTCTCCCGTGCCAGTTCGCGTTCCCAGATGGACTCGTCCCGTTCAGCCCGGACCGTTGACACCGCTGAGAAAGCCGCCGAGATGTCCGGTCAGCACCACAATCAATACCGCGAATCCCTCGATCGGCAGGCGGTAGCTTGGCAATGATTTTTCCGGCGACCGCCGCACGCGGCGGTGGATAAAGAACACCAGCCAGATCAACCCACTCGATATGCATCCCAGGATCAGGTGCATTAACAGAATCCCTTTCAGCTTTTGCCCCTCGAGTGCCCACTGCCACGCAAAGAGCCCGGATGCCACCACCGGTACCGTCGAAATCGCGGCCAGCAGTAAATTGAAATACGCCGCGGCCGCCAGCGGCCGGTTCTTTGTCCACTGCGCCAGATAATCGAACAGCACGGCTGCGAGAAACAACGCAATGGGGAAGTGGATGAGCACAATGTGCTGCGCGTGTTTGGCTAGAACTGCGGTCCTGATGTCGAAGGGATTCACGCTCATGAGCGCTCACTGCACCACGATTTTGCCGGTCATCTTGGGGTGGATCGAACAGAAATACGAATACGTTCCGGCTTTGGTGAACGTGTAAGAGAACTTTTCATCCGTGTCGAGGGTTTTGGACTTGAACACACCGTCGGTGCTGACGACTGTGTGGGGAATGTCGTCTCGGTTGATCCAGGTGACGGTGGCTCCCACAGCCACAGTGAGCGTTGCAGGATTGAAACTAAAATTGTCGATTTTGACTTCGGTGCTTGTTGGCTGCTGACCGTTGATGCGGGAGGATAGTCCTGCCAGCAGGCCCACTGCGATCATGGCCTGCGCGACGAAACCTGTAACTTGCCAACGTTTCTTCACTCTCGATCTCTCTTTCTTTTTGGTCAAAACTTCACGTTAACCCAGGGTTGAATCAACAACCGCCAGAGCGTGCTTTCCTGTGACGTAGTTCACGTCGGTGATTCCCAGAACGCTTTTCAATTGATCGGCCGGCACCTTCATCGGTCCCGGCGAGGGCGCCTTGCCCGGTTCAGGTTGCGGAAACGCGGTGGACCTGGCGGTATGGAACGTCACATTGCCTTCGACCTTCTGCATGATCTGGTGAATGTGGCCGTTGAGCACGGTGACGGACCCGAACTTCTTCAAGTAGCCCAGCGCTTGCGCGCTATCGTCGGTTCCCCAGCCCCATTCCGGATAGACCGACCAGAGCGGAATGTGAGCGAAGACAACGATCGGCGTGCTGTGCTGGAGATGTTTGATGTCATCTTCCATCCACTCGAGTTGTTCGTGGCCGAGTGAGCCGAGACCTCCGGCCTTGAGATTCACGACGTTGACGAGACCAATGAAATGCACGCCTTTTTTGTCGAAGCTGTACCAGCCTGCGCCCTTGGCATTTTTGCCGTAGCGGTCGAGGTAGGCTTTGCCGTTGCCGTCGTCCAGCAGGTCGTGTTCGCCGGGCACGTAGAAGATATCCTTGGCCGTGGCTCCCTTCAGGATCTGATCGACGTTGTCGAACTCTTCCGGTTTGGAGAGGTGGCTGATGTCGCCGGTGTGCAGCAGAAACTCCGGCGGTGTGGCCAGGCCATTGACTTGGTCGATGGCGGTTTTCAGCGTGCCGATGACATCCGTATTCGCGGGTTTGTTGAATCCCATGTGGCTGTCGCTGATCTGAACAAAAGTAAGATCGCCGGAATTGGCGTGGCTTCCGACTTTCTTGGAGAAGGCCCGGGAAACGAGAATGCCACCGCTCATGGTCCAGACGAGTCCGGTGCCCGCCCATGCCATGCATTTGAGAAAGCCGCGACGGTCGACGCCATCGTCGTGTAGATCTTCCGATTTATGGTCGTTTTGCTTCTGGTCTGCCACATGCCCTCCTGAGTTTGGGGTGCTCGCAGCCTATAACTCCGGGAACGTGGGTTTATTCCCTGCAGTGGTGAAATATTTGTGGAAAAGTTTTGGAGTTGGATTCGTCCGTGATAGCCCAAGAAACTCGATCAGGCGTCATGCGTCTCAGGGATGGGATACACAAGCTGACTGATGGCAGACTCTTCACGGCTCTCATCCCTTTCGAGCCGAATACGTGGTCTGCAAAAATGCGCAGCGATTTCTTGGGTAGCCGGGATATACGGAGATAGGTAGCCGGACGCGCTAGGCACCTATTTTCAAGGGATTAGAAAAGCTGGCGAACAGAGTGGGATTCGAATTCCGCCACTTAGCGCAAATCGTAGTGAAAACTAGACATAGGGATATTACCCTGTGTTTATGGGGCTTTCAAGCACATTTTCAACTTCGGCTCCGTTGCCTCCCACGACCTCGAATGACCTTGACCACAAAAAAGGTATCACTGGTACCACTCTCGTGGCGGAGAGCGAGTTTCTCTCCGCCTCGTTTCCGATCTTTCGGGGGCTGCTAGAAAACTCGGAAGTACTGAGAGAGGGAGTCTCTCACCACTTCATCCACTCTGCGGCATCACAATCGTCATGAACTGCTGTCCGATCGAGCACGTGCAGCGAGCGGCGACTTCCGGCAAGGGTCTTAAAAGCCACGATTTTGGTTCCCGAATCAATCTTGTCGATTATTCCGTGCACGGCGCTTACAACGTCTTCTGCGCCGCAGAAACAGGTGATATTATCGGCGGCGGGAGTCAACCAGTGGAAGCGACAAAACCCAAACTTCCAAGCGAAGCCATCGAGCTCTACAACGATTTCATTCACGGTCAGATTAGTCGCCGCGCTTTCATAGAGGGCGTGCAGCGACTAGCAGGCGGTCTGGCGGCAGCCACGGTTATCAATGCATTGATGCCGAATTATGCGCTGGGGCAGCAGGTTTCCCGCACCGATGACCGGATCAAGGCCACTTACGAGACTGTACCCTCCCCCAAGGGCAACGGAAGCATCAAGGGATATCTCGTGCGCCCTGTCAGCGCCGACACCCGCTCCGAGACGGTGACGAAGTTGCCCGGCGTAATCGTTGTCCATGAGAATCGGGGTCTTAACCCGCATATCGAGGACATCGCGCGGCGGTTCGCCCTGGCCAACTTCATGGCATTTGCACCGGACGGACTCACGTCCCTGGGCGGTTATCCTGGCGACGACTATAAGGGCGGCCAGATGTTCAACAAGATCGACAAGAACAAGATGTCCGAGGACATGGTGGCCGCAGCCCTGTGGTTGAAGTCACGCCCTGACTGCACGGGAAAGATCGGCGCTACCGGTTTTTGCTACGGCGGCTCGACCGCCAACATGCTGGCCGTGCGGCTGGGAGCGGACCTGGCGGCAGCCGCGCCGTTCTATGGCGGTCCTCCCGATCTAGCGGACATCCCAAAAATTAAGGCAGCGATCCTGGTGCATCACGGGGAGCTCGACACGCGACTTGCGGCGACGTGGCCGGCTTACGACCAGGCCCTGAATGCGGCGCATGTTCCGCACGAAGGCTATGTTTATCCGGGCGCCGCACATGGCTTCAATTGCGACGCGACGCCCGAACGATATAACAAAGCCGCAGCCGATCTAGCCTGGCAACGCACGATCGACTGGTTCAACAAATACGTGCGCGCCTGATTCCAGCCCGCGCGAGTACAATTCGCTGTGGCGCACGCGCGCGAGCCGGTCGGTGTACCCTGGGGGGAATTGCGAACCCTTCCGAACCCATCCTCTCTATAGGCGGCTGTGTTAACTCCCAATAACCATTGTGCGAATGAAGTAAGCTGGCGTACAACTCCAAGCATGGCACCCGTGCATAGAGCTTATGAGGAGCGGGGCTTCAATCTCCAGTTCCCATTTCCAATAGAACCGGCCCGGGCGTGCGGCTCGGTTTGAACTAATTTCGTAACTGCGTCATTCGGATAGTAATGATCGACGGAGTCCCGGATGATCAGTTTGTGTTCCACGAAAACGGCAGGAGGAACCGGCCGATGGCTGAGGATGTCGATACTGACTCGAATTAATTCGGCACCGTACCGCTCAGGAAAGTAGGCGACGGAACCCAGAAATCGAGTTTTGGGCAAGCGCAATTCTGCACGTCCTTCTGGTGATGCATTTTGTCCCATAACTGCGCAGTTTTCCGCCCGTCCCGCTTCTTCAAAAGCACGAAGCGCGCCCAGTGCGCTCGGATCATTGATCGCCCCAACCAGAACGCGTTGTGCATTGGAGGAGCGCAGGTGACGCCGTACGACTTCGAAGCTTTTGCCCAATTCTCCATCACCGTCGAGATAGACGATCGAACAACTAGCTGCACTCGGAAGAACGAGATTGATTCCGACCAAGAACCCGGACAGTCGCATCCGAGGTAGATTGCCCGCACGTTTCAGTTCCAGCAGGAGAATCTCGTCCACCTCGGATTGCCAATGTTCCTTTACCCATCGCCCGAGGTAACGCCCCCCGATCAAGCCAGCCTCGTAGTTGTTCGCACCGTAGTACGTCGCCCCCGGATGAGGAATATCGATCGCAATCATGGGAATGCTCGCTTCGCGATACTTCGCGGCCACAATAGGTGCAACTTCTTCATCAGTCTGAAACTCGATCGCTAAATCGACCTTCTCACGTACAAGCAAGTCGGCATTCCTCTGCGCAATCTTGGCGCTGTAGCGATTATCGAGGCAGATCAGTTCAATGCCCTCGGCTGCAGCCGCGCGCTGCAAACTCTCGGAGACTTCTTTGGAGAACTGATAATCCGTTCCTTGAGCAGCGTAGCCCAGCCGATAGAGTCTCTGCTTCCACGGACGAACGCGTGATTGATAGAGATTCTGGCCGACTTTCTCAGCCATTCCACATTTTTCCAGTGTGTAGAGAAGGCGAAATGCCATTGTCTTCGGCAAACCGCAGCGAGCCGAAATTTCCTTCAGGGAAAGGGCTTCGCCGGGAGTCCGAAATGCCGTCAGCAACTGCGAGGCGTGAAGGATAGACTTAACGAGGTAACGGTCGCGAGTCTGAGCGACGGGGCTCATAGTGCGTCATGATGCTGGATTTTCTTGATTTTGCAAAGCGAAATTTTCAACCCCAGAGGCTTCGCTGAATATCTCTCATCGCGTCCGCAGGACTTGCTTGTCGTATTACTCAGAAACCCCGTTCATCCAGGTCGCACCATGACTGAGGATACAGACTTGAATGCTAGTAGAAAATCGTTAATGCATCAAGGGCTATAAAATCCACGAAAATTGGGGATCCCAGCAGCTTATGGGCATACCTGATTTTACAAAGTAGAAATTAGGGCAACAGCTGGTCAGGCCATCCTGGGCTGGCGCCACAACTCGGGCACTGTCAATGTGTCAAGTTCTGACGGCTTTCGGAGTGCCCAGATGAGACGGCAGGCGATTTCGCATTGCGAAATTGCCGTGATTGTCCAATAAAGTCGTGACCTTAGCGAAAAAGGATTGTATGGTTCCTTGCCAAGAGAGGTCTCCATGGACTCGTCCACGAGTGCGCAGGTTTTTTCGGCATTAGAGACATTTCGCATCGAGCTTCCTTCCTGGGGGTTCGCCAACACTGGGACCCGCTTTGGCAAGTTCATTCAGCCGGCGGCAGCTACGACCACAGAGGAGAAATTGAGCGATGCCGGGCAGGTGCATCTTCTGACGGGAGTTTGCCCAACGGTTGCGCTGCATGTGCTATGGGACTGCCCTCGGGGGGTACAGAGTACCGAGGAGATCAAGCAGTTCGCCATGCGCTACGGTGTTGCAGCTGGTTCGATCAATCCCAATCTCTTTCAAGATCAGGAGTACAAGTACGGCTCGTTTGGAAATCCCGACGCAACAGTTCGGCTTCGCGCGATGCAGCACACACTCGACAGCATTGAGATTGCAAAACGTCTCAACAGCCGCGACATTTCGTTTTGGTTCGCTGATGGATCCAACTATCCGGGTACCGCAAACATTCGACAACGCAAGCAGTGGTTCGAGGATGGATTGAAAGAGGCGCATCGAAGCTTGTCGCCCGATCAGCGAATGCTTGTGGAATACAAGCCCTTCGAGCCAGCCTTTTATCACACCGACATTGCTGACTGGGGGATGGCACTTCTCCTGTCGCGCGCCGCAGGTTCGCAGGCAAAAGTCCTCGTGGATACGGGCCACCACTATGGCGCACAGAACATCGAGCAGATCGTCGCCTGGCTGCTTGCAGAGAATATGCTGGGCGGGTTCCACTTCAACGACCGCCGCTATGCGGATGACGACCTGACCATGGGGTCGATCGATCCGTATCAGGTATTCCGCATCTTTCACGAGATCCACTTTTTCGAGTGCGAAACAGGACAGCGCGCCGAGATCGCCTACATGGTTGATCAGAGCCATAACCTAAAAGGCAAGATCGAAGCCATGATCCAGACAGTAACCATGGCACAGCAACTTTTCACGAAAGCGGCGTTGGTGGACGCCAAGAAACTGGCGGTGGCGCAGAAGAAATGCGATCTCGTTGCGGCGGAGTCGCTCCTTCAGGATGCGTTCGCGACCGACGTTCGCCCCGCAATCCAGGAGTGGAGGATTTCAAAGGGACTCCCAAAAGATCCCATGGAAGCTTTCCGGGAAAGCGGATATTTGGAGCGAATCACAAAAGATCGAGCAGCGAAGAACTCGACCAGCGTCTCCTCCTATGCCTGATAAGGGTGTTCGCCGATGACTCGCGCAGCGCCCTCAGGGAAAAAGTGCTGATCAAGCGAAAACGTCAAGAACGTTCGCCTTATCTGGCTTTCGACCTCGGCGCCGAAAGTGGACGCGCAGTTTTGGGTCATTTGCATTCGGGGATTCTTACCACAGAAGAGATCCATCGTTTTCCCAATGAGCCTGTGGAATGTAGTGGTTCGTTACATTGGGATGTCGAGCGTCTGTGGCTTGAAATTCGGAAAGCTTTTGGATCCATCGACAAAGTGAAATTGGCAGGCATTGGCGTGGACGCGTGGGGGGTGGACTACGCTCTACTGGGAGACCGCGGGCAACTACTCCAGAATCCCTACCACTATCGCGATCGCCGCACTGAGGGCGTGATGGAGGAAGTCTTTCGAAGAGTGCCGAAGGAAGAGATCTACCGCGCTACCGGCATTCAATTCATGCCGATCAATACTCTGTACCAGCTTTATGCAGCACATCGAGACACGCCCTCAGTTGTCGCAGCCGCAAGACAGCTGGTTACCATCCCTGATCTCTTCAATTATTGGCTGAGCGGAAAAGCGGTGTGCGAGTTCACTAATGCAACTACCACCCAGATGGTAGATCCAGTTCGACGCGTCTGGGCGAGAGATCTCTTACAAAAAATCGGGCTGCGTGCTGATCTTCCGTCTCCAATCGTCGAGCCCGGAACTGTCGTCGGACCTTTATTGAGCGGCATCGTTCCGAATTCGACACTAGCGGGAACTCCTGTCATCGCGCCGGCTTGCCACGATACAGGCTCTGCCGTTGCAGCGATTACCGCGCGAGATGGTACTGCCTTTCTGAGTTCTGGAACATGGTCGTTAATTGGAACCGAACTGGACGCCCCTGTGCTCACTCCCGAAGCGCTGAAGCTCAATTTCACCAATGAAGGCGGTGTCAATGGGACGACTCGCCTCCTGAAAAACGTCATGGGACTCTGGATGCTGCAAGGTTGCAGAAATTGCTGGAGCGCTCAAGGCAAGAACGGGAGCTACGCGGAGCTTGTGGAGCTAGCGGATCGGGAACCGGCGTTTGCACACCTCGTTGATCCAGATGACGAGCTGTTTTTGCGTCCAGCGGACATGCTCGTCGTAATCGACCAATTCTGTTCCAAGACGCAACAGCCAACACCATCGAGCCCCGGAGCATATGTGCGATGCATTCTCGAGAGTCTCGCGATGAAGTACCGGCTGACGCTTCGCAATCTCGAACAGATTTGCGGGCAGCGCATCGAACAGGTTCGGGTCGTGGGTGGTGGCTCGAAGAATCGACTCCTGAATCAATTCACTGCAAATGCCGCGGGCAGAAGGGTGCTTGCCGGTCCAGCGGAAGCTACCGCACTTGGCAATATCGCGATCCAAGTCTTGGCGACGCGCGAAGCATCGTCACTCGAAGAGGTCCGCGCGATAGTTGACCGTTCCTTTCCAACCGAGGTTTTCGAACCGATCGATGCCGACAAGTGGGAGCAGCACTTCCAACGATTCGAGCATTACTGCGAGATGACTTATGCATGAAATCAAAGAAACGACATACTTGAAAGACCTATGGAATGAAGACCAAGTTCGCGAACTCGGGGTCGATCAGTTGGCTCTCTTGCGCTATCGTTCAAATCGGCTCGGCGCAGATCTCCGTATCACCAACTTCGGCGGAGGCAACACCAGTTCGAAAATCGAACTCCCGGACCCGTTCACCGGTCAGCCGACTCGAGTTCTTGCGGTGAAAGGAAGCGGTGGGGATATCGGCTCGATCACCGAATCCGGCTTCGCCCTGCTCTACCTGGATCGTCTCGAACACTTGAAGAAGCTGTATCGCGGAGAGAGGTACGAGGACGAGATGGTTGGGTACTATCCGCTCTCTGCGTTTGGAGAGAATCGTGTTGCTGCCTCGATCGATACTCCCTTACATGCATTCCTACCTCTTTCACACGTCGATCATTTGCATCCGGACTGGGCAATCGCCCTGGCGGCGAGTGCAAACGGCAAGCGCAAACTCGAGGAGTTCAACCTAGAATTCGATCGGAAAATCGTCTGGGTTCCTTGGCAGCGTCCCGGGTTTGAATTGGCGCTGCTGATCGAAAAAGCGGTGAAGGATAACCCAGGTGTGGAGGGGCTGATCCTTGGCGGCCACGGCCTGTTTACCTGGGGAATGACGCAGCGCGAGTGTTATCTCAACAGCATTCGCACCATCGATCAGATGGGCGAATTCATTCAGAGGCACCAGGAGAAGAAGGGATCTACATTTGGCGGGTTGGGGAACGCGCCAGTACAAGATCGCAAGAAAATCGCTGCTCAAATTCTTCCCGCTCTGCGAGGCGTAGTCTCATCGAATCGGCGGGTCGTTGCCCACTACACCGACGACGAAGATGCTCTGACCTTCGCCGGTTCAGGATGGGGGAAGGAGTTGAGCACTCTGGGCACCAGTTGTCCGGACCATTTCCTGAGAACCCGCGTATGCCCGTGGTTCGTTGATTGGAACCCGGAAAAAGAAGAAGTGGATGCTCTGAAGGCGCGAATTCAGAAGGACGTCACAGGTTATCGAGAAGCCTATAAGCGGTATTACGGACAATGGGCAACGTCGGATTCCCCCAAGCTTCGCGATTCCAACCCATCCGTTGTTGTAATTCCAGGCCTTGGACTCTTTGGCTTCGGCAAAAACAAGAAAGAGGCCCGCATCACGACGGAGTTCTTCATCAATGCTATCCATGTGATGGCTGGGGCAAACGCACTGGAAGATGGTGAGGTTGGTCATCCGTTGCCACAGGCGCGGACCCAGGAGCAGTCGAAACAGTTCACACAATTTCACAACTATGTTGCACTTCCGCGATCCGAAGCATTCCGTATCGAATATTGGGCATTGGAGGAAGCCAAGCTTCAGCGTATGCCTCCTGAAGCCGAGTTCAGTCGCAAGATCGCCTTGGTTATCGGCGGTGCAAGCGGTATTGGCCGCGAAGTCGCCCTGCTGCTAGGTCGCAGAGGAGCACATGTTGTGGTTGCCGATTTCGATTTGGAGGGCGCGTCAAGGACATCGAGCGAGGTTGGAAAATTGTCCTCCGAGGAGTTCGTGGCGGCTACAGCCGTCGATCTCAGTTCGTCGGAATCTCTTTCGGATGCGATTCGGTTCACTGTTTCTAAATTCGGCGGCGTCGATATTATCGTCAATACCGCTGCGATCTATCCGGTCCCGGGTACCGACGCGGAGCTTTCGGACGCGCAATGGGCCAAAACGTTCCTCGTCAACGTGACCGGAAACTATTTCCTCGCTCGCCAAACTGAGTCGGTCTTCAAAGAACAAAACCTGCCAGCGGCAATGGTCCTCACCAGTTCTGCGAACGGGGTTGTACCAAAAAAAGGAAGCGAAGCGTACGACACGAGTAAGGCAGCCCTAAACCATCTCATTCGTGAGCTTGCCATCAAGCTAAGCCCACACGTTCGTGTGAACGGAATCGCACCGGCCACGGTGGTGGCCGGTTCGACAATGTTTCCTCGTGACCGCGTAATCCAATCGCTGCAGAAATACAAGATCGGCTTTTCTGAATCGGAGTCTACGGACGATCTCCGAGATAAGCTGGCCGGTTTTTACGCCCAGCGGACACTGACCAAGCGCCCGATTCTCCCGCAAGATTGTGCTGCCGCAATCGTGTGGCTTGCGGGAGATCAGAGCGGCAAGACTACGGGACACGTGATCCCCGTGGACGGTGGCTTGCCCGAAGCCTATCTGCGTTAAGGAGAGATCGATGCAGCGCATCTGCTTTATCTTGCAGGTCAAGCCGGAGCGACTGGAAGAATACAAGGCACGCCATCGCAGTGTATGGCCAGAAATGCTGGCGGCATTGCGTGAGACCGGGTGGAATAACTATTCGCTCTTTTTGCGAGAAGACGGTCTTCTGGTCGGATATCTGGAAACCGAGGATTTCGAACGAGCGCGGTCTGGCATGGCACGACGTGAAGTGAATGAGCGATGGCAACGCGAGATGGGCGACTTCTTCGTCCAGCCGGATGGAGCGTTGCCGGATCGCGCGATGCAACCGCTCCAAGAGGTCTTCCACTTATAGCTCTGACTCGAGGAGGCGAATGATTCCTAACCCGGCATTGGGGGTGTTTTTTCACTGGTTGGGCGGTCTCGCGTCCGCCAGCTTCTACGTGCCTTATCGCGGAGTGAAGAACTGGGCGTGGGAAACATATTGGCTCGTTGGTGGGTTCTTCAGCTGGATCATCGCGCCATGGCTGTTGGCATTGACACTGACTCGCGATCTCAATCAGGTGCTGCACCAGGCACCGAGCAGCTCGATCTTTTGGGCGTACTTCTTTGGCGTTCTTTGGGGACTCGGAGGTTTAACGTTCGGGCTGACCATGCGCTATCTAGGCATGTCGCTAGGGATGGCCGTCGCACTTGGATACACCGCTGCGTTTGGCACGTTGATGCCCCCGATCTTCCGAGGCGAGTTTGCGAGCCAAGTTCTAGGAACACGTTCCGGACTGATCATTCTGGCCGGTGTTGCTATTTGCCTGCTGGGGATTGCAGTCGCAGGTGCGGCTGGAGTTTCGAAAGAGCGGGAGATGTCGGACGAACAGAAGAGAGAATCGATCAAAGAGTTCGATCTGAAGAAAGGACTATTGGTCGCAACTTTCTCTGGAGTCATGAGCGCTTGTTTTGCATACGGTCTCGCAGCTGGAGATCCGATCAAAGCCATCACCGTGCAGCACGGGACTGCGGGACTGTGGCAGGGGCTCCCGGTTCTAGTGGTGGTGCTTGCAGGCGGCTTTACGACGAATTTCATCTGGTGCCTCATTCTGAACTTCCGAAATCGCACTGGCTATCAATATTTTCAATCGGAGATTCGCGGAGACGTTCCGAAACGAAGTGAAGAACACATTCTTGAAGCCGTTACAGACGCACCCGCAGAAGAGATGGCAGTCGCAGTAGCGGTCAAGAGCGAAGTCCCATTAAGGGCCCCGATGCTCCCCAATTATCTGTTCTCAGCTCTAGCTGGAACGACGTGGTACATGCAGTTCTTCTTTTACACGATGGGGGAAACGCAGATGGGGCGCTTCAAGTTCTCCAGTTGGACGCTGCACATGGCCAGCATCATCATCTTCAGTACTTTATGGGGCATTGCACTGAAAGAGTGGAAGGGTGCGGGTGCCAAAACGAAGCTCCTGGTGCTGTTGAGCCTGCTCGTATTGGTAACGTCGACGGTGGTTGTCGGCTATGCGAACTACGTTGGTGGAGCACACTGAATTTCGTCAACGCGATGTGAACTAACCATGTTTAGATCGGTGAACTCATCTGGAGTAGTTAATGTTGCAGACCTGCGGCGCATGGCGCAGCGGCGGGTTCCCAAGTCGGTTTTCGATTATTTAGACGGTGGCGCAGAGTCGGAAATCACACTGGCGGAAAACTGTAGGGCATTTCGTGACATCAGCTTTCGACCACGCGGATCGTGCGTGGAAGAAATTCTTTGGAGATATGCGCATTATGAGACAAGCGTGGGGACGATTCGCAGTTGTGGCACTTGCCGTTCTTGGGTTTGCTGGAGTTTCTCTTTCCCAGACTACCACTGACAAAACTACTGCTGCCCCGACTGCTGGGGACTCGCTGAGGAAAGGATTCGAAAATCCGCCCAGCACAGCGCGACCGCGCGTCTGGTGGCACTGGATGAATGGGAACATCACGCAAGAAGGCATCAAACTTGATCTCGAGTGGATGCACCGCGCGGGAATTGCGGGTTTCCAGAATTTCGATGCCGCCTTGCAGACTCCACAGGTCGTCGACAAACGGCTTGCGTACATGACTCCTGAATGGAAGGCAGCCTTCAAATACGCCATAGGTCTAGGTGACCAGCTAGGAATGGAGATGGCGATCGCGGGTTCGCCCGGCTGGAGCGAAAGCGGTGGTCCTTGGGTACCAGCATCTCACGGAATGAAGAAGTATGTGTGGAGCGAGACCATCTTGGAAGGTGGAACACGCTTCACCGGCAAACTCGCTCATCCTCCAACCACCACCGGTGCCTTTCAGAACGTCGGCGTCCACGAACAATTCGAGCCGCCCGGGCCGCAACTGCCGGAGTTTTATGCGGACGCCGTGGTGGTCGCGTTCCGCATCCCCTCAGGTACGTCTGGGCTAGACACGGGTGCCAAGATCTCCTCCAGCGGTGACGGACTGGATCCTGCAGCGTTAAGTGATGGAGATCTCGAGAAAACAACGACGGTGCCGATGCCGGCAGTTGGCGCGGAATCCTGGATTCAGTTTGAGTATCCTGCGCCCACTACCATTCGTGCAATCACGTTTGCGACAAAAGACCCTGGATTCCCCGACGTGTTCATGGTCGGGGCACCAGAAAAGACTCTGAAAGCCAGCGATGATGGCCAGAGCTTCCGGAAAGTGGCGAGCCTGGATGGGGGGCGTGTGGCCGAGCACACGATCTCATTCGATCCTGTTACAGCGAAATACTTCCGGATAAGCTTTAAACGAAATCCGCCGTCACCGCCTCCTGCCTGGGCCGAAGGGATTGATTCTTCTTCGCTCGGTCCGAGGCCTCCTACACCTACTTCCTATGAAGTCGCCGAGTTGGTCCTTCACGCCAGTCCGCGGGTCAACCATTTCGAAGAGAAGGCAGCGTTTGTACCCGAGGCCGACCTTTACCAATATGCAACCCCAGAAGTGGATGCATCGATCGCTATCCCGAAGTCCTCTGTGGTGGATCTAACGTCCAAGACAAGTGCCGATGGAACGTTAGACTGGACACCACCGGAGGGTAAGTGGGTGGTGCTGCGGTTCGGCTACTCATTGCTGGGGATAACGAACCACCCCGCCACGCCTGAGGCCACCGGACTCGAAGTGGATAAGCTTGATCGCCGCTTCGTGAAGGATTATTTCGAGAAGTACCTCGACAGTTACAAGGAGACTGTTGGGGCAGACGAGATGGGCAAGAAAGGCATCCGCTACGTGATCAACGATAGTTGGGAGGCTGGGGCACAGAACTGGACCGATAATTTGCTCGCACAGTTCAAAACGTTGCGAGGCTATGACGCAACACCATGGTTACCCGTCCTGACCGGCCGCATTGTTGAAAGCTCGGCCGCGAGTGATCGTTTTCTTTGGGACTTCCGCAAGACCATCGCAGAACTCATTGCCAGTGAACATTACGGACAATTGGAAGAAACTCTCCACGAACGTGGGATGGGCCACTACGGAGAATCCCACGAGTCGGGACGCGCCCTTATCGCTGACGGCATGGAAGTCAAGAAGATGAACGAAGTACCGATGAGCGCGATGTGGACACAGCGGCCCGGAGTGAATCAACCTCAGTACGGCTACAACGCGGATGACCGGGAATCGGCATCCGTGGCCCATATCTACGGCCAGAATATCGCAGCGGCAGAGTCTATGACAGCGGCAGCCGCTCCGTGGGGGTGGTCTCCTGCAACGCTGAAGCCCACAGCAGATCAGGAATTGCTCAACGGAATCAATCGCTTCGTGATTCACGAATCCGCACACCAGCCTTTGGTTGGGAAGGCTCCCGGACTGACACTCGGCCCGTTTGGCCAATGGTTCAATCGCAATGAAACCTGGGCGGAACAGGCTGCACCGTGGATCAACTACCTGGCCCGCTCCAGCTACATGCTCCAGCAGGGGCACTTCGGCGCCGACCTGGTATATTTCTACGGCGAAGATTCCAATCTCACGGCCATTTTCGAACATAAATCGCCAGAGATCCCGGCAGGTTATGGGTTCGATTACATCAACGCGGACGCATTGATCCACGAGTTGAGCGTGTCGAGTGGTCAGATCGTGACCAAAAGCGGCATGCAATATCGAGTGCTGGGACTCGATGCGTACAGCCGCCATATGTCACTCCCGGTGCTGCGGGCGATCGCCAAACTGGTTGAGGGTGGCGCCGTTGTAGCGGGCCCGAAACCTGCAGATGATCCGAGCCTGGCCGACGATCAATCCGAGTTCGCGAAACTTTCATCCGAGCTATTCGGTGATGGCACTGGTGTCCACAAGTTGGGAAAGGGCACCGTATACGCCGGCCAGAACCTCGCTGAGGTTTTCAGCGCGCTGAACCTGAAACCGGATTTCGACTACGCAAAACAAGCCAATGATTCCGACGTAGAGTTCGTTCACCGCAAGCTCACAGATGGCGACATCTATTTCATCGATAACCGAAGCGATCGTGAGGCAGTAGTGGATGCTACGTTTCGACTCGCTGGCAAACAGCCCGAGTTGTGGCGCGCCGAAACTGGCATCTCGGAAGCAGTCTCATTCACAGTTGCAGACGGACGGACCACGATACCGCTTCACCTTGAGCCCTGGGGCGCCGTGTTTGTGGTCTTCCGCAAACCTACATCCGAAGCTTCGCACACCGTTCCCGCGGTTACAGACACCAAAGTCGCCACGATCAACGGTCCCTGGAATCTGGCGTTTCAGTCAGGCCGCGGAGCACCCGACTCGGTCACTCTGAGCGAACTTTCGGATTGGAGCAGCAGTAACGACCCGGGAGTAAAGTATTTCGCCGGCGTTGGGACATACACTAAGACCGTGCAGGCTTCGCCCGACTGGTTCAGCGAGGGAGCACGCTTGTGGATCGACCTGGGCGACGTGAAGAACCTGGCAGAGGTAACCGTCAACGGCAAAGAACTAGGTCAAGCGTGGCACGCACCCTATCGCGTGGACGCAACCTCAGCTCTCAATCCAGGGGTGAACGAGATCACCATCAAAGTTGTGAACGCCTGGGTGAACCGGCTGATCGGTGATGAACAAGCGGGAGCCACGAAGATTACCTTTGCGGATGTGAAGCCATATAAGGCAAATTCGCCACTCCAGCCGTCCGGCCTGATTGGACCGGTAACGGTGGTTCGCGAACAGAAACCCTAAAGGAGATGCAGCCCCGGCTAGCCGCAGCGGGGCCGGCGTCGTAACTGGCGGGGTAACACTCTCAGTAGAAGTCACTGGCCGGCAAGAGGGTTTCATTCGAGCAGAAAAGGGATTCGATACCCTCCGGGCGCCAGTGAGAGGAACGCCGTCTAAAGACGCAATAGTCGAGCTATCAGAAGCTCAAGAGTTGCGTGCGCAATTTTTGTAAGAGAGTCCCGAGTGAAAGGAATCGACGCTTAGGCATTCATTGACGCCGCTGATTTCAACATACTTGTATGAGTTTCATTCCAAGCAGAGCACTGAGCTTTTTCAATTTTGCGGAAATGTGTCCCAATCCAATGGCACAGTGATGGGCGGGGCCATGCATGTTCCACTCGTTTTGGAAGTTCCTTGCGCCGATGGGAAAACGGTAGCGACTGTTCGTGTTGCCGATCTCGAGAATTGGTCCGGGCACAGATTCTC
>Ga0181523_10002009_pt1 | contig 20494 bp, 18 predicted proteins | sample PEATcosm2014_Bin_43_FD_119752 | JGI IMG/M metagenome (GOLD analysis project Ga0181523, IMG submission 119752) | Peatland microbial communities from MTU Mesocosm Facility, Houghton, MI, USA - PEATcosm2014_Bin05_30_metaG | ecosystem: Environmental > Terrestrial > Soil > Wetlands > Peat | place... | reverse complement strand
GCGCCTGTGGGCGATGGTCATCGTGACGGCTCCCCGGCTGCATCGACGTCGTTGTCTTGCCAGCGACGTTATCCCGCGTGAGGACTCGCCAGGGTGACGGTGCCAGACCCAGGTGGGGAGTGCCCGCCTGCCCACAAGCGTGTCCGATTCCCGCCAGACCAGTGACACACCCCTCTGGGATACTGCAGGGGTGACCGCGCGCCTCTCCAGCCTCAGCCTTGCCGGGCCGACGGTTTCGAGCCCGGCTGTCGCCGGCGGTTCGGGCGCCTACGGGGACCACGAGCTCTGCTACCGGGCGCTCGTCGCCCGAGATGCCCGTTTCGACGGCTGGTTCTTCGCCGGCGTGACCTCGACGGGGATCTACTGCCGGGCGAGCTGCCCGTCCGTGAAACCGAGGAAGGACCACGTGCGCTTCTTCCCGACGTCGGCGGCGGCTCAGCGCGCCGGCTTCCGGGCCTGCAAGCGGTGCCGCCCCGATGCGGCGCCGGGCTCGCCCGAGTGGAATCGCCGCGGGGACGTCGTCGGGCGGGCGATGCGCTCGATCCACGAGGGCGTCATCGACCGGGAGGGCGTTGGCGGGCTTGCCCGCCGGCTCGGTTACAGCTCGCGACAGCTGCAACGGCTCCTTGTCGCCGAGGTCGGCGCGGGGCCGCTCGAGCTGGCTCGAGCGCAGCGAGCGGATACAGCTCGCGTCCTGCTCGAGACGACGGATCTTCGTATCGGTGAGATCGTCTTCGCCGCCGGGTTCGGGAGCGTCCGGCAATTCAACGACACGTTGCGTGAGATCTTCGGAGAACCCCCTCGAGCCTTGCGAGAGCGCGCTCGGCGCCGTGGGAGCGCCGGTGAGCGCCGACACGGCAGCGGCAGCGGGCCTCGGTCAGTGACTCTGCGGCTTGCCTACCGCCAGCCATTCCCCGTGCAGACATTGTTCAGGTTCCTCGCCGATCGTGCCGTCCCCGGAGTCGAGGAAGGCGACGCCAGTTACTACCGCCGGGCGCTCACCCTTTCGCACGGCGCCAGCGTGGCAACGGTGCACGACGGTGGTGACGGCGCCCTGCGGTGCTCGCTGCAGCTCGACGACCTGCGCGATCTCACGCTCGCCGTCCAGCGCATCAAGCACGTCTTCGACCTCGACGCCGACCCGGCGGCCGTGTCAGACGTGCTCGGTGGCGACGCCGTGATCGGGGCGGTCGTTGCGGCCTGCCCGGGGTTGCGTGTCCCGGGCCACGTCGACGGCAACGAGCTCGCCGTGCGAGCCGTGCTCGGCCAGCAAGTGAGCGTGTCCGGTGCCCGCACGCTGGCGGGGCGACTCGCCCTCGCCCACGGCCGCCCGCTTGCGCAAGCCGTCGGCTCCGTGACGCGGGAGTTCCCGAGCCCGCAGGCGATCGCTTCGCTTACCGTGGCCGAGCTGCCCATGCCCGCAGCGCGCGGGCGCGCCCTTCTGACGTTGGCTGGCGAGCTGGCGAGCGGTCGCCTGCTGCTCGACCGCACGGCCGACCGCGATGCCGTGGCGGCTCGCCTGCTGGCGCTGCCCGGCATCGGACCCTGGACCGTGGCATACGTGCGCATGCGTGCCCTTGGCGACCCTGACGCCTTCATGGCAAGCGACCTCGGTGTGCGCCGTGCTCTCGAGCGTCTCGGGCTTCCGGCTGGTGAGCGTGAGGCCATCGCCCTCGCAGAGCGATGGCGGCCCTATCGGGCGTACGCCTTGCAGTACCTCTGGGCCGGGCTGGGCGGTGGCACGGCGGCCGGCACGAACCGAGACGGCGAGGCACCCTCGCCCCGAGAGAAGGAGAACGTGACGTGACATCGATGAAGAACCCAGCGTTGGGCGACAAGGACGAGTGGTGGGTGACAGAGACGCCCTTCGGGGCCATGTTGCTCGTCGGCGACACGGAGTGGCTGCATTTCCTCGGCCTCCCCGGCTCGTTCGACACGGCTGCCATGGACCCAGATCGTCGAGCGATGCCACCGGCCGTCGAGGAAGCCGTCAACGAGGTCAGCGCTTACTTCGAGGGGGAGCTCCGGGCGTTCTCGTTGCCCTTGCAGCCGTCCGGCACGGAGTTCCACCGACGCGTCTGGTTCGCCCTTGCCGACATCGCCTACGGCGAGACGGAGAGCTATGGCGAGCTGGCCGCCAGAGTGGGCAACCCAAAGGCCTGCCGCGCCGTGGGGCTCGCCAACGGTCGGAATCCGATCCCGCTCGTGCTGCCCTGCCACCGCGTCATCGGGGCGAACGGGAGCCTCACGGGCTACGGCGGCGGGCTCGATCTGAAGAAGTGGCTGCTGCAGCACGAGGCGCGGGTGCTCGCCGGCTAGGGCGGCGGTTCTTCGGCGGTCAGGCCTCGCCGTCGAGCAACCGAGTCGTCAGGCGCGTCTCGGTCATGCCGCCGTCATCGTTGCGCTCGATGCGCCAGGCTGACTTGCCGGGCAGCTCGGCCACGGCCTCGAGGAGACTCGTCCCGACGTAGTGCAAGCCGACACCGTCGTCGGTTGCGAAGGTGAGGGGCACGGCACCGTCTGCCACGAGGCGCTGCAGGAGAGGGCGCCGCTGCTCCTCGCTGTCGTAGTGCACGCCATTGGCATACGGCACGAAGGCGAGCCCGTTCGTGACCGGCCGCAGCTCAGGCCCGAAGGAGTCTGTCGTGCCTCCGACATGCCAGCAGATGGAGCCGGCGCTCGATCCGGCCAAGACAACGCCCGCCTCCCAGGCCGCTCGCATGGCGGCGTCGACGCCGTGAAGGCGCCAGAGAGCAAGCAGGTTGGCGACGGAGCCACCCCCGACCCAGATGACGTCCATCGAGCACAGGTGCTCGGCGATGTCGTCGACGTTCGGCATCGGGAACAGCTGCACGTGGTAGGGCTCGACAGCTTCGCCGGCGGCGGCGGCGTAGCAGGCGGCGATGTTGTCACCGTTGTCGCCTGTTGCCGTGTTGAGGAAACAGAGCCGCGGGCGCTCTTTGCCTGAGAGCGTCAAGGCGTAGCGGAGCAACCCGCCGAAGCGCCATGTCCGTCCCGTCCACTTGTTGCCCCCACTCGTGGCGAGGATGTGTTGGTCCGGCACGAGGTCTGTTTCTAGCCCAAATGGGCTCCTCCCGCTGGGGCCCGGCGGCACGGATCCGCTGTCTTGCTGCGGTGCCCTCACCGGTACCGTGTCGCCATGGCACCATCTCTTGCGCAGTCCGAACGGCAGGCGCTCTGCAACCTCCTCGAAGAACGGGGGCCTCTCGCCCCGACGCTGTGCGAAGGATGGACGACCTCGGACCTGGCCGCCCACCTCTTCGTGCGGGAGAGCCGCCTGTTGGCGTCACCCGGTATCGTGCTGACGCCGTTCGCGGAGATCACCGAGCGCGCGATGGAGAAAGCCAAGCGCGAGCTCGGCTACGGAGGGCTCATCAGGCGGGTGCGAAGCGGGCCGCCCTACCCCATGCGTCTTGTCGACGCTCAGATGAACCTCATGGAGTACTTCGTGCACCACGAGGACGTCCGCCGAGCGGAGGAGGGTTGGGAGCCGAGGGAGGATGCGGCCCTCGACCGGGCATTGTGGGACAAGGTCAAGCTGGGGTCGCGGCTCATGGCGCGGCGCCTGCGTGGCGCCGGGCTCGAGCTCGTCGCTCCCGCCTACGGTTCGACCCTCGCCCGCAGCCTGCAGCCGCGGGCGGTTGTCACGGGGGGGCCGCAGGAGCTGGTCCTGCTCCTGTTCGGCCGCCAGACGGCCGCCCGCATAGAGATCGGGGGTCCCGAGCCGGCCCGCCAGGCCGTCGAGACGGCTCGCTTCGGCATCTGAGAGCGCTTCGCACGCGCCGCTGCGCTCGGCACGTGACCGAGCGCAGCGAGCCCTGAGGGCGACCGGGGGCAGTTGGTCGATCCCAGGGGCGAAGCGGACCGCCGAGGCTTAGTGGAAGAGCTGGAGCGTGTTGAGGTCGTCGTCGACGAAGTAAACGCCCTTGTTGCCCGGCTGCACGGCGAGGCCGAAGAGCGCTCCGGCTCCGGGGGGCGAGCCGGTCGAGTCGAGGTAGATCCACTCGGTCTGGGTGCCCGTCGGCGTCGTCTCCACGATGTAGCCGTTGGCAGCGTTCACGCTGAGGATGTCGCCGTTTGGCGCTGTCGCCAGCCCGAGGGGCGATGACAGGAATTCACCGGACGAGACGGTTGTGCCCGTGGCGTCGGACGTCGTTCGAAAGAGGGCGTCCGGAATGGCGGTGATGCGACTGGCGAGCGTGTCCGCCACATAGAGGGTCCCGTTGGGGGAGAGCGCCAGGCCGGTCGGACCGACGACGAGGGCGGCGGCGTTCGTCTCCTCCGGGAAGCCCTTGCCGATCACGAGATCCTGCTCGAGCTTGGGGGGTGACACCGACAGGTCGAGCACGAGCCGCAGGACCGTACCGTCGTGCACGACCGCTCCCTTGGAAGCCACCGTGTGGTTCAAGACGTTCGTCACGAAGAGCACGCCCTGTTCACCCGCCGTGAACGACGTCATGTCCCACGGCCCGTTGATACCGCCACCTGAGAGCGTCTCGATGACCTTGCCCCTGCTGTTGAGCACGTACAGGGCCCCTGCTGTTGCCGTGGCGGCCTTTCCGTTCGAGGTCGGAAGGCTGCCGACGACGACGTCGCCGTTGGCAAAGACGGAAAGGGCGGTCGTGAGGCCGATCCGCCCGCGAACCTGCCCGCTGAGGTCGGCGAACACGCTCACCTTGCCCTTCGGCGAGATCTGCATGATCGTGCTGCCCGTTCCTTGCAGGTTCGAGGCGGCATTGAAGTTCGAAACGAGCACGTCGCCCGCAACGAGGCGCCCGACACTTCGAGGCACGACGGCGACGCCGTACGGGTTGACGTCACCGTTGCCACCCTTGCCGGTCCCGAGGGAGGACACGGTGGAGGCGACTTTCGAGATCGTGTGGAAGGCCGCCAGGAACGGCGCGGACGAGGCTGACGTCCGGGGGGCGGCGGCGGCGGTCGTCGCCGCCAGCCCACCGGCGAGGACGAGAGCAGCGAGCGTGGCCAAGCCAGTGCGCCGCGAGGCGGCGCGGTATCTCTTCATGTCAGGCATGTCCTTTCGTGACGCTGCTTGTCAGCCGGACGATCAGCTGGAGAAGGTGGCGGTGGCGAGGACGGAACCGGTGAGGCCGCGCACCTCGGCGGAGGTCACCGATGTCCCGGACGCAGGCAGGCGGACGGCCCAGCTGCCCATGCCGTTGTGCAGCCAGAACGTCCCGACATCGTGCGTCTGCCCGTGCTCGGTCACGATGCACTCGACCTGGCCCGACCAGCCGGCCTGCTCGTAGGTCATGATGACCCAGGAGGGACTGCCGGTCGTGATGGCGACCTCGCCGACAGGGGCGCCGGCGGTGAGGTAAGTAGAACCGGACCGCAAGGCGGCGAGGCGGACCTGGGTGCCCGGTTGCCGCCCGACTGCCACGCCGAGACCGACTCCGGCACCGGCGAGCACGATGGCCACCGCTGCCGCCGCCATGATCATGCGGAGGCGACCACGCAACGGGACGACAACGCCGAGTCGGGCGTTGGCCTCCTCGGGAGCGACGAGCGGCTCGCTCGCCGTGGTGTCCGGCTTGATGCGGGCGAGCCAGCGCACTTCGAAGCCCGCCGGGGCATCCGCCTCGGGCGCCGCCAGCAGGAGGGCGTCAGCAGCAGCAGACAGCTCCTCGAGAAGGCCGCGGCAGTCCTCACATCCGTCGAGGTGGGCAAGGGCGGACGACCGGGCGGCGCCGGTGAGCGAGCCGAGCGCCAACTCGGCGGCGACCGAGTCGAAGAGCTCGCACGCACGGAGGCGCCCGGCGGAGACACCCTCGGCGCCTCGAGCGCTCTGGCCGGGGTCGTCGGCGAAGCCGTCGGAAGGTGTCGTCATGAGAGGTGCTCCTGGTGCGGTGGACGTGTTGCACCGGGCAAGGCGCCCGGCTCTTCATGCTGGCTCGGGCGGCCACGCGAGCCGGGTGCTCTCGGCGCCGTGAGCGGGCCGTCGTAGTACCCTTCAGCGGCGAGGAGGGAGCGGACCTTGCCGAGGCCGGCCCGGATGCGGGTCTTCGCCGTCCCGAGGGGGATGCCCTCCTGCCTCGAGATCTCCTCTGCCGTGAGGCCGTAGAAGGCCGAGAGGACGAGGGCGCGCCGCTGCTCGATCGGAACCGCTGCCAGCGCCCGCCGGACACGCGAGGAGGAGTCACCGCGCTGCGCCTCTTCAGCCGGATCCGGTTCGCCGCTCACCATCCCGAGGTTCACGATGTCGTCCGGGTCGATCGGTACGGCGCGGCGCATCCGCAGGGCGTCGATAGCGAGGTTGCGGGTGATCGTGAGGACCCAGGTGGTGACCGAAGCGCGGCGGGAGTCGTAGACCGGAGCGTGGCGCCACGTTCGAACGAGGGCTTCCTGGGCAACGTCCTCCGCAAGGTCGGGATCGCCCACGATGGAGATGGCCAGCCCGAATGCTCGGCGCTGATAGCGACGTACGAAGGCAACACCGGCCGCCTCGTCACCGATCGCCATGGCGCCGAGGAGCGCCTCGTCGGATCGCGTGTCATTGCTCGCCATGGCTGATCCCACGTCCGGTGATACGTCAGTCTGCCTCGATCGGATTGCACATGGCCGTACCATGCTGCCAATGCCTGCCCGGGAGCGCTTCGATCGCCTCGAACGTATGACGAACCTCGTGCTCGTCCTCCTCGAGACGTCGCGCCCGCTCACCCTTCGCGAGATCGCAGACACCGTCGCCGGCTACCCGGCGGGGGCCGAAGCTGCACGTCAGGCTTTCGAGCGCGACAAGCGTGCCCTTCGCGAGCTCGGCATCCCGCTCACGATGGAGCCGGTCGAATCCGAGCAGCAGGTCGGCTACCGCATCCGTGCCGACGACTACTACCTGCCGGACCTCCAGCTCGACGCCGGCGAGGAGCAGGCGCTCGGCTTTGCCATCGCCGCCGTGCAGCTCGGTGGCGCCGCCGGGGCCGATGCCATCGCCAAGCTCGGCAGTCCAGTGCCCGAGGCCGTCCTCGGCCGGGCTGGCCTCGGTCGCGCCGGTCCTGGTGCGACCGGACCGGGCGTGGCCCCCGTAGCGGTCCTCCCGTCCTTGCCGGCTCTCGGGCCGATTCACGAGGCGTTGCGGCAGCGATCCGTGCTGCGCTTTCGCTACCACGGGCGGGAACGGGAAGTCGAGCCGTTCGGTCTCGCCTTTCGCGCCGGGGCCTGGTATCTCGTCGGCCGCGACCGGGCCGCAGCCGGGGGACCGGCCCGCCGGACGTTTCGAGTCGACCGCTTGGAGAGCAGTCCCGTCGCCGGTGAGCCGGCGGCATTCGAACCGGCCGCGAGTGCAGACCTGCGGGACGAGATCCGGCTGCTGCCCTGGAGCCCGGCGGATGCTGTCGCCGACGTGCCGGTCGCTCAGATCCTCGTCGACGCCCGCCAGGCCCGAGTCGTCGCCACGCAGGTGCCGCGGGCGGCGATCGGGGGTTTCGAGGCGGACGGCAGCGTACGGGTGCGCTTGCCTGCCGGCGACGAGGAGGCCTTCGTGTCCTGGGCCGTCGGGCTCGGCGACACGGCGGTCGTGGAGGCGCCGCCGGCTCTGCGAACGGCCGTCGTGAGGCGATTGAGGGCGCTCGCCGGGGAGGCGGGCGCCCAAGCCCCGACAGCGATGCCCGCCACGGCGCCGGCGGCCGCCCCCGCCAGACGTCCCGCCTCGGTGACGGCCGCACCGGCGTCGGCGCCAGGGCGCCGACCGCAGCCGTCTGCACCGCCTGCTCGTCTCGCCAATGCCGTCATGGCGGGCGAGCGCCTCCGTCGCTTGCTCGCCATCCTCGTGCACCTCGCCCGCGTCGGGGAGGCGGATCTGGCGGAGGTAGCCGAGCGTTTCTCGATCGGCGAGGACGAGCTCGTCCATGAGCTCGAGCTGGCCGCCTGCTGCGGCGTCCCGCCCTACTCGCCCGACGAGCTGATCGAGCTGTTCGTCGACGGGGACCGCGTGGTGGCCCAGCGCCTGCGCGAGTTCGAGCGACCGCAGCGACTCACGCCGGACGAGGGGTTCGTGCTGGCGGCGGCTGCCAGGGCGCTGCTCTCGGTTCCCGGGGCCGACGAGGAGGGGTTGCTGCGATCGGCTCTCGGAAAGCTCGAGGCGGCGCTCGGTTCGGCTCCGCTCGCCGTCGAGCTCGACCAGCCCGATCACCTGCAAGAAGTGCAGGAGGCGGTGCAGCGGCGTGAGCGCATCGAGATCGAGTACTTCTCGAGCTCGGCCTCCGCTCCGAGCCCACGGCAGGTCGATCCGTACCAGGTCGTACTGCGAGAGGGGCGCTGGTACCTCGATGGTTGGTGCCACTCGGCGGGAGGCCTGCGCCGCTTCCAGGTCGATAGGGTCCGTTCCGTGAGATGCCTCGGCGAAGGCTTCGAGGAGCCTGTCGATCTCTCCGAGGAGCTCCAGCGCCCCGGCGCCTTTCTCGGCGGTGCCGATGCCGTGGCCGCTCGGGTTGCCTTCCCGGTCGGATCGGAGCTCGCCGTCGAGCAGGTGGCCGCCGGGCCGATCGAGGCGATGACAGACGGCACCGGCAGGCTGACCGCCACGATTCTCGTCGGTGACGCCGACGGCTGGTTCGGGCGCCTCCTGCTCCGGCTCGGTCCCGGCACGGAGGTGCTCTCGCCTTCGCACCTCAAAGATGCCGGCGTCAAGGTTGCTCGCAGGGCGCTATGCGGCTACGGAGCCGCTCCCGGGGACGCAGACGGTGAGGCGGCCGACCTGTCGACAGGGTCCGGCTCGTGACGACGTCTGAAGCGATCCTCGCCCTTGCCGTCTTCGGAGCGAGTTCCGTCGAGATGGTCGAGGCGCTTACAATCGTGCTCGCCGCCGGCGTCTCGAGGGGCTGGCGGTCGGCCTTCGAGGGCGCCGCCGCCGCCGGCGTTGTTCTCGCCGTCCTCGTCGCCGCCGTCGGCGTGCCCCTCGTCCACCTCGTGCCGATCAACACCCTGCGGGTCGTCATCGGGGGACTGTTGCTCGTACTCGGCCTCAACTGGCTCCGCAAGGCGATCCTGCGGGCGAGCGGCCACAAGGCCCTCCACGACGAGGACGCCATCTATTCAGAGACGGTGTCGTCGCTCGCTGCTTCCAAGCCGGCGAGCACCCGTGACGCCCTCGGTTTCACGGTCGCCTTCAAGGGTGTCTTCCTGGAGGGACTCGAGGTCGTGCTGATCGTCCTGACCCTCGGCTCGAGCTCGCGTCACCTCGCGCTCGCCGCCGTCTCGGCCGCCGCCGCCGTGATCGTCGTCGGTGTCATCGGCGCAATCGTGGGCAGGCAGCTCTCCGAAGTGCCCGAGAACGCCATGAAGATGGGCGTCGGCATCATGTTGACGAGCTTCGGCGTGTTCTGGGTCGGTGAGGGATCAGGGCTGCGCTGGCCCGGCAGCGACCTGTTCCTCCTCGCCCTCGTGGGACTGTTCGTCATCACGACGGCGGCTGCGGTGCGACTCATGAAGAACGCCTTGCCGTCTGCGGCCGAGCGGGCGGCGTGAGCAGCACCCCGCACGTTGGCGATGGTGCCGCCGGCGAGCCGGGCGATGCTGTGCGCAGTGGGAACGTCGTGACGCGGGCCGTGACGGCCTTCGGGCGCTTCTGGTGGGACTTCCTCATCGGTGACACACCGGAGCTGTTCCTCGCCACCCTCGTGGTGATCGGGCTGGCGGAGGGACTGCACCACGAGGGCGTGCTCGGCATCATCGTCGTGCTCGTGTCGGTGATCGCCTTTCTCGGCCTCAGCACCTGGCGGGGACGAAAACGCTTGAAATGAGGTGAAATAGCAAGAAACACATTGTAAGCTGAGCCACCGTGCTCAGCATCTGCAGCGTGGCGCTCGGTGGGGAGGACTACTACCTCGCCACCGCCGCCTCCGGGCGGGACCACGCCGACGGCCTCGTCGAGGCCGCCGGCGTCTGGCTCGGGGAGGGCGCCGACCGTCTCGGTCTACGGGGCACTGCGGAGCCACCGGCCGTCAAGTTCCTGTTCTCCGGAGTTGACCCGCTACGCGGCGAGCGGCTGTTCGACCGAGCCGATCGCCGGCGCATCGCCGCCTTCGACTGCACGTTCTCCGTGCCGAAGTCCGTGAGCGTCCTGCAGGCGTTCTCTCCGGACGAGACCGTGCGCGAGCAGATACGCCTCGGTCACGAGGCCGCCGTCGTGGCAAGCCTCCGCTACCTCGAAGCCCAGGCTGCCGCCGTCCGTCTCGGTGGCGTGGACGGCCGCCGCGTGAGACGCGCCGAGATCGTCGGGGTGGGTTTCCTGCACCGGTTGAGTCGCTCGGGTGATCCCCATCTCCATACCCACGTACTCGTCGCCAACCTCGTGCCGCAGGCATCTGAGGGCGCCGCACGCCCCCTTGACGCCACCGGCCTCTACCTCGAGTGCCGCACGGCGGGCGCCCTCTACGAGACGCACCTGCGCTACGAGCTGACCGCCCGCCTCGGTGTCGAATGGCACCCGTTGCAGGGCCGCTGCTGGTCCGACCTGAAGGGCCTCGATCGGGCGGTCGTTCGAGACTTCTCTCAACGCAGCACCCAGATCGCCGCCGCCATGGCCTCCGAGGGGTGGCAGGGGGCAGCCGCACGGCGGGCGATGGCCGAGCTCACGAGGCCGCGAAAGGACACGGCCAGCTCATACGAGGAGACGATCGAGCGGGCACGGCGGCGGCTGTGGCAAGCCGGCGTCACCGAGACACGCTTGCGCGACATGTGCTTCCGGCTCTCACCCCCGTCACTGTCGCCGCGCACGGCGGAGGGCTGGGTGGACGAGACGCTGCGCCAGCTGCCGGCGCGCACCGTCGACGGCACCTTCACGCGGCGCGACGTCATCAGGGCCCGTTGCGCCACGGCGCAGGACGGCAGGACCGTGGCGGGCGTCGAGGCCGATGCCGGCGCCCTCCTGGCCGACCCCCGCGTGCTCGGGCGGGGGGAGCGGTCGAGCCGGCTGCGAGGCGGGCCTTCCGGCTCCATACCGCTCCCGCAGGCGGAGGCCCGGTACACCTCGAGCGAGATCGCCGCCGCCGAGCAAGGCGTCATCCGGCTCGTGAGCTCGATGGAGACGGCGCGTGCGGGCTCTGTGACCGTCCTTTCCTACGAGCCTGGCGGCCGCTTCGAGGCGCTCGACTCGCTCTCGCTGGCGGCAGCGGTCTGGCGCCGGGAGGGCTGCAACGTCCTCGCCGTGGCACCCGGGCGCTGGTCGGCCGCCGGCATCGAGTCTGCCTGCGGGATCGAGAGCGTCGTGGTTCCCGGACTGCGGCGAGACGGGCAGACGCCTGGGGGCGCCACCGCATCGGATGGCGCCCTCGCCGGCGTGCCGGTGGGCCGGCGCTCGGTCGTCGTCGTGGCTGAGGCGCAGACCTACGGCCCCGAGGCACTGAACGGGGTCGTGTCCGCCTGCTGGCGGTCGAAGGCGTCCCTCGTGCTGCTGACACCGTCCCGTTTCCTCGAACAGCGCGAACTCCTCCTCGCCGCGAGTGCCCTCGGCCGCGGCCGCCTCCCTGCCGAAGCGGCGCCCACCGCCCGCGAGACCGCTCAGAGGCCGCCGCAGCGGTACGACTTCGCCTCCGTCGAGGTCAGGATCGTCAGCTCGCTCAGCCAGGTTTCCCGGGAGGCCGTGCGCTGCCAGGTCGAGCACTCCGGAGGGGCAGCAGCCGATGGGAGCGGCCGCACCATCGTGGTGGCGGGCGACGAGGCCGTCGTGGCGTCATTGCGGGCGGCGCCGGACGTCGCAGCCAGCGTCGTGCACGCCCGCGACCTGAGACAGACCATGACCGCACGCACGTCGGAGCGGCTCCACCTCATCGTGATCGGCCAAAGCTCGGTCCTCCGGCAAGCCGCCCCGAGCGGCTCCGGGGTGGCTCGCTCCCACATCCTCGTGGCGGCCGGCTTCGAGGCGGCGTCGCCCGAAGCCCTTGGCAGGGCGGCCGAAGCGGCTTGCCCGCGCTACTTGACGACCGAGCTGGGCCGTCCGGCGCTCACCCCCGCGGAACGGCAAGCATGGCGGGTCGCCGCTGCCCGCATCGAGAGCTACCGCCGTCGTTGGCAGGTCGACGACGGCCGCCGGGCGTTCGGCGTCGGGGTGCCGTCGCGCGAGCGTTCGGACGGCCGCTTGGCGGAGCTGGCGGTCCTGCGGCGTGAGGCGGCCAGCGTTCTCGAGCGGGGGCGTGCCCGCCAGCCCCACCGCCGGGAAGGCCCAGGTGGGCTGCGACTCGGATCGTGAGCGCCCTCGACCGCAGGGCGGTCAGCGCGACCGTCCGTCGTGTCGCCCAGATCCCGGTGGCGTGCGCTCCGCCGCGCCCGATAGGCGCTCGCGTCGGGACGCCTGGTCAACGATCTCCCGCAGCTCCGCGTTGGCGAACCACGGAGTGGCGCTCAGCCACCGCGGCTGGACGCCGTCGAGGTGGAGCACGACTCCGCTGTGCCCCTGCGCGATCACCTCGACGGGGAAGCGCCGCTCCCGCCGCGTCGAGTCGGTTCGTGACGAGTGGGCGCGCTGACCGGCCAAGGCTGCCCAGGGCGACGAGCGAGTGCGCGACGAGTGGCGCACGTCCGTCTCGCCGCCGAGCTTCGAGATCGTCTCGAGGGTGCGGACGTCTCCGATTCCCGGGAAGACGACCTTGGCTTGGAAAAGTGAGAGGAATCCGTCGGCCTGCCGCCCCCATCGCGCCGCAGCTTGGGCGAGATCCTGCAGGCAGCCGAGTGTCACGACCCCTTGGCTGCCCCCTTCTGAGACCAGCGTCGGCAGGTTGTGGAGAGGAGCGATGTTGGCGAGCTCGTCGAGGGCGAGAAGAAGGGGCGGGCCGGCGGAAAGCCCCTCTGGCCTGAGGGCGGCCGAGCGAGCGTAGGCGCCGGCGCGAACGTCGCGCAGCAAGCCGGCCACGAGCGCAGCCGCCTGTCGCTGCTCGTCGCTGCCGGCACAGACGTAGAGGGTCGACGGCTCCGAGGCGAAGCGCCGGGCGTCGAGCTGACGCCCCTCCGTGCTGGCGAGCGCGGCGTCGCCGCGATAGCCCGCCAGCACTCCGGCCGCCGTCGACCAGATACCGCTCTGCTCACGCCCGTCGGTGGCGGTGATACCGGCGAGCAGGTTGAGGGCTCCATCGGCGTCGTTGCGGGCGAGCGGGGTGTGGAAGTCCTCCGGCTGGCGCCGGTCGATGCTGGCGAGGACGCGTCGAAAACGGCTGCCGGCGAGGGCGCCGGCGTGAAAGGCGACTGCCAGCAGGGCGGTCGCCCGCTCGTTCCAATGGGCGGCTTCACCGTGATCGCCACCGGGGCGGGCGGCGAGCACCATGGACTCGGCGACGGAGAGTGCCCCCGACCACGAGGCGGCCGCCTGCAGGGGTGACCACGCCACACGTTGCACACCGGGAGGGACGGGAGCCGTGCCACTCGGGTCGTACAACAGGCAGTCGCCCACGAGGGCGCGGGCCTTCGCCGTGAGGTGGAGCAGGTCCGGCTTGGTCGAGGCCGCCACGACCGGCCCGCAGCTGCCAAGGACGTTCGGGACCATGATGGCGGCCGTCTTGCCGCAGCGTGGCGGCCCGAGCACGAGCGCTCCGTGCTGCGGTGGGGCGAAGACGGCGCCGGACGGCCCGAGACCGAGGTAGATGCCGTGCGCGTGCGACTCCGAGAAGGCCAGCCAGCGAGCAAGGGGCCTCGCCTGCGCCTCCCGCTCCGCCGGCGAAGGACCCGAGACCGGCGGGGGAAGCATCCTGCCAGTGCACCCAACCGACTCCCGACGCACCTACCGTCGGTGATCCACAGACCGTCCGTCGGCCCGGGCTCCCTGACGATCCCCGCCGTGGGCGTTCCAGCGGAGCGGAGCGTTCGCCGTCCCCAAGCTGGAGTGACGGCGTCCAACACGGCATGCTGGAGCACCACCTTCGTCCAGAGGAGACAGGAAATGCAGGTCCCGCTAACGATCTCGGACTTCCTCGATCGGGCCGCCCTTGTCCATCCTGACCGCACCGCGGTCGTGGACGAACCCGGAGTTCCCGGTGGTTTCTCTGCGATGTCATATCGCGAGCTGGCCGAGCGAGCGGCCGGCATGGCCGTGGCACTCGACGACCTCGGCGTTCCCACTGGAGGCCGCGTCGGGATCGTGAGCCCGAACGCAGCGAGGTTCCTCGTCGCCTTCTTCGGCGTGAGCGGCTACGGGCGCGTCCTCGTTCCCATCAACTTCCGCCTGAACGCGGCCGAGGTGAGCTACATCGTCGAGCACTCCGGGACCGACGTGCTCCTCGTCGATCCGGAGTACGACGAGGTCCTCGCAGACGTGCCGGCGAGCGTGCGCATCGTGCTCGACGGGCAAGCCGATGCCGCCCTGTTCGCCCCCGCCGGCGGCAGGGTGCCGCAGGGCTGGGATGCGGACGAGAACGCCACGTGCTCGATCAACTACACGAGCGGCACGACGGCGCGCCCGAAGGGCGTGGAGCTCACGCACCGAAACTGCACCTTGAACGCCATGGCTTTCGGCTGGCACACGTGCGTGACCGATCGCGACGTGCTGTTGCACACACTGCCCATGTTCCACTGCAACGGGTGGGGGATGCCGTATGCCGTCACCGGCATGGCCGCTCGCCATGTCGTGCTGCGCAAGGTGGACGGTGAGGAGATCCTCCGCCGCGTGGAGGACGAGGGTGTCACGCTCATGTGCGGTGCGCCCGCCGTCGTGGCCGCCGTCCTCACGGCGGCCGAGGAGCGCCTGAAGGAGGGTCGCCAGATCCCCGGGAGCGCAACCGGCGCCGAGGTGCGCATCGTCGTTGCGGGAGCTCCGCCGCCGAGCAGCGTCATCCAACGGGTGGAGACCGAGCTCGGCTGGGAGTTCATCCAGATCTACGGCCTGACCGAGACGGCCCCCTTGCTGACCATCAACCGGGCACCCCTCGAATGGGAAGGCCTTGCTCCGGCGGAGAGGGCTCGTTTGCTCTCGCGAGCCGGCGTTCCGGCCATCGGCGTCCGCATGGCCGTCGACGAGGAGGGCGAGGTGCTCGCCCGATCGAACCACGTCTTCAACGGCTACTGGGAGCAGCCGGAGGAGTCGGCTCGCGTGCTCACGGACGGGTGGTTCCACACCGGCGACGGCGGCCACCTCGACGGGCCGTTCGTGGTGATCTCGGACCGCAAGAAGGACGTCATCATCTCTGGAGGTGAGAACGTCTCTTCCATCGAGGTGGAGGACGCCCTCTACGGTCACCCCGCCGTGGCGGAAGCTGCCGTCATCGGAGTGCCGCATGATCGCTGGGGCGAGACCGTGAAAGCGCTCGTCGTGCTTCGCCCCGGCGCTGACGCCAGCGAAGCGGACCTGATGGAGTTCTGCCGGTCGCGCCTTGCTCACTTCAAGTGCCCGACGTCGATCGAGTTCTACGAGACCTTGCCGCGCACCGCCACGGGCAAGTTGCAGAAATTCAAGCTCCGGCAGCCCTATTGGCAGGACAAGGAGCGTCAGGTCAACTGACAGGAGTGGGGTTTCGCCTGTAATTTCAAGGGGAAACACGGCGGATCGCCCGATCCGAGGCGATCGCACCTCGCCGCCGCACCGGCGAGGAGGCTGCGCCGCCAAGCCCGCAGAAAGCCCATCTTGCGACAATGCTTGATTTCTGCGTGAAATTGTTCTTGGATTTCCTGGGAATTCTCCGCGATCACCAGGAGGTGACGGTGAACAAGACAGAGCTCATCGGCAAGATCAGCGAGGTATCGGAGCTGTCGAGACGTGAGGCCGAAAAAGCCTTGGACTCGACGCTGTATGCGATCTCCTCGGCTGTGAAGGGCGGTGACGCGGTCAGGATCACTGGGTTTGGCACGTTCAAGCTCCGGCCGCGCGCTGCCCGGACAGGCCGCAACCCGCAAACGGGTGCTGCGGTCCGGATCAAGGCCTCGAACGGCATTGCCTTTGCAGCGGGAGCGACGCTGAAGAGCCAGCTCAACTCTCGCGGCGCCATCCCGAAGCCTGCGGCCGCCGCGCCGGCGCCGGCCAAGGCGGCGCCGGCAGCTGCCAAGAAGGCCCCGGCCGCCAAGGCCCCGGCCAAGAAGGCACCGGCCGCCAAGGCTCCAGCCAAGAAGGCACCCGCCAAGAAGGCCCCGGTTGCCAAGAAGGCCCCGGCCGCCAAGGCCCCGGCCAAGAAGGCCCCCGCCAAGGCCCCCGCCAAGAAGGCCCCCGCCAAGAAGGCCCCCGCCAAGAAGGCCCCCGCCAAGAAGGCCGCCAAGCGCTGATCGCGGTGTCGTCCGGGTGATCCCGGGCGCCCCAACACAGCCAGGGGAAGGCCCCGGTCCCGCCGGCACATGCCGGGCCGACCGGGGCTTTGCCGCGCCAGCACATCGATCGAGAAGGTCCCGACCGGTACGGCCCTGCGGTGTCGCCGTCACGACAGCGCAGCTGGCTCAGAGGCGGTCGATGCGGTGAAAAGCCTCGCCGCCCTCCAGACCGGCGAGTGCCCCGTGCTCGACGAGCTTGTCGGCGACGCGGCGGCGGAAGGCGACGACGTCGGCATCCGCACCCGCATCGGCGTCGGCTGACGAGATGCCCATTGTGGAGCGGTGCTGGCTTCGATGCTCGAGCAGAGCTGCCACCTTGGCGTCGCCGTAGCCGCTGACGTCCTCCACGTGGTTGGCCTCGTCGGCCTCGAACAAGAGCAGGCAGGAGGGGCGGTGCGGGGGGGCGTCGAGCTCGGGGAAGAAGAGCGGATCGCGGGCGGCGACGATGCCGTCGGTCACGAGCCAGCCGGCGTTGCGGTGATCGGGATGCAGCCGGTAGCGCTTCCAGGGGTCGTGGCCGAACATGACGTCCGGGCGCAGCCGGCGAATCCAGGCCGCCACCTCCCATCGCTGTCGCAAGCCGGCTTCGAGCTCGCCGTCTGGCCAGCCGAGAAAGACGACCTCGGCCGAATCCTGCAGCCTGCGAGCCGCCGCCTGCTGTTCGTGGCGGCGCATGACCACGAGCTCGGCGGGGTCCGTGTCGGGATCCCAGGTGCCCTTCGAGCCGTCGGTGCAGACGAGGAGGGCGATCTGGCAGCCGGCTGCGGCCCATTTCGCCAGCGTCGCCCCGCACCCGAACTCGATGTCGTCAGGGTGGGCGCCGACGGCGAGGGCGCGGGCGGGCACGGGCAGGTTCGTATCCATCGGCCGGGACGATACCGCCGGCACGCCGGTGGGGCGCCCCGCTAGGAGGCGCCGGCGGCCCGGATGAGAGCGAGCTGGGCAGAGCCGACGTGGGCGAGATCGGCGGGCAGGTCGACGTCGGCTGCGAGGCGGGCATCGTGCACGATGTCGCAGTCAAGCCCGAGACGGCCCGCCTCGGCGCGGTGGCGGCGGAACGACCCCGGGCCGTAGGAGAATCGAAACCCAGCCGCGGCCGGCACGACCGCCACATTCGTCCCGTCGGCTCGCAGGTCGGGAACCAACGTCACGCGCCCGGGCGTCCCGAGGGCGTCGAGCACGCCGACGTTCGGGAGGTCGGCGTGGGCGACGACGACGAGCGTGACACCCTCGCCGGCGAGTGCTTCGACACCGGCCTCGACGGCTCCTGAGAGGCCGAGGCCGGGTGTCCAGATCACGCGGGCACCGAGGGAGCGAGCCCAGCTGGCGACTTCCTCGTCGTCGCACACGACGTGGCAGGCGAGCGTGCCTGCGGCCGCCAGGACGCCGGCGGCGAGGCTTCGCGCGAGCTCAGCGCGCGCCGGTGCGTTCAGCACCGGTGCCAACCTGAGCTTGGCGGTGCGAAATGACTTCACGGGGACGAGGAGCGCCCGCACGCCGAGGAGTCTAGGAAGCTGGTCGAGGTCGACTACCGGGCCGGCCTCGGCTTTGGCCGGCCGGCCGCCTCAGGCGGCCAGGATCCTTCCGCAGGGCTCGGCGTCGTAGCCCTCGAGCGCTGCCAGCTGCCGAGGCAGCTCCCGCCCGCCGAGGACGTCGAGGAGGGCGCGCATCTCGATGCCGCCCATGAGGGAGCGGGGGATGTGGAGCTCGGAGATCTCCTCCTGCCACGGGACGAACTCGAGACCGAACGCGAGGGCTGCGGGTTCGGTCATGACGGCGGCGTCGGCCAGCCCGGAACCGACGGCCGATGCCACGAGCAGGTGGGCGGTGCACTCGGTCTCGTAGCCGGCGACGTCGCTCGCCTCGATGCCGAGGCGAGCGAGCTGATCGTCGAGAAGGCGCCGAGCTTCCGAGCCGCGCTCACGGTTGGCGATGCGCAACCCGCCGGCGACGACGTCACGGAGATCCTTCACGGTTCCTCGGTGGCGGGGCGCCAAGGCGAGACCCTCGCGCCACGAGGCGAATCCCACGGCCTCCACGCCCGGCCGGTGCCGCTGGCGGGCCTCGACGCCGCGGTGAATGGCGGCTGCGTGCACGGAGCCCGCTTCGAGCAGCTCGAGGGCCATGGTGTTGCCGCAGGGCCACCAGACGAGCCCTACGGGTGGGCTGTGGCGTTGCAGCGGGCCCTGCAGGAGGGCAAGTGCCGGGTCGCAACCGGCGATGGCGAGCGTCGGTGCCGTTTCGGCGATGCGGAGAGCTTCGAAGGTGCCGTGGCGATTGCGGCCCCGCTTGCCGGCCACCGGGTCGCGCTCGGTCCCGTTGGCGTCGCCCGTGCGGGCGTCGCCCGTGCCGGCTGCCGACGTGTCCTCGTGACGCCCCTCGCGCATGACGCCGAGAGCGGGAACGAAACCCGGGACGAGGGAGCCGTCTCGCGAGAGCGGGAAGGCAACGGTGTCGCCCGCCACCTCGCTGAGCAGGAGCCGCTTAGGTGCCGTGCTGCCCTGCTGGCGGACGGGCCGGACGGCGAGACGTCCTGACACCGACGGCGCCTCGGCGGCTTCACCGAAGAGGTCCTCCACGGAGGAGTCGAGGGCACGGGCAACGGCGAGTGCGACCTCGAGCGAGGGTGACCAGCGTCCGGATTCGATACCCGAGATGGCCTGCCGGGTGATACCGGCGGCCCGTGCGAGGTCACCTTGGGACTGGCCGCGGGCGAGCCGTGTGAGTCTCAGTCGGTCATCGGGATGGCGGCGGGTATCTGGCAATCGTTCATCCTCCCTGCTCCCCCCATAACGGCCACCCTACTCACGAGGGGCGGGCTGAGGCTTGTCACCTCCCAGGTGTCACCCACCCGCGGCGGTGCGTCCACGTGGATGCGAACAGCATTCTGACCAGGTGTTATCTCACCGAAGAGGGGCGGACCGACTGCGGCCACGATGTCGGCTCCGTTGCCCTCGAGGTGACCGCATGGCGTCATCTCGCAGGCGAAACGCGGGCCGAACGGCTGCACCGATCGCACGATGCCGGAAAGGACGACGCCCCGCTGCGGCCAGGCTCCTTCCACGAACCGGTCCGGATGGAGCGCCCAGAGCTTGCCTGACTCGTGAGGGACGAAGCTCCGGTAGCCGCACAGCTCCGCCACCCGCACCGTGGCCGGCTGGCGGACGAGTTCATCGGTGCCGCCGAGCTGCAGGATGCGCCCGTCGTCCATGATGCCGATGCGGTGGCCGAATGCCTGTGCTTCGGCAAGATCGTGCGTGACGAGGACGGCGACGGCGTCCGCCCGGGTCGTCGCCTCGACGGCGATGGAGCGCAAGGTGCTGCGGGAGGCCGCATCGACAGCCGAGAACGGCTCGTCGAGGAGCAAGGCTCGAAAGGGTCGAGCGATGGCCCGCGCTAGGCAGGCGCGCTGGCGCTGGCCACCGGAGAGCGCATCGGGCATGGCGCCGGCCAGTCCGCCCAGGCCGACGTGTTCGAGGAGATCCTCGATCGAGCGGGCGCCCTGCGGCTCTCGGCCACCGAGGCCATAGGCGACGTTGGCCCGCACGTTCATGTGGGGAAAGAGCGTCGTGGGTTGCCGGACGACGGCGACGCCGCGCTCGAGCGGCGGTACCGGTTGCTCGGCGAGGGAGGCGAGACGTCGACGCCTCGTCTTGGCGAGGTTCACGAGCCTGCCGTCGAGTTGGATTCGGCCCGATTTCAGCGGCACCGTGCCGGCGATGGCCTCGAGACAGGTCGTCTTGCCCGCACCGGAGGGACCGAAGAGGGAAAGCCGCTCGCCCGGCCCAAGGCACAAGAGGGCGGACACGTCGAAGGTCCGCCGCGCGACGGCAAAGTCAGCCTCGAGCATCCTCGTCGGCGTCATGATCCGGCGCTCGCCGTGATCCGGGTCTGATGGCGGCCGAGCGCCCGGCTGCTCCAGAGCAAGGCGAGGAGGGGCAGCGGGAGTGCCGCCACGATGAGCAGGAGCGCAAAGGGCAGGGCTGCGCTCAGCCCATTGGCGATGAAGCTCTGGTCGATCTGCAAGGGCAGTCCGGCAGGGTTGTAGGCGACGATGAGGACAGCTCCGAAGGCGCCCATGGCGCGCGCCCAGGCGATGGCGAGCCCCGTGGCGAGCCCGGGGGCGGCCAGCGGCAAGGTCACCTTGCGGAAGGCGCGGAACGGTCGATCGCCGAGGAGCTGGGCATCCTCCTCCAGCCGGGTGTCCACCGTCGTGAGGGCGGCTGCCGCCGTGATGATG
>Ga0181523_10002008_pt1 | contig 20503 bp, 20 predicted proteins | sample PEATcosm2014_Bin_43_FD_119752 | JGI IMG/M metagenome (GOLD analysis project Ga0181523, IMG submission 119752) | Peatland microbial communities from MTU Mesocosm Facility, Houghton, MI, USA - PEATcosm2014_Bin05_30_metaG | ecosystem: Environmental > Terrestrial > Soil > Wetlands > Peat | place... | reverse complement strand
GATCACGACCGTTTACGTCATCAAGGGCGGCATGTTCAGCGTGGTGATTACCGAGGTGCTGCAGTTCTGCATTCTCTCGGTCGCCTCATTCGCGGTGGGCATCATCGCCATGATGAAGATCGCGCCGGGGACGTTGACCAAGTTCGTTCCCGCCGGCTGGGACAACCTTTTCTTCGGCTGGCACCTCAACATGGACTGGTCCACGCTGATCCCGGCCGCTAACGCGAAGATCCTCGAAGATGGCTACGGCCTGTTCGGGTTCTTCGTGATGGCGCTGCTGTTCAAGGGAGTGCTCATCAGCGCGGCTGGCCCGGCGCCCAACTACGATATGCAGCGCGTGCTGTCATCGAAGAATCCGCGCGAAGCATCCATGATGAGCGGCTGGGTCAACGTGGTGCTGACGTTCCCGCGCTACTTCCTGATCACCGGGCTGACCATCCTGGCGATCGTCTTTTTCAGCGAGCAGATCAAGGGCATGGGAACCAAGATGGATTTCGAACTGGTGCTGCCGTACGCGCTGGGCCGCTTCGTCCCGGCCGGGCTGCTCGGGTTCCTCATCGCCGGCCTGCTGGCGGCCTACATGTCGAACTTCGCGGCCACGGTCAACGCCGCGCCGCCGTACTTCGTCAACGACATTTATAAGCGCTACATCAATCCGAACGCCAGCCCGCGCACCTACGTGCGGCTGAGCTATCTCAGTTCCTTCATGGTGGTGGTGATTGGAGTCCTGATCGGCTGGTACGTATCTTCGGTGAATTCAGTGGTGATCTGGATTGTCACCGGCCTATGGGGCGGCTATACCGCGTCCAACGTTTTGAAGTGGTATTGGTGGCGCTTCAACGGGTACGGTTACTTCTGGGGCATGGTCACCGGCATGACAGCCTCGGTGACGATTCCCGGGATCCTGAGCAGGATCCCCTCATTGCAGAACTGGGCGAACCTGCGCACGCTGAACCTGGACGTTTCGCTCGGGTTCGGCCTGGTGTTCGTGATCGGTATGATTGGCTGCCTGCTGGGCACTCTGCTCACGCCGCCCGAGGAAGACGCGGTTCTGATAGACTTCTACCGCCGCGTGCGTCCATGGGGTTTCTGGGGCCCAGTTAAGGCCAAGGTGATGGCGCAGTATCCCACGTTCCAACCGAACCAGGATTTTGGGCGCGACATGTTCAACATCGTTGTAGGCATAACCTGGCAAGTGGCGCTGGTCGCGCTGCCGATCTACATAGTGATCCGGACCAACATTCCCGCCATCTGGTATTGCCTGGCCGTGGTAGGGGTGACGTCGATCATCCTGAAGTTCACCTGGTACGACCATATGTGCAAGGTGAATGCGAGGATCGCGGCGGATGAGGCAAGGGCGGGGGTGGCGGGAGCGGCCGGGGACTAGGACGCCGCTTTCGGGAAATTCGCTTACGTATCCTAGGCTGCGTCTCGATGGTGCGGCAGGGCCGGGCATGCCCGGCCCCTACGAGCGCGTTGTAGGGGCGAGGCATGCCTCGCCCGCGAATCGAGCAACTGTCCCGGCGAGACGCGCTTTGGCAAGCTAAAAGCGTGCCCTACCTCATATAGAACAAGCTCAGCCTTGGCAGGCGGGCTTTCTCGAGCAGGCTGCGCTCCAGGTATTGGCGTTCTAACATGGACAGTTGGTCGGCGGTCATTTTGCCGCGGTAGGGGCGTAACTGGGCGTCTAAGTCGCGGCGGGCTTGGAGTAAGTCGTCATCGCTTTGGCGCGACCGGGCGGCGGCGATCATTTTCTCCTCGAGAACGGTGAGCCGCTGCTCCAGGCCTTCCAGGTCCTGGTAATGCGTCTCGGCTTCGGCGGCCAGGCGTGCGAGAGTTGCGGCGATTTCCGGGCAGGCTTCGCGCACAGCGGCGGCGTTCGATTCGAGATAGGCGCGCAAGTCTTCGAGCGGAAACGGCGGTGGGGCTTCGCGGCGCGCGCGCGGATCAGGCTGGGCGGCCATCGCCTGCGCCTCGGTGAGCACCGCCTGCGCGCAGAAGGCGAGCGAGTTCACCATTTGCGTTTTCACGCGGCGGCCGCGCCATTTCTCGAAGGCCGCGTCAATGCCGCGCAGCACGGCTTCGAGCGGGACTCCCGAGTTCTTCCAGCTTTCCACCAGCGCCCAATCGAGCGGGGACATCAGAAACAGCGCGGTGCCGCGGGCGCGCTGGAAGTGCTCCTCCACTTCAGTGAAGTAGTTGAAATAGTTGCGCAGAAAATCGGGGTCGGGCGTCACGGCTGGTGCATCCGCTCCCAGATCATTTGCAGGCCTTCCAGCGTCAGGTGCTCATCGACGATCTTCAAATAGCGCGAGCCGGAGACCACCAGGCCGGCCTGGCCGCCGGTGGCGACGGTCTTGGTGTCGGGGCCGAGCTGCTTGACAATGCGCTCCAGAATGCCATCGACCATGCCCACCGCGCCATAATACAATCCCGACTGCATGCTGGCTACGGTGTTGGTGCCGATCACGGTTTTCGGCGGCCGGAACTCGACCAGCGGCAGGCGCGCGGTCCTGGCGAAAAGGGCCTTCACGGCGAGACCTACGCCCACCGCAATGGCGCCGCCCAGGTAATCGCCATCGCGCGAAACCACGTCGAAGTTGATGGTGGTGCCAAAATCGACGATCACGCACGGGCCGCCGTACTTGCGAAAGCCCGCGACGGCGTTTACCAGGCGGTCTGCGCCCACTTCGTTGGGGTTGTCGTAGAGGATGCCAATTCCCAGATCGGTTTTCGGGCCGACGAAGACGGCTTCGGTGTGAAAGTAGCGCAGCGTCATGGCGGCCAAGGTGGAATCGATGGGCGGGACCACGCTCGAGATGATGATGCCGTCGACGGCTTCGATATTGAGGTTCACTGGTGAAAACAAGTTGTGCAACAGAATGCCCCACTCGTCGGCGGTCTGCTCATGGACCGTGCGCAGCCGCCACTGGCAAAGCAGTTTGCTGCCTTCAAAAGCGCCGATGGTGATGTTGCTGTTGCCTGCGTCAAGAGCCAGCAGCACGTACGCCTCCCGCAATAATCAGGGTATCCGTTCCATCGTCGCGGCGCACTACCAGGAAACCTTCGGGATTGAGGCCGGCGGTGACACCGCGAATCACGCCGCCGGGTTGCTGCACTTCCACGCGGCGGCCGGCGGCGTAGCTGGAGCCTCGAGTAAAAAGGCGCAGAATGGCGGGCGTGTCGTACGCGAGATACTCGTCGGCGGCGCGGAGGAGCGCGGCGATGATTGGCTCGCGCGGAATGGGTTGAGGTTGGCAGGCGGAATCCGGAACGGACCCACAAACCGGGGCGCCTGCCCCACTTTGCGGCCATGTGGGGCAGGCGCTTCCGCCTGCCAACCCAGGCATCCTCTCACGGCTCAACGAAGTGGCTTCCGCCGCGAGTTCCGGCGGAAACGAATTGTGATTCACGTTGATGCCGATGCCGGCGATGGCTTTGGCGCCGGACAACTGCACCAGAATGCCGGCGACTTTGCGGTCGGCGATCATCACGTCGTTGGGCCAGCGCAGATCGCTCGAGATGCCGGTGGATTTGAGGATGGCCTCCTGCGCCGCCAGGCCCAGCGCGAGGGTGAGAACCGGCGCAGGGGCCACGATTAGCGAGCAATAGATTCCGCTGCCAGCTTCGGAGTGCCAAGTGCGGCCGTGGCGGCCCATGCCGGTCCGTTGTTCTTCGGCCAGCACCACCGCACCCGGCTCCAACGCCGCGGCCACGCGCATGGTGGAATCGATGGACGGGTAATAGTCGATGCGGCGATCCGGGAACTCGCGCCGCAGGGCGCCAATGTCGAGCGGTGTCACTGCGCGCCCGAATCGAGCTTGCCAAGCTGCGTCTTGTACTCGGCCAGTTTCTGGCGCATGCCTTCGATCACGTGGGCTGGAGCGCGGCCGAGAAACTTCTCGTCGCCCAACTGGCGTTCGTGGTTGGCGATGTTTTTGACAAGCTGCTCGCGCTCTTTCTCCTCGCGCTTGCGCTGGGCGTCTTCCTGGGCTTTGGGCAAATGCAGCGCCAGGTCGAATTCGGGGCCGGAACGAACGCCCGCCGCTTTGGGAGCCGCTTCGGCTTTCAGCTCCAGGTTCACGTTGGCCAGCTTGCGTATGGCTTCCGCATTGCGCCGGGCGACATCGAGCGCGGAGCCGAGCGAATACAGCACGCCCGCAACTTGCAATTTGGGATCGAGCTTGGCTTCCGTGCGCAGCGTGCGGGCCACCGTCACGATCTCCTGGAGGATGCCGATTTCGCGCTCGGCTTCAGCGTCGGTTACATCTTCACGGAACTGCGGGTAACCGGCCAGCGCGATCGAGAGCGGGCGCGTGGTGCGATCGGTCGCCATGCGCTGCCACAGCTCCTCGGTGAGAAATGGCATGGCCGGATGGAGCAGCCGCAGTGCGGTTTCAAATGCGGCCAGCGCGTTGCGCCAGCCCGGCGTGAGTCCCGAATTCTCGCGGAATTCGAGCTTCTTCAACTCCAGGTACCAGTCGCAGAATTCGTGCCAGAAGAAGTGCCACAGCACCTGCGCGGCTTCGTGATAGCGATAGGTTTCGATGGCGCGGTTGGCCTGCGCGGCGCAAGCGTTCAGGCGGCTGAAGATCCAGCGGTCCTCGATCGGCACCACGCCGGTGGCGGGGTCAGACTCCGGTCGGAAGTCTTCCAGCCTCGCGGGCAGCCAGGGCTCGACGCCGCAGAATTCCATTTTGCCGAGCAGGAACCGCGCGGCATTCCAGATCTTGTTGGCAAAAGCCCGTGAGCTTTCCATGCGCTCTTCGGTGAGCACGATATCGGTGCCCGGCGCGGCGCCTTGCAGCAAGGCCATGCGCACGGCGTCGGTGCCGTACTTCTCGGTAACGATGAGAGGGTCGATGGTGTTGCCGCGGGTTTTCGACATCTTCTGCCGCTCGGCGTCGCGCACCAGGCCGTGGATGTAGACCTGGCGGAAAGGCACGTCGCCCATGAACTCGATGCCGAGCATGGCCATGCGCGCCACCCAGAAGAAGAGAATGTCGAAGCCGGTGATCAGCAGCGAGGTCGGGTAGAAGGCTCTGAGATCGTCGGTCTGGTCCGGCCAGCCGAGGGTGGAAAATGGCCAGAGGCCGGAGCTGAACCAGGTGTCGAGCACGTCGGTATCCTGCTCCAGCTCGGCCGAGCCACAGCGGCCGCACGCGGCGGGAGCCTCGCGCGCCACGATGATCTCGTGGCACTCCCGGCAGTGCCAGGCGGGGACGCGATGGCCCCACCAGAGCTGCCGCGAGATGCACCAGTCGCGAATGTTGTACATCCACTCGAAGTAGGTCTTGCTCCAATTAGCCGGAACAAAAACGATGCTGCCCGTTTCGACCGCTTCGATGGCCTTTTCGGCCAGCGGCTTGGTCTTGACGAACCACTGCGTGGAGACCAGCGGTTCGACAACGGTGCCGCAGCGCGCGCACTTGCCGATGTTGAGCGCGTAGTCTTCGGTCTTGACCAGCGCGCCCAGGGCACTTAGATCGGCCAACACCTGCTTGCGGGCTTCGAAGCGATCCAGGCCGGCGTACTTCCCGGCCGCGGCCAGCATGACGCCGTCTTCGCCGATCACCTGGATCTTGGCGAGGTTGTGGCGGCGGCCGGCTTCGAAATCGTTGGGATCGTGGGCGGGCGTGACCTTCACCACGCCGGTGCCGAACTCGGGATCGGCAAGCTCATCGAGGATCACCGGGATCTCGCGGTCCATCAACGGCAGGTCGACGGTGCGGCCATGCAGGTCGCGGTAACGCTCGTCCTTGGGATTGATGGCGACGGCGGTATCGCCGAGCATGGTTTCCGGCCGCGTGGTAGCCACCGTGACGAAGCGGCCGGGCAGGCCGTGCACCGGGTAGCGCAGGTGCCACATGTGGCCCTGCACATCGGAATGAGCCACTTCCAAGTCGGATATCGCGGTGCGGCAGCGCGGACACCAGTTGACCATGTACTCGCCGCGGTAGATGAGGCCCTTTTCGTACAGCCGCACGAAAACTTCGCGCACGGCGCGCGAAAGGCCGGGATCGAGCGTGAAGCGCTCGCGCGACCAATCGCAGCTTGCGCCCAGACGAATCATCTGGCGCTTGATGTTGTCGCCGTACTCGGCCTTCCACTCCCAGACGCGTTTCTCGAAGCCCTCGCGGCCCAGGTCCTGGCGGCGGATGCCCTCTTCGGCCAGTTTGCGCTCCACCACCATTTGGGTGGCGATGCCGGCGTGGTCGGTGCCCGGCAGCCAGAGCGTGTTCTCGCCCAACATGCGGTGCCAGCGGATGGTCACGTCGATTTCGGTGTGCTCCAGCATGTGGCCGATGTGCAGCGATCCGGTCACGTTGGGCGGCGGAATGACGAGGGAAAACGAGCGCGCGGCGGACCGAGCGGCAGCGCGAAAGATGCCGGAATCGATCCACCACTGCGCCCAGTGCGGCTCGAACCGCTGGGGCTCGTACACCTTCTCAATTTGCATGGGAATGTACTAATATAACGCGGTTAGTAGGACAGACCATCGCGCTTCGTGGTCTGTCACTTTTCGCCCGATTACAACGCATTGACAGACGACAAAAACCGATCGTCTGTCCTACTGTCAAAACACGGCGAAACAGAATACCAGGTTCGACCCGCTGGCAAGCAGCGCGTACTCGCCGGGGTCGAGGCCGTTGTAAGGCTCAATCTTCGAGAGCGTGTCTCCCAGCTTGGTTATTTCGATGCGGATTGGCTCCGTGTTCTTTTGCACGACAAACTCGCGATGGCCGTCCTTGGATTCCATCTGGAACAACTGCAAGTTTTCCGGGTTGATCTTGCCGTTCTCAAAAAGCAGGATCGGCGCCGCCAGCGGCGTCTTGGCGGGCGAGTTGGCGCCATCGACTATATATAGCGTGTCGTCCTTCTTCTTTTGGGTCTTGGCCTCGACCGCTTCGGTGGGAAGCAATGTCTCGGCATGTTTGATGTAGGGAAGGTCCGGCTTGGGCGGCTTCGGCCCGTCGTATTTCTGGGCCGTGGCCGCGCACGCCGCGACGATGATCGAGAGGAACACCCGCAGCGACATAGCTATGTAACATTTTACCGCCGGCCGTTGATGCAGTCGATTCAGGAGCGCGAGATTTTGCGGGCCCTGAGAAAGGAGCCGATTCCATACCACGCCATGATGGCGGTGGCTGCCCCGGCTACAGCCGACCGCATGATGTCGTGAGACATCATATAGCGCGCAGTCCGGAGGGCGAAAATCGCCCCAAAAGACAGGAAAAGAAAGCCGATCATCTGGTTCCAGAGGGCGTGAATGGGTTTCACGACGGCCGGCACCACATGTCGCAAAAAAGCCACGCCGTGGCGCCAGGTCACCTGCTTTCGCACGTTTTCATCGTAGCAGAGCCCGCGCATCCGTCTGCGAACCGTCATGTCCGGCTGATAAACTGTCGATAGAGGAAACGGTTCCAGCTTGTGAACTGGCTGGGCGTCTACTACAATCGAGTTGGGGTGGATGCTAGGCCTGTTAGCGGAAACGCCGGTCGTCTCCGGCGCGTCCGCTAGCTTTAGGAGTATCTGTGGACGAGCCATTGAAGCACCTCATGCAGGAGCTGGGGAATGCCATCAACGATTCCCTCTCCGAGTCCGACCGGATCGCGGAGGCGATCGGCGAAATCAAGCGCGCCGGTTATGACGTGTTTCTGGTCCTGGAAGCAACGATCGGCTTCAATCGGCGGGACGAATCCAGCGACGAAGAGGGCGAGCTGGAGGAGAGCGACGCAGAGGAGCCTAAGCGCACCTTCGAGGCCACCGGCAAGATCAAGCTCACCACCCAGGATCATCGTTTCCTGCGTGCGCTGAAAATCGCCGTGGACGAAGAAAACCGGTAGGGCGCAAATTCTCTGAATTCGTGGCGCAGGCCGTCCGGCCTGCTGAGCCGAGATTCGTCTCGGCTTTTCTTGTTGGACCGGCCGATCTCAACGGTTTGAACAATTGCGCTACTGCGATGGGCGAGCTTTGGCGGTGATGGCGTTTATAACCGGTTAGCGCGGCAAAGAAAAGCCGAGACGAATCTCGGCTCAGCAGGTTTGACAACCTGCGCCACGGAGCAGGTCGCGGTAAACGTCCCAGGTTTCGCGGACGGCATTTTCCCAGGTGAGAGTTTGAACGCGGACTTTGCCGCGGCGCGCTAGCTCTTCCCGCAACTCTCTGTCACCGGTCAATTGGCGCAAGGCTTCCGCCAATCGAGCGGTATCTTCGGGATCCACCAGCAGCGCGGCATCGCCGGCCACCTCGGGCAGCGCGGAACGGTTCGAAGTCACGATGGGCGTGCCTGTGGCCATCGCCTCCAGCAATGGCATACCAAAGCCTTCGTCCAGCGAGGGGAAGGCGAACACCGTGGCGCGCGCGTACCAGGCGGCGAGTTCTGCCGGCGTGACATAGCCTGGCATTTCGATGCGGGACCGCGCCGGGCTGCGCGCGATGCGCTCCAGAATCTTGGCCGCGCCGAAGCCCGCGGCGCCAATCAGCGCCAGCCTCCAGCGCTCGTCGAGCGACTCGAATGCCTCCACCAGGCGGGCGATGTTCTTACGCGCCTGCAATGCCCCGACGTGCAGGATCACCGGCTCGCGCGCGATATTCGGGAAGGCGAGCTGGCGCGCGCCGTGATACACCACACGCACACGCGCCTCGGGCACGCCGAGTAGCGATACCACCTGGCGTTTGGTGAATTCGGAAACCGCGATGATCGAGTCCGCGCGGCGGGCCGCGTCCCGCGCCTGAGCGGTGAAGCGGGCACGAAACTCCGGCGTCGAATAATCGCCGGTCATCACGAACAGGTCGTGAAAGGTGACCACTGTCGCGCGCAAGCGCATCGGCGGGAGCCGCTGGTTCAGGCCATGGAAGAGCGCCGCTCCGCGCGGCCCGAACGGCCGGACGAGCAGGCGCGGCCGCGTGTTCGGCCTCGCCGCCAGCCCGGCAGCGCGAAAGAAACGGTGCGGGCGCAGCCAGTATTCGAATCGCACTTCAGGGCGCAGGGCCGCAAGCCCGTCCAGCATTTCGCGTGAATACAGTCCAACCCCGCTAAGCTCCTCCCCGATGGCGTAGGTGGCGTCGAGCGCGATTCTCAATCCAGTCCGTATTCTTTCATCTTTCGATACAGAGTGGTGCGGCCCATGCCCAGCAGCTTCGCGGTCTTGCCGCGCTCGCCGTGGGCGGCGGCCAGGGCGCGCTCGATGGCGTTCCTTTCGCTTTCCGTGATGGTGAATACGGGCGACTTCGGCCGCACCACAAATTCGCAGGTGGGTGCATCTTCCACGGCGACCGCAACGGCGGCCGACAGCCGCTCCAACTCGGCCGACCGGCTCTGATTCACCAGCGCCGATGGCAGCGCGGCATCGGGATGGCGCTCGGAATGCATCGCCGCCATGCGCTCGATGGAGTTCTTCAACTCCCGCACGTTGCCGGGCCAGTCATAAGCCATCAGCCGGGCGCGCGTTTCCGGGCCGGGGTCGAACCAAGGCAGGCCGGCCGCGCGCGCGCTTTCGAGAAAGCGATCGACCAGCAGCGGGATGTCCGCCTTGCGGTCGCGCAGCGGCGGCAGCCGAATGGCGAACACGTTGAGGCGGAAATAGAGGTCCTCGCGGAAGCGGCCCTTGGCGATCTCCGCTTTCAAGTCGCGATGCGTGGCGGCGATGATGCGCAGGTCCACCGTCCGCCATTGCAGCGCGCCCACCGCGCGGAATTGGCGCTCCTGGAGCAGCCGCAGCAGTTTGACCTGCATCTCGAGCGGCAGATCGCCGATTTCGTCGAAAAACGCCGTCCCGCCGTCGGCCACCTCCACCAGCCCCTTTTTGTTCTCCTGCGCGCCGCTGAACGATCCCTTCACGTGGCCGAAGAGTTCGCTTTCCACCAGCGTGCCCACCAGCGAGCCGCAATCGATGGGCACGAACTGGCCGCGCGGGTTGGCGTCGTGGATGGCGCGCGCCACCACCTCCTTGCCCGTGCCGCTTTCACCCAGCAGCAGCACCGGCAGCCGGTTGCGCGACGCCTTCTCGATCAGGCGGCGGAGATTGTCGATTACGGGCGTCTGGCCCACGATGGGCTGGGCTGCGCCCGGCACGGCCCGGTTCATGGAGTCACTTCTCTCCCGGCGGTGAATGGGAGGCTCCCGAAGAGCGCTATTCGGAATCTAGTCGCACGACGAATCCGTTTTTCTCACCCGATTCGGCGTGAATGCGCTCGGCAAGGGCGGCGGCGCCGTCCGGCGTCGTCTCCGTGCCGACCAGTACACGCCACAGTTCCGGATTGCCCGATCGCTCGACCACGCGGGCCGCGCCATAGAGAGCGACCATGGCATCGCGCAACCGATCCGCGTTCTCACGGCTGCGGAATGCCCCCACCTGCACGGCGAAGATGGACGGCTCCATGGTCAGCGGCAGGCGGATCACTTCGAGGCGCACCGGGCCCACCCCCGGACCGACAAGGTCGATGGCACGCGCCGCCGCGTGCGACAAGTCGATGATCCGCCCGTTCACGAATGGTCCCCGGTCGATGATGCGCACGTCGACGGTCTTGGAATTGGAAACGTTCAGCACCCGCACCCACGTGTTGAACGGCAGCGTGCGATGCGCCGCCACCAGCGTTTCCATGTCGTAGATTTCGCCGTTGGCCGCCGCGCGGCCGTGATAGGGATGCCCGTACCAACTGGCGAGCCCAGTCTCGGTATCGCCGAGCTTGGGCGCGGGGGCCGGCGCGGCTGGCGGGGCAGGCGTCCTCACGTGCTTTTTGTGAGCGCACCCGCTGAAGACGGCGGCGGCCAGAATAAGGAGGATGATCGCGTGGCACGCGCGGTGCTGCGGGCGGCGTCGAAAGTCATCTCGACGATTATTAGCCCTGCCCCGCCCTGCGTCGGCAGGAGTGCCGACGCGGCACGCACGAGTGCGTGCGCCACGTTGGCCCGTCAGACAAGGCGAAGCCATTTTCACACCAGATCGAAGCTCTGGCCCGGCGCGGGCGTCACGGCTTCCAGGCCGTAATGGGAGTGAAGCTGCTTCGAGAACGCCGCCGATTGCTGCGGCTCGCCGTGCACCAGAAAGACCTTTTTGAGCGAAGGCGCCAGCGGCCGGATCCATGCGAGCAGCTCGTTGTAATCGGCGTGAGCGCTCAATTCGTCCAGGCTCGCAATGTCGGCGCGCACCCGCATCGGCTCGCCGAAGATTTTCACTTCCGGCCATTTCTCGATCAGCTTGCGTCCCAGGGTGTCCTGCGCCTGAAAGCCGGTGATGAGGACGGTGTTGCGCGGGTCCTCGATGTTGTTGCGCAGGTGGTGGAGGATGCGCCCCGCCTCGCACATTCCCGAAGCCGAGATCACCACGAAGGGGCCGTGCAGGTCGTTCAGTTTTTTCGATTCAGACGCCTCGCGCACGTATTGCAGGCGCGAGAAACCGAACGGGTCTTCGCTGTGGAGCAGGTACTGCCGCGTCTCCTCGTTGAAGCACTCGGGGTGGTCCCTATGTACCTGGGTAACGTTGAGCGCCAGCGGGCTGTCGACGAAGATCGGGATGCCGGGGATGCGCTTCTGGTTGGCGAGCTGGTGCAGCAGCAGCACCAGTTGCTGCGTGCGGCCCACGGCGAAGGCGGGGACGATGATGCGGCCGCCACGCCGCGCGGTCCGGATTACGATATCGGCCAGCTTGTTTTCCACGTGGCTGACATCCTTGTGCAAGCGGCCGCCGTAAGTGCTTTCGACGATCAGGTAGTCGGCCGCCGGCATGGCTTCCGGATCGCGAATGATGGGCAGATTCGGGCGTCCCACGTCGCCCGAAAACACCAGCCGCACGTGCGCGCCGTTTTCGTTTTCGTGCAACAGTACGCTCGAAGAACCCAGGATGTGGCCGGCATCGTACGGAATGTAGCTGAGGCGCGAGCCCAGGATTTGCGGCTGGTGGTAGGCCACCGGCTGGAACAGCGGCAGCGTGCGCTCGGCATCCTCGGTCGTATAGAGCGGCACCGCGTGCCCGTTTTCCAGGCCCATCGACTTGCGGTGCTCCCGGCGCTTGTTCAGGAACTCCGCGTCTTTTTCCTGAATGTGAGCCGTGTCGCGCAACATCCAGTTGCAGAGGTCGATGGTCGCCGGAGTGGCGTAGATGGGGCCGGTGAAGCCGTTCTTCACCAGCATGGGCAGCTTGCCGCTGTGGTCGATGTGCGCGTGCGAAAGGACCACCGCATCGACCGACGACCCGGCGACGGGTAGGTGGCGGTTCTTCGCGTCCGCCTCCTTACGCCGCCCCTGAAAGAGCCCGCAATCGAGCGCGTACGTCCGGCCGCCCGATTCCACCACGTGCATCGAGCCGGTGACGGTGCCGGCCGCGCCCCAGAATGTGACCTTCATCGGCCTACCGCCGGATCGACCATGGAAGCCCCCAAAAAGCTTGATAGTAGCGCAATTGGAGGGCAGGCACCGTGAAAGAGTCGGTTGGCAGGATTGGCAGGCGGAAGGGTTGGCAGGCGAAGCGCCTGCCCGACTCACCCGACAGCAAAGTGGGGCAGGCGCTTTCGCCTGTCGACCCTTCCGGTCGGACCGAATTCGATATCCCGCGTCACCCGGTGTTCGGCGCCGTGGGTTGTGATACAGTTCAGGATAAGATGGCATCTCGAAGCGTCAACAAAGTCATATTGCTCGGCAATCTCGGCAAGGACGCCGAGACCAAGTTCACGCCCAGCGGAATCTCGGTCTCCAAGTTTTCGCTCGCCACGGGCCGGCGCCAGAAAGACGCGCAGACCGGCGAGTGGAAGGACATCACCGATTGGCACAACATCGTGATGTGGCGGACGGAGAACGTCGCCAACTACCTGCTGAAAGGCAAGCAGATCTATCTGGAAGGCCGGATCGAAACCCGCAGCTACGAGGACAAGGAAGGCCAGAAGAAGTACATCACCGAAGTGGTCTGCGAAGCCGGCAGCCTGGTGCTTCTCGGCGGAGGCAGCCGCGAAGGCGGCGCTCCCGGTGGCGATGCGGACCGTGTGGTCTCGATGCCCCGCGCGGGCGCCCGCCCGCAATCCGCCGCTCCCGCCGCGGCCGACGACATGAGCCAGGGCATCACCGACGACGACGTGCCGTTCTAGATACGGCTTTCGTTTTCCTGTCCACCTGTGGTGAGAAGTTAGCGGCCGGTTCGCACTATGAGGAGTGATGGAGGTTTTTCGCCATGGCTCTGCCGGCTCAAAGCGACCCAACAGTGGGCGACCTTGCCCGATTTGACGAAGACTGGACGAAGGCGGCGGCTCCTTCGGACGGTTCGCATCCGGATGTTCCGGACGGAATCTACGATGCGGTGATTGAAGACGCGCAACTAACGGAAACTGTGTCAACCGGCCGCCCGATCGTGGTTTGGAAACTGCGAATCCGAGGGCCGCAAGCGGTGGATCGCGTCGTGACGAAGAATCGAGTGATCACCGAGAACACCCTACAGTACCTCAGAGAAGACTTAGACAAGTGCCGGTTGGCGGTAGCGCGCTTGTCCGAGTTGCCGGCCCGTCTCGGCGAACTGGTGGGCCGGCCCATCGGTATCGAAAAGCGCACGAAGGATGGACGCTCCAATATCTACTTCCGGTGGCAGCAGGCTAATCGAACCGACCAGGGCATCATCACCGACGACGACGTGCCGTTCTGACGCGGAGGCGGCTTTAGCGTAGCCGGCCTTTTCGCAAGCATGGCGACGCGTTTTCGGCGGCAGCCCAGAGCCTCGCGGCGGGCCGGACATGTCCGGCCCCTACGGCCGGCGGTGTAGGGGCGAGGTCGCCCGCGCGCTCGCGCGATAAAACGCTATCGCAATTGCGAAATGGCACACTTAGCCGGCCTTCTTGGGCCGTACTTTGTTCTCCGGTGGCGGTATCCTTCACGTCCCCCCTACTGCATCACCCACAGCATGACCAGGAAGAACAGCACCATCAGCGCGCCGATGGCGAGCCACACAAACACGTAGAAACGTTCTTGTTCGGGAGGCGGTGTGCTGATGCCGACGGTGAGGTGCAATCCGCGCATCAGCTTAATCAGAAATCGCATCAGGTATTCGCGGCTCCTTGGTTTGGGCGCCGGCGACCGTCTGCCAACAGCCCTGCGTCGGCAAGAGTGCCGACGCGGCACCGACGAGTGCGTGCGCCACGGTACAGCGCGCCAACGTTACAGTTTCTTGAACAGCTTGTCGAAGGCGCTGCGCGCGTCTTCCGGGTTGCGCGGCGCGGGTGGACCGGCCGGCCCCGAATACTGCGCGCCCGAGCCGTTGGAGGTGCCTTCGCGCGCCACCGTCACGCGCGGCGTGAACAGGCTGCACTCGTTGGCTGCGTCCTTAACCGGAATGCGCACCGGGATCGGCTTCAAACATTGGAAGCGCGTGGACGGCTCGAAGTGCGAGCACTGCTTGCAACAGTGCAGCGCTGCGTTACACTTCGGGCACGCGCCGTTGAAGTCGGTGCCCTCCGGCAGGGCCGTCGAGCAGTTATAGCAGCGGGACGCCGCCACATGTTGCACCAGACGCGGCAAGCGGGGGCCGGTCACATCGATGGGGGGACGCGGACCTTGCGGCTTGGGACTACCGTCGCGGGGAGCCCTGCCGTCGCGGTCCGAATCCATGTACCCGTGTTGTCTGTATTTGCGATCGCTGTCCATGGAGATTTGCTCCGTATCTGCGGGAGAAGAGAGCCTTCGATTGTCGAATCAGCTTTTTCGAGCGAATTTCAACACAAACCACGCCCGCCGCAGGCCGGTCCATGGGCCAGGTGGGCGACGTGGGATAACTAGAGGGGCTGGGGCGGGTATCCAATTACTTGCCGAACGGGCTCGGCATCCCGCCAGTGCCTAAACTCATACATACCACGAAACGGGGTGCAATTGCACGCCCCTTCCAGATAAGAGTAACCAGTGAGTAATAGTATTATTGCCGGATTTTGCATCTAATCTCGATCGCTAGCCGCCTGAACTCCACCGCAACAGGTTAGTGCAAGGGCGCGTCAACGGGTCGTCGAAGTGGTTCGGGCTGACGCGGAGGGCATAGCCAAGCCGGCCGGTGCGATCGGGCAGAATCTCCTTCCCGAACACGGTCACGGCGCCGTGCTGCTCGAACATCGGCAGCACCATCACCTCGGTTTCCTCCAGGTGTCCATTGGCGCTCACCCGGCCCATTACCAGTTCCACTCTGACGTCCTCCGGCTGCAACCCGGCCAAGTCGATGGTGGCGCGCACCGGTACCGGCTTGCCGCTGATCCAGGAGCCGGTCGGGCCGTCGCCGGAATCGAGGAACCGTACCCGGTCCCAGACCTCCCGCACGCGCGCGTTCCAACGCGACCTGTCGTGCGTCAGGCTGAATTGCCCGGCCACCGCGCGCAGGTGCTGTTCGTGCGCCGGCTGGTACAACTGATCCATGTATTCCCTCACCATGCGCCGGCAATCGAACTGCGGAGTAATGTACATCAGCGATTGTTTCATGCGCCGCACCCATTCGCGCCCCGCCTGCTCCCGCCGCTCGAAAAACATCGGCACAATCTCGTTTTCCAGCAGGTAGTAAATGGCGCTGGCGTGCAGCGCATCCTGGTCCTCGGAGTACGGCTCACGCTCGCCGATGGCCCAGCCGCCCGAGTGTTCGTAGGCTTCGTCGAACCAGCCGTCCAGAATGCTGAAGTTGAGCACGCCGTTGATGGCGGCCTTCATGCCGCTGGTGCCGCAGGCTTCTTCGCCGCGCCGCGGGTTGTTCACCCACAAATCCACGCCCTGCACCAGCTCGCGCGCCACCTTCATGTCATAGTCTTCCACGAAGACCAGGTGCTTCCACAGCTCCGGGTCGCGCGAAAGCTGGACAATCTCGCGAATGAAGCTCTTGCCCGGCTGATCCTTCGGGTGCGCCTTGCCGGCGATGACGATCTGTACGGGCATCTCTTTGTGGAGGAGGATCCGCTTCAGCCGCTCGACATCGCGAAACAACAGCGTGGCGCGCTTGTAGGTGGCAAAGCGGCGGGCAAAACCGATGGTGAAGGCGTTAGGGTCCAGCACCTCGCTCGAATGCCGCACTTCCGCCAACGCGGCCTGGCGCCGCACCGCCGACGAGCTCTGCCGTTCCCGCACGAAGGCCACCAGGCGCCGCTTCCGCCGCCGGTGCGCTTCCAGCAGCTCCTCGTCGGGGATGTCTTTCACCTGCTCCCAGATCGAAACGTCGTTGAACCGCTCGCGCCAGTCCGGCTGCAGATACTGGTCGTATAACCCCGCCAGGTCGCCATTCAGCCAGCTCGGCGCGTGAACGCCATTGGTGACCGAGGTGATCGGGACTTCCCAAACCGGCAATTGCGGCCACAGGTCGTGGAACATCTCCTGCGAGATGTGCCGGTGCAGCCGGCTGACGGCGTTGCGGTAGGCCGAGGTCTTCAGCGCCAGCACGGCCATCGAGAAGCGCTCGTCGCGGTCATGCGGGTTGCGTCTTCCCAGCCCCATCAACTGGTTGAAGTCGATGCCGATCTCGCCGCAGTACGCGCAAAAATAGTGGTACATCATGCCGGGGTCGAACAGGTCGATACCCGCCGGCACCGGCGTGTGGGTGGTGAACACGTTGCTGGAGCGGGCGGCCTCGAGCGCCTCCTCGAAGTTGAGCCTGTCCTCACCCATGTAACGCCGCACCTGCTCCAGCACCAGGAACGCCGAGTGCCCTTCGTTCATGTGGAACACGGTGGGCTCGAGACCGACCGCCTTGAGCGCCCGCATGCCGCCGATGCCGAGCACGATCTCCTGGCGGATGCGCGTATCGATGTCGCCGCCATAAAGCGAATCGGTGATGTCGCGATCCTGCGGCAGCACGTTTTCCGGAATGTTGGTATCCAGCAGGTAGAGCGCGATCCGCCCAACATCCAGTCTCCACACCTGGATGTACACGTCCCCCGTGGGCAACTGGACCGTGACTTTCAGGTCGCGGCCATCCACGTTCTTGACCGGGACCAGCGGCAGCGTGTAAAAATCGTTGGTCGGATAACGCTCCTGCTGCCACCCGTCCGGATTGAGCATCTGGCGGAAATACCCCTGCTGATAGAGCAGCCCGATGCCGACCAGGGGATAATCCTGGTCGCTCGAAGACTTCAGATGATCGCCGGAAAGGATGCCCAAGCCGCCGGAATACACCGGCAGGCACTCGGTGAGGCCATATTCCGCGGAAAAGTAGGCGATCAACTTGCCATCGGCCGCGGGTGGGGCCTTCTTGACGCGGGTGTCGAAAGTCTCGCAGGCCAGCCTGTACAGCGCCAGGTAGCGGGGGTCGGCAGCCGCCTTGTCCAGGGTAGCTTGCGACACCCGGCCCAGCATCAGCACCGCGTTATATCCGCAGTCCCGCCACAGCGCCGGGTCCAGGCGCCGGAAGAGGGCGCGCTGCAGCGGCTCCCAGCTCCACAAAATGTTGTAGGCCAGCTCCGTCATCCGGGAGAGCGAAGGGGGCAAAGCGGGGCGAACCAGGAACTCCCGAATCGGTAGAATGTGAAATGGCATAACGCCAAGCGCTCCCTCTACGATAACAAATTGTATAAATTCTCACGAAACTGCACGCCGGCAGCCTCGCGTGCGTCAATATATAAGAAGGTCATGCGTTTTGCGCCGATCATCTGGATGATTGCAGCCACTACGGGGTGGGCGGGGGAATTTGCCGTCTTCGCCAGTGGGTCACGCTTGCACGTGGACGGCCATCAACTTGCCGGCTCCCAAGTCCGGCTATTTTTGGGCGCCGGCTACACGGAACTTGCCGCCTCCGCCATCGTCAGCTTCGAACCGGATGGCGTCGCCGCGCCGGAACCTGCACAGCAGAGCGAACCTCAGAAGCCGGATTCCATTACCATAATCGTACCGCAGCAAATGGCCGACGCCGCCGCCGACAAGTACGGTCTGCCGCGCCAATTGGTTCGCAGCGTCATGGCTGCCGAATCCGGTTTCGACCCTCGGGCCTTATCTCCCAAGGGCGCCGTGGGCCTGATGCAACTCATGCCGGTCACGGCCCAAAATCTGGGAGTCGATCCCAGCGATCCGGCCCAAAATGTCGATGCCGGCGCCCGCTACCTGCGCGACCTCCTGGTCAAGTACGACGGACAGCTCTGGCACGCACTGGCGGCGTACAACGCCGGTCCCGAGGCCCTGGAGAAATATCATAACCAAATTCCGCCCTACCGCGAAACTATCCTTTACATCGAAAGAATCGATCGGGACCTGAAGCGGACCGGCGCCTCTCAATAGCCAAAGCGGGTGCCGACACGCCCCTGTGAAAGACGCTGGTGGCCAAGACCGCCGGCGTCACGGCTACGCGGCTATACGCTCACCGTCAGCACTTCTTCGCCCTTGTGCCAGTTGCAAGGGCAAAGCTCGTCGGTTTGTAGCGCGTCCAGCACGCGCAGCACCTCCTGCGGATTGCGCCCCACCGAAAGATCGGTCACCGAGACGAAACGGATCACGTTGTGCGGATCCACCACAAAAGTCGCCCGCTGCGCCACTCCCTCCTGCGGGTCCAGGATTCCCAGCGCCGCGCACAGCTCGCGCTTGATATCGGCCAGCATGGGAAAGGGCAGCGCTTTCAGGTCCGGATGGCTCTGCCGCCAAGCCAGGTGCACGAATTCGGAGTCCGTGCTGCCGCCCAGCACCTGCGCGCCGCGGTCGCCGAAATCCCTGTTCAGCCTGCCGAAAGCGGCGATCTCGGTCGGGCAGACGAAGGTGAAGTCTTTCGGCCAGAAGAAATACATCTTCCACTTGTCCGGATAATCTTCGTCGGTGATCGTGCTAAACGTCTTGCCCGGCTCCAGGCTCACGGTCGCCTGCAAAGAAAAGGAAGGAAATCTCTGTCCAACTCCCAACATGTCGATGGTTTCTCCTCGTTCCTTAAACTGCGAATACCGTGTCGATCTTGGCCGCCAAGATAAAATCGCTTTCGGTCAGGCCGTCGATTTTGTGGGTCCAGATTTTGGCTTCCACGCGTCCCCAAGCCAGGTAGAGGTCCGGATGGTGGCCCTCCCGCTCAGCCAGCTCCCCGACGCGGTTGACGAAAGCCAGCGCCGCGCGGAAGTCCGGGAACGCAAACATCTTCTGCAAATGATGTTCGCCGACCACCTTCCAGCCCTGCAACTGCGCTTGCAGCCCCGCCAGTTCTTCGCCCTTTAGCGCCGGCACTCCGCCGGTGCACGGCTTGCACTGCTTTCCCGCCAGACTCATGTCGTCTCTCCTGTCAGTGGTTGCTCGCCACCGCATTTCTCACAAACACCGCGGAAAACCACCTCGAAACTGCGCACCCGGCGCGTTCCCAGCGCCCAACCGCAATTCGCCGTATATACTAGACACAGTATTAGCTTAGATCAAATCTAATACACGCGTCTGTCAAGCCCGAGACCCGAGGGCTGTGCCGGCTCGAGTCCACTGGTAAGATGTTTAAGAGTGGATTCCGAGATCACGCCCGAGGCTCCGCCGCCTGAGCAGCATCCTGCGTGGAAGCGCGTGCAACTGGCCCGCCATCCCAAGCGGCCGCATTCGCTCGACTACATCGACCGCCTGTTCACCGAGTTCCAGGAGCTGCACGGAGACCGCTCGTTTGCCGACGACCCCGCCATCATCGCCGGCCTGGCGCGCTTCGAGGGCCAGCCCATCGTTATCGTCGCCGAAGAGAAAGGCCGCAACACCAAGGAGCGGCTACAGCGCAACTTCGGCATGCCCAAGCCGGAGGGCTACCGCAAAGCCCTGCGGATCATGCAACTGGCCGCCAAGTTCGGCCGCCCGGTGATTACGTTTCTGGATACCACCGGAGCCTACCCCGGGATCGATGCCGAGGAACGCGGCCAGGCGGAAGCCATCGCCCGCAACCTACGCGAGATGGCGCGGTTGGCCATCCCGGTTATCGTGGTCGTCATTGGCGAGGGCGGCAGCGGAGGTGCGCTCGCGCTTGGCGTTGGCAACACCGTACTGATGTTCGAAAATGCTGTTTACAGCGTGATTTCCCCGGAGAGTTGCGCGTCCATCATCTATCGCGACTCTGGCAAGGCCGAGCGTGCCGCCGCCGCGCTGCGCCTCACCGCGGAGGATCTGGATCGACTCGGTCTTATCGACACCATCATTCCCGAACCAGAGGGCGGCGCGCAGGAGGACCCGGAAGCCGCCGCCGAAAGCCTGCGCCAGGCACTCCACCACAGCCTGCTCGACTTGGCCGGGCTTAGCGGGGAACAATTGGTCGAGCACCGCTACGCCAAGTTCCGCAAAATGGGCAACTTCTTCGCCTAACCCGCGCGTGGCTTGGGCAGTCGCGCCTGCCGTGTCGAGAGTCATCTCGATATTTCTTCGCCGGCGCGCGGCGAAGCCAGCCCTATTTCGCTAATCTTTCCCCCTTTCCGGCGTCTTCTGGGAGGCTCCTCACGCTTCCGCCGTAGGACCTGCGGGCCAACGTTGTAAAATAAAGGGTGAACTCCCACCTGCAATTTTGCGTCTAAAGCGGTGATAGGACATCGTCGTGAAAACTAAGTGGAAAGTAATCATCACATTGGCGGCCCTGCT
>Ga0181523_10002007_pt1 | contig 20510 bp, 21 predicted proteins | sample PEATcosm2014_Bin_43_FD_119752 | JGI IMG/M metagenome (GOLD analysis project Ga0181523, IMG submission 119752) | Peatland microbial communities from MTU Mesocosm Facility, Houghton, MI, USA - PEATcosm2014_Bin05_30_metaG | ecosystem: Environmental > Terrestrial > Soil > Wetlands > Peat | place... | reverse complement strand
GGATCAGATTGTTCGGAAATCCTGCACCGCCGAACCCGCCAAACATAATTCGCCCGCCATCCGGAATATCCGCGACAGCCGCGTCCAGTGAACTCACAATTTTCTGCTTCATGGGGTACTCGTCACTTGTGGATTGGTATGACCCCTAGATTGTTCCCGACCCCCGGCAATTGCGCAACCCTGCCTCAACGGCTCGAACCAGCCAATTTGCCCGATTGTCCGCGAGAGGAAGCGTCTCAGGTTTTCCGAATACCCTGAAGCAGCATGTGCAGGAAAATTCGCTTCACCTGTTCTGGGTCGGAGATCTGGTCGGTGTCATACCACCGGTAGAGCCAATTGCACATCCCCAGAATTCCGTTGACGATGATCCACGGTTCACCGGCCATCAGTTTTCCGTGCGCCTGCCCGCGCCTCACCAGATCCACAAATCGCGAGTTGTACCGCGACATCACCGAAATCAACTTGTGTTGCCGTTTGCCCGAAAGCGAATCGAACTCGTGCAAAAACAGCCCGAACGGTACCCGGTGTTGAATGATGTAGTCGATCTGCGCACGGATCGCCCGCTCCAGTTGCTCAACGGGATCGCCTTGTAAATCGATCTGTTTGGCAATGAATGCATCGCCGTCTTCAATTCCTGCCAGAAGCAGCTGGAACAGCAAATCATCCTTGGATTTAATGTAGTAATAGAGCGAGCCCTTCAACATCCCCACGTCGCGTGCCACATCCTCGATGCTCGTCGCATGGAATCCCTTGGCAAAGAAAATATTGGCTGCGCTCTGCAGCACCTCTTCCAGCCTTGTGGCAGGCTTCGCTTGTTTCGGATCGCGCGCACCTTTTCTCGGCCGCAACGGTTTCGGCGTAGTTTTGCGCTTTTTGATTTTGTCGGGCATGACGTTCCTTACCGGAGCGTACTTTCCATAGTAGCAGAGGGCTTCTTTGTCGCTGACCCCTTCCCGGGGCGCGGCTGGCCCCACGCGCCCACAAAAGGAACCACGCGGTTTGAGGGACATGAAAATCCATTGCACCACAGGGAAATCCCCGTGCTATCCTCTCGGTCAAAAAGGGCTCCTTGTTTTTCTCCTGAAGAGAAAGGCGGATTTTCTTGGTCACCCAACAGTTAAAGGAAATGCTCGATGGTTACCACGTCGGCGACAAACTTAAGCATCTTCGCCTGCGCCGCAAGATGGGCCTCGTGGAGTTGAGCCGCCACACCGGCCTCTCCCCGGCGCTGCTCTCCAAACTCGAACACGGAAAGCTCTATCCCACGCTTCCCACGCTGTCCCGCATCGCCATGGTCTTCAGCGTCGGTCTGGATTTTTTCTTCAGCAGTGAACGTGTCAAACACACCTTTGCCCTGGTGCGAAAGAAAGACCGCCTGCGCTTCCCGGAAGCCCCCGAACTCGACAAAGTCGCTTTTGATTTCGAATCACTCGATTTCCTGGCCACGGATCGCAAGTTCAATGCCTACCTCGCCGATTTCCGCTCTGTCCCTGCCGCGGAGATTCGCGTGCACCAACATACAGGCGTGGAATTCATCTACGTCTTGAAAGGCAAGCTCGGACTCAAAATTGGCACCGAACAGGAAATTCTCGACCCCGGCGACTCTCTCTACTTCGACTCGCAACTCCCCCATGGTTATTCGCGCCTGGGCACCAAGCCCTGCAGCGCCATTGTCATCACCGCGGAGTGACCACGTGGCACGAGTGCGTTTTCACCACCAGCCACACGAGGGAACCCCGTTCGAGTTCGAGCGAACGCGTCGCTCCCGGTGTCACGTGTACCGTGAATCGAGCTCCTGCATTCACCTGAACGCTCACGGTCGTGCCTCGCGTTTCCACCGCTTCCACTGTGCCCGGCATAATATTCCGCGCACTCAGTCCATGCGGTAGTTCCGTCGCCAGGAGAATGTCGCCCGCCCGGATCGCCACTTGCACTCCGTCTCCCACTTCCGCAGCACCAAGGGGGACCTCCAACTCACACTCACTGGAATTGAGCCCGACGCGCATCACGCCATCGGTAACCCGGTGTTCCAACACGCGCCCCGAGAGCAAATTCTCAAAGCCTGCCGCTTGGGCCAGAGCAACCGCGCGCGGTGCATCCAGCACTGACCGAGGTATTCCACTTTCTCGCACATGCCCGTCGACAACCGCCACCACGCGGTCGCCAATCGCATCCACCTCTTCTCGGTTGTGCGTGACATACAGAATCGGTATGCGTTGTTCCGCGTTCCAGCTTCGTAAATCCTCCAGTATTGCTTGGCGCAATCCCCCATCCAACCCGGTTAGCGGCTCGTCCAGCAGCAATATGCGCGGCTCGGTCACCACCGAACGCGCCAGCGCTACTCGCTGTTTCTCTCCGCCCGATAGCTCCCCTGGTTTCCGACTTCGCAAATCCTGAATATGAAACGCACCCAAAACCCGTTGCAAGCGTTTCAATCGCTCAGCGGCCGGCAACCCCGGAAGCCCATAGGAAACATTGTCCTCCACCGACAAATGGGGAAAGAGCGCCAACGATTGAAAGACATATCCAATGCCACGCTTTTGCGGTGGCAGCGAAATCCCTTTCTCCGCATGGAAGAAAATCTCCCCGTCGAAGCGGATCCAGCCTTTGTCCGGTTTCACCAGCCCCGCAAGGCAATCCAGTAGCGTGGATTTCCCGGCGCCCGACGGCCCAAACAACACTGTGAATCCCGAAGTAAAATCCTCTCTGACATTTAATTGGAACGGGGTAGCCCGCGCAGCTCGAAATTCTTTTTCGATGTGAACGGAAAGCATGAAAGCGCCTATCGGTTGAGCCATGGCGACCAGATCCGACGATTCACTCCATAAACCACCGACAGCACCACGAAGGAAATCAGCAACAGGAACAAGGCAGTTTGATGCGCTCCGCGGTAGTCCAGCGCTTGCACCCGATCGTAGATGTCTATGGAAACTGTGCGCGTAATCCCCGCAAGGTTTCCTCCCACCATCAGCACCACCCCAAATTCGCCCAAGGTGTGCGCAAAGCTCAGCACCACTGCCGTAATCACGCCTGGCCACGCAAGCGGAAGGATAATGCGGAAAAACGAACGCGTGCGGCTGGCCCCTAGCATCGACGACGCGTCCAGCAGCCGTCGGTCGAGTGACTCGAAACTCGCCACCAGCGGCTGAACGGCAAACGGCAAGCTGTACAGCATCGACGCTAGAACCAATCCCGTAAACGTGAATGCCAGGGGATGGCCGAAGAGCGATTGCCAGAACTTGCCCAGTGCTCCTCGTGGTCCCAACGCAATCAGTGCGTAAAAGCCGAGCACCGTGGGCGGCAGTACCAGTGGCAGGGCCACCACCGATTCCAGCAAAAATTTCCCCCGCCAGTTCGTAAACGCCAGCCAGTAGGCCAACGGCAGCGAAATCAGCAAGAGCATCGCCGACACCGTGCACGCCAGCCGCAGCGAGAGAACAATGGCCTGTAAATTCATGGTTTCTTCGCGGATAGCGCCGGCGTCAAGCCGTATTTGACAAAGATCTTTCGACCCTCTTCACTCTTCACAAACTCGATAAAAGCGCGAGCCGCCGCTTTGTTGGTGGACGAGTGCACAATAACCGCTGCCTGCTGGATCGGTGGATAAAGGTCGGCTGGAACCTCCCAGCGCTCCCCGCCATTCATGCTATCCGCGAACGTCAGCGACATCGCAATGATTCCCACTTGCGCGCTGCCGGATTGCGCGAACTGCGCCGCCTGAGAAATATTCTCACCATAAACCAACTTGGATTTCAATTCTTCGTACAACCCCGCTTTTTGGAGCGCGGCAACAGCTGCCCGCCCATAGGGCGCGTGTTCCGGATTCGCAATCGCAATTTTCACGACGCGGACATCCCTTAAAGCCTCCAACCCTTTTTCGGCCAGATGCAAATTTGTGTCTGCAGGCGCCCACAACACCAGATGCCCTTGCGCGTACACAAAAAGGGATTCCGCATCGGCAGCACCTGTCGAAATCAGTTGCTGCGGATACTGGGCATCCGCGGAAAAAAATAAGTCGAACGGCGCGCCATTCTCGATTTGTGCCCGGAAATTACCGCTTGATCCGTAACTGACCGCCACCTTGGTTCCGATCTTCTTCTCAAATTGGTCCGACAGATCATTCATCGCGAATTGCAGGTCCGCCGCCGCCGCCACGCGCAACGTCTGCGCACGCACACTGGACGCTAAAACCAGCAAACACATGAGAACTGTTATTTTCCGGAACATGTTCCTGACCTCTTTGGAAACTCACACGCGCAAAATCATCACTTCGGTGGATTTGATCAGCGCCGCAGCACGTTCGCCAACCTTCAGCCGCAGTTCTTTCGCGGCGTCCGCGGTAATGATCGAGGTGATATGCTGCTCCCCCACCGCCAGCGTAACCTGCGCCAAAAGACCGCTGAATTTCAGCGCGACCACTCTTCCAATCAATTGATTTCGCCCGCTGATCTTCCGGAAGTTTCCTCGCCGCGTCGAAAGATCGCCCCGCTCGAGTTTCTTCGGAATCAGTCGGTCAATTTCCGATTCGGGCACGCGGTGGTGCCCCCCAGGCGTCTTGGCCGTCTGGATCTTATTGTGGTAGATCCACTGTTTTAAGGTGGGATAGCTGATCCCCAGAATATTTGCTGCTTCCCGTGGCGCAAGGAGTCTTTGCATGACGTTCTCCCGGGCCCGAGAATAATCGTTTTTACCGGCTATGGCAATACGATTTTATGCGGTTTTTGGTGGGCCAGCGCACCCACCGGGCCCTCCTGAGGGGCGCGCCTTGGGCGCGACGAACGATCTCCCTGCTGATCGCCAGCATCCTGACGTTTGGCCCGCGGCTTACCACGCCCCTCCCTTAATTCCTCAGCGGCTTCCCCGTTTTCAGGGTGTGCGCGATGCGTTCCTGCGTCTTCTTCTCCCCGCAGAGCGAAACAAAGGCCTCGCGTTCGAGATCGAGCACGTACTGCTCGCTCACCAGTTGCGGCGCCGACAGTGGCCCCCCCGCCAGAATATTCCCCAGTTTCCGCGCAACGTGTGCGTCATAGTCGGAAGCATACCCGCCCCGCACCAGCAGATGAACGGCCATCTTTGCCGCGGCAAGGAACGATTCGCCTAGCACTTTGATCTGCGTCGTCTGTGCGCCTTCCTGCCAGGACGACGCCCGCGGTTTCCATCCTCCGCGTGCCAGCGCCAGCGCCGTCTGCTTCGCATCCGCCACGAGCCTGTCGCGATTCAACGAAACCGCATCGTCGCGACGTAAATAGCCAAGATCGCGACACTCTTCTGCGCTGGTTCCCACTTTCGCCATGGCAATATTTTCGAACACCGGCTTCAGGGTGTGGAACAAATCCAGATCATCTCCCGAGGCAGCGTTTTCGTTTGCATGGATGAGCATCTCTTTCGTGCCACCACCGCCGGGAATCAGCCCCACGCCCGTTTCCACCAGTCCGATATAGGCCTCCGCCGCGGCGTGAATCTTCGCCGCATGCAGGCTGATCTCGCAGCCTCCGCCGAGTGCCATTCCCTGCGGCGCCGCCACCACCGGTTTCGGTGCATATTTAATGGCCAGGTTCACGTTCTGAAACTGTTTCACGGCGAGGTGCAATTCGTCCCACTCCTGTTCCTGCGCGCCGATCAACACCAGCATAAGATTTGCGCCGACGGAAAAATTCGTCGCCTGGTTGGCAATCACCATGGCGTCAAAATCTGTTTCCAGGCGCTTCAGTCCCTTATGAACCATGGCAATCAGATCTGCGCCAATGGCGTTCATTTTCGCGTGGAATTCGCAACAAACCACGCCATCACCCAAATCAATCAGGCTGGCGCCTGCGTTCCGTTCCACTTCGCGCCCGGCTGCCTTCAGATTCTTCAGAATCAAAATCCCCGCCGGTTCCTCCACCTTCTTCATCGAAGCGCTGCCAAAATCAAAAACGGAAGTCTCGCCTTTCAGCGACTCGTAGAAACTGTTTCGTCCGCTCGCGAGCGCCTTTTCAAAGATCGGCGGCAAGTTGCGGCCTTCTTTCTTAAGCTGTTCCGCAAACGCGTTCAGTCCAATGGCATCCACGCTTTCAAACGGCCCCAACTCCCAGGCAAATCCCCAGCGCATCGCGCGATCCACATCCACAATGTGATCGGAAATTTCCGGCATCCTTCGCCCTGCGTACAGGCACATCTCCGAAAGCCCGCGCCAGATGAACTGCTGCGCCTTGTCACTCTTCTGGCCCTCGAATAGCGGCGTGAGCAAGCCGCGCAACCGTTCCCGTGTATCTTCAACCGCCTTCCCGGCTTCGATTGAACCGAATTTCGCCTTCTGCCGCGCACGGTACTCCATCGTGTTGATGTCCAGCGTCAGAATTTCCTTTTCGCCTTCGCCGCCCTTTACACGCTTGTAAAAGCCCTGCCCCGTTTTGTCGCCCAGCCATTTCCGTTTTGCCATTTCCTCCACAAACGCTGGGATTTTGTAGGCCTCGCGGGACTCGTCGTTTGGCGCGGTTTCGTAAATGTTTTTCACCACGTGCATCAGCACGTCCAATCCCACAATGTCCGCCGTCCGGAAGGTAGCCGACTTCGGCCATCCCACCGCCGGTCCCGTGCAGGCGTCCACTTCTTCGACAGTCATTCCCAACTCGGACATCAATCGCAGCGCATTCAACATCGAATACGTTCCAATGCGGTTGGCGATGAAGTTTGGCGTATCTTTGGCAACCACCACGCCCTTCCCTAATCTCCGGTCGCAAAAATCAGACAGCGTATCCAGCACTTCTCGCCTAGTCTTCGGTCCCGGAATCACTTCCACCAATTTCATGTACCTCGGGGGATTGAAAAAATGCGTCCCCGCCCAATGCTGCTGAAATTCTTCTGGCAATCCCTCGGCGATCAGGTGCACGGGCAATCCCGACGTGTTCGTCGTAACCATCGCGCCAGGCTTCCGAAACTGCGCCACCTTCGCTAGCAGCCCCTTCTTGATCTCCAGGTTTTCCGCCACTACTTCTATGATCCAGTCCGCATCTGCGATACGCGCCAGATCGTCCTCGAAATTTCCGATGGACACCTTGGCAGCAAGTCCCGCCGTAAAAAACGCCGCCGGCTTTGATTTCTTTGCGCTTTCCAGTCCCGCGGCCACAATCTTGTTCCTCTCCGCGGGCGCCGCATCTTTCGGAACAATGTCCAGCAACAAACAAGGTAGACCCGCATTGGCAAAATGCGCGGCGATGCGGGCACCCATGGTCCCCGCGCCGAGAACAACGGTTTTCTGTATGCGTTGAGTCATAAGAAGGCCTTAAAAGGTGAGTTTTGGGCTGCAGAACAGGTTACAAAATGGCATCGTGCGGGTCAAACAGGTGTTTGGTAAACTCCGGACATCGTAAAATGAGGGATTATGGCGGATGAGAAAAATGGAGACTCGCAGAGTTTCCTGCTCATGGCCAAGAGCGTGTTCCGCTCCTTTGCCTATGGCGGCACGCCCAAGGGTGCCAAGCGCCCGCGCGTCGGCATCGCACTCGCGGGAGGTTTTGCTCGTGGCATCGCCCATATCGGCGTCCTTCGCGTTCTCCGTGAAGCAGGCATCCCGATCGACGTTGTCGCCGGCACCAGCGTCGGCGCTCTCATCGCCACTGGTTATTGTTCCGGAACCTCTCTTGAAATGATGGAGCGCGTCGCTTACGAAACCAAATTCACCGATTTCGGCCGATGGACTCCCTCTTGGCTGGGCCTGGCCACCAACAACCGTCTCGAACAGTTCATCGAGCGCTTGACACCCGTCAAGCGCTTCGAGGAGTTGCAAAAACCTCTGGCCATCGCCACCACCGATATTAATCTCGGTTTGCCGGTCTACTATCATGGCGGCCCCCTCGGCCCGCCCCTGCGCGCCTCTTGTGCCTATCCTGGCTTGTTCGTCCCCGTGAAATATGAAGGTCGCATGCTCGTCGACGGATTCCTGACGGCCCTTGTCCCCATTGAAGGCGTCCTCCTGCTTGGCGCGGAACTCGTCATCGCCGTCTACCTCGAGGCCGGCTCGGTCGATGAACCTCGCACCTTCACCGACGTTCTCAGCCGTTCCTTCACCATCATCCAGAAGCACGCGGACCTCGAATGGCGCAAGGAAGCCGACATCATCATCGAGCCGGACGTAACCCCTTTCCTCTGGGATGATTTCTCTAAGACCAGCAACCTGGTCCGCGCAGGAGAAGAAGCCGCGCTGAAGGCTTTGCCCGCGATCCGCGTGGCCCTCGAAAGCAAAACCGTTCTCCCAACCGAAGAATCACCTAATTCCTGAAATCCGTCCTCCGCAGACTCTCTAGATCCGCGCTACTTCGACCTTCACCGCTTCTCCTTCCCCCTTCCCCCGCTGCGTCAGCCACGCCGCCAATCCTTCCGCAAATCGCTCCGGCGCCAACCGAAAACTTGCCTCCAGGCGGCCGTCCGCCACCGGCAAGGTATCGTCAAACTCCGCCGAATTCGTGAAATTGCGCATGCAAAACTGGTCCAGCCACTCCAGCGGACAACTCTTCCGCTCTCCCCGAATCAAAACATCCACCTGAAATTTCTGTGCATACATGCACAAATGATAGCACCCCACCCGACCGCCTTGGCCTTCCCCAGTGCCATTCGCCGCGCCTCAACTTGCTTCCCGGGCGACCCCTACCTTAAACTGTTCCGACATCAGACCGAACCGTACCATCCTGCCTGTCTTCGCTGTCCTTTTCGCTCCCCAGGACCGGTCGGATTGGGTTTTTTATTTGTTCTTTTGATGCATTGCATCTGTTTTTTCGGGGGAAGATCGTGGGAACTCCAATGGAAGCTTGGGTGGACCAAGCTGCCCAGCTCACCAAGCCGGACCGAGTCATCTTCTGCGATGGCTCCGAAGCCGAAAACCAGGCCATTCTCCACGAAATGCTGAAGCACTCGGATTCCTTCGCGCTCAATCCCAAGACCTACCCCAATTGCTATCTCCATCGCAGCAATCCGAGTGATGTCGCCCGCACCGAGCACCTCACCTTTATCTGCCTGCCCGATAAGGACGACGTGGGTCCCACCAACAATTGGATTGATCCCGACGGGGCCAAATACAAAATCGGTGCCCTTCTCAACGGCGCCATGCGCGGGCGCACGATGTACGTCGTCCCCTACATCATGGGTCCGGCAAACTCGCCTCTCAGCAAAGTCGGCGTCGAAGTCACCGACAGCCCCTACGTCGTTGCCAGCATGCGCATCATGGCCCGCATCGGGAGGGTGGCCACAGATCGTCTCGGCAATTCCACCGACTTTGTCCCCGGCCTTCATTCTCTCGGGGATCTCGATCCGCTTCGTCGTTACATCGCGCACTTCCCCGAAGAGCGCCTCATCTGGAGCGTCGGCTCCGGCTACGGCGGCAACGCGCTGCTTGGCAAAAAATGTTTCGCCCTGCGCATCGCCAGTTACATGGCCCAGCAGCAAGGTTGGATGGCCGAACACATGCTCATCCTCGGGCTCGAATCTCCCGGTGGAAAGGTCACCTACATGGCAGCCGCATTCCCCAGCGCTTGCGGCAAAACCAATCTTGCCATGATGGTTTCCGCGCTCGAATCTCAGGGCTACAAGGTTTGGACCGTCGGCGACGACATCGCCTGGATGCACCTCGGCGCCGACGGCTATCTCCACGCCATCAATCCCGAAGCCGGCTTCTTCGGTGTCGCTCCCGGCACCGGCAGCAAGACCAATCCCAACGTGATGCGCGCGCTCAATCGCAACACCATCTTCACCAACGTCGGCGTCACTCCCGACGATGAGCCCTGGTGGGAAGGCATCGGCGGCGACCATCCAGCGGGACTCGTTACTTGGCGCGGCGAAAGGTGGGACTCTTCGAAAGGTGCGGCCGCGCATCCCAATTCCCGTTACACCGTTCCCGCTACACAATCCCCCAGCATCTCTCCCGAATTTGGAGCTCCCGCAGGGGTACCCATTTCCGCGTTCATCTTTGGGGGACGCCGCGCCCGCCTCGCTCCGCTCGTCTACGAAGCCTTCGATTGGCAACATGGCGTCTACGTCGGCGCCACCATGGCTTCGGAAACCACCGCCGCCGCCACCGGCGATGTCGGCATCACGCGCCGCGATCCCATGGCCATGCTGCCCTTCTGCGGCTACAATATGGCCGATTATTTCCATCACTGGCTCGAAATGGGCAAGCGCATCCCGCACCCGCCTAAAATCTTCCATGTGAACTGGTTCCGCAAGGGCGCCGACGGCAGATTCCTCTGGCCCGGCTTTGGCGACAACGTTCGCGTTCTCAAGTGGATTCTCGAACGCGTCGAAGGCCGGGGCCAAGCCGAGGAAACTCCCATCGGCTTTGTCCCCACGCGCACAGCCCTCACCCTCGACGGTCTGAACATCTCACCAGAAGCCCAGCGTGAGCTCTTCCGCGTCGATGCCGACGACTGGGAACTGGACCTCGCCGACACCCGTGAATTCTTTGCCAAGTTCGGTGGCCGCCTCCCCCACGCCCTCCGCGAAGAGTACCAACGCACCATCCATCGATTCGAAAAGTCCATCCCCGCCGCCTGACCCTCTGGCCCCAGGTGCCCTGCGCCTCCAGGCCAGCGTCATGGCCCTGTAGCGCGAGGCGAGTCCGCGCGAGACCTGCGGCCTTTCGCACTCCCTGCCGCGGTCGGTAATTTCCCATGGTTGTATGTTTACTTCGTTGCTTCTTTTTTTCCACAGTCCTGCACAGATATGCACAGGAAATCTCTCCGACTCCCCTTGCCAAGTTCCCTCGTGAGGTTTACTCTCCCCTGAGATTGAGCCGGGAAGCCTCAAAAACTTTGCGGCACAATTAAACGAGGGCGCAAGAATCGCAAGATTCATGCGCCCTCAATTTTTTTCTCCAATGCTTTCTCCTTGGGCGGTCGGAGCCCCGCTCTGCTGGTGGAAAATTCCTTCCCGTACGAGCACAATACCCTCATGAAAGTCGCTAGCCCTCCGCTTTTCCCTAAAATTCCTCGGCGCAACGACACCCCCACGTCGGCTCCCGCTGTAGGAAACTCCGCACAACTTCCTGCCCACTTCTCTCTGCTACTTCTGCCTCTCGGCTTTCTTGCCGGGGCGGCTTGCCTTCTTCCGCAAGCATTTCGCGCTAGTCCAGCATTCTGCGCTCTGCCATCGACCAGCGATTCCGTGCTGCGCTACGTCCCCGGCTCAACCACCAAAGTCGAACAGCTTCTCGGTGAAGAGGACAAACAACTCCATCGATCCACCCTTAGCCAAACCGCCACGCGCTACGGCATCGACGGCACAGACCTCGGCAATTCCTTTGAGCACGCCGGCCGTGTCTATTTTCTTTTCGGTGACACGGTGGGCCGTTTGCGCCGCGCCCTAGACACCATCGCCACGACCGATGTCACAGATCCAGAAGCCGGCGTTCGCCTCGATTTCCTCAAGTCCGGCAGCGATTATCTGACCATCCAGCCACCCGGCATCAGCATGGGCGCCTTCGAGGTGCCCGTAGCAGGTATCAGCCTCGGCGGCCAAATGTACGTAGTGGTCTCGACCAACCACTCCGACGATCGATCCACAGATCGTTCCGTGCTCACCAAATTCACGCTTCCGTCAAATTTTCAACCGTTGCGTACCATCTCTCAACTTCCCGATGGACACTTCGTCAAAATGTCGTTGCACGTCGAACCCGCCACCATCGCGGGACTCCCTGTCGGCGGTCCATTCGTCCTCGTTTGGGGCACAGGCCCTTACCGCCGGAGCGATGCGTATTTGTCCATCGTCCCCGCAGCAGAGTTTGAAACGGGCAAAGGCACCCTTTATTTCGCAGGATTGGACGGGAAGAGCGCTCCGATCTGGAGCGAAAAGGAATCAGACTCAAAGCCCCTCGTCCAAAACGGCACCATGGGCGATCTTTCCGTAACTTGGTGCAAGGATCTCGGCCTCTGGCTCATGACCTACGACAGTCGCGACCCAGCCCCACGCGGCATCTTGTTTTCCTATTCCCGCACGCCGTGGGGACCTTGGAGCGAGCCGCAAACGATATTCAACGCCGCACGGGATGGCGCCGTCGGCAAATTCATCCACAATCCCCAGGCAGTTCCAGACGATGGCCTCGCGGGACCGGTCATCGGCAAAGGTCAGGCGAACCCCCAGGCCGTTCACGGAGGCGCCTATGCGCCTTACGTCGTAGAGCGGTGGACGAAGCTCAAAGGCTCCGAGCTAGCTCTGTACTACGTGCTCTCCACCTGGAATCCCTACGTCGTCGTCCTCATGAAATCAAAGCTCCACGTAGAGTAGCGGCTGTTCGTCAAAGCGCTCCTCTCGCCCAGTTGTGGCCCGCCTTGACCGACCCTCTTGTCTTCCTGTAACGCAGGGTCCGCCCGCGAGCCGAGCTGCAGTTCTCAACCACCGCCGCGGTCGGTAATTTCCGATCGTTGCTTGCTTACTTCGTTCCTCCTTTCTTTTCCACATTCGTGCACAGATATGCACAGGAAATTTCTCCGACTCCTCTTGCCAAGCTCCCGCACGAGGTTTACTCTCGCCCCAGATTGAGCCCGGAAGCCTCAAAAACTTTGCGGCACAATTTAAAGAGGGTGCACAAGCCGAAAGGCGGGGGCACCCTCAATTTTTTTGTCCCTCTGACCCTCCCGCCACGACCCACGGTCGCATCCCTAGGCTCAGTCTGCTCCTAGAATGTTCCCATGCTCCTTGCGCAGCTCGCCGTGTCCCCGCTGGTGTATCAAGCGTCCCCACACGCTTATCTGGTTCTTTTTGGCCGCGTGCATCCTGGCTGTGCCGCTCGCTCTTCATCGCCGGAGCCCTCCATCTCCCACCATCGCTATCTCATCACCCGCCGCGGTCAGTAATTTTCGATCGTTGCTTGCTTACTTCGTTCCTTCTTTCTTTTCCACACTCATGCACAGATATGCACAGGAAATCTCTCCGAGACCTCTTGCCAAGCTCCGTTGTGAGGTTTACTCTCACCCCAGATTGAGCCGGGAAGCCTCAAAAACTTTGCGGCACAATTAAACGAGGGCGCAAGAATCGCAAGGTTCATGCGCCCTCAATTTTTTTGTTCGGTCGCTTTCCGCTTCTAACTTTCCGTATTTTCCTCGTACCTGTCGGCGCACGGAGCTGCTCATTTCGGGACCACCAAGCGTGCAGCTCCTCGAAATCCTTTCGCGAGGTGAAGGCTTGTGACGCACGCCCCGTTCTGCGCTGTCCCGACGCGTCCGGCAGTCGGAATTTGCGGCGATCGATCGAGAGTCTGCCGGACCTTTGACGCCAGTGTTTCCGGGGAGAAAGGTTTCGCCCTTGGGGATTGCGCCCGATCCAAACTACCCTGCCGGAGGATCTCGCCATCCGTCGAACCAGGCCTGCAAAAAAATCCGCAGGTCCGACTTTTCGCCAGCAACTTATCCCCGAAAATGTGACCACTCCTTCCCGGCATCACAACGCTGGTAGGCAGGAGGGATATCTCTTTCAGGTGCTCTTCTAGCAACGCCATGGTCTCCTGGGCATCCGCTTCCCCCCGCACGGGGGAGCCGAGTTTCTCCCGTTGGAGCCGGACAACTTCTCGCAGAGATGCTTCGTCTTCCACCAGAAGGATGCTTTCCGAACCCCACACGGAACCGAGCGTTTTTTTCCATCGTTCGGCCGACGGCTTGGCATCCCCAGCGCGTCGGTCGTCTGCTGTGTCCACGTCGGAGTCGCCGGGCGAGGTGAGCCACGACCCACGCAACGATACGCTGGCCTTACAGAATCGAGTAAATCGCGGGATCGATAGCGAGGTGAGTGACAGCTTCCTCGCTGATGAGGTAGGTTTTCCCCTGGCTGCGCGAAAAATGCAGGAAGCGGCTGATGTGGTAATCCTCGTCGAAACTGGAAAAGAGGTTCGTGATTTCTTCGGTGGACACGCCAAAGGCAGAGAGCGCGACCGGATTGCCGAAACTTCCGGCCAGCGTGGCGTAGCGTTCCACGACTTCACGAAGGTTCATCATTGGGGCTCGTCGAGCAGATGCGGCGCTCATGGCTCCCTCTCGCGGGAGTGTAGCGCGGCTCGGTGGTCAGCGAAAGACGGAAATTGGCGGGAATCCCCGCGATTCGATAAGATGCTGGACGGCAACAAAATCGACGGGAGGAACGCATCATGAGCTTGGCCGTGGGACAAACTGCACCGGATTTCACACTGAAAGATCAGAACCAGAAGGAAGTAAAGCTTTCGGATTTTGCGGGAAAGAAGAACGTCGTGCTGGTGTTTTATCCGCTGGACTGGAGCCCGACCTGCACCAACGAGCACGCCTGCTTCGTGAACGACATGAAGAATTTCGACACGCTGGATGCCCAGGTGCTCGGCGTGAGCGTGGACAGCGTGTGGTCACACAAAGCGTATGCGGAAAAAATGGGCATCAAGTATTCTCTGCTGGCCGATTTCCAGCCGCGCGGCGCGATGAGCGAGAAGTACGGCGTGTTTCTGCCGGAAAAGGGCATCACCGGCCGCTCCATCTTTATCGTGAATAAGCAGGGCAAAGTGGCCTGGCTGAAGCACTACGACATTCCTGTGGTGCCGGACATTAAGGAAGTAGCGGCGGCACTGAGCGGAGTGAAGTAGGAGAAGGAATGGAGCAAGGAAGTAAGGAAATGCGGTTGCGCGGTTAGTGCGGCTTGCTGGTGGGTTCCGGAGTTTTGGTTTCCGGGACCGCCGGCGGGGCTGCAGCAGGCGCCGCGGCAAAGGAACGCACCAGAAGCACCAACTGCCAGCGCTGTTCCTCGGTAAGTTTCTTTTTGAACGACGGCATGGGCTTGCGCCCCTCGGTAATCTGATAAAAGATCTCGCCGTCCGTCAGTTTGTTCATTTTGGCCGCATCGGTCAGGTCGGAAGGAGGCGGATCGTACATCATCGCATCCGACCCATCGCCTTTTCCCGCCTCTCCATGACAATCGGAGCACTTCGTACCGTAGATTTGCTTCGCGGCAGCAACGTTTGCCTCGGAAACCGTGAGCGGATTCTTCCGTTCCTTGTCCGCCAGGGGAACAACCCAAGGACCAGTGTGAAACACCGCAAGGCCAATGGAAATGCAGATCAGCGAGAGAACGCCGAGAAAGAGAATCCAGCGTAAGCGCTTACCTTTCTTGGGAGTCGTTGGCATGAGCACTGGAAAGTCTCGCACAGTTTGGCCGTTTGCGGAACGTGGCGATAGAAGTTCTGCGCGGGAATCAAGCGCCGCGGAAGATCAGCCAGAGTAGTTCACCATTGAAGAAAAGGATCGCGGCGGAAACGATCCAGGCAACAACGGTTGTGAAGCGGGAGTTGACGAACGAACCCATCTTGGCGCGCTCGCTTGCGAACTGCACCAGCGGAATCACGGCAAATGGCAACTGGAAACTGAGAACCACCTGACTGAGAATCAGGAGCGACGTGAGTTTGCCTTCCCCGGCAATGCCGATGACCAGGATCGCGGGAAGAATGGCAATCGAGCGCGTGATCAGCCGGCGAATCCACGGTTTCAGCCTGATTTGCAGGAAGCCTTCCATGACGATTTGTCCGGCGAGCGTGCCTGTCCGTGTGGAGTTCTGGCCAGAGGCCAGCAGCGCCAGGGCAAACAGCGTGCTAGCAAAGCTGACGCCGAGAATCGGGCTGAGCAGCTTATAAGCTTCGGCGATGTCGGCGACTTCACTCAGGCCGCGGGTATGAAAGGCCGCGGCGCCATGGCGAGCTTGGGGGAGTCTCACCAGCGGAGGCCGGTTGGGACGCGAGCGATTTGGCGAGCAGGTCTCCCATGGTTATATTAACTACGGGTGAACTTACTTTATAAACTATATTTAACGTAGGCTTCTGTCAATAGAACTTTCCGCAAAATTCCCTTTTCGCCATTCCTTTTTTACCGCTGCGCCGGTGCGAGCCCGGGTTTTGACTGTGATACCTTGGAAGAGAAATTCCAGGAGAATCTCATGGACGACAAACAGGCACCTCAGCAGCCGCAGGGTCAGGTGCAGATCAAGGCCGACGAAAAAGAACTGCAGGGAATGTACAGCAACCTGGTGATGATCCAGCATCACGCCGAGGAGTTCACGCTGAACTTCGTGTATGTATTCCCGAATGCCACGCAGGGAAAACTGCTGAGCAGCATGATTGTCAGCCCGGGCCACGCGAAGCGCATATGGCGCGCACTCGGAGAAAACATTTCGCGGTTTGAAGCGCTGTACGGCCCGATCAAGGAAGGGCCGGAGGGAACGCCCGGGACGAACATCGGTTTCGTGCAGTAAGACGGAGAGGAAGCGTGAGATTCTGCGCGGCCAGCGACCAGGCCATGCTCGTTTATCTCGGGGAAGAAATTGGCTTGCCCGCTCACGAACGAGTATTGAAACTGCTGCGATTGCTGCAGAAGGAACCGCCTGACTGGGTGCGCAACCTTCACCCCGCCTACACCTCGCTGCTGGTGACGTTTGATGCTGGCCGCGTGGGTCACGCGGAGGTGGAAGCAACGTTGCGGAAGCTTGAGCAGAGAGTGACGGCGACGCGCCGGCCGAAGTCGCGGACGGTCGAAATTCCTGTGTGCTACGGCGGCGAATTTGGTCCAGACCTGGAGGAAGTGGCAAGAATCCACGGACGGAAAACGTCGGAGGTCATCGAACTACATACCTCGCGAACGTATCATGCCTACTTCCTGGGATTTGCTCCGGGGTTCGCCTATCTGGGGGATGTGCCGCGGGAGATTGCCACACCGCGGTTAGAAACTCCGCGCAAGAAAGTGCCCCGAGGAAGCGTGGGAATTGCGGGAAGACAGACGGCCGTTTATCCGTTCGCTACCCCAGGCGGATGGAGACTGATTGGGCGAACGCCGGTTGCCGTGTTTCGAAGGGAACGCAAGCCGATGGAGCTGATTTCGATTGGCGATCAGGTGAAATTTCGGCCAATCACCCGCGAGGAGTTTCGGAAGCTGGAGTCGGCATGAGCTCACTGGTGGTCGAATCGCCGGGACTGCTCACCACCGTTCAGGATCTGGGCCGCCCGGGATTTGGACCCATCGGCGTCTCTCCTTCGGGAGCCGCGGACCCAGTTGCGTTGCGACTAGGAAACTTGTTGGTCGGGAATGAAGCGGGCGCGGCGGCGCTCGAGATGACGCTGCTCGGTGGGCGCTTCGTTTTTCCTGAGGGTGCCGCTATTGCTCTGACGGGGGCTGACTTTGGCGCCACCATCAACGCACAGCCGGTGGAAATGTGGGCTGCACATAGGCTTCTCCCGGGAACAAAACTTACGTTGGGGCCCACGAGAAATTTCGCACGCAGTTACCTGGCTGTAGCCGGCGGCGTGCAGGTTGCGCCGTTCCTTGGGAGCGCTTCGACACACCTTTTGAGTGGTTTGGGGGGATACGAAGGAAGAGCGCTCCGCAAAGGTGATGTCCTGCAGATTGGCTCGGTCGACAAGAAAGCTCCGGAACGGAAAGTTTCGCAAACCGTGTTGTACCTGTTGAAACCCAGGAGAGTTCTGCGGGTGACCGAAGGCCCGCAGATCGAGCAATTCTCCGAGGAAGACAAACAGACTTTTTTTCATGGTACGTTTCGCGTCAGTGAGGCATCCGACCGCATGGGATTGCGGATGGAAGGGCACGCGTTAGTCTCCAATTTGAGCGGAGAGATGATCACCGAGGGTCTCCCGCTCGGCGCCATTCAGGTGACGGCCTCCGGGCAGCCGATTGTCTTGTTTGTGGAACAGCAGACCGCCGGTGGCTATCCCAAAATAGCCAATGTGATTGGCGTGGATTTGCATCGAGTGGGCCAACTTCGTCCACGCGTGGAAATCCGTTTTGAACGAACCTCGCTCGCGGTGGCGCGGTCGTTGTGGATTGAGCAGGAACGGTTGCTGAACAGCCCAGGGCAGATTTTTATATGAACTGCATAGATTTGAATTGCGACCTAGGGGAAATGCCGGAAGCTGTGGCGGACGGCAGCCAGGAAGCGCTCCTGCAGTATGTCAGCTCAGCGAATATCGCCTGCGGCGGACATGCCGGCGACGTGCGCATGATGCGCTCAACCATGGAGCAGGCTGTGCGGCGAAAAATTGCCGTGGGGGCGCATCCGGGTTACGAGGACCGCGCGAATTTTGGACGGAATGAGTTGCAGATTACGCCGGAACAAATCGCCGCGTCCGTTCATCGGCAGATTCTTGCTCTCGATGAGATTGCAATGTCCTGTGCAGTGACCCTTGGCCACGTGAAAGCGCACGGCGCCCTATATAACCAAGCGGCGCGTAGTCGAGAGATCGCTCGAGCGATTGCCGATGGGGTTAAACCTTGGAAAAGCAGAGTTATTCTGGTTGGTCTGGCCGGTTCGGTGATGTTGGATGAATTTCGCGCGGCGGGTTTTCCGGTGGCTGCGGAAGCGTTCGCGGACCGCCGTTACGAACGGGATGGCAGCCTTCGTTCCCGCAAATTCGAGGATGCACTGCTGAGAGATCCGGCAGAGGCGGCCGAACAAGCTCTGCGAATTGTTGTGGAGGGTAGCGTTGTCGCAGTGGACGGTAGTACGGTGCCGCTTAAAGCGCACACGATCTGCATTCATGGGGATACTTTAGGGGCGTTGGAACTTGCGGCGGCCGTGCATCGGCGATTGACCGAGAGAGGGATTACCATCCGGGGGCTGGCGATTGCGTGAAGGGCTCGAGAAAGCGTCCCGCAGCTGCAAAGAGCAGAATTGAAATTGCCGCCATTAAGGTACGGCCCTTGGGGGCTCAGGGTGAACTGAAGTCGTGCTCTCCCGAAGCGTGGGATTGACAGATTGATTCTGCGGTACCAGGAAAGTGAGGGGCTCAGAATTGCCAGAGTTCTGCGGGTACGGTAAAGTAGGAAGAGTTGTTGCCACAGTTGTGAGGGCCTGTAGCTCAGGTGGCTAGAGCGCGCCCCTGATAAGGGCGAGGTCGGTGGTTCAAGTCCACCCAGGCCCACCATTAATCCTCAGTAAATAAGCGGTGTTTCTCACTTTTACCCTTCCAGAGATCTCACTGTAAAAACCATTTTGCCAACTATTTGCCAACTTTCCGGGCAATAAGAGATCGATGTTTTCCAGAGCACTCTGAGGCCGCGCTACGCTCACAACGAGTGAGAGAAGACTTGGATCTACCGAACCTCTCAAACCCCTTGTTCTGGTAGTTGAGTTATTTCGGAGAACCGGTGGCGGAGATTGGGAACTGCACTGCACGGATGATCGGATTGAATCCTTTAGCCCTTGGTTTCAACGGTTGCTTCGGTCTTTCGCTCCAACCACTCACGCAAAGCCTTCTCAGTTATCAGCCGGCAACGGCCCACTCGGATTGTGGGCAGATCTTTCTGTTGAATCGCGTAATAGAGGAACCGAAGCGAAAGGCCCGTCACTTCGGCCGCTTCGCGCGGTCGATATGCCACCCTCGGTAGATTACGGTTCATACGTTTTCTCTTTTCCTGGTCGAATACCTAAATTCGTTCGCCGAACTATCGGACCTATCACTTATCCTCTATCCGAGATGCTACTATACATATAGCACCATGGGAAGCACATTTTTCTGACATTGTTCTTCCCGGAACGAGTCAAGTATCCATGCGGAAGGTGGGGCTCGAAAATGCCGAGTAGTATTTTCAAGAACTTACGGAGGAGCACGAGAAACGCTCAGATACTGAAAAAGCGCGCGAGGCATGCCCAGGAATTCTTTATTGCGCGCTTAAAGCGCCCTCGAGTCTTGAATGGTTGCGGCATAAAATCATCGCGCCGCAGGGGACCCAAACCCCGGACCTCTACTGTGTCAATCTGTCGTGATTAGGCTTTAGAACTTACAAGACCGCGGGGACTGCCAAAATACGCGGAAGTCGTGCAAGACAGCTCACTCTGTGGGTTGGGTTGTGGGTTGGAAGTGATTCAATTGTACTGTTGGATCCGCTATTTGATTTTAGAGTTCAGCGGCAACGAATCCGGTCAGGGCGTCGAAAGAAGTGCGCCGGACGGGATTCGAACCAGTTCCACAAAGGTTTAGCAAATTTCCCGTTTCACTGCCTGGTGTCACATTCCTCTACGGTTCCATCTGCTAGCGTGTTGGCAGTGCTTTCCAGTGCTGAACCTACATCTTTTATTAGATTGGAAATGATGACCAAGAACTCTTTCTCTGAGGTCTGGTGCAGGTTCAGGGATCTTGAATGCTACTCTTCCCGCTTCCAGGACGGACTCAACCCTTCTTTGCCAATCTCGGGTTGTTGCCGTTCGCGATCGGAGAGTCCGCGCCACTGCCCGTGATCGTTAGTGTCAGGACCGTTCTCGTCAGATCGGGGATTACCAGTTTCCGGACAGCAGCCTTTCGTGTGCCCATCGCGAGCGCCGTCAGGCCGATCAGAACAAGTGGTCGGAGTGTTCCTGCAAATGAGTAGATCTCACGCTCACTAGCAGCTCACGACTCACGTGAGCGTCGAGCTGCCGCTGAAGCGATCAATGATCATCTTCGGTGCAACAACGCCGAAACTCATGGCGAGAATAATTGCAATCGCCGTCACGGCGTCGGCGATGGTTGCACGCAGCAGGTCAAAGCTTGCGCT
>Ga0181523_10002004_pt1 | contig 20543 bp, 19 predicted proteins | sample PEATcosm2014_Bin_43_FD_119752 | JGI IMG/M metagenome (GOLD analysis project Ga0181523, IMG submission 119752) | Peatland microbial communities from MTU Mesocosm Facility, Houghton, MI, USA - PEATcosm2014_Bin05_30_metaG | ecosystem: Environmental > Terrestrial > Soil > Wetlands > Peat | place... | reverse complement strand
TTCAAGGCCTCTTTCAATTCGTAGCCGCCGTGGTCGGCGCCGAGCGCAAAGTTCGTTGTTTGGGCGGTTTTGGCCGCCGGCGGGGCAGACAAGGTTTCGTGTTGTTCCATAAATTTCAAAAGTGACGCGATGCCCTGTTTGATCTGGTCGCGGCAGTTCACATACACCTCGTACGAACTGCCAATCGGGTCGCTGATGTCCTTTTCAAAGGGTTCGAGCGTTTCGTCAAATTCGCGCAGCAAAAAGGTTTTCTCCGCCGCCTGCGGATACAACAGCGCAATCGTGTCCACGTGGCTGTGCGTCATGCCAAAAATGTAATCCGCCTGCTGCGCCAGGTCCGCCGTCAGCATCCGGCTGCGATGTCCGGAAATGTCAATGCCCAGTTCGCGCATGGCCGCCACTGCATGCGGGGTCGGCGGCTGGTCGTTCACCGCGCCGAGTCCCGCCGACAGCATGCGGAAATCGCCGCGCCCGCCGGCCGCCTGGCGAAAAAGCCCCTCGGCCATCGGGCTGCGACAGATGTTGCCGGTGCAAATGAACAGAATGGTTTTCATGCCGCGCAAAGTTTAAGGTGAGTCGCGAACCGCGAATCGTCAACCCGAAATCAAGGATGAAATTCCCGGACAATCGCCAGGCCCTTGATTAAATCCGCCGCGCGCGCCAAAACCGGGTCGCGAATCACCGGCTTTTGCGGTTCAGCCACGTGCGGCGGCGGCGGGTTTTCAAATTCGTCGCCGTCCTTGATTTTCGCACGCACCAAATCCGCCTCGCTGGTGTGGTCCACCAATGACAGGAAATCGTTTGTGCCCGGCAATGCGACGACTTCGTTGGTGGCCGGCGCCGCGTAGGGATTTTCAAAAAGCTTTTTCTCGTCGGCCGGGTTCTCCTCGACGGAAATGTCCGGTTTCACTGCCGCCGGCGTGCTGCCGAAAACCAGCCCGACCCTTGACTCACGCAAGACCGTTGCCAGTGTCACCGCTGCGCCGCGCGTCCGGCCATTCACGAGAATCGCCAGCGGCAGCTTTTTTGCGGCAAACAAATTTGCCGTTGCCGTGGCGGCGGCCGCATCGTCGCCGTCGGCAAAACGCAGGTCCAGGATGGTTCCGACAATCTTGTTCGTGGCCGTCAACGCGTGATTCGCCGCGCTGATTTCGTCGGGAAGACCGGCGGCAACGTGGCTGACACAGAGATATTCGACGTTGCCTTCCAAAATCTCCGATTTCGCCAGCGCTAGGCTGGTCCCGTCCGCGTGCGCCAAAACCGGGGCCGCCAGCAAGCCAGTCAATGCCAAAATCAAAAGTTTGAAGAAACGTTGTGTCATGCTGCCTCCAAAATGCGCGACAAAAGGGCGAAAGTAAAGCGCGAGACATTTACGATTGGCGATTTGCGATTTACGAATCCCTTCGCGATTATCTCAGTGCGCGTAAATCGTATATCATCAATCGTAAATCTTTTCTGTCGGATTTCGCCCGCCAGCGGCGATATACTTTCAAAAGCATGACAAGCGATTTGGATTTGCTACGGCAATTCGCGCGGGAAAATACACAGGACGCCTTCGCCGAAATCGTCCGGCGGCATCTGGATTTGGTCTTTTCCGCCGCGCTGCGGCAAGTCCGCTCGCCGCAACTGGCCGAGGAAGTTTCGCAATCCGTCTTTGCCGACCTCGCGCGCAACGCCGGCAAGATTGGTGGCACGGGCGTCCCGCCCGTCAGTTCCCTGACGCCGTGGCTCTACACCGTCACGCGCCGGGCCGCCATTGACTTAATCCGCAAAGAATCGCGGCGCCAATTGCGCGAACAAATCGCCGTGGAAATGAACAACATGAATGCGACCGAAAGTGGCACAGGCGTCCCGCCTGTCTGGTTCGAAATCGAGCCGCTGCTCGACGACGCAATGGCCGCGCTCGATGAAACCGACCGCAGCGCGATTCTGCTGCGCTACTTTGAAAGCAAGAGTTTGCGCGAAGTCGGCGAAGCTTTGGGCGCGAGCGAGGACGCCGCGCAAAAGCGCGTGAGCCGCGCCGTCGAACGGCTGCGAGAATTTTTCTCGAAACGGAACGTGAAAATCCGCGCGAGCGGGCTGGCCGTGTTGATTTCCGCGAATGCCGTTCAATCCGCGCCAATTGGACTGGCCGCCACTATTTCCGCCGCCGCAGTTCTGGCCGGAACCGCGGTTCAAACTTCCACCGCCATCGCCGCAACCAAAGCCATTGCCACGACCACACTCCAAAAAACTCTTGTCACCGCCACCGTCGCTGTTGTTGCCGGAGCGGGAATTTACGAAGCGCATCAAAATTCTCAATTGCGTGACCAGGTTCAAACACTCCAACAACGACAATCGCCATTGACCGAACAGCTCCGGCAATTGGAGCAGGAACGGGACGAGGCGACGAATCAATTGACGGCATTGCTGGCGGAAAATGCGCGGTTGAAATCCAATTCAAATGAATCCGAGCTTCTCAAATTGCGGAGCGAAGTCACGCAATTGCAAAGAATGCAATCAAAAGAAGCAACCGATGATCCATTTACTCGATCTGTGCTGGCTTTGACGGCGCGAGCTATGGAGCTCAATCAGCATTTGCAACAGATGCCGGACAAACAAATTCCAGAACTCCAATGGCTCGACGCAAACGATTGGCTCAAGGCGGCAAAAAATGCCAACTTGGATACGGACGACGGGGTTCGCCAAGCGTTGAATCAATTGCGGGATTTGGCTAAGCACGAGGTGGGAACACTCATTGACAACGCCTTGGACAAGTATATCAGCCAAAACAACGGACGATTGCCCGATGATATTTCAAAATTGGAGCCGTATTTCAATCCGCCAATGGATTCTGCAATTCTCCAACGCTATCAAATGAGGCCAGCGAGTGGAAACAGTCAGTGGGCAATTGAAGAAATAGCTCCACCGGTTGATTATAAATACGATAGTCACCTCTACATCGGCCCCAATGGCCATGTCGGCACCTACAGCGTAAATAATCCCGACGATCCCGACCCGTCGTGGAGCAAAAAATAAACAGCGGACATTAAGATAACGCCTTCGCCGCGATGTCGCTGCGGAAATGCGCGCCGTCGAAATGGATTTTCTCCTTTCCCTGTCCGATTTGAGTGGTGGCGGTTACTATTCCATGAGTGAACAGTCGGACTGACCAACAGCTTTTGCGCGATTACACCGAACGCCGTTCGGAGCCGGCGTTTGCCGAACTCGTGCGCCGGCACGTTGACTTCGTCTATTCCGCCGCGTTGCGGATGGTTCGCGACGCGCACCTGGCAGAAGACGTGACGCAGGGGGCGTTTGTGGCACTGGCGCAAAATGCCCGACAACTCATGGACCGTCCCGTGTTGTCCGGCTGGCTGCATCGTACGGCGCAAAACCTCGCGGCCAACACCGTTCGCTCCGATGTGCGCCGCCGCGCCCGCGAACAGGAGGTCGCTGCCATGAACGAATTGCTTGCCCCCGAACCCGATACTGTCTGGGAACACATCGCCCCGCTTCTCGACGCCGCCCTCGGCGAGTTGAACGAGGCGGATCGCGACGCACTGTTGCTGCGCTATTTTGAACGCAAGTCCGCACCCGAGATGGCAGAAATCCTCAGCGTCAGCGAAGACGCCGCGCAAAAGCGCGTCAGCCGCGCCGTCGAACGGCTGCGTGAATTCTTCTCGAAACGCAACGTGACCATTGGCGCGAGCGGGCTGGTCGTTTTGATTTCCGCGAATGCCGTTCAATCCGCGCCGCTTGGTTTGGCCGTCACGATTTCAACCGCTGCCGCCTTGACCGGAACTGCCGTTAAAACTTCAACTATGCTGGCCGCAACTAAAACCGTTGCCATGACTACACTCCCAAAAACGCTCATCACCGCCACCGTCGCCGTCCTTGCCGGAGCAGGAGTTTATGAAGCCCGCCAAGCGTCGCAATTGCGCGAGCAGGTCCAAACACTTCAGCAGCAGCAGGCACCGCTCGCCCAACAAATCCTGCAATTGCAACGCGAGCGCGACGCCGGAACGAATCGGCTGGCTTCGCTGCTGGCAGAGAACGAGCAGTTGAAATCGAATGAAAATACAGCCGAGCTTCTGAAATTGCGCGCTGAAGTCACGCGATTGCAAAATCAGGCGAATGGTCCAACAGATTCTGCGGCAAAGTCGTGGGTGAATCGAGTCAATTTGCTCAAACAACGGCTTGAGCAGACACCCAGCGCAAAAATTCCAGAACTTCAATTTGTCACCGAACAGGATTGGCTTAACGCCGCCAGAGGTAATCTTGATACGGACGCTGATTATCGCCGTGCCTTGAGTTCGCTCCGCAACGCGTGCGAAAACAAAGTTGCAAATATGTTGCAGAAGGCATTGAAAGTTTACATACAAAACAACAGTGGACAACTTCCGACTGACCTTTCTCAATTACAGCCATATTTCGATTCACCAATGGATGACGCGGTTTTACAACGATGGGAAATAGCGCCGGCAAGCACGGTTAAAAGTTTAAGCATGGGCGGAGACGTAATCATTACTCAGAAAGCGCCAGTGGATGATGTTTTCGATACGCGTTACGGCATTGGTCCAAATGGTTTTGGCAGCGCAGATTTTTTGTCGTCAACTGACACGTATAAAACAATGCAACCCGTTTTCGACGCGTTTCGAGCCGCTCACAACGGTCAATGGCAAACGGACATGTCGCAATTAGCGCCGTACGCGACCACTCCCGAACAACAAGCCGCGCTTCAGAAATTGATATTACGACAATCCACTGCAAACTAATCGAAGCGAATTTCAAAATTACTCCATTGCCTTCGCCGCGATGTCGTGGCGAAAATACGCGCCGTCGAAATGGATTTTCTCCACCGCTGCGTAGGCGGCAGCTTGCGCGGGTTTCAGATCCTTTGCCCAAGCGGTCACGCAGGAAATTTTGAAAAACTTTGTCGGATTTTTCCTGGCGCGGTTGTTTAATGGGTGAGTGAGCGACAAATCCGACGTCCAACTGCTCCGCGACTACGCCGAACACGGCAGTGAAGCTGCGTTCCGCGAAATCGTCACGCGCCACACGGACTTCGTGTATTCCGCCGCCTTGCGGCAGGTGGAATCCGCCGATTTGGCGGCAGACATTGCTCAAAAAGTTTTTGTGGACCTGGCGCGCAAAGCAGGATCGGTGGCCGAACGGCTGGCGGTGGACTCTTCACTGGCCGGCTGGCTGCACCGCGGCACGCGTTACGCAGCGCTCAATCATTTGCGCGACGCCCGCCGTCGCCTCACCAACGAAAGGCAGGCCATGGATCAACTCCGCACCAATTCCGAATCAGCCGCCGACTGGGAGCAAATCCGCCCCGCGCTCGACGAAGGCCTCGACAGCCTCGGCGATGAAGACCGCGAAGCTTTGTTGCTCCGCTATTTCAAGAACCACGACTTCCGTGCTGTCGGTCTCGCGCTCGGCGTTAGCGACGATGCCGCCCAAAAACGCGTCAGCCGCGCCGTGGAGCGGCTGCGCGAATTTTTCTCGAAACGCAACGTGACGATTGGCGCGAGCGGGCTGGCCGTTTTGATTTCCGCCAACGCCGTTCAATCCGCGCCCGTCGGACTCGCCGTAACTATTTCCACCGCCGCCGTTCTCGCTGGAACCGCCATCTCAACTTCAACGGCAATCGCCGCAACCAAAGTTATCGCCATGACCACATTGCAAAAAACCATCGTCACCGCCACCGTCGCCGTCATGGCCGGAGCCGGAATTTATGAAGCGCGCCAAGCCGGGCAACTGCGCAACCAGGTTCAAACGCTCCAACAACAGCAAGCGCCGCTGGTCGAACAACTCCGCCAATTGCAACGCGGGCGCGACGATGCGACGAACCGATTGGCGGGATTGCTGGGAGAAAACGCGCAGTTGAAATCCAATTCAAATGAAAATGAGCTTTTGAAATTGCGTGGTGAAATTGGGACTCTCCGCAGTCAGTTAGATGACTACAAAGAAAAACTCCAAGCCTTTTCCTTGGAGAATTCGAGCAGTCATCCCACCAACTTGTCCGAACAAGAGCTATATAACCAGAGGCACGAAGCAATGAAGAACGCATTCATATCGCTTGCATTCGCAGCCGAGAATTTCACTCGGCAAAATAACGGCCAGATTGCAACTAACATCGACCAGCTTTCATCGCATCTGGGCTGGGTAAGCTTGAACGCGCCGGGTGGCGATATCGGGTTGGATTCCCTCGAGATTGTCAATTCCACACAAGACGGTCGCAGTAGAATTCTTTTTCGCGAATCAACACCCCACAAAAATCCGAATGGACGATGGGAGCGTTATTATGGATCGGCGGACGGCAAAATATTCGACGTTGAATCGGATGACGGAGATTTCGAGGCTTGGGAACAGCAACATAATATTTTGCCACCGGCTACGAACTGATTCAGCGCAAACCGTTCGCGCCGATATCGCGGCGGAAATGGGCGCCTTCGAAATGAATTTTTCGGGGGGCGCGACCGTCCCGGTTGCTGTTTTCGGCGTCTCGCCGAGAACTTTTGTTCGCGCTTTTTAGCGTGGTAAAAGTTTAACCGGAATCATTCGGGCATGACGCCCGAATATGCACGCGCGACGCGTGCGCTCCCCTTCGTCGCGATATCGCGGCGGAAATGCGCGCCATCGAAATGGATTTTTTCATAGCCACGTAGGCGGCTTGCGCAGCTTTCAAATCCTTGCCCAGCGCCACCCCCAAAACAAAGCGCCAGAGGGCTGGCGCAGTCCAAAACGCTTCGCGCATAACGAGCGTCACCGGTGAACGCGCCAGCGTCTTGGACTGCGGCGGCCCTGCGCCGCTTTTCTGTAGCGGCGGGCATCCTGCCTGCCGTAGAGCCGGGGCGTCTCGCCCGGCGGATAAAACCCTTGAACACACAACCCATACTGGAAAATTTCAGAATCGCACAAATCTTCCAGCGTTCTTTCCGGGCGGCGGGACGCCAGCCCTCCACGGCAGACGAGACGTCTGCCGCTACAACGCTTTTGCAGCGATGTCGCGGCGGAAATGCGCGCCGTCGAAATGGATTTTCTCCACGGCGGCGTAGGCGGCGGATTGAGCGGATTTCAAATCCCTGCCCAGTGCCGTTACGCCCAGGACACGGCCGCCACCGGTGACAATTTGACCGTCTTTTGACGCCGTGCCGGCATGAAACACCTTTACGTTTGGCAGCGCGGCCGCTTCGGCCAGGCCCAGGATGGGTTTGCCCTTGGCGTAACTGCCTGGATAACCGCCACTGGCCATCACCACACACACGGACGCCATCGGACTCCACTTCATTTCGATTTTGTTCAGCGTGCCGTTGATGCTGGCGTCGAGCAGTTCGACGAGGTCATTCTCCAGCCGTGTCAGATAAACCTGCGTTTCCGGGTCGCCGAAGCGTGCGTTGAACTCCAGCACCTTTGGCCCGTCTGCGGTGCGCATGATGCCGGGATAAAGAATGCCGCGGAAATCAATTTCTTCCTCCGCGCAGCCGCGCATGAACGGCTCAAGAATTTTGCGGCCTGTTTCCGCCAATTCTGCGTCGCTCAAAAGCGGTGTCGGCGAGTAAGTTCCCATGCCGCCGGTGTTCAAGCCCCGGTCGCCGTCCAGCGCGCGTTTGTGGTCCTGCGACGTCGGGAACAGTTTGGCCGTTTTGCCATCGCAGAGCGCGTGCAGTGAAATTTCCATGCCTTCAAGAAATTCTTGAATGACAATGTTCGCACCCGCCGCGCCAAAAGTTTTGCTAACCAGAATTTCGTCAATTGCCTTGTTCGCTTCGGCAACACTGGTGCAAATCAAAACGCCCTTGCCAAGTGCGAGGCCGTCGGCTTTCACGGCGCATTTGCCGCCGAGTGACGCCGCGAAAGCCTTTGCCGGCCCTGCCACTGAGAACGTCCCGGCTTTTGCCGTCGGAATGCCGTATTTCTCCATGAACCGTTGTGAGAAAACTTTCGACGACTCAAATTGCGCGGCTTTCTGGTTCGGCCCCCAAATCCGGAGTCCGTTTTTCTGAAACAAATCCACGATGCCCAGCGCGAGCGGATTGTCCGGCCCGACGACCGTGAGTTCGATTTTTTCCTCCTGTGCGAACGCGAGCAGTTTCGGCAAATCCTCCGCGCCAATGTCGATGCACTCAACAGGTTTCTCCGTTTTCTTCGTTTTCTCCTGTTGAATTCCGGCGTTGCCCGGCGCGCACCACATCTGCGTGACGTGCGTTGATTGCGCGAGTTTCCACACCAGTGCGTGTTCGCGTCCGCCCGAACCGATAACGAGGAGTTTCATTGGATTAACGCCTGACTTTTAACCCTTCCAGCGCCGCCAGTTTGCTGGCTTTGGGATCGAAGCTCCAAAAAGTGTCGCATTTGAGCGCGAGTGCGGAAGCGACGTGCAACAAATCGTAGGTTCGAAAACCATGCCGGGCGGTGTGGCGAAGGGAAAGCTCCTCGAACTGGCGCTCCAGTTCCGTCAAGGGCACGACCGCCGGCCGGAGAAAATTTTCGCGGCCAAGATCATCCCGGAAATTCGCCAGCCCCAAAGCCGCCTGTTCCGGCGTGATGAAGAGCTGTCCCGGCGCGCGGGCGGTAAAGACGTGTAATTGCAGGGCGTTGACAACCTCGGTGCGGTGCAGCCAGGTGATCGGCAGCGGAATGGCGGCGCGGGCTTTTGCTCCCTCAATCAAAGCCACCGCTTTCTCGGTGTCTTCCTGACGCAAATAGATTCGCGTCAACAAATTGGTGTCAGCATAGGGCGTCATTCCCCGGCGATCAAACGGTCAACGATGGCAGCCTGTTTTGCCGGAATCGGCTTGGGGAAAATCTTTTTCAGCCGCGCCCGGAAGTCCGGCAGTCCGGTGATGTTCTTGCGCTGCGTTTCCGGTTGCACGGAATAAACCCGCCCGTTGCGCCGCTTGATTTGAACGACACCCTCCTTGTCCGCCGCATCCAGCACCGCTGCCGGCTCGCGGTCCAACTGCCTGACCGTGAAAATCTTCATGTCCGACATTATGTCGGCGTTCGCTCATTTGTCAAGCGGCTGCCTCATCGCGCCGGGCGTATGCCGTCACTTTGATTTGACCGCTGGACTTCGCCGCTGCAAAATCGGTGGGTATGGATGTTCTAACTTTATCCCGCATCCAGTTCGGCGCCACCGTTGCATTTCATTATCTTTACCCGCCGTTGAGCATCGGCCTCGGCGTGCTGCTCGTCGTCATGGAAGGATTGTGGCTCAAGACCAAAAACCCGGTCTATCACCAGATGGCGCGATTCTGGACGAAAGTCTTCGCCCTCACGTTTGCCATCGGCGTGGCGACGGGCATCGTCATGGAATTTGAATTCGGCACAAATTGGGCGACTTATTCGCGCTACGTCGGCGATGTTTTCGGCAGCGCGCTGGCGGCGGAAGGCATCTTTGCGTTCTTCCTCGAATCCGGTTTTCTCGCTGTGCTGTTGTTCGGCTGGGACAAAGTCAGTCGCAAGCTGCATTTCTTTTCCACGTGCATGGTCTGCCTCGGCGCGCACTTCAGCGCCGTCTGGATTGTCGTCGCCAACTCGTGGATGCAGACGCCCGCCGGTTACCAAATCGTGACTCACAACGGCGTGGCGCGCGCGGAAGTCAAGGATTTCTGGGTGGTGGTTTTCAACCCATCCACGCTGGACCGGTTGTTCCATGTTCTGTGCGGCGCCTGGCAGGCCGGCGCGTTCCTCGTCGTGAGCGTGAGCGCGTGGTATCTGCTGAAAAAGCGGCATCTGGATTTCGCCCGCGGGTCGTTGCGGGTCGGTTTGACAGTCGCGCTGGTGGCTTCGCTGCTGCAATTGGTCAGTGGCGACAGCAGCGCCCGTGGCGTGGCGAAAAATCAGCCGGCCAAACTTGCCGCGTTTGAAGGACTTTATGAAACGTGTTCCAACGCGCCGCTTACGCTCGTCGGTATTGTGGACGAAAAAGATCAAAAGGTGGTTGGCCTGCAATGGCCGGGGTTGTTGAGCTGGTTGGTGAATTTCGACACCAAAACAACCGTGACCGGCTTGGACGCTTTTGCACCAGAAGACCGTCCGCCGGTCGAGGCGTCCTTCCTGTTTTTCCACGGCATGGTGGGGGTTGGGTTTGCGATGATCGCGATTGCCGCGTTGGGATTTCTCTATTTCCGTCACGGCTCGCTGCACGAACGGCGCTGGCTGTTATGGATTCTCGTCTTATCCGTGCTCGGCCCGCAAATCGCCAACCAACTCGGCTGGTTCGCCGCCGAGGTCGGCCGGCAACCGTGGATCGTCTATGGCCTGATGCGCACGCCGGAAGGTCTTTCCAAAGTTGTGCAGGCCAACGTGGTACTCACGTCATTGATTTTGTTCACGTTCATTTACTTTTTGCTGTTCGCGGTTTTCATTTATCTGCTCAACGACAAAATCCAGCGCGGTCCCGATGACGCCGACCTCGTGCCGTCCGGCAAACTGGCGCTGCCCACAAAAAATGACTAATGACTAGACCATAATGACTAATCAATTCCCAATGACGAATGACGAATTGTGGAAGTCGCACCGGTTTTCCATTCGTCATTTGTCATTCACCATTCTTTCGTCATTAACCACCCTCGATTCACGTTCCATGTTATGGCTTTCGACCTGAATACCATCTGGTTCATCCTCGTCGGCGTGCTGTTCACCGGCTACGCGATGCTCGACGGCTTCGACCTCGGCATCGGCGCGCTGCACCTGTTCACCAGGGACGACACCGAGCGCCGCACATTGCTCAACGCCATCGGGCCGGTCTGGGACGGCAACGAAGTCTGGCTGGTCACCGGCGGCGGCGCGTTGTTCGCCGCGTTCCCGAATGTCTATGCGACGGTTTTCTCCGGCTTTTATCTCGCGCTGATCCTGCTGCTGGCGTCGCTGATCTTCCGCGCCGTGGCCATCGAATTCCGCAGCAAACAGCCGATGCGCTGGTGGCGGCAGATGTGGGACGTAGGATTTTCCGTCGGCAGCCTGCTGTCGGGCCTGCTCCTGGGCGTGGCGCTGGGCAATATTGCGTGGGGCATTCCGATTGATGCGAACGGCGAATTCGCCGGGACATTTCTCGGCCTGCTCAAACCGTACCCGGTGCTGGTCGGCGTAACCACCGTGGCGTTGTTCATGATGCACGGCGCGATTTACGGCGCGATGAAAACCGAGGGCGCACTCCACGACAAACTGCGTGTCTGGGCCATGCGGAGCATCATCTTCTTCGTCATCTGTGCCGTGACGCTCACCATGACCACGTTGCTTTACGTACCGCACATGGCCGTGCGTGTGCGCGAAAATCCGTGGCTCTTCAGCGTCGCCCTGTTGAACATGCTGTCCATCGCCAACATCCCGCGCGAGTTTCATCATGGACGCGACTGGCGGGCGTTCCTGTCGTCGTGCGCGGCGATGATCACGCTCATGGCGTTGTTCGCGCTCAACACTTTCCCGTACCTGGTTTACAGCCTGCCCAATCCGGACAACAGCCTGACGATTTACAACGCCGCGTCGTCGCCCAAAACGCTGGGCATCATGCTCATCATCGCGTGCATTGGCGTGCCGCTGGTGATTGCCTATACGGTTTGCATCTACTGGATTTTCCGCGGCAAGGTGAAACTCGACCGGATGAGCTACTAGGCATTTACGATTTCCGATTGAAGATTTACGATTTCCCCAGAAATTTCGTGCGGAGCGTAAATCGTATATCGTCAATCGTAAATTAAATCACCCGCGCTTCGCCTTTGCCTTCGACGACTTCACCTATCAACCACGCCTTGTGTCTCTGCCCGTCCTCCGTACCAGCACTGCGGAGGGTGGACGCACGGATGAATTTTAAAATCGCGTCTGCCTCGGCCGCCGACACAATCGCCACCATGCCGATGCCCATGTTGAACACCTGATAAAACTCTGCATCCGGCACGCCGCCCCTGGCTTCGATGATTTTGAAAATCGGCAGCATGTCCCATGAACTTTTGCGGATGATGACATCGCAATTCTTCGGCAGCACGCGCGGGATGTTGTCCACGAACCCGCCGCCGGTGATATGGGCGAAGGCTTTTACCGTAGGAGAGGCATCCTGCCTGTCTCTAATTTTTTTCTTTGAAGATGGAGACAGGCGCGACGCCTGTCCTACATTGAATTTCGCCAACAACCGCTGCACCAACGGGCCGTAGCTGACGTGGACTTTCAGCAATTCGTCACCAATCGTGCCTTTCAACCCGGGCACGCGGCTCGTGGGCTTCAATTTCAGTTGCTCGAAGAAAATTTTGCGGGCGAGCGAGTAACCGTTTGTGTGCAGGCCGGACGATGCGATGCCGATGACCGCGTCGCCGCGTTTCACCGTTTTCTGGCCGTTGAGCATCTTGGATTTTTCCACGACGCCGACGATGGTGCCGCTTACGTCATATTCGCCTTTCTGGTAAAAGCCGGGCATTTGCGCCGTCTCGCCACCGATGAGCGCGCAATGGTTTTCCGCGCAGGCGCGCGCGAAGCCCTTGATGATTTCGGTGAAAACGTGCGGCTCCAGCTTGCCCGTGCCGAGATAATCGAGAAAGAACAGCGGCTCGGCGCCCAGCACGGCGATGTCGTTGACGCAATGGTTCACGAGGTCGGCGCCGATGGTGTCGTGCCGGTCCATCGCGAAGGCGATTTTGAGCTTGGTGCCGACGCCATCCACGGACGAGACCAGCACCGGCTCGCGATATTTCTTCAGGTCGAGCGCGAACAAACCGCCAAAGCCACCGACCTTGCCGAGCACCTCGCGGCGATGCGTCGCGGCGAGCAGTTGTGGCAGTGTGGATTTGACCCGGTTGCCCAAATCAATGTCCACACCGGCCGCGGCGTAAGCCTTTTGTTTCATGCGCGCGGAGATTAAACCGCCAAGACGCCAAGCGCGCCAAGATTAAAAACTTATTTTCCGGTTTTGATTCCTCTTGGATTCACGCATAAATGTGCTAGCGTAACGTCATGTCGGAACGCATCTCCATCAAGCCGGACGTTTGCAACGGGCGACCGGTCGTTCGCGGCACCCGCGTCACGGTGCAGACGGTGTTGGAATTCCTTGCCGCCGGCGATTCGGTCGAGGACGTGCTCGCGGAGTATCCCAAGCTCACGCGTGCTGACGTTCAGGCGTGTCTCGATTACGCTTCGCGCGTGATGGGCAATCATTTTTCCGTGGTGCGGCCGGCATGAAGGGCTTTCTCTTCGATGAAAACCTGCCCACGCGGCTGCGGTTTTCGCCGAAGCTTCCCATTGTTTCCACATCCAAAATCGCCAGGCAGCCAACTGATTCACAGATCTGGGAATTTGCCCGGAAGCATGATTTGGTCATCGTAAGCAAGGATGCGGATTTTTCAGACCGGATTATCACGCAATCGCCGCCGCCACGGGTGGTGCATCTGCGATTCGGTAATCTCCGCCGCAATGATTTTCATGCCTTGCTCGCCCGCATCTGGCCGCAGGTTGAAACGCTGCTCAAATCCCACAAGCTGGTGAACATCTATACCGACCGGCTCGAAGGCATTGGCTGAAATCTTCGGGCAAAGTCCTTACGGCGAAGCGCCCGTGTGTCACAGGGAGATTAGATCCGCAAACTGATGGGTGGGCGACGAGATTTAAGCCGGGAGGGACGGCGTGTCGCCGTCCCAATTAAATCGGGGTCACCGACACGGCGACCATTCCAGAATGAGAATATGAAAAATTTCCGCTTGGCCTGCCTCTGTCCAAGGCCATAAGTCAGGATTGACGGCACGTTGTTTTGGGCGAACCTGAAAAACGCCGTTTGAGTTCAATCCCGCCTTGCGGGACTGCTTGAGCATAAAGACACGCTAAAGCGTGAACTCCAACGGGAAGCGGCTATTATGAGCACAGCCATTCGCATCCTGCACGTGGACGGCGACAGTTTCTTCGCCAGTTGCGAGATTGCCCGTAATTCCAAACTCCAAGGCCGCCCGGTCTGGGTCGGCGGGGGACGGCGCGGCGACGGCATTGTCATCGCCGCCAATCGCGCGGCCAAGAAGTTCGGCGTCAAGACCGGCATGGCGTGCTTCGAGGCGGCGCGGTTGTGTCCGCGCGGCGTGCTGTGCAAGCCGCACTACGACGATTACCGGGAGCTTTCGCGGCAGATGTTCCGCATCCTCGAGGAATATTCGCCCACGCTGGTGCCCATCTCGATTGACGAAGGCTTTCTGGATTTCACCACGATGGACCGTTACGTCTGGCGCGGCACGACGCCGGAAAAATACGTGAACGAAATCCGCGAACGCATTTCGCGCGAGGTGAAACTGCCGGTTTCGGCCGGTCTGGCGAATTCCTCGCGCCTGTCGAAACTCGCGACAGACGCCGCCAAACCCGGTTTCATCGAAATCAAACCCGGCGACGAAAAGGAATTCTTGAAAGACCGTTCTGTCCGCGAGCTTTCGGGCATTGGCAAGAACCGGCAACGCGCGCTGGCGGCACTCGGCGCGACGACCTTCGGTTCCGTGGCGAAATTGCCTTCGACTTTGCTCAGGAAACGGTTCGGCATCTGGGGCCAGCAACTCTGGCTGTTTGCCAACGGTCTGTGGAGCGAACCGCTGCTGCTCGAGGTCAAGGACCGCACCACGATTTCCAGCAACACCACGCTGCCTTATGACGAGCCGGATTACGAGGGCGCGCTGACGTTCACATTGAGCGAGGCGACGCGGCTGGTCGGCCAGTTGCGCCGCGAGCAAATGCAGGCGCGCGAGCTGGGCCTGACCATCCGGTTCAACGATTTCAGCGAGGTCAGCGGCGGCCATCGTTTTCATGAACCGCAATCTCAAAACTCCGTCATGAACGCGGTCTTGGAAAATATTTTCCGCAAATTGATGAGCGACCAGGCCAAACCGGTCCGGCAAATCCGCATCGCGTTCTGGAACCTGGCGCGGCTGGACACGCAGCCGACGCTTTGGGGCAAGACCGACGCGGAACGCTGGGGCGCGCTGGACGACGCGGCGCACCAGCTCAACGGGCGGTTCGGCCAGTCGGCGGTGATGACCGGCGCGCAATTCGCGCTGCGCGAAATGGAGGAGGTTTATAAAAATCCCAAGGCCAAATGCCCGTTTGTGCCGCAACTCGAGATGGTCAAAAAACTGTGGGGCACGGACGCCGATCCGCTGGCGCACAAGGGCAAATGGGAAAAACGTCTGGCGAAAGTCAGCCGGAACATTCACAAGAAAGAGGCATAAAGGCAGCGAGCTGATTTTCCTTCGGAGGGGCGAGCTCCGCGAGCCCCTGAATTCTTGCTTGCTGTCAGATGTCAGGGCGTCGTGGAACTCCGCCCTCCGAAAATCATTTCACAAAGGGTAATTCCACAATTTTTGCGGAACTCTCACCCGCCACCGTTTGCAACACCAGTTCCGTCCCGATTTGATTCGCTTCACGGCGAACGTAACCGAGCGCGATGTTGGCATTGAGCGCCGGTGATTTTACCGTGCTGGTGACGTATCCGGTTTCCTTGCCATGGTGGAACAGTTTGTCACCTTTCACAGGCGGGGCTTTCAAATCGTCGGCAAGGCGGAGGCCGCGCAATTCCTTTGTGACGTGGCCGAAACTGTGGACGCGGTTGATGACTTCCTGGCCGATGTAGCAGCCTTTGCTGTAACTCACGGCGCAGCTTTCGATACCGCATTCGAGCGGCAGGTTCGTTTCGTCCATGTCCACGCCGAAGCGCGGAATGCCCGCCTCGATGCGCGCGGTTTCGAATGCCTGCCAGCCGCAGGCGCGGCCCCTGGTTTGTTTGGCCGCGGCAATGAGCTTGTCCGCCACCGCGCCAAGCGAGGAATTGGGGATGAAAAGGTCGAATCCCAACGACGGAGCGCCGGCCTCCGGCCCGGCGTGTTGGGAATTTTCATGGTTCGAATCAAGCCGGGCCGGAGGCCGGCGCTCCAATTTGCAGAACAGTCGCGCGTGGTTCATCAAATAAATTTCGCCGAGCGTGGTGTCGGAAATTTTCAATAAGTCATACGGTTTGGCTGGGAGTTCCGCGTTTGCGCGGTTTGGGTTTGCGCTACCCGAACCGCCTGAAGGCGGAACTCCGAACAATCCAACCGCGCGAATGACGTCTTCCGCTTTCGGCCCTTGGACGCTCAACAGGCCGTAAACCTGCGCAGCGTCTACGATTTGCACGTCGTCGGCGACGATGAATTTTTCGAGCCGCTGCGAAATTTTCCAGGTCAGGCCCGGCTCGAAGTCCAAAAGCAGTTCGTCCGCGAGGTAGAAAATGTTCAGGTCGCTTACCATTTTGCCCCTGGCGGTGGTGAGCGCGGCGTAACAGCCGGAACCGACGGCCAATTTTTTCACGTCATTTGTGACCTGTCCGTGAAGAAAACGAACGCGGTCATTGCCAACGAGACAGATTCGCCCGCGAAAACTTAAATCGAGCACCCCGGCGCTTTTGCGGAGCGCGGAATGTTCGGCAAGCCAGTCGCCGTAATCATTCACAACTTCCGCGCCGTTCCCGTCCTCCTTAGCAACACTGCGGAGGGTGGTCACTTCGGCGAATCGTGCGCCGAGGCTGTGGTGAAATTCATGCAGGAACAACGATCCCATAAAATTATTGTAGCGTCGGTCCGTGACCGCCGCATTCAGATAATTTGCAAAAATAACGACGCTCATGGAACGCCGTTGCAGTCGGAATCACATTGCGCTCCGGCCCATTTGTTGCAAAATGGACGGATGAATTTGGACGCGCTTTATTCCGAACTGACACTGAAAACCAACGCCAAACTTGCGCTGGTGGTGCTCGACGGCCTCGGCGACATCGCCACGCGAGAACAGGATTACCTGACGCCGCTCGAAGCCGCCATCACGCCGAACCTCGACAAGCTGTGCAAGGATGCCGCGCAGGGCCGCATGATTCCCGTCGCACCCGGCATCACGCCTGGCAGCGGGCCGGGGCATCTCGGGCTGTTCGGCTACGACCCGCTGGAATTTCAAGTGGGTCGCGGCGTGATTGAGGCGCTGGGGCTGGGATTGGAATTAAAACATGGCGACGTGGCCGCGCGCGCGAATTTCTGCACGCTCGACAAAAAGGGAATTGTCACCGACCGCCGCGCCGGCCGCATCCCGACGGAAACGTGCGAAAAACTTTGCGCGCTGCTTTCGTCAAAAGTGAAGAAACTCGGTGACACGGAAGTCATCATCAAGGCCGGCAAGGAGCATCGTTTCGTCGTCGTCTTTCGCGGCAGCGGACTCGAAGGCCCGCTCACGGACGCTGATCCAAACCGCGAAGGTTTTGCCATTCCGGTCGTTCATCCGCGCGACGAGAACAACGCCGGCCAGAAAAAGATGGCGGTGCTCATCGCGGATTTTTACAAAGCCGCGCTGCCGATCATCGGCAAGGAAAAACCGGCGAACGGTTTTCTCATGCGCGGCATCGCGCATCAGCCGCACATTCCACTGTTTGAGGAGCGCTACAAGCTGAAAGCCGCCGCGCTGGCGGTTTACCCGATGTACAAGGGCCTGGCGCAACTCGTCGGCATGAAAAAAATCGAAGGACCGGCGACCATCGCGGAACAATTCGAGCGTTACCTCAAGGAATACGACAAGTTCGATTTCTTCTTCATCCACTACAAATACACCGACAAGGCGGGTGAGGACGGCAATTTCGTGGCCAAGATGAAGGCGATTGAGGATTTCGACGCCGCGTTGCCGGTGTTGCTTAACAAAAAGCCGGACGTGCTTGTCATCACCGGCGACCATTCGACGCCGTGCGCCATCAAAGGCCATTCATGGCATCCGCAACCGGTGCTGTTGCATTCGGCGTTCAGCGGCTCGGACAAGCTCGAACGCTTCACCGAAACCGGCGCGAACCTCGGCTCGCTCGGCTTGTTCGAGGCGAAGTATCTCATCCGCCTCATGCAGGCCAACGCTCGGATGTTCGACAAGTTCGGAGCATAAGAAGAGGATGAGTGGATTGGCGGATAAGTGGATTGGTGGGTGGTGAAAGCCCAACAAGCCAAGAATCCATCGATCCAACAATCCAGTAATACTGTGAACCTGCCAAACAAGCTGACGGTTTTGCGTTTCGTGCTGACGGCGCTTTTTCTTTGGGCGCTGTTCTCGCCGATTCGGTATAACGACACGCTGGCGCTGGTTCTCTTCTCCCTGGCCGGCGCCACGGATTTTCTCGACGGCCAGATCGCCCGCCGGCGCGGGCTCATCACCAATTTCGGCATCCTGATGGACCCGCTGGCGGATAAAATCATGACCTGCTCGGCGTTCATCGCCTTCGTCGAAAGCACGCGCCTGAATCCGAACGCGCCGGTCAAGGTCGCGGCCTGGATGGTCATCCTCATTGTCGCGCGCGAACTGGCGATCACCGGTCTGCGGCTGCTGGCGGCATCAAAAAACGTCGTGCTCGCGGCGGAAAAGTTCGGCAAACACAAGACTGTCTCGCAAATCGTGGCCATCAACGCGCTGCTGCTCGTGGACGCCTGTGAGGAATGGCCGGCATGGCTGCAGAAATTTTTCGTGTCGTGGGTGCCGGCGTTCGCGGAATTCATGCTCTGGCTGACCGTCGTGCTGACGGTCGCGTCCGGCGCGATTTATTTGTGGCGCAACCGGTCGCTTTATTTGAGCGACGTGTGAATGCATTTACGATATGCGATTTACGATTTACGAACCCGCCATGATTTTCGCGGCCGGGCGTAAATCGTATATCGTAAATCGAAAATGATTTAGCGTTTCGGCAGCGGCAGCGTTTCGCTGGAGTTGGTGGACTGATAAACGGCGGGCGGCAGGTTGACCGTCGAATGACCGCGCAGGTGATGCCGCCACGCCAGACCGGCGAGCAGGATGACTAAAAGAATCCCCAAAGCGACGATGCCGACGACTCCCATCCGCCAATTCAGCCTGGCGAGCCAATACATCAGGTGGTCGAGCGCGGTTTTGGATTCCTTGACCAGCGGCGGCGGCTCCTTGAATTTTACCGTGCGGCCCAGTTCGGCATCGAGGGCGGCCATGATTTGCGGCACGGCGAGTTTAAGATGCGTGGCGTAATTGCGGACAAATCCGCGGATGTAAACCGGCGCGGAGAACATATTGAAGTTTCCCTCTTCGAGTGCGCGGATATGGTCGGTGCGGATTTTGGTGGCCTCGGCGACCTGGGGGATCGTGAGGTTTTTGGCTTCGCGCCCCGCGCGAAGTTGTTCGGCGACCGTTGGCATTCGCCCTATTTAGCGCGTTTGACGCGCGATTGGCAATCTTGGAAATTATTGAGAACCGTTGAACCTTTTCTCGCGTCTTGCATTCTTCTCTGTGTAAATGCTGGTCGTGGCTGAACGCGAACAATTCCGGAAGCTTTCGGAACAGGCCAGAGACGGTAACCCGGAGGCTTGGGACGCCCTTTTCCGCTGCTACCAACTGCCGCTCTACGTTTATGTTTTTGAACTGGTCCACCACGAGCAAACGAGCCTCGACCTCGTGCAGGAGACATTCATTGCCGCTGTCCGGCACATCGGCGGCCTGCGCGACGACGGGAAATTCGGGAGCTGGCTCTTCGGCATTGCTCATCAGAAATGCCTCCAACGCTGGCGAAAACAAAATCGCGAGGAGGTCCTGTTCGATGAAATTCCCGAATCACCGGATAAATTTGAAGACAGCCCCGACGACTTGCTCATCCGGCGGGAGCGGGAAACCGAATTTATGAATTTGCTGGACCAATTGCCGTTGCCGCAACGCTCGGTCTTGCTGTTGCACTTCGTCGAGGAATTTTCGATTGAAGAAATTGCCGGAATTACGGGCACAAATCCCGGCACGGTGAAATCCCGGATGCACTACGCCAAGCGTGCTTTGCGAAAATTATTGGAAGGCCTTGAGAAATGAAATTGGAAATTCAACGCAGAGACGCGGAGAACGCAGCGGCGCGCAGAGTTTGTTTTTCTCCGCGAATCTCTGCGGTCTTTGCGCCTCTGCGTTGAAAGCAGAAATTAATTATGAAAACGCCGCGTGAAATTTTGCTGGAGCGACACCAAACCGCCGCGCCGAAACTCGACGCCATTCGCCGTGAAGTTTTGAGTGCTGAATTTGTTCGGGAGGGACGGCGTGTCGCCGTCCCAAAATTCAGGGTCGCCGACACGGCAACCCTTCCACTGTTGATTTGGCGCGAACTGATTTCTCCGTGCCGCCGGATTTGGACGGGGCTGGCCACGATTTGGATTTTGATTTTCGTCGTGAATTTTTCGCAGCGTGACCCATCCGAGCTCATGGCTAAAAAACTTCCGCCACCGTCGCTGGAAATGATTCTGGCGTTTCGACAACAGCAACAATTGCTGGCCGAATTGGTTGGGCCGAATGAAACACGCGCCGCAGCACCGCCGAAACCACTTTTGCCGCAACCTCGAAGCGAAGGGCGCATTGAGATTTTGATGACGTGAAAACGTAGCCGCGACCTTCAGGTCGCGTCCGGCGCAAGCTGAAGCTTGCGGCTACAACCTGGGAATTTATGGACGAAACACCAAAAAACAAATCTGGCTGGCGGATTCTACGCCGGAGTTTGATTGGCCTGGCCATTTTCGCCACACTGGTTGGGATTTTTTACACCGAGGAGGACT
>Ga0181523_10002000_pt1 | contig 20551 bp, 11 predicted proteins | sample PEATcosm2014_Bin_43_FD_119752 | JGI IMG/M metagenome (GOLD analysis project Ga0181523, IMG submission 119752) | Peatland microbial communities from MTU Mesocosm Facility, Houghton, MI, USA - PEATcosm2014_Bin05_30_metaG | ecosystem: Environmental > Terrestrial > Soil > Wetlands > Peat | place... | reverse complement strand
TCGCTCACGACGACCCCGGCGGCGGCGTCGGGGCCGGCGTTGTTGAGCTGCAAGGTGTAGGTGACGTCGGTGCCGTCGGCCGGCGTGGCGTCGGAGACGGTCTTCGTGATCGAGACGTTGGCGGCCGGGACGATGGTGTTGGAGGCAGAAGCGCTCTGGGTGCCGGTCGGATCGGCCGTCGTCTGGGTTTCTGTGGCCGTGTTCGTGATGGTGCCCGTGGCGCTGTCCGTCACGAGCACGACGATCGTGGCGGTGGCCGTGTCACCGTCGCCGAGGGCGCCCACCGTCCAGGTGACGGTCCCGTTCGCACCGACGGGTGGAGCAGCGAGGCTGCCCGTGGCCGTCGCCCCGGAGACGAAGGTGGTGCCGACCGGCAAGGGGTCGGTCACGACGACGCCGGCGGCGTCATCCGGGCCCGGGTTGGCGAGGCCGATGGTGTAGGTGATCTGCGTCCCGTGCGGCGTGTCCGTCGACGGGTTGGCGATCTTGGTGATCGAGACATTGGCAGCGGCCACGACGTCGTTGGAGGCGGAGGCCGTCTGGGTGCCAGAAGCATCCTCCGTCGCCTGGGTCTCCGTGGCCGTGTTCGTGATGACGCCGAGTGCGGCCGAGTCGGACACAAGGGCGGTGATCGTCGCCGAGGCGGTGGCCCCGTCGGCGAGGGCCCCGACCGTCCAGGTGACCGTGCCGGCCGTGTTCGAGATGCTGCCCGTCCCGGTCGTCGAGCTGAGATACGACAGTCCCGTCGGCAGGACGTCGCTCACCGAGACGCCGGCCGCGGGATCCGGCCCGGCGTTGTTGAGGGCGAGGGTGTAGGTGACCTGCGTGCCGCGCGGCACGTCACCGCCGGCGGGCACGGAGGACACCTTCGTGAGTGAGACGTTCGCCGCCGCGACCGGAGCGAGCGGGAAGCTCGCCGTCTCGGAGTCGGTCGTGCCGCCGGAGGAGTTCGGCACGGTCTGCGACAACGTCGCCGTGTTGACGACGGGGCTGGTGGTGGCCACGGTCACGGTGACGAGAAGGGAGGCTGAGTCTCCGGAGGCGAACGACGGGATCGTCCAGGTCACCGTCGGCACGCCCGCCAGGAGCCCTTCGGTCACCGACGTGGCAACGCCGTCGGCAGTGGTCGGTGGCGTGCCGGGCGGAGAGCCGAACGAGGCGTAGGTGAGGCCGCTCGGCAGCGGATCGGTCACCGTCACCGTGCCGGCGGCGTCAGGCCCGTTGTTCGCCACCGACAGGGTGAAAGTCATGGTGGAGCCGTCGTTCGGCGTGCCGCTCGAGCCCGTCTTTGCGATCGTGACGTTCGCCCCGGCGGTGGGGTCGACCGACACGCCTGCCGAGGTCGCGGTCTGGCCGGACGAGTTCGGCGTCAGGTCCGACTGCGTCTCGGTGGCAATGTTGGTGATGACGCCGGAGCTCGCCGCCACGAGCACCGTGATCGACAGCGACGCCGAGTCGCCGTCGGCCATCGTCCCGAGCGTCCAGGTCACCGTTGGCGTTCCGCTCACAGATGCCTCCACGACCGACGTCGGCGAGCCGTCGGCCGTCGTGGGCGGCACCTCATCGACGAGGGTCACGCTCTCGCTCGACATCGTCTGGGTCGCCGCTGCCGACAGCGTCGCCGACGTGTCGCTCGTCACGGCCGTGATCGTCGTCGCAGCGGGGATTCCGAAACCCGAGACGACGTCACCGACTTCGCCCGCCGCGAAGCTGCCGCTCGGTGCCGACAGCGTCGTGGATCCGGCAGCGATCGAGGCATCGGCCACCGTGGTTGCGGGCCCGAACGACACGTAGTCGAGGCCGCTCGGAAACGGATCGCTCACGACGAGGTCCTGCGCCGATTGAGGGCCGTCATTGACGACGTTGAGGGTGTAGGTCTCCGCCGACCCGTCAATGGGATCGGCGTCGCTCGCCGTCTTGGTCAGGACGACGCTCGCCGTTCCCTTCGGGTTGACGACAGCCGATGCCGATTCGGCATCGGCTGTGCCCCCGGCCGAGTTGGGCGTCGTCTGGCTCTCGGTCGCCGTGTTCGTGATGGCGCTCGACGAGGAGGCCACCCGCACCAGCACGACGATCGTCTCGGAAGCAGCGGGAGCAAGAGAGAAGCCCGACAGCGCCGGCGAGCAGGTCGCCCCCCAGGTCACAACACCCGCCGACTCGCAGACGTTCGTCCCGGCCGGGGCCGTGCCCACTTCGTCGAGGATCACCGCCTCGGTGGCCGACGCCGTGGCGGCGATCGACATCGTCGCCGACGTCCCGCTCGCCACAGCCGTGATGACCGTCCCGCTCGCGATGTTGGCGCCAGAGATCGGATACCCGACATCGCCGGCCACGAACGTGCCCGCCGGCGCTGTCACGGTCTCAGAGCCGGCGCTGACGGCCGAGCCGGCCACGCTCACGGGCGAGCCCGATGAGACGTAGTTGACCCCCGCCGGCAGCGGGTCGCTCAGCGTGACACCCTGCGCCGTGTCGGGCCCGTTGCCGGAGACGGTGATCGTGTAGGCCGTCTCGTCGGCCGGATCGGCGCCGCCCACCTGCGGCGTGGGGTTCGAGGCGGTCTTCGTCAGCGTGACGTTGGCGACCGCGGTGGGACTGATCGTGGCAGTACCCGACGCGGAGGTCCCGCCTGAGGCGTTCGGAGTCGTGGCCGACTGCGTCTCGACGGCGGTGTTGACGATGGTGCCCGAGCCGACGGTGACGTCGACGGTGATCGGCAGCTGCAGCACGGCACCGTCCGCCATGGCCCCGATCGTCCAGGTGACGACGTTTCCCGATTCGCTCACGGTGGTGCCCGCTGGCGCCGCGCCGTTCGAGACGAAGCCCTCCCCTGCCGGCAGGGCGTCGACGACACTGACGCTGGCGGCGGAGTCCGGGCCGTTGTTGGTGACCGTCACCGTGTAGGTGTCCTGCGACCCGTCGCCCGGTGTGGCGTTGCTCGCCGTCTTCGTGACGGTGACCGTGGCCACGTTGGCCGAGTCGACGACGGCGCTGGCGGAGGTGACGCCGCTCGGGTTGGCAGTCGTCTGCGTCTCCGTGACGGTGTTGGTGATGGCTCCGGACTGCTTGATCGTGGCCACCATCGTCAAGGTGGCCGTCGTGCCGCTCGCCAGCGCCCCGACCGTCCAGGTGAGTCGGTCGTTGCCGGCGGTGAAGACGGCGGTCCCTGTCGCCGTCGCGCTCGAGACGTAGGTGATGCCGGCGGGCAGGTTGTCGATCAGCTTGACGCCGGCGGCCGGGTCCGGACCGTTGTTCGTCGCCGTCATGGTGTAGGTGACGTTCGTGCCGACCGTCGGGTTCTCCGCTGAGACGGTCTTCGCGATCGAGACGTTGGCGGCCGGGGTAACGGTGATGGAGGCAGACGCCGACGTCGTGTCCTGACCGTCCGGCAAGGGAGCCGACGCCGACTGCGTCTCGACGGCGGTGTTCACGACGGGGCTGCCACCGTTGGACCCGTCGACTTCGGCCAGCACGACGATGGAGGCCGAGTCGCCCGCCGCGAACGTCCCGATGTTCCACGTCAGGGTGTTGCCGGAGGCCGATGCCGACGTCGTCTGCCCGTCGGCCGTCGTGGGCGCCGTGGCAGGTGCCACGAGCACGACGCCCTCGCTGGCGGCCGTTCCCGTCGCCGCCGCGCTGAGCGTGGCGGAGGCTCCCCCGCCGGCTACGCCCGAGATCGTCGTCCCCGTCTTGACGTCCGTGCCGATGACGTAGTCGCCGACCTCACCGGCGCTGAAGGTGCCGGCCGCCCCCGTGATGGTGCTGGAGCCGTTCGTCACCCCGACAGCGGACACCGAGGTGGCCGCCCCGTACTGCACGAGCCCGAGTCCAACGGGCAGCGCGTCGACGACCTGGACGTCCTGGCCGGCGTCGGGGCCGCCGTTCTCCGCTGTCAGCGTGTAGGCGACGGTCGAGCCGTCGAGCGGCGTGGCGTTCGAGACGGCCTTTGTCAACACGACGTCGGCGACCGCGCCCGGCGTGATCGTGGCAGAGGCTTGCTGGGTGCCGGTCAGGTCGGGCGTCGTCGAGGACTGCGACTCGGTCGCCGTGTTGATGAGTGCGCCCTCGCCCGTCTCGACCTGCACCGTGATCGTCAAGGTGGCGGTGCCGCCGTTCGCCAGCGAGCCGACCCCCCAGGTGACCGTCGGCACGCCGTTCTCGACGGCTTCTGTGACGCTGCCGGTGCTCGCCGAGTCGGACACGTAGGCGACGCCCTCGGGCAGCTGGTCGGTCACGAGGACGTTGGCTGCAGCGTTCGGACCGGCATTGCTGGCGGTGATCGTGTAGGTGTCGGAGGAGCCGTCAGCCGGCGAGGCGACCGATGCCGTCTTCGTGATCGAGACATTGGCGACGTTCGTGGAGATGCCGCTCCAGCTGACCGGTTGCGTGGCGGTGAGATACGAGCTCGGCGAGTCGTTGTCGGGACTGGAGAGCCCCACCGTGACGTCGTAGGTGCCGCCCGTCGGCACGACCTGCTGCACCGGGATGCTGATGGGCGGCAGGGGCACGCCGGCCGAGGCGTCGGCACCCGGCGGAGCGTAGGTGCAGGTGTCGCTCGACAACCCGACGCCCGGCGTCGGGCACACCCAGCCGCTTCCCGACGGCGGCTCGTCGCCCACGAACTGCACCCCTGCGGGGAGGTTGATGGTGGCCGACATCGTCTGTGTCTCGTCGGCTCCGGTCGCCAGCACCGCCCCCGTGAAGGTCGTGTAGGCCGTCGTGCCGAGGCTCTCCGACAGCGCCGCGGCGGTGTTCCCGCAGATCGTCGAACCCTCGTCGAGAAGCACGGACTCGCTCGTGGCCGTTGCGGTGGCGGCGGCCGACATCGTCGCCGTCGTGCTGCTCGTGACGGCCGTGATCGTGCTGCCGGCCGGGATGCCACTGCCGATGATGACATCGCCGACGTCGCCCGAGCTCATGCTGGCGGCCGGATCCGTCAACGTCGTGGACCCGCTCGTGATGGCGGCATCGGCGATCGTGCGGGTGACGGGCAGCACGGGGCTCACCGTCACGACGCTGTTCGTCAGGGACGCCGTGGCGGCGCTCGACAGCGTGACCGCCGTGCCGCTCAGGGCGGTGATGGTCGTGCCGTTCGGGATGCCCGTGCCGTAGATGTTGCTCCCGACGTCGTCCGAGGCGAGCGCCGAAGGCGTCGTGATGGTCGTCGAGCCGCTCGTGAGAGTCACCCCTTGCACGACCTGATTGGGGTTGGCGAGCATGCAGAGGTTGGGCTTCACGGGGATGACGGAGGAGACCTCGACATCGTTGATCTCGTGGATCTCCTCGTCGCCACCGGTGCTGGCGGACCAGCCGAACTTGATGGTGGGGACGGACTGCAGGATGGCGGGCTCGGGCACCGTCTCGAAGAGGGCGCCGTCGAGGTACACGAGGATCTCGGGCGAGCCCGGCTGCGACGCCGAGACGGCATTCGAGCAGGGGTAGGTCGAAAACGAGCTCGCACACGACGGCGGATCGAGGTGGATGTGGACCTCCTCGCCGCCGGTCGTGCCGGCGGCCGGGCGGGCCGTGGCGGCGCGGTTGTCCACCGTCGCCGAGACAGCAGGACCGAGGAGGCAGTACTCACCGTTCGCCTCACCGCTCTCGGGGAAGTAGCCGGCCGGGTAGGGCGTCCCGCCGATGGTCTGAGCCGGGTTGAGATAACCCGGGCCGCGCACGGCGATCTCCTCGGGATCGGCGGCGCCCGGCACGTCAGCCTGGTTGCACGATGTGCTCGTCCCCGTGTCGCCGTCGTTGAACTGGTAAGAGAAGTTGCCCCAGGCGTCAAGGGCGATGCCGAGGATCCCGTCGGGAAGGCCGCTGCATTCGCTGTTCGGGCCGATGGCGGGATCGTCCGTCGGGCAGTCGCCGCCCGTGCCGAAGTCGTACCCGCCGGCGCCGCCGAGGGGGCCGATCTTGGTCAAGGAGTCGGCGCCGTTCGTCATGAAGAACGTGATCATGTCGGCGCCGTTGCCGTCGTACTGGTAGGCGTCGTAGGAGACGTCGAAGCCGTCGGCGGTGGGGACCTGGTAGTTGTAGAGGATGTAGCCGTTCGAGTCGGTGGCGTTGCTCGTGAGACGGAGGGCGCCGTCGCCGGGGGCATCGGGAAGCGTTCCCGTGGCGCCGCCTGGCTGGCTCGTCGGACACCCGGGGATCGGCAACTCGCTCGCGTCGGTGGACGCCGTCAGGCAGGGGGTGAACGTGCCGTTCGTCGCCAGCAGGTTCTGTGAGCCGGCCGCGACCTGGCTGCCCCTGAAGTCCTCGGCGAAGAGCACCGTGCCGGGTGCGGCGGCGGCGGCGCGACCGACAGGAGCGAGCGCGCTCGACAGCACGCCGACGACGACCCCGATTCCCGTGCCGGCGACGAGGAGGCAGATTGCGAGGAGGGAGCGGACAGCGCGCCGGTGCACCGGCTGGCGGGCGCGAGACCCCCCGCGCGATCGCGCGCCGCTGTCAGCTTGACTGCTGGCCCTCATGTCCTGGCGCTTCCTCGCTGCACCTCGGCGTTTGCCCAGCCTGCTTGCTCAGGCATCGGCGCGCTACGGCAATATCGTAGGAGCTGGCAGTTTCACTGTCGAGGATCCTCGCCTGGCTTGACAGGCGGTCGAGGGAGGGTGGGCGCCGCTCTCCTACTGGCGCTGGCCTACTGGCGCTGGCCTACTGGCGCTGGATGCTCTGGAACTCGAAGGTGAACTGGCCGATCACGAGGCGCCCGCCCGGCTTGAGCTGGACGGACTCCTCGGCGTGGAGCGTGCGCCACGTCGGCTCCCCGATGTTGAAGACCCGAGTGCCGTTGTGGGAGCCGAGGTCCGAGATGACGACGTCCCACCCGCGGATGTTGACGGCCGCATGCACCCGCGAGATCTTGCCCGTGCCGTCGTCCACCTTGATGGGGCGCGCCCTCCCCTTCGCGACGTCGTCGGCCAACTCCGGCTGGCGGCCGAGCACGTAGTCGCCGTCGAGGCTGTAGGCGGTGCCGTCGTCCAGCAGGAGCACACCGAGAGGCGGCCGTAGACCGGAGACGAGGACGACGGAGTTCTGCACCATGGCAAGCCCACAGATCCCGCAGTAGAGGGCGTGCGGGTTGTTGAAGTGGCCACGGGCGCAGCTCACCCCCTGCACGACTTGTTGGCCGAGCGAGACGGCGTGCGCCGCCACGCTGGGGACCGATGGCGGCGGCGGTGGTGGCTCGACGTCGGCCGCCGCTTCGGCCGCCGCCGCGGGCGGAACCTCGGTCGGCACGGCCGTGGCCTGCTCGGCAGGCACCGCCGCCTTGACCTTCGTCTCGGGCAGCCCACCTGAGCCGTCCGCCCTTGCTGCCGTCTCGGGGACGACCAGCGAGGGCGGGGCAAGCGGCAGCGGTTCACGCTGCAACTCGGGCGTCGACAGGTCGAAGAGCACGACGTGCTCGTCAAGGGCCGGCTCGGGCATGGGCCGCAACCGCTCGACCCCCCACAACGTGATACCGCCGCCCGGCACGACCCCATCGCGCAGGTCGAAGGGCACCGAGCCGGGCCGGTCCAGCTGATCGGGGTCCGTCTCCCCCCGCACGGTGAGCGTGCCGCCGACGGGGAGGTCGACGGAGGCGAGGCTCGTGTCGCCGCGCAGGCGCTCGAGGCCGTCCTCGCTCACGACGACATGTCCGCGCACGACGACCGACGTCGCCGCCTCGGTTTCGACCACGATGCCGAAGGCGGCCGTGGATGCCGAGGCGGCCGCTTCGAGGGCTCCGGCCAGGCCGGCGGCGCCCTCTGCGACGGGGGCCGACGTGGCGAGCTCGAGCAGCTCCTCGGCGACGATGGGGGGGAACCCGGGGGCGAACCATGCCAGCGTGGAGCCGGTCCTGCTCACGGTGCCGGTACCACCGAGCACCTCGAGGCGGCGAGCGCCGTTCACGGCGCACCGACCAGGGCGGTGACGTCGGAGGCGAATTCCTCGGCAGTCGCTGGGCGTTCCGCAGGATCGCGCGCCAGTGCCCGGCCGACGATGCCGGCGAGGTCGCCCGGCAGATCCGGGGAGATGAGCGGCGGCTCCGTCAGCACCCGGCGCATGGCAGCGAACGGGTCGAGGTCGGCGCGCCCAGGGTGAAGGAGCTGACCGTCGCTCATCACCCAGTGCAGGGTTGCCCCGAGAGACCAGATGTCGGAGGCCCGCGAGGGCACCTCGCCCGTGAAGATGGCCGGATCGACGAACTCGATGTCGCTCACGTTCGGCATCACGCTCACCGATGTCCCGGCGTCGAGGTACTTGGCCATCGTGAGGTCGGCGAGCTTGGCTCCCGAGGCGTAGAGAAGGATGCACGAAGGGCGGATGTTCCGATGCGCGATGCCGGCCTCGTGCAAGGCGTGTGCCCCGCGAGCGGCGGCCGCCACGGCCGCCAGCTTCTCGTCGCTGCCGAGGGGCTCCGTCGGCGCCTCGAGGGTGCCGGCCGCCGGGTGCTCAAGTGAGTAGAACAGCTTGTCGCCGTCCTGGCCGGCGTCGTACAGCTCGACAAGAAACGGTGACTTCACGGCCGCCAGAATGCGCAGCTCCTCCGCCGCCCGGTGGAGCTGCCGGGGCCCGACGGTGATCTGCACCACCTTGAGCAGCACGCGGTCGGCGCTCAAGCCGAGGCGTCGAGGCGGGATGGCGGTGAAGAGCGGCTCGCGGTCGTCGCCCGGAATGCTCCCGACGATCTCGTAATCGGCGACACGGTTCATTCCTCAGCTCCAACGGGGGTCGGCGAGCTGCCACCGGCGCCGTCCCCGGCCGGCTGCCGCAAGCGATGCGCTCGGTCCAATCTTACGAGTCGCTGGTCGATCCCGACCCGTTCCGGATCCTCGCTCGAGTAGACGAGGGCGCACGGTCCCGCCACGAGCGGGATGCGCCCGTCGTCCGGCCAGCCACGCACGAGGAGCGACGCGACGGTGGCCGTCTCGTCGCTGACGGCGTTGGCGATGCCGAGCGTCTGCAGCCGCTCGGCGAGCCGCCGCGCTCGCCCCCGACCGGACGGCGTCGCCGGCACGAGGCAGAGGGGGGCCGTTGCCGTCGCAGCCCCGCCGGGGCCTGAGGCCCAGATGCGGGCGGCGATCTCGAGCGCGGCGCCCTCCTCCGGTCCGTCGACGAGGGCCGTCACGCCGCCGCCGCCCTGCGGCCACGGCAGGACGGTCACCACGTCACAGGCGGCCTCCCCGCACAGCCTGCTGGCGGCGTCCCGCTGCCCCACCATGGCGGGGCCGGTGACGACGGCATTCACCCCGGTGCGACCGATGAGGGCCGACACGTCGGCCTCGACGTCCGAGCTCAGCTGGGCGATGGGGCTGACCGAGGCTTCCGGGTAGCGGCCAGCCAGGTCGTTGAGGCCCTCGACTGCGGCGGCCAGGCGCATGAGGGCACCCGAGAGGTCGGCGTGGTGCTCCGGCGCCTCGACGCGCGACAACAGGCGCGCCAACAGCACCTGCCCGCCACCGCCGGCGAGGCGGGCACCGGTCGCCATGAGGGGGACCGGGTCATCGCTCTCGTTGAGCACGACCAGCACGCTGTAGCCACCCGAGGAGGCGAGCCGTTGCTGTGCCTCGGCGATGTCGGCTGCGAGCATTCGATCGGGGTAGACGCGCCGGAGCATGGGCGAGGTCATGAGGGTCGTGACGACCGCCATGGTCACCATCAGGCTGTAGAGGCGGGTGTCGAGAACCCCGATCGTCAAGCCGATCGTCAGCACGACGAGCTCGGTGAGGCCCCGCGTGTTCATGAGTGTCCCGAGCGCCATCGCCCGCCGGCGCGTGACGCCCTGCAGGCGGGCGGCGACGGCGGCACCGAAGAACTTGCCGCCGACGGCGACGGCGAGGATGAGCGCCAGGTAGGGAAGGTCGGAGGTGCCGAGGGAGCGGAGATTGACCGAGAGCCCGGCCACGACGAAGAAGATGGGCAACAGGAGCAGCAAGATGGCGCTCTCGAGGCGCTCCACGACTTCGGCCACGAGCCCTTCGCTCCCGCGTTTCGGCACGGCGGCGCCGAACAGGAACGCCCCGAAGATGAGGTTGATGCCGATCTTGTCGGTGATCCAGGCCGAGACGAGCGTCCCGACGATGATGGCGGCCAAGGTGTTGAGGCTCAGAGCGCCCCGCTTGCGGTCGCGATCGAAGAAGCGACGCAGGACGGGTCGCACGCCGAGCAGCACGACCGCCACGAAGGCGACGAGCTCTCCGATGATGCGAGGCAGGCTGAGGGCACCCGAGGACTGGATGATGCCGATGACGACGGCGAGGATCGTCCAGGCAAAGACGTCGTCCATCGCCGCGCAGGCAAGGGCGAAGGAGCCGAGCTCGGTACCCAGCATGCCCCGCTCGCTCAGGACCCGCGCCAGCACGGGGAAGGCGGTCACCGACATGGTGGCGCCGATGAAGAGCGCGAAGGGCAGCAGCTTGACCTCGTGCGTGCCGACGTGGCCGAAATGCTCGTGGAGGAGGAAGGCGGCGGCGAAACCGAGGCCGAAGGGCAGCACCACCGAGGAGACGGACACGGTGGCCGCCACCCGGCGCCGGCCGCGCAGCAAGCCGAGATCCACCTCGAGGCCGACGATGAAGACGAAGACGACGACGCCGAGCTGAGCGAGGGCGCTCAGCGTTGGGAGGGCGGCCGTCGGGAAGAGGCGACCGGTGAGATGGCCCGGCAGCAGCCCGAGGGCGCTCGGACCGAGCAGGATGCCGCCGATGATCTCGCCGAGCACGGTCGGCTGATGCAGCCGCCTGAAGAGGGCCCCCATGAGGCGAGCGACGACGATGATGATGGCGACGTCGATGCAGACGAGGCCGGGGAGGTCGAGCTTGGTGGCGGCGAGAAGGAGCGGCGGGCTCACACGATCCGGCCCCCCCGGTATCGCCATCTCGGCACGATCACTCGCATGGGCCCGATCGCCACGAGCCACACCATGACCCACAACGGGATGAATTGGGTGAGAAACGTCGCCGTCGTGGCAGCCGGCGGGATCGGGGACGGGCCGATGGCATGCAGGAGCACGTAGGCGAGTACCCCCTCGGGGATCCCCTGCAGGAGGCTGAACATGATCGGCCAGTCCTTCTCCCACCTGAACTGCATGGCGACGTGGTAGAGGGGCTCCCAGAGCACCGAGCCGACGAGCGCCACTTCGGCCAGTACCCAGTAGGTCGTCTCGAACACGCTGGAGATCGAGGCATGGCCGGCATGGGGGCCGATCAGCGAGATGAGGGCCGTCCAGGGGATGCCGATGACGCAGAGGAGGAACAGCCGAGTCTGTATGCGGCCGGAGAGGGTGGGTACCACCTCAGCCCTCCCTCACGGCAGCGGCACCCCGCGCACACAGCGCCACCACTGGCGAAGCGAGGCGGCCGACCCGAGGCGCCGCACCATCCCGATGGCGGCGAGGTCGTCGGTGATCTCGCGGGCAGCAAGCTGGAGGCCGAGGAACGTGTCGACGCCGGGAAAGTAGCCCCCGAGCGTGGCCGCACCCGAGGCGTACATGCGGCCCTCGCCGGACCGCGTTCCCCGCACCTCGAAGGTCCGCTCGACGTCGAGGCGGCCGAGGACGTTCCTGCCGGCGCCGGAGTGCTCGAGGAGGTCAGCCAGGACGCGGTGCTCACTGATGTCGGCCTCGAGGCCGGTGCAGTCGACGACGAAGTCGGCCGACACCTGCAAGGTGGCCGCTTCACCCTGTTGCGAAGTCAGGTGAATGGCCGTGATGACCTTGTCGTCCGGGCCGGGCATGACCTCGAGGACCTCGCCGGTGAGCGTGCGGTACCAGCCTTCGCGCCGACCGCGCTCCTGCTGGCGAAGCCAGTTCTTACGGTGCGGGGTGTTCGTCCCGCCGATGATCTTGTAGAGCTGGAGGCGGTCGTCTCCCTCCAGCTTGCGGAAGCGGGCCCACAGCTCGCCGCCCCAGACGCTCTTCGGGTAGTTGAAACCCTGATAGGCCCAGCCGTCAGCACCGCGGCGCCGGTTGAACCGGTTGGGGCCGTGTGGTCCCGTGACATAGGTGCGGAACAGGTGGATGATCGTCGTCTGCGCCCCGTGGTGGTCGCGATCGTCGATGAGCCGCTGAAGGATGCGGGAGGCGACGATGCCACCGCCGCGCACGACGACGACACCGCTGCGGCGTCTCAGCTCCGCATAGACGTGCTCATGGGGCTCGTAGGCGTTCACGACGTGCTCGTGGTCCTTGTAGCGCTCCCGATAGGCCTGCAGGTCGGGCAGGAACTTGAGGCCCGGGTAGCCGACGGCGACGTGCACGACGCGGCTGCGAAAGGCCACCCGGCGCGTCGCCGTCGTGCCGGCCGGCGGCGTCAGGATCGTGAAGTACCCGCCCTCCTGCCGCCTGCGAACCATGCGGACCTGCCCGCGTTCCACGGCCTGCCAGTAGCCGATGCGGTCTGCCTCCTTTCGCAGCCCGCGAAAGACCATGCCGGCCCGCGGTGTCCAGTAGTCGCACAGGATCGGCTCGCTGAAGACGTTCCAGAGCGAGGCGAGCGACTTCTCCTCGAAGGCCTCCTGCACGGCGTAGCTGGGGAAGCCCCACAGGTTGTTGGGCATCGACGACGAGTCGGAACGGAGTCGCTCAGTCTCGGGGATCTGGGAGTTGCGGGTGAGGTACTCGTAGGTCTGCCAGGGATAGTCGAGCACGGTGAGCACCCTGACGGCGCCGGCGGGCAGCCCCCAGACGCGGAGGAAGTCCACCAGCACGAACGAGCCGATCCCCCCGCCGACCGACACGATGGGGCTGTCGACGACCGGTATGCCGGCCCTTGCCACCATCTCGTCGCTCCACAGCGGCGTGCCGATGAGCTCGGGCGTCAGCTCGCCATGCGTTTCGAGCTGGCCCTGTCCCCCTGCCCCCTCCACCATGGCGACCCCCCACAGCCCCGGCGACCCCCCACAGCCCCGGCGACCAGTGGCTGGAGACTGTATCGTCCCACCGCAGTTGCCTGCAGGGCCGGCCGTCGCGGCGCGGACCCACTCGATGAGGAGCGACGTCGATGCGTGCAGCCGACCCGTCGGAGGAGCTCGAGCGTCTCCTGGACGCCCGCACGACGGCACACCGCCTGGCGGCCTCGCCGATGTCCTCGCTCGGCGAGCTGGAGGACTGGCTGGCCGGCCTCCGCATCGCCCTCGTGAGCGGCCGCAGCGCCCTCCCGAGTGCCGCCGAGGCCATCGCCGGCTGCCCGATCGAGGGAAGCTGGTGGGGCCATCCCGAGGGCTCGCGCATCTACCGCCTGCTGAACGAGCTCGAAGGGGGCGCCTCTGGGTACGCCGATCTCGCCCTCGTCGAGGGCAAGCGGACGCTGCTGGCGGCATCCCTCCTACCGGTGGCCGCCGCTCTCGCCGCTGACGCCGGGCGTCGCCGCCGCGTCATCGAGGGCTTGAGGGCACCTGCCCGGCGCCTGCTCGATGCGCTCGCGAGCGGGCGAGTCGTCCGCTCCGACGACCACGACGACCTCGGGAAGGACGCGAGGTCCGCCCGCCGAGCACTCGAAGCCGGGCTGCTGGCGCGCTCTCGGTCCATTCATACCGCCTCCGGGCGGCACGTGTCGCTGCTCGAGCCCTACGGCGACGACGGCTCGCCGGGCGCCGCCACGGTTGCGGCCGAGCCGCTCTCAGAGCTCCTGGCGGCGGGCCTCTCCGCCTGCGTCGTGGCGGAGCGCCGCGAGATCGACGGCTGGTTCCGCTTCGTCGAGCCGGATGCGAAGCGCCGCTCGGACGCTCTCGATCATCTCGCCACGCGCACCCTCGCCCGTGACGGGCGGATCTGGCTGACGTCGCGTCAGTAGGGCTTGCGCCGGGTTCGGCGGATGAGGGCGACGGCGGCCGCGATGACGGCGACGATGACGGCGATCTCGATGATCTTGACAACGATGCCGACCACGAACCCGAAGATGACGTAGGCGACGATGGCGACGACGAGTACGGTGCCGACGACGATGGCGTTGCGGGCGAGCCGCAAGCCTCCGGAACCTCTGCGGGGCTCGAGCATGTCGATTCCTCCTCACCCGCACCGTAGCCGCGTCCGGGGTGAGGGACGGTTCGCCTCGGCGCCCCGCCGGCCCCGTACGATACGGCGATGGAGCCGCCCGCCTCGGTCCTGCGGGCGCGCCGAGACAGGCTCGTGGCTGCCGTCCTCGATGGCACGCTGGCGCCGGCCGAGATGCCGGCGAGGTACGCCGCCGTCGTGGACACCTGGCTGGCGGGAGTGTTCGCCGAGGTGGTGGGCGCCCGCGGTGGGGGTTTCGCTCTCGTGGCGGTCGGCGGGTACGGGCGGGGTGAGCTCTGCCCCGGCAGCGATCTCGACGTCACGTTGCTGCACGAGCGTCGGCGCAACGTGCGTGACGTCGCCGACCGAGTCTGGTACTCGATCTGGGACAGCGGCGTGCGGCTCGATCACAGCGTGCGCACGCCCAAGGAGGCGATGGCAGTCGCCCGCGACGACCAGCGAGCCCTTCTCGGCTTGCTCGACGGGCGCCTCGTCGCCGGCGACGAGGCGCTGGCCGCCGGCCTCCTCGGCGACGTCGCCGCGTGGTGGCATGCCCATGCGCGCCAGCTTCTGCCCGCTCTCGCCCGCGCCGGCCGAGAGCGGCACGCCCGCTTCGGCGAGGTGGCATTCCTCCTCGAGCCCGACCTGAAGGAGTCCGCCGGGGGCCTGCGGGATCTCGACGCCTTGGCACTGGCGGCACGGGCCTTGCCTGCGCTCGCCCCCGTTCTGCTGCCTGAGAGCCTCTTGGCCCACCGTCGCCTCCTCCTTGCTACCCGCGTGGCGCTGCACGCCCGCACGGGCTCCTCCTCCGATCGCCTCGTGCTGCAGGAGCAGGACGAGATCGCCCCGTTGCTCGGCTACGGCGACGCTGACGACCTCATGGCGGGCGTCGCCGCCGCCGGGCGCGAGGTGATGTGGACGGCGAGCGACGGCTGGCGGCGCACGGACTCCTACCTGGCAGGGCCGCTCGGGCGATCCGGCGGCCGCGACGCCCCCGTCGGCGACGGCGTCGTGCTGCGCGACGGCGAGGTCGCCGTCTCGAGCGATGCCGGCGGCTTGGCTGACGCCTCCCTCCTCGTCCGCGTGGCGGTCGCCGCCGCCGAGTACGGCGTCCCGATCGCGACCTCCGCCCTCGCCAGGCTCGTGGGCTCGGCGCCGCGGGCGCCGGAGCCGTGGGACCCTGAGCTCCGCCAGTCCTTCGTGTCCCTCCTGGAGTACGGCGCGGCGGCGACTCCGGTCCTGGAGGTGCTCGACCAGCACCGTCTCCTGGAAGGCCTCCTGCCGGAGTGGCTCGAGGTGCGCCACCGTCCGCAGCGCAACGCCTATCACCGCTTCACGGTCGATCGGCACCTGCTCGAGGCGGCTGCACAGGCTGCCCTCCTGATCCGCGCAGTGCGGAGGCCCGACCTGCTCCTTGTCGGTGCCCTCCTCCACGACATCGGTAAGGGGCAAGGGGGGGACCACAGCGAGGTCGGCCAGGCGATTGCCGGTGAGATCGCCTGCCGGATGGGCTTTCGCCACGACGAGGTCGAGGTCATCGCCCGCCTCGTCCGCCACCACCTCCTGCTGGCGGACACGGCGACCCGCCGCGACCTCGACGACCCGGCGACCATCGACCTCGTCGCATCGGCCGTGAAGGACCGCCTGACGCTCGAGCTGCTGGCGGCCCTCACCGAAGCCGACTCCATTGCCACCGGCGTGACGGCCTGGAGCCCGTGGAAGGCTGAGCTCGTCGCCGAGTTGGTCGCCCGCACCGATGCGAGACTCGCCGGCGCTGCCCTGCCCGAGCGCACCCCCGCCAACGTCCCGACGCCCGGCCAGCTCGCCCTCGCCGCCGAGGGCGGCCTGCGGGTCTCCATCGACGGGGACACCCTCACCGTCGTGGCCGAAGACCGCCCCGGCCTCCTCTCCCTCGTGGCGGGCACCCTCGCCCTCCACCGCCTCGACATCCGCAGCGCCGTGGCGATGGACGACGGCGGCACGATGGCGATCGAGGTCTTCGACATCGCCCGCAACCGGCCGGGGGAGGCCGTCGACGCCGACCGCCTGGGCGCCGATCTCGAGCGAGCCCTCGCCGGTGAGCTGCTCCTCAGCGCCCGTCTCTCCGAGCTCGAGAAGGCCTATGCTCGCGGCCGTCGCCCGGCGGCGGCGCGACCACCCGAGGTCCGCGTGCTCGTGGACGATGCCGCCTCGGCCGAGGCAACGGTCCTCGAGGTGCGGGCCCCGGACTCGCGCTCGTTGCTGCACCGCCTCACGCGGGTGCTGGCGGACTCGGGGCTCGACGTCATGTCCGCCCGCATGTCGACGATCGGTCACGAGGTCGTCGATGCCTTCTACGTCCGCCGGCCGGCCACCGCCGAACGCCCGAGCCCGGAGCAACTCCGGGATGTGGTCGCCAAACTCGCCGAGGCGGCCGCTCCACCCTGGTCGGAATAGGTTGCAAGACGTCATCCGGGCGCGTCGGTGAGGCCGCTTCGGTCCACTAGGATTCCTGCTCACCGACCGAGCCTCGTGGTGGAGAACCGTTGCTGAGAATTCCGATGAACACACACCGGGCTGCCCGCCGAATCTCGGGCCGCCGGATCTCGGGCCGATCCTCGCTCGCCCTCGCCAGCCTCGCCGTCGCCGTCGTGGCGGGTGGATGCTCGGCGCTCGGCGGCGTGAGCACGACGTCCTCGACCGCTCCCACCATCGGCGTCTCCGACTCGCACACGGGCTCGACGGCCGTGCGGCCGAACAAGAATGCGAAGCCGCTGCGGGTGCTGTCGATCTCGCCGACGCCCGGCTCCGGCAGCGTCGGGTACACGGCCGACATCACGGTCCGCTTCTCCGAGCCTCTCGCCTCCAACGCCGCCCTTCCTCGTCTGCTGCCCCTCGCTCCTGGCACCTGGACCTCGGAAGGCGCCAGCACGCTCGTGTTCCACCCGAGGGGGAGCTACGTCCCCTTCACGACAGAGCGGCTCATCCTGCCCGGCGGCCTCCACGGTCTCATCGGGGAGAACGGCGGCATCCTGCCGAGCTCCGTCAAGGCGCGCTTCACCATCGCCGGCGGCTCCGAGCTCCGGCTGCAGCAATTGCTCGCCGAGCTCGGATACCTGCCGTTGACCTTCTCCCCGGGCGCCACCGCCCAGGAGTCGCCCATCAAGCTCACGAGTGACGTCATCTCGGCCGCAGCCCACGGCTCCACCACGACGACACGGCCGAAGTCCTCCACGACGACCTCGACGTCCTCCACGACGACGACGACACGACCGAAGCCGACGACGACCACCTCGACGACGCGGCCGAAGCCGAAGCCGACGACGACCACCTCGAGCACGGTCCCCGTCACGACGCAGCCGGCGCCGCCCTCCACGGTCGGGGCGCCTCCCCCCGGCACCACGACGGTGCAGGAGCCGGACGTCGCCAGCGACATCCCGCTCACGCCGCTGAGCGGGCGGTTCGCATGGCGCTTCCCGAACACACCGCCCTCGCTCGTCGCCCTCTGGTCGGCCGGCCACCCGAACGCCATCACGACGGCAGCCATCATCCGCTTCGAGGTCGCCCACGGCCTCACCGCCGATGGGGACGCCGGTCCGGCCGTCTGGTCCCTGCTGCTTCGAGCCGTCGCCGAACGTCAGATGAACAAGGCCCCCTACGCCTACGTGTACGTCACGACGTCACTTCCCGAGACGGTGAACCTCTGGGTCGACGGCAAGGTGATCTTCCAGACGCTGTGCAACACCGGCATCGCGGCGGCGCCGACGGCGGTGGGGACCTGGCCGGTCTATGCCCGCTACGTCACGACGACGATGAGCGGCAAGAACCCCAACGGCACGAAATACGCCGACCCGGGCATCCCGTGGGTGAGCTACTTCCACGGCAGTGACGCCCTGCATGGGTTCCTTCGCTACTCCTACGGCTACCCACAGAGCCTCGGTTGCGTCGAGATGCCGTACGCCGCCGCCGGCACCGTGTATCCCTGGACCCCCATCGGGACGCTCGTCACCATCTTGTGAGGCGGTGGCGGCGGCGCCGTCACCCCGGAAGTCGGCCGAGCAGCGCCCATGCCGTGCGGCGGTCCGCTGTCAGAACAGCGCACGAATCCCGAAGCGCCCCGACCACCGCCCGCCCGCCGCCAGTGTGACGATCGAGTCACCGCTCCGCAGGGCGTTCGGCGGACACGTCATGGGTTCGACAGCGACGCCGCGCCGGCGGTCCTCGGGCGCCAGCGTGTCGCCCGTGTAGATCATCACGTACGGCCAAGCCGAGTCCGCCCACAGGGTGCAACGGGAGCCGTCCGGGCGACTGAGCGTCACGTGCCAGGCGGAGCCGTCGGGTCGCTCCTCGTCGGGCGTCGCCGCCATGTCGGTGAAGCAGTCGTCGAGATGCACGCCGGCGAGCGAACGGCCTGAGCTGAAGTCGTACGGGCCACCTTCCACAGAAGCCGAGCCGAACGGCAGCCCCCGCTCGTCGCAAAGCAGGTGCCGCCGTGCTCCGAGCCGGAGGCTGCAGCCGTCGGCCCCGAGCGGGCCGGCAGCAAGGTAGGGGTGAAACCCCATGCCGAAAGGGGCTGCCGTCGACGACCGGTTCTGCGCCGTTGCCTGCACGACAAGACCATCGCTACCGAGCACATAGGTCACCTCGAGGGCGAGGCGCCACGGGTAGGCGGGCTGCGGAGCCAGCTCGCACGACAGGGTGAGGCGGTCGGCCGCCTCGTCGCGCAGGCTCCACACGAGCCAGCGCACGAGGCCGTGGATGGCGTTGCGACGATCGGGCTCGTCGAGGGCGGCGTGTGCCGTCAGGCCGGCGAAGCGGTACGTCCCGTCCTCCAGGCGGTTCGGCCAAGGCGCCAGGAGTTGGCCGCGGCCGCCGCCCGCCATCTCGGACAGCGGATAGCCCCACACGACGGCGTCGCCGGCGACGCTGAGCTCGCGCAAGCCGGCGCCGACCTCGGTGACGATGGCCGTGGCGTCGCCGTGGCTGATCGAGAACTGCCGCCCTGACGGGACTGTCCCGGTCGCCGCGCCCTCCGGACCGTCGTGCATGCCTCGGTATCGTAGAGGGACGCCCGCCGCCGACCGGGGCATGGCGACGAGGAGGAACCGGTGCGGGTTCTCGTGACGAACGACGACGGTGTGAGGGCGCCCGGTCTGGCTCATCTCGCCCGGGCGCTGCACGAGAGCGGTCACGATCTCACGATCGCCGCCCCCTTGCGGGAGTCGAGCGGCGCCGGCGCCGGCGTCGGCCCCATTCACACGATGGGTGCCGGCATCGTCATGGAAGCCGTGCACCTGCCCGATCTCGAGGGCGTCACCACCTTCGGCGTCGACGCCTTGCCGGCCCTCATCGTCATCGCCAGCTGCCTCGGCGCCTTCGGGCCGGCTCCCGACGTTGTCGTGAGCGGCGTCAACCCGGGCCGCAACGTCGGCCGCGCTGCCCTGCACTCCGGTACGGTCGGAGCCGCCCTCACGTCGGTGCACTTCAACAAGCGCGGCCTGGCGATGAGCATCCAATCAGGCCCCTTCTCCGGCTTCGAGTCCGCCGGCGGCGGCCACATCCACTTCGAGACGGCCACTTCTCTTGCTGTCAGCCTGCTGCCACTCATCGCCGCCGCCCCTGCACGCACGGTCGTCAACTGCAACGTGCCCAACCTGCCGGCCGGTGAGCTGCGCGGCATCCGCTGGGCGCATCTGGCTCGCTCCGGCCTCGTCCGCTCCGTCGTCGTGGACGAGACGTCCGATTTGCGCGTGCAACTCGAGCTCGGCTTCGCCGCCCCTCAGCACGGCGACGAGAGCGACGAGGCGCTCAGCACGCGCGGTTATGTGACCATCACGCCCCTCGCCAGCGTCACCGAGGACGAGCGCCCCGAGGTGAGTGACGCCATCAGTCACGCCATCAGCCTGACAGCGAGCGCTCTCGGAATCACCGACCTCGCCGATCGCGGCGAAGCCGACGGGCCGGCCGCCTGAGGCCTGCGTCGCCACGACGCTCCCGCCGGCACCTCGCGGGCGACGGCACTCATCGCTGCTGCCGTGTGGTGGCCGGGACTCCTGAGATTTCTGTGACTCCTGTGGCTGTTGTGGTTTTTGTGAAGAAAAGAATTTCTGCCGCTCCTGCCCAGGTCAGGCAAGCAGTCGTTGACAAACTCCGTGACGATTTCTTGACGTCTGTTGCCATCAGACGACAGGCGTCGCTAGGGTTTGAGTCACACCAACTGCCAATGACGGACGGTGCCAAGCGTCTGGGAGACAGAGATGCCCGAGACCAACGGGCCGGCTCTTGCCGCCTTGCACGGCACCTCTTTGTGCCCGGGTTTCGCGGCGTAACAGCACGCCAACCGGTACCGCCGTCCTGAGCCCGTCCCGCCCAAAGGGCCGAGAAGGAGCTGCGAACAGCACTCAACCCAGGGTTCCCGTCTGCACCTCGTGAGGAGGCCACAACACCTCCCGATTCGACCGCCCTTCCGGCGCCGGGTCACGAGTCGCATGCAATGAAGACGGGCTGCCCGCATCACAGCACCCACCTGGAGCCCAACGGGTTTCCGATCTCCACAGGAGGAGCACAGATGCGCAAGCACCCCCTGATCGCGCTGACCGC
>Ga0181523_10001998_pt1 | contig 20553 bp, 17 predicted proteins | sample PEATcosm2014_Bin_43_FD_119752 | JGI IMG/M metagenome (GOLD analysis project Ga0181523, IMG submission 119752) | Peatland microbial communities from MTU Mesocosm Facility, Houghton, MI, USA - PEATcosm2014_Bin05_30_metaG | ecosystem: Environmental > Terrestrial > Soil > Wetlands > Peat | place... | reverse complement strand
GGGCCGCAAGACCCGGAGGTTCGACGACATCATCGCCGAGCTGCAGGGCTTCTTCCGCGCCCACCGGGAGGTCGGCACCTGGCCCGGAGGCGTGCACGTGGAGCTGACCGGGGATGACGTCACCGAGTGCCTGGGTGGCGTCGAGGAGATCGTGGAAGGACAGCTCGACCAGCGCTACACCACCACCTGTGACCCCCGGCTCAACGGCCGACAGGCCCTCGACCTGGCATTCGGCGTGGCCGAACTCCTGCGCAGCTGACCAGGGCGATTGGGTGCTTCGATCGCCGCACCTTGGGGGTGTTGTTGACCCGGGCACCGGTGGCCACCACAATGGGAGGGTCACCTCCTGGCACATCCGATCGCGGCGCTCACCCCGACCGTGTCGCGTCTGCCCCGTGCGGTGACTACGTCCAAACCCCCTGGAGACCCCGTCGCTGATGAACCATGCCCCCGACCAATCACAGAGTGCCAGGCGATCGATGGCGACGCGAATGACCGGCGGACCGGGCGTGCGGGGGACCCTGACAGCGCTGGCAGCGGTCCTGGTGGCCCTCCTCCTGCTGCCCGGCACCGGCGGGGCCGCGACACCGGCAGCCACCCCCTCGGCCCAGGTGTCTGCCTACTGGTTGGTGGCCAGTGACGGTGGCGTCTTCTCCTTCGGCGGCCTCCCCAGCTACGGGTCGATGGGTGGGCAGCACCTCAACGAGCCGGTGGTGGGCATGGCTGCCACGCCGGACGCCGGGGGATACTGGCTCGACGCCTCCGACGGGGGGATCTTCGCCTTCGGCAACGCCGCCTTTCACGGGTCGATGGGCGGGCAGCACCTGAACAAGCCCATCGTCGGGATGGCCGCCACACCGGACGGAGGGGGCTACTGGCTGGTCGCCAGTGACGGGGGCATCTTCTCCTTCGGCGACGCCGGTTTCCGCGGGTCGACCGGTGCCCTCACCCTCAACAAGCCGGTGGTCGGCATGGCTCCTACCGCCGATGGCGGAGGCTACTGGCTGGTGGCCAGCGACGGCGGCATCTTCGCCTTCGGCGACGCCGGTTTCCACGGGTCGACAGGTGCCCTGACGCTGCAGAAGCCGGTGGTGTCGATGGCCGCCACACCGGACGGAGGGGGCTACTGGCTGGTCGCCTCCGACGGGGGCGTGTTCGCCTTCGGTGACGCTCCCTTCTTCGGGTCGACCGGGGGCGAGCACCTGTCCCGGCCCATCGTGGCCATGGGAGCCACCCGGTCCGGCAACGGCTACTGGTTCACGGACACTGCCGGCCTGGTCTTCAACTTCGGCGGTGCCGGGTACTACGGGTCGGCGCCACCCCACCTCAACCAACCGGTCCAGGGCATGGCCGTCGCGCTGGCGTCCGGTGCGCCGGCGGCGGACCCCGCCTACCCGTCGGGAGCCACCGGCTACGACATCTCCAAGTGGCAGTGCAGCGGCTTGCCACCGGGCCCGTACCAGATCGGAGTCGTGCAGGTCACCGGAGCGTCAGGCGCGTACGTCAACCCGTGCCTGGCTTCCGAGGCGGCCTGGGCCGGGGGCGGTCTCAACCTCTACATCTACCTGACCTTCGATTCGCAGGCGTCGGGGCCGGCCGTCTGCAACGGTGACGACGCCTGCAACGCGGGATACAACGACGCCCAGTTCGCGTTCCAGGCGGCGCAGAACGCCGGAGTGAACACCGCCGTCACCTGGTGGCTCGACGTCGAGGGAGACCCGTCGTGGTCGGGCGACACGTCCCAGAACGCCGCCTTCGTCCAGGGGTCCATCCAGGGCCTGCAGGCCGAGGGCGTCAACAATGTGGGGATCTACTCCCAGGTGTCGCACTGGTCGTCCATCGTGGGGAGCTACTCGCCGTCGGTACCCGAGTGGGTGGCCAACTACGGCACCGACAGCCCACCGTTCAACCCCAGTCAGTACTGCTCGGGCTACAACTTCGCCTCGGGCCCGGTATGGCTGGTCCAGTACACCGATGGACAGACCACCAACGGCTTCGACCACGACTACGCCTGCTGAGAGCCCACTGACCACCGGGGTGTGACAGCGGGCCTCTGCTCGCTGGCCTGCTCGCGCCCCACCTCACCGGCCGGCGAGGTGGGCGGCGTCGTTGTACCCGAGCAGGCGCCACCGGCCCTCGTCGATCTCCCAGGTGGTGAGCGAGGCATGGTGGGTTCGCAGTTGGAGGCGGGCCCCTTCCAGTCCGCCGGCAACCGGCACCTTGGCCAGCAACGACGCCTCGATCACCCCGGCGTGGCAGGCGACCACCACCAGCTGGCCGGAATGGCGCACGACCAGGGTGTCGAGGCTCTCGGCCACCCGGTTGACGAACCCGGTCCAACTCTCGCCACCGGGGGCGATCACCCGGCCCGGGTCGGCGACCCAGTCGAGGTCCCCGAACTCGACGGTGAACTCGGCCCAGGTCATCCCGTCGGCCTTGCCGGGGTGCAGCTCGCACAGGCCACACTCGGTGACCAGCTCGGGTACCGACCTTCCGTCCCTGTGGGGCCCGGGTTCCGCCAACGCCGGGGACAGCAGTTCGGCGGTCTCGATCGCCCGAGGCAGCACACTGGCGTACAGCGCATCTACCCGGGCCAGCTCGCCGGTCTCGGCCAGGCGGTCGCGGAGCGCCTCCACCTGTCCCCTGCCCCGATCGGTCAGCCCCTCACAGCCGATGGGGCCGCCGCACACCCCGGACACGTTGCACACCGCCTCGCCGTGGCGGACCAGCACCACGCGGGTCGCGGTGTCCGACCGGGGCGACACCGTGCGGATCCCGGCCGGTGGGGCCGGGGACCTGCCGCCACCTCCTCCGGACCCCGAGAGCCCGTCGAACCCGCCGGTCATGCCAGCTCCCCCACGAAGCGCTCCAGCTGACGGAGGGTGCGGACCTCGACCACGTCGTCACAGTGGACGGCGTACTCGCCCACGATCGAGTCCCCCGAGTTCCAGTAGGCCCGAGGTTCGGGATTGAGCCAGTAGACGTGGCGGGCCCGGGCGCGCAGCTCCTTGACCACCCATGCCTGGGAGGCGTGGTAGTTGTTGCGGGCGTCCCCCAGCAACAGCACGCTGGTCCGCGGGGTGATCTCCTCACCCCACCGCTCCCAGAACACGGTAAAGGCGTGGCCGTAGTCGGAGTGGCCGTCCACCCAGATGACGTCCGCCTCGGTGTTGATCCGGTGCACCGCCTCGGAGGGGTCGTCGGCGCCCTCGAAGAACCGACTCACCTCGTCGATCCCGTCGATGAACACGAAGCTCCGCACCTTGGAGAACTGCGAGCTGATTGCGTGGACGAGGTGGAGGGTGAAGCGGGCGAAGGAGGCCACCGAGCCCGAGATGTCGGCGATGACCACGATCTCCGGTTTGGAGGGCCGCGGGTAACGGAATTTGGGATCGACCGGGACCCCGCCCGTGGACAGCGAGTGGCGGACGGTCGAACGGAAGTCGAGCGCTCCCTTGCGGCCATGGCGCCGTTTGCGGGCGAGCCGGACCGCAAGCTTCCGTGACAGGGGCTGCAGCGACTTGCGCAGCGCCACCAGCTCGTCGCGGGTGGCGTGCATCATGTCGATGTCCTCGGGCAGCGGCTTGCGCAGGGACTTGGCCAGGGCCTCGCTCCCCCGGTCGGCGACCAGCCGGCGGCGGATCTCGTTCTCGATCTCCTGGCGGAGCTGATCGATGCGGGACTGGTACTCGTCACGAAGCAGTCGTTCCTCCAGCGGGGTGAGGGTGGCCGGCGGCGCACCATCACCGGGCGGCATGTCGTCGTTGAGCGACGAGGTGGCGGCACGGGCCTGGTCGACCAGCTGTTCGAGCACCCGGTCGAGGTCGAGGTTCCGCAGGGTCCGGTAGAGGTAGTAGGTCCCGCCCACCGGCCGCCCGGCCTCCATGCCCGCGTAGCGCGACACCGCCTGTCTGGCCACGGCGGCCACCATGGCACTGTTGGCGCCGAGCAGCGCCTTGTAGAGCAGTTCGGCAAGCTCCTCGGGGGTCATGCCCTCCTGCCCCCCGCCGCTGCCCCGACCCTGGCCCTGGCCGCGCCGATTGCCCTGGCCGGGGATCGACACGGCCTCGTCGTCGTCCCCCCGGTGGCCCTCCCCGTCGTCCCCGTCCTCCTCGATCCGGTAGTCGGGACCCCGCAGGGAGAAGTAGATCTCGAAGGCCGTCTCGTAGGTCCGCCAGTGGGTGGAGGACTTCACCAGGCTGGCCCCGAGGGTGTACTTGATGGCCTCGCGGTCCTCCATCGGGACGTGGCGCAGGGTCTCGGCGGCGTCGAGGTGCTCGGTCAGGGACACCGGGATGCCCGCAGCCCGGAGCTCGGCAACGAAGCCGGTGAGCAGGTCGAGCATGGCGGGCGTCCCTCGAACTCAGTCCGGGGATTCCACCCCGGCCAGCTCCTTGGCCGCCCGGTCGATGTCCGACTGGTACTTCAGCAGGATGTGGAGGGTGTCCTTGGCCTGTTCGGCGTCGATCGACTGCACTCCCAGCACCACCAGGGTGCGCGCCCAGTCGAGGGTCTCCGACACGGAGGGGGACTTCTTCAGGTCGAGCGTGCGGATCGACCGCACGATGCGCGCCACCTGGTCGGCCAGCGCCTGACTGATGCCCGGCACCCGGGTCTCGATGATGGCGCGCTCTCGGTCGAGCTTGGGGTAATCGATGTGCAGGTAGAGGCACCGCCTCTTCAGGGCCTCGGACAGTTCGCGGGTGTTGTTCGAGGTGAGGAAGACCAGCGGGATCTGCGAGGCCCGTACCGTGCCGAGCTCGGGGATGGACACCTGGTACTCGGAGAGGATCTCGAGGAGCAGCGCCTCGGTCTCGAGCTCCACCCGGTCGACCTCGTCGATCAGCAGCACCACCGGCTCGGTCGACTTGATGGCCTCGAGCAGAGGCCTGGTGAGCAGGAACTCCTCGGAGAAGATGTCCTCTTCGAGCTGCTGCCACGACTGGCCCGAGTCGGCCTGGATCCGGAGCAGCTGCTTCTTGTAGTTCCACTCGTAGAGGGCCTTGGACTCGTCGAGCCCCTCGTAGCACTGGAGGCGGATCAGCCGGCTCCCCGTGAGCCGGGCCACCGACTTGGCCAGTTCGGTCTTGCCGGTCCCCGCCGGGCCCTCCACCAGCACCGGTTTGGCCAGGCGGTCGGCCAGGAACACCACGCCGGAGATCCCCTCGTCGGCCAGGTAGTCCACACCGGCCAGGCCGGTGCGCACCTCGCCGATGGAGCCGAAACGGGGCACACCGGCCACCGGGAACCCGGTGGTGATCTCCTCGGCGGCCCGGTCGGGTCCGACCACGCCGCTCATGACCGCACCTGGCCGTTCCCCGAGACGATGAACTTGACCGAGGTCAGCTCCCGCAGGCCCATCGGGCCCCGGGCGTGGAGCTTCTGCGTGGAGATGCCGATCTCCGCACCCAGACCCAGCTCCTCGCCGTCGATGAACCGGGTGGAGGCGTTGACCACGACGGCGGCCGCGTCCACCTCGGTGGTAAAGCGGGTGGCGGCAGCCAGGTCGCCGGTGATGATGGCCTCGGAGTGCCCCGAGCCGAACCGGGCGATGTGGTCGATGGCCCCGTCGAGGTCGTCGACCACCGCCACCGACAGCTTCAGCCCCAGGAACTCCGTGGCGAAGTCCTCCTCGGTGGCTTCGCCGATATGGGGGAGCACCGCTCGGGTGGCTGCGTCGCCCACCAGGGTCACCTCCGACAGTGCCGCCGACACACGGGGCAGAAACGCGTCGGCCACCGAACAGTGCACGAGGAGGGTCTCCGCCGCGTTGCAGACGCCCGGTCGTTGGGTCTTGGCATTGACGACCACGGCCTCTGCCATCGAGAGATCCGCGGCGGCATCCACGTAGACGTGGCAGTTGCCGGCCCCGTCCAGCACATAGGGGACGGTGGCGTGCTCGAGGACCGAGGCCAGCAGGGAGGGTCCCCCGCGCGGGATGAGGCAGTCGATGTATCCGTCCATCTGCATGAACGCCACCGCAGAGGCGCGGCTGGTGTCCTCCACCAGTCCCACGCCCCCGACCGGCAGTCCAGCCTTGGCCAGCCCCTCGCGGAGGACGCCGGCGATGGCGGTGTTGGAAGAGATGGCTGACGACGACCCACGCAGGAGCACTGAGTTGCCCGACTTGAGGCACAACCCGGCGGCGTCACTGGTGACGTTGGGCCGGTTCTCGTAGATGATCCCCACCACCCCGAGCGGCACCCGGACCCGCTCGACCCGCAGGCCGTTGGGGCGGACCCAGCCGTCGACGACCTCGCCCACCGGGTCGGGCAGGCCCGCCACGCTGCGCATGCCGGTCGCCATGGCTGTCACCCGTTGCCCGTTCAGGCGCAGCCGGTCGAGGGAGGTGACATCGGCGCCGGCCTCCTCGGCCCGCACCACGTCCGCGGCATTGGCCTCGAGGATGTCGCCGGACCGTTGCTCCAGTAGGTCGGCCGAGCGGAGAAGGGCCTCGTTACGGGCACCCGAGGAGGCACCGGCCAGAAGCCTGCTGGCCGCCTTGGCACGCCGGCCGATCTCGACGAGTGACGGAGGGGAGCTGGTTGGCACCGTGCCAGCGTAGTGGCCCGGATTCGGGACGCGTGGCCTGGTGCCGGTCGCAGCCGCGCCAGGCCGGTGCCGATCGCCGCTGCGCCGGGGGCTCAGGTGTCGAGCACCACCAGGTCGTCGCGGTGGACCACCTCGGTGGAGAGGTCCTCGGGGAGCTCCTCCGAGCGGCGGCCGGCCCACTGGGCCACCACCGCTGCGGGGTGGCGGACCAGGCCCTTGGCGAACACGGCGCCGTCCGGATCGGCGATCTCCACGGCGTCGTCGACGCCGAAGTCGCCCCGGGTCGACACGACCCCGGCCAACAGCAGGGACCGGCCGCGTTCGACCAGCGCGCGGCGCGCCCCCTCGTCCACCACGATCGTCCCCGACGCGCCGATGGCGAAGGCGATCCACAGCTTGCGGGCCGGGAGCCGCCGCCCCCGTGGCCGGAATCGGGTCCCCACGCCGGGTGTCGGCCCGGCCACCGCGGCCAGCACACCGGGATGGGACGCATCGGCGATGACGACCTCGATCCCCGACCAGACCGCGATCTTCGCCGCCGCCAGCTTCGAGGCCATGCCGCCGCTGCCGACCGACGACCCCGGTCCGCCGGCGATGCGCTCGAGCTCGTGGTCGATCTCCACCACCTCCTCGATGAGCGAGCCTCCTCCGGCACGGCGTGGATCCTCGGTGAGCAGGCCGGCGGTGTCGGTGAGCAGGACGAGAAGGCCGGCCCCGACCAGATGGGCGACCAATGCTGCCAGCCGGTCGTTGTCACCGAACCGGATCTCCTCGTCGGCCACCGCGTCGTTCTCGTTGACGACCGGCACCACCCCGAGGTCGAGCAGCCGTCCCAGGGTCTGGCGAGCATGGAGGTACTGGCTACGGTGCACGAAGTCGAGGGGTGCCAGCAGCACCTGGCCGGCACTCAGCCCGTGACGCTCCAGGGCGTCGCTCCACACCCGCATCAGCCGGTGCTGGCCCACAGCCGACACCGCCTGGAGGGTGGCCAGGTCGGAGGGGCGTGGCTGGTCGGGGGCCAGGCTCGTCCAGCCGGCGGCGATGGCGCCGGAGGTGACCACCACCACCCGGCTGCCGCCGTCGCGGACCACGGCCACCTCGGCGGCCAGCTTGTCGATGGCGCCGGTGTCGACCCGGCCCGACGCGGTGGTCACCGACGAGGAACCGATCTTCACCACCAGGGTGCGCGCCGTCGGGCCGTTCGCACCGGCCGGGACCGAGCTCACGGCCGGCGGCGCCTGCTGCTCGGGCTCCCGGTGAACTCGGGCTGGTCGCGGTACCAGACGAAGGACAGCTCGGCGATCTCGACCAGGTCGCCGTCCTTGGCCCCGGCGCGGGCCAGGGCCCGGTCCACGCCGAGGCGCCGCAGACGGCCCTGGATGTAGTCGGCGGCCTCGTCGGAGGTCACGTCGTTGAGGGCGACCGCCCGCTCGGCCACCTTCCCCACCACCCGGAAGACACCGTCGCCGATCCGGTCGACGGAAAACCCCTCGGGCAGGGGCCGGTGGATGACGATGGTCCCGTCGGCCTCCGGCTCGGTCGAGCGGGCCTCGGACACCAGAGTGGCCAGGCGGCCGACCAGGAGGCCGATGCCCAACCCGGTCACCGCCGAGATGACAAGGTCCGGGACCAGGCCGTCGTAGGCGCCGACGGACGTGTCGACCATGTCGGCCTTGGAGCCGACCACCAGGCGCGGGCGGTCGAGCAGTTCCGGCTGGTACCGGCCCAGCTCGTCCAGGAGGACCCGGTGCTGATCGGCCGGCGAGACCCCGGTGACCGGATCGAGCTCGACCAGCACCACCAGCACCCGCGAGCGGGTGATGTGGCGCAGGAACCGGTGCCCGAGGCCCTTTCCCTCTGCCGCGCCCTCCACCAGCCCGGGAATGTCGGCCACCGTGAAGTCCGAGTCGTCGGCCCGGACGACCCCGAGGTGGGGCTCGAGGGTCGTGAACGGATAGTCGGCGATCTTGGGCTTGGCCGCAGAGATGCGCGAGATGAGCGTGCTCTTGCCCACGTTGGGGAACCCGACCAGGGCCACGTCGGCCACCAGGGCCAGTTCGAGCTCGTACCACTCCTCGTGGCCCTTCTCGCCCTGTTCGGCGAAGGCCGGGGCGCGCCGGTTGTTGGAGAGGAAGCTGGCATTGCCCCTGCCGCCGCGTCCACCCTCGCCGGCCAGCCATCGGTCCCCGGGATTGACCAGGTCGGCCAGGACGGTGCCATCGTGGCGCCTGGCCCGGGTGCCCACCGGGACGGGGACGTCGAGGTCGGCGCCCCGTGCCCCGTGTTTCTTCTTGCCGCCCCCGTGGCCGCCGTCGCCGCCCCGTCGGTGGGGATGGTCACGGAAGCCCAACAGGGAGGACTGGTTGGTGGTGGCCACCAGCCATACGTTGCCCCCGCGGCCGCCATCCCCGCCGTCGGGGCCCCCCTTGTCCACATGGGCCTCGCGGCGAAACGCGACCGCGCCCGCTCCCCCGTCGCCGGCCTTCACGTGCAGCTGTGCCTCGTCGACGAAGCCGGACATGGGTCGATCCTACCGATCGATCGTCATGGTCCCGGGAATCGACCCGATGGCCTCAGACCTCCACGAGGACGGTGTGCTCCAGCCGACCGACCGCCTCGGTCACCCCGAGAGCCTCGGCCAGCGCCTCATAGGTGCCGTACTCCGCCCGGAGGGCGTCGAGGAACTCCTCCATCGTCTCGGGCACCACATGGAGGATCGCCGGAGCGAACTGCTCCACGGCCTCGACCGAGTCGGGGTACTCCGCCTTCAGCCGGTCGAGGAGGCGCTCCATGGCCAGAGCGCTGAGCGCGTAGTCCTCGACGATCGTCTCGTCGGGGACGCCCAGGAAGGCGAGCACCAGGGCGGAGAGCACCCCGGTCCGGTCCTTCCCGGCGCTGCAGTGGACGACCGCCGGCAGCGAGTCGGCCGAGGCCAGGACCTCGATGGCCCGGGTCAGGGCCGCACCACCCCGCGCCACCATCTGTGCGTACCGCGACGCCACATAGGAGGCCTCCCGCCACTCCGGGAGCTCCTCGGTGGAGGGTAGGACGTCGGTCAGGGGAAGGTCGAAGTAGCGAACCGGCACCATGTCGACCGGGAACCGGCCGCGTTGGTCCGCCTCGTCGACGGTCCGCAGGTCGATCACCGTGGCCAGTCCCAGGCCCACCAGCTGGTGCCGGTCGGCCGGGGTCAGCTTGTTGAGCCCGTCGGCCCGGAACAGGCGCCGCCAGCCGATCTGGCGCCCGTCGACGGTCCGGTACCCCCCGAGGTCGCGGAAGTTGACGCATCCCTCGAAGTCGAGGGTCCGGCTGGGCAACGGGTGAGGCTCAGTCGCCGGCGACGACGTCGACCAGCTTGCGTCCCTTGCGACTGGTGAAGTGCACCGTGCCATCGGCCAGGGCGAAGAGCGTGTCGTCGCCGCCGAGCCCCACGTTGTGACCGGGATGGAACTTGGTGCCCCGCTGGCGGACGATGATCGCCCCGGCGCGCACCGTGGTGCCGCCGAAGGTTTTCACCCCCAGGCGCTGGGCGTTCGAATCGCGTCCGTTGCGGGTGGAGCCGCCACCCTTGGTCTTGGACATTCCGACTACTCCTTGTGCTCTACCGTGCCAGGGACTCTGGCGATGCGGTGCGTTTGACTCGTGCGGGCCGATCGCAGGTGCGGCGCCCACCTTTCGGACCGGGGACCGGCCGGGACCGGACCTGTTGTCGTACCGGCTCAGCCTGCGGCGCTGATGCCCGTGATGGCGATGGTCGAGTACCGCTGGCGGTGGCCCCACCGGGTGCTCTGGTTCGACTTGCTCTTGTAGGTGAAGCCCCTGATCTTCGGCCCGAGCTCCTCCCCCACCACCGTGGCGGTGACGGTCGAGCCGGCCAACTGTTCCGGTGTGGCCAACACGGTGTCGCCGTCCACCACCAGGACCGGGGAGAAGGTGACCTCGGTCCCGGGGCCCTCCCCGAGCAGTTCCACGCGGAGCTCCTGGCCCTCGGCCACTCGCTCCTGCTTGCCTCCGGTCTTGATCACGGCGTACATAGGGACGAGAGTCTACAGCTCCGGGTCGCCGAAGACTATTCCACGCCCCTGGCACACCTCGCAGGTGGTGGACATCGACTCGATGAGGCCCTCCGACACCCTTTTCCGGGTCATCTCCACCAAGCCGAGCTCCGAGATGTCGAAGACCTGGGAACGGGTCTTGTCCCTGGCCAGGGCGGCCCGCAGGGCGCTCCCCACCTTGTCGCGGTTCTCTCGGATCTCCATGTCGATGAAGTCGATCACGATGATCCCCCCGATGTCCCGAAGCCGCAGTTGGCGGGCCACCTCCTCCGCCGCCTCCAGGTTGTTCCGGTAGACCGTCTCCTCCAGGTTGGTGGTACCCACGTTCTTGCCGGTGTTCACGTCGATCACGGTGAGGGCCTCGGTGCGGTCGATCACCAGGGAACCGCCCGAGGGCAGGTAGACCTTGCGGTCGAGCGCCTTGTGGAGCTGCTCGTGCACGTGGAACCGCTCGAAGACCGGAAGCGCCTCGACCTCGGGGTCGAAGTACTCCACCCGGTCGGCCAGCTCGGGGTTGACCGCGCCGACGTACTCCCGAACCTGCTCGTAGAGTGCCCGGTCGTCGATGACCACCGCCCGGTACTCACGGTTCAGCTCTTCGCGGATGACCCGGACGGCAATGGCCGGTTCACGGTAGAGGAGGGCGGGACCGTGTCCCTTGAGGGAGTCGGCGGCGATCGCCTCCCACTGGCCCACCAGGCGCTCGACGTCGTGCTCCAGCTCCTCAGCGCTGGCCCCTGCCGCAGCCGTCCGGACGATCACCCCGTGCCCTGGGGGACGGATGGCATCGACGATCCTGCGCAACCGCTTGCGCTCGGCGTCCTCGAGCCGCTTGGAGATGCCGTAGGCGCTGCTGTTGGGGACCAGGACCACGAAGCGACCGGGGAGGGAGACCTCCTGGGTGAGTCGTGCCCCCTTGGCGCCGATCGGGTTCTTGGTGACCTGGCACAGGATGGTCTGCCCGGGTCGGAGCAGCTGCTCGATCCTCGGTTGGCCCGAGGCGTTGGCGGACTCGATGTCGTCGACGTCGTAGCGGACGTCACCGTGGTAGAGCACGGCGTTCTTGGGTGTGCCAATGTCGATGAAGGCGGCCTCCATGCCCGGCAGGACGTTCTGGACCCGCCCCCGGTAGATGTTGCCGTCGATCTGGGTGGCGTCGTCGGAGGCCCGCGAGATGTAGTGCTCGACCAGCGTGCGGCCTTCGAGCAGCGCGATCTGGGTCATCTCGGGACGCACATGCACGCAGATCATGTAGCGGCCCACGGCCTTGCCCCGGCGCTCGCGGCCCCCGCGGCGGCCCTCGGCCCGGGTGCCTGCCTCCGGCCGCGGCGTTCCACCCGGAGCCGCCCGTCCCGGAGCATTCGCGCCCTTGGGCGGAGAGGTGCCTGCTGCCCTGGTGCTGCCGCCCCCTCTCCCTTCGGCTCCCCCACCTGTGCCGGCCGCGGAGGCACGCCCGTTGTCCGGTGCCGGGCGTTGGCGGGTCCGCGTGCCGCCACCGTTGCCGCTGGTCGCTTCGGCCGTCACGCCGGCCACCGTGGGCCGGGCCGGGCGGCTGTCACCGATCTTGGGCCGCTCTGCGGCTACCGGCGACGGTGCGTCCGGCGTCTGGGGCACAGCCGCGGTCGGTGCCGCTTCCGGGGACTCCGGGGCGACGGCGACCGCCGCGCCCTCGGGGCCCTCCTCTCCGGGGGTTTGGCCCTGGGCCCCGGGAGCACCCGACCTGCCGCGTCCTCGTCCGCCCCGCGATCCGCGGCGCCGGCGACTCTGGCCGCCGGGTCCGCCGCCCTGGTCCCCGGGCCCCTGCCCGCCGCTCGGCGGGGTCGGGCCGCTACCGGCCGTTCCCTCCCCGGTCGCTGCGCTCTTCTGTGACGGGGTCTGCCGGGACGCCGCGGTCGACGACCCTGGCTCTCCGGGGACCCCCACCGGCTGACCGGCTGTTCCATCTGGCATCGAATTCCCTTCCAAGACTGCTCAAGACGCACGCTCCAGGGCGTGCACGGCGCGGTGGGTCTCCGCCGGGATCCCCCGTGGTCGGAGGGGCTCCTCACGGATGCCGTCGCGCTCGATCCACTGTTGTGTCCTACAAGCCCGGTCAAGGACCGGGATTCCCACTGACCTGTCACCGTCGGCGGCCTGCCCCTCCAACGGCCGAAACGAAGGGCCCCCCGAGACTGCGATCAATCCACGCACCAACTCGATGGGGCGGACCCCACGGGGCTGGGTGGCCAGCTCGGCCACCACCCCCACCGAACAGCCGGCGTCGTCCCGACGACCGGCCACCACCGCCCGGTCGTCGGAGACGGCCAGAGCCAGTACCGAGGGCCGGAGGTCGTCGTGCTCCTGGCGGCCCTTCCGCTCCCGCACGATCGGAACCGAGGGTGCGGAGAGGAGGGACTCCACCTGGTGGCGCAGCTCCTCCTTCGAGACACCGGTGAAGCGCATGGTCCACGAGCACGACGTCACCAGCTGCTGCAGGGAGCCGGGGCCCTTCTCCACCGGCACCGCCTCTTCGACGTCGATGCCCTCGGGCAGAAGCGAGGTGAGCAGGGCCGGCAGTGACGCCGCCTCGATGCCCGCCGCCCTGGCCGCGTCGAGGGCCACGTCGACGTACTCGGCCAGCGACTCGCACCCGGTGGGCAGGGCCAGGCCGAAGCTGAGCTGGGGCCGGGGGGAGAACCCCTCGGTGTAGGCCAGCGGAAGCTCCGCCCGACGGAGGGCCCGTTCCCACATGCGGGCGACGTCCCGTTGGCTGGTGAAGCGGATCTTGCCGAGTTTGGCGAAACGGAAACGAATGCGCATCTCAGCCTCTCCCCTCTCCGACCCGCACGGCCTCATGCTCTTCCGGCCCGGGGGCCGAAACGGCGCCGGACGGCACCGTGGTGAGGAATCGTACCGGCACCTGACCTCCGGTCGAGAGATCCTGACCGGTTCCCTGGCTGCCGCCTGCCGGAGGCACCGCCGAGGCCACCACGTGCTCGACCCCGAAACCGGTGCACGCCCCGCAGTCGTAGCAGGGGGTCCACCGACAGTCCTCCAGGCCGTGGTTGGCCAGTGCATCGAGCCAGTCCTGCCACAGGAAGTCGCGGTGCAGGCCGGCGGAGAGGTGGTCCCAGGGCAGCACCTCGCCCTCGGTCCGGTGGCGGTACACGGTGCCCTCGAGGGACATCCCGTGCGCGGCCAGGGCATCGGTCCACAGCCGCAGGTCGAAGTGCTCGGACCACTCCTGGAAGGTCCCGCCGTTGCGCCACACCTGCTCGATGACCGCCCCCATCCGGCGGTCACCACGGCTGACGATGCCCTCGGCCGCCGTGGCCCTGGGGTCGTGCCACCGGATGGTCAGACCCCGCACCGGGCGGGCGGCATCGCGCAGCAGGTGGATCTTGCGGGTCAGCTCCTCGATCGTGTTCTGCCCGAACCACTGGAACGGGGTCTGGACCTTGGGGACGAAACCGCCGACCGAGGCGGTGACCGCGACCCCCTTGTGGTACCGGCGGCCGATGGCCACGCACTGCTTGGCCAGCGCCACGATGCCCAGGGTGTCCTCGTCGGTCTCGGTGGGCAGCCCGATCAGGAAGTAGAGCTTGACCCGCTTCCACCCCTGGCTGAAGGCGGCGTCGACCGCGGCGTAGAGATCCTCTTCGCGGATCAGCTTGTTGATCACCTGGCGCATCCGCCAGGTACCGCCCTCGGGGGCGAAGGTGAGTCCTGTCCGCCTCACCCGCTGGATCTGGGCGGCGGTGCCCACGGTGAATGCGTCCACCCGCAGGCTGGGAAGGCTGACCGACACCTGTCCCGAGCAGGACGGGTCGTCGATGATCGAGGTCACCGTCTCCTCGATGCCCGAGTAGTCGGCACTGGACAGCGAGGTCAGGGCCACGTCGTCGTAGCCGGTCCGGGCCAGGCCGGCCTGCACCATGGTGCGGACCTGCTCGGCCGGCCGCTCGCGCACCGGGCGGGTGATCATCCCGGCCTGGCAGAATCTGCACCCGCGGGTGCACCCGCGGAACAGCTCGACGTTCAGACGGTCGTGCACCACCTCGATGAGCGGCACCAGCTGCTGCCTCGGGTACGGCCACTGGCCCAGGTCGGCGATGGTGCGCTTCTCCACCCGTGCGGGGGTCTCGGCGAAGCGGGGGTTGGTGGCCGAAAGGCTGCCCGGCCCGACAGGGGCCGACGGGGTCGTCGATCCCCCCGATCCGGACTCTGCCGGCGCTGGTCCGTAGTGGGCCTCGTAGCACGCCGGCACGTAGACGCCGGGGACCCGTGACAGGGCACGCAGCAGCGACTCCCTCGACCGGAGCCCGGCCGGGTGGTCGGAGGAGTGCCGCCCCTTCGAGCGGTGCTCGGCCACGACCTCGTTGATCTCGCCGACCACTTCCTCCCCGTCGCCCAGCACGAAGCAGTCCACGAAGTCGGACAGGGGCTCGGGGTTGAACGCGCAGTGACCGCCGGCCAGCACGATCGGGTCGTCCGCCGTGCGGTCCGAACCGTGGAGGGGCACCGCGGCCAGGTCGATCAGGTTGAGGACGTTGGTGTACACCAGCTCGGCCGACAGGTTGAAGGCCAGGATGTCGAAGGCGCGAACCGGGAGGTGGTTCTCGAGCGAGAAGAGCGGCACCTCGGCGGCACGCATGGCCGCCTCCATGTCCACCCACGGGGCGTACGACCGCTCGGCTACCGCGTCGTCACGCTCGTTGAGGATCTCATAGAGGATCTGCAGGCCCTGATTGGGCAGCCCGATCTCGTAGGTGTCGGGGTAGACGAGCAGCCACGACACCGCCTGGCGTCCATGCTCGGCCACCTGGGCGCCCAGCTCCCCGCCGATATACCGTGCCGGCTTCGTGACCTGGGCCAACAGCGGCTCAACCTGTGGCCAGAGGGACTCCATCTCCCCTTCATCCTAGGCGGGCCGTCGGGGGGATCGGGACCGGCCCGCTCCCGGGCTCAGCCGGCGGATCCCGCCTGGGTTGCGGTGCCCGCCGCCGTGGTCGTGGTGGTCTTCGTCGCAGCGGGGGCCGTGGGCGCCGCGGGGCCCGTGGTCGGCAACGGGATCGGACCCGTGGATTGGACGATCTGCGGCCCGGGGGGGATGCCCGGGGCGGTGACCGGATGGGTGGCCAGGTAGCTGTAGATGTCCCGCACCACCGGCGCTGCCGCCGTGGCGCCGTAACCGGCCTGGTCGATGACGCAGACCACCACGTACTGAGGGTCTGCCGTGGGGCCGAACCCGATGAACCAGGCGGTGGGCTCCTTGCCGGGGACGGTGTCGGCGGTGCCGGTCTTTCCGGCCAGGCCGCCGGGGAAGTTGAGGCCCTGGAAGGTCCCGTAGGCCGTCCCCCTCGGGTTCTGGACCACGCCGGTGAACCCCGCCAGCAGGGCCTGGTAGGCCGCCGGGGGGAGGTTCACGTGCCCGGTGACCTGTGGGGTGAAGCGCTTCACCACCTGCCCTGAAGGTGAGACGATAGCCGCGGCCACCTGGGGGGCGTACCGGGTGCCGCCGTTGGCGAAGGTGGAGTAGGCCACGGCCTGCTCGATCGGGGTGATGGCGGTGGCCCCCTGGCCGAAGGCCATCTGTACGTTGTCACCGGTGTACCAGGTGGTGTTGGGGAACCCGGTGGGGCTCAGCGCGTGCAGCTTGAGCCTCTCGGCCTGGCTGTCCACCCGGCCCTGGACCTCGCCGGGAAGGTCGATCCCGGTCAGCTCACCCAGGCTGTACTGGGCCGCCTGGTCCTGGATGGGGGTCTGCCCGTAGGTGGCCCGCTGGTCGTAGAAGAGGGCGCCCAGGTTGTAGAAGAAGTCGTCGCTGGACACGGTGAGGGCGCTGGAGATGTCGAGGGAACCGAGCGCGCCGTCGCCCTCGCTGTTGTGGAGATTGCACGAGGTGCTGTTGTACTGGCAGCCTGGCACCTTGAAGGTCCCCGAGTCGTCGTAGAACTCGTTCGGGGTCCACAGCCCGGAGTTGAGCGCGGCGGTGGCGGTGTTGAGCTTGAACGTTGACCCGGGCGTGTAGATGCCGGCGATGGCCCGGTTGATGAGGGGCTCGTTGTTGGCCGGGTCGGACAGGGCCGCGTACTGGGCAGTGGTGATCCCGCCCACCCAGATCGACGGGCTGTAGGTCGGGTAGGACGACATGGCGTACACGGCGCCGGTCTGGGGGCTCATCACGATCACCGCACCGCCGGTGGCCGCCGGGTAGCACCCGGTGTTGTTGTTGCACTGCGGATCGAGCCCCTTGCGGAGATTCAGGATCTGGGTGGCCAGGGCGTTGTCGGCCACCTGCTGGAGGTTGGTGTCGATGTTGGTGACGATGTTGTCGCCCGGCGTGGCCGGCGTCGTCTTCAGCGCGCCCACCACCTGGCCCTCCGGGTTCACCTCGAGCTGCTGCTGGCCCGGCCCGCCACGCAGCTCCGCCTCGTACTGGTACTCGAGGCCCGACTGGCCGAAGGCATCCCCGGCCTGGTACCCCTCTGCCGTCCGCGTCTTGAGCTCGGCAGCGTTGATGGTCCCCACGTACCCCAGCGTCTGGGCTGCCGGATAACCGGTCTGAGCGGGGCCGGGCAGCTCCAGTTGGGGATAGTTGCGCTGGGTGGTCTGCACCGACGACACCCCGGGGAACTCGGACTGGTGCTCCCTGATGTAGAGGATGTCGGACAGCGGGGCGTCGGACAGGACCGGCACCGGCTTGTAGAGGCTGTACCGGGGGTCGGCGACGGTGGCGTCGAGCTGGGCCGTGGTCTGGCCGATCAGTGCCGCCAGCCGGCCGACCACCGCCGGATCCTGTTGGGCGGTCACCCGGGACAGGGTGATCTGCTGGGTGACCACGTTGTTCACCAGCGGGTTCCCGTACCGGTCGAGGACGAGCCCCCGGGTGGGGGCGACCGAGACCACACGGATCTGGTTGGCGGTGACGGCCTGGGCGGCCGCCGGCGCCTGCAGCACCGTCAGCGTCCACAAGCGCAGCCCGAGTACGGCGAACAGGCCGACCACCACCAGGCCGGTGATGCGCAGTCGCAGGCCGGGCCGGGAATCGGTGGTATCCGGCGCGTCCAGCATCGCCTCCATCGAGAAGCGGCTCTGGCGCATCTTCGGCTGCTTGGCCTTCTTGCGGTTGGGACGGCGGTCGGACTCCGTGCGGACGAACCGCCGCGAGCCGCGGAACGGATGGCGAAGTGATCGGCTCACGGGAGACCAGTATCCCAAGCATCGGGCCCGGAGCGGACGCGCCCCCGGAACTGCCTCATCGCAGCACGCCCGAGGCGACGGCCGACGTCGGCATGCCCTCGGTCGAGGCCTCGGGCAGCGCCCAGGACACCAACCGCAGAGCGGGAAGGGCGAGGACGGCGTTCACCACCGACACCAGCACCACGATGCGCAGCAGGTCCACGTGGAGCATCTGCGGTTGGCCCAGCACGGAACCGAGCAGGGCGTAGGCCATCTCGTAGAGTGCGCTCCCACCCAGCGCGGCCACCGGCGGGAGCCACCATGCCGAACGGTCGAGGGCCAGCGCGGCCCCTCCCACCGCGAAGCCGATCAAGCTCCCCACCAGGGCGGAGAGGCCGAAGGGCGTGGGAAGGAAGAGGTCCGCCACGAGGCCGGCCCCGAAGCCCATGGTGGCGCCCCGACCGGGACCGCCGACCACGCCGGCCACGATCGGCAGCAGGATCATGATGTCCGGATGGACGCCTCCGACCCGGAGGTCGAGCATGAGGGTCTGCTGGACGACAACGAAGGCGAACACCACCAGAACGACGCGGGCAAGGTCGCGAGGGGTCATCGGACCGCCCGCTCCACTGCTGGGCGTCGGCGGTCGACGCCACCGCGGGTCATGCCGCCGGGCCCCACAGCACCACCGACACGTACCTGAGGTGGGCCAGATCGGCCAGGGGTTCCAGGACGACGGACTCCTGTGTCGCCGTGGCTCCGGTCCTGGCGGTGACCACCGAGGCCACCGGGATGCCTGGCGGGAAGAGCGCCCCCTGGAGCCCACTGGTCGTGAACTGCTCGCCCTTGGTGAGCGGGGTGTTGTTCGGTACCAGGTCGGCGCTGAGCGGCTTGCCCGAGCCCTCGCCGGTCAGCACCGCCAGCGAGCCCGGGGCGGGGCCGTAGCGCACCCCGACCGAGGACTGGCCGTCGGTGATCAGGCGTACCGTCGCCGTGTCGTGGTTGGCCTGGACCACCATGCCCACCAGTCCGCCGGCCCCGACCACCGGCATGTTCAGCTGCACCCCGTCGGCCCGGCCCACGCTGATGTCGACGGTGGCGGCGAAGTCGCTGGTGTCGTAGTCGGTCACCTCGGCCGGCACCGTCTGCAGGTTGGACAGAAAGGGCAGGTTGAGCAGCGCGGTGAGCTGTTGCATGGCCTGGTCGACGTCGGCCTGCGAGGCGATCTGCTGCTTGAGCTGGCCGATCTCGGCCTGGAGCTTCTGGTTCTGCTGGCGGACCGCTCCGTAGTGGACCGAACCGGCCAGGAAGCTCCCGATCGGCTCGACGATGTCGTTGACGCCGGACCGCACCGGGGCGAAGGCGTCGGCTGCCACCGACTTCACCCCCGAGGTGATGACGTGGAAGCTCCCCCGGGCGTCGAGGGTGATGATGGTGACCGCGACAAGGACCAACAGCAGCAGGGTGGTGCGAGGGCGGCGGGACCGCCGCGGCATCGCCACAGGAGAGCTGCCCGCCGATCGGTCAGCGGGCCGACGAGGTGATGAGGACCTGCTTGAGGGCGTCGAACTCCTCGAGGCACTGCCCGCTGCCGATGGCGACGCAGTTCAGTGGATCGCGGGCCACCACGATCGGCATCCCGGTCTCCTGCATCAGGCGGCTGTCGAGACCATGCAGCAGTGCGCCGCCACCGGTCAGGACGATGCCCTGCTCCATGATGTCGGCCGCCAGCTCCGGCGGGGTCCGGTCGAGGGTCACCTTGACGGCGTCCACGATGGCGGAGACCGGCTCGTCGATGGCCTTGCGGATCTCCTGGGTGGAGATGACCACCGTCTTGGGCAGCCCGGTGACCAGGTCGCGTCCGCGGATCTCCGCGTGGAGCTCCTCTTCGAGTTCGTAGGCGGAGCCCAGGGCGATCTTGATCTCCTCGGCAGTCCTCTCCCCGAGGGCCAGGCTGTACTCCTTCTTGACGAAGGAGACGATCGCCTCATCGAGCTCGTCGCCGCCGATACGGATCGACTGGCTGGTGACGATGCCGCCCAACGAGATGACTGCCACCTCGGTGGTACCACCGCCGATGTCCACCACCATGTTGCCGGTCGGCTCGTGCACGGGCAGCCCGGCGCCGATGGCCGCGGCCATGGGCTCCTCGATGATGTATGCCTTGCGGGCGCCGGCGTACTCGGCTGCCTCCATCACCGCACGCTGCTCGACCCCGGTGATCCCCGAGGGGACGCAGATGACCATGCGGGGCTTGGCGAAGCGGCGCTGGTGCACCCGGTGGATGAAGTAGCGCAGCATCTTCTCGCAGATTTCGAAGTCGGCGATGACACCGTCCTTGAGCGGTCGGATGGCCTGGATGTTGGACGGCGTGCGCCCGATCATCCGCTTGGCCTCGGCCCCCACGGCCAGTGGGCGGCCATCCTTGATGTCCACGGCGACGACGGAGGGCTCGTTGAGCACGATGCCCCGGCCGCGCACGTAGACCAAGGTGTTGGCGGTTCCGAGGTCGACCGCCATGTCACGACCGAGCAGGGAAAGTCGATTTTCGGCCATAGGTTAGATCTCTCCCGACGGGATACGGGGTGGGGCCCGGCGGGACCGGTCCCTCGTGGTGAAGGTCAACAGGCTACGGGAAGGAGGGAAGGCCCACAAGGCGGACCTGGCGCCGCGCCCGTGCCACCTGCTCTTTCGTGTGGCTCCAGCGTAGGGCGCCCGGGCCGCCGCCCGAGCGGCCCTCCCCAAACGGCCCTTACGAGGCGGCCAGGTCGGGGAAGAACAGCGC
>Ga0181523_10001996_pt1 | contig 20563 bp, 18 predicted proteins | sample PEATcosm2014_Bin_43_FD_119752 | JGI IMG/M metagenome (GOLD analysis project Ga0181523, IMG submission 119752) | Peatland microbial communities from MTU Mesocosm Facility, Houghton, MI, USA - PEATcosm2014_Bin05_30_metaG | ecosystem: Environmental > Terrestrial > Soil > Wetlands > Peat | place... | reverse complement strand
GGCCGTGTACTCCTTTGGCCACTGTGCCTGGCACCCATGACCGTCCCCCGTCACTAGTAACCGCTGCACCCGAAGTTCCCGAGTTTGGATCGTAACCGGCCACGGCAACACAATTGCTTTCACTACTACAGGAGAGAGCGTTGGGCCCAGATGGCACCGAGGCCGCCGTAGTCTGTGTCCACGATGCACCTCCGTCGCTCGATACGATGACGGTTCCCACGCCTATACCGACGCAGTTGTTTACCGAAGAGCACGACACGCCTCCAAGGCCGGGTCCGTAAGGAAATGATCCCGTGGACCAAGTAGCCCCTCCGTCACCTGAGTACAGAATGGCAGATCCGTTGGGACCATCGCCGCCGGTCACGCAGTCAGTCGTCGAGGGACACGAAATTGCGGCCAGATGGATGCCGCCGTTCACTTCGCTTGGAAGTACGCCTGTGGACCACGAAACCCCGCCGTCCCTCGTGTAGACAATGCCATCACCAACCACCACGCAGTCCGTAACAGAGGAGCAGGACACACCATCTGCCTGTCCGACTGAGAACGGAAGCAGCCCGCTTCCAGCAAACACGGGCTGCGCCGGCGCTTTGGGGGCTGAAGTTCCTGTTGATTGGGTCGCCGTTGAGCTTGAACAGCCTGTCGCAATGACCGCGGCCATCCCAACAATCGCAATCGAAATTGATTTGCTTCGCTTCAATCTCAACACATTCCGTCCTCTCCGATCGCCACTTTCAATCATTGTTCACACTTGGGCCAGCTCGACGACGTTGGTCTTGGCGCTGGAATCCCCCGCTCTGATCCCCGCCGCGAGAGCATGCATGAATTGCTTGTAGTTACGCCAGGCCATCATCTGCCAAGGAAGGGGGATGACCAGAAGCCATTGTCGCTTCTGTTTGTAGGTGAGAATCCGGGTCTTCACGGTGCGTATGGCGCTGTCCCCTTTCAGAGCCACCTCGAAGGTCATGAACTCAATGCGTCCTCCGGTAACGCGGTTTCGCACCGAGTAAACGAGCCGCTCCGGCGTCGACTCTTCGAGCCGCATCGTCACCTGAAGCGTCTCTGCCTCCTTGGCTGCTTGTTCGGCAATCTGTACGATCTTCCCAGTATCGAGACTGGTGGAGATCGAAGCCGATGCTCCCGCGTACTTGTGCTGACTAGCCATTACTCTCTCCTGTCCGTGGTTCATTCATGGTTTTCAACTGCCTCCGTCGGCCAATCAGATCACTTCCTCAGATTCCGCTTCGCCGTTCGCTGCGTGACCAAGACCACGATGACTCCGATCACGGCGAGTGGAATACCAATGCCAATGTAGGGGCTCGATGTCTGTCCAGTGAGCAGATTGATGCGTGTGATCGTCGCCAGATAAATACCTACGGCTGCACACACAACGCCGACCAAATAGAAGCCTACGCTCCCCTTGCCGGCACTATTCCTGTCATTCGGAACTGGCATGAATCACTCCTTTTATGCGTCGCCTGATTCTTCATCCGATTGCTTCTATCCTTCATGTGCCGGATCGGCTAGTTGCTAGCGTGAAGGGTCGGAGCACTGCTGTCGATGGGGAGGGCTCCCCTGGGCATCCCACATCCGCGTGAAAGCTGACCACATCCAGCCAGCGCTCCCTTCGAAAACGACAGCACTTGGTCGTTGGAGTTAGACCGTGCGCGGATAGGCGCTGATCAGATTGCCCACCGATTGCGCCAGTCGATGAGCTTGGCGGTGATGAGCAGGGTGATGGCCAGAGCCATCTGGGTGAGCCGGTGAACGATTCTGCGGTCGGTGTTTCGTCGCAGCTGACCGAAGTTCGAGAGCCAGGAGTTGGTCCGCTCGACCGGCCAGCGGAGCCCAAGCGGACGAGGCTTCGGGCTCCGCCTCGTGCCTGGCTTCTTTCCGTCCCGCCGTTGGCGAGCACAGACGATGTCGGCCAGACCGAGCTCATGACACTCTGTCCGGACGGCCTTGGAGTCATAACCGCGGTCGAGGTGCAGGGTCTCGACATCACAGAGGAGGCCCCGGGATGCGGCCGCCTCGAGGGTCGATGCGAACAAGACGGTGTCGTGCCGATTGGCCCCGTCGGTGGCCCACCCGACCGGGATACCGTCCCGGTCGGTGAGCAGGGACCACTTCCAGCCTGATTTGCCCCGGTCAGTGGGGTTGGGGCCGGTTCCTTCGCCGCCCATGGGCGCCTTGTGCTGGGACCCATCGACAGCTGTGTCGCTGAGATCGAGTCCGATGATCTTGTCGTAGGCATGAAGCGCCTCTTCCACGACCGCGGTGAAGACCCCGATCTTCTCCCACTCGTCCCGCCGGGCTCGCAGTGTGGTGTCAGAAACCGCTCCCTCCACCAGGTGCTCAGCGTCCACCCACGAGCAACCGGTGACAAGGCGGATGAGCATGGCCTCAAAACAGATCCGGTCGGAGATCCTTGGCCGATGACAGCCAAGCGGATGGGACTGGTCTGGGATCGGGAGCAGGGGTTCCACCGCTGCCCAAACGGCATCTACCACTTCGGGCTCGAGTGCGCGCATTATGTCTGTGACCTCCACTTGGTCGTCGGTCGTTGGGTGCACTCGGCATCACAGCCGAGACAACCCGACGACCGGTGGATGGTCACCTATCCGCGCGCCCTCTTAGCCAGAGATTGAGGTATCTCCGCAGATTCATGGCGCTTCGGTCAGGATCCCGCGACCGTCGCCGTGAGCATCCCTGTTGGGCTTGTCGGCGCAGGGCCGCTCCCGAGGTTTCCCCGATACGCGCTGTCCCTGAATTGAGTCTCGTCTCAACGTCATTCCGTGTTCAACATGATGGGCTCTATTCAGAAACCCGACTCGTTGCTGCTCATCACTCCGGCTCCGATGTGCGGTTGCCGTCCAGCCCCACCTGACTGGCAAGCCAATCGAGATCAGATGGAGTTACTAGGCGCATCGCAAGGAGCCATTCGGCCAAAGGTCGACGAGCATCAGCGTCTTCAAGACCTGGCAAACCTTGCGCTCGAAGCTGGTCCCGAACCGCCTCGATCCGCTTTACAACCGTGGAGCGCGGAAGGTTCACCAGATCGGCGATTTCAGCATAGGTAAGAGGACGTGGGTCGTACCGCGGGAAACGCTGGAGGTAGCCAGAAACGAGGGCGACTAGGACAAGTCGCCTGGCGTCGGTCAGGACCGGGCTATGGGCTGAGGTGGTCAACCCGGGTCCGAGCTCGGCAATCGTGGACGAGAGAGGTGGTGCGGAGTAGGAAGCTTGAAGCTCGTGTGTCCAAACGTCTCCCGCCACCAGAACACGAAGCCCGCCCGGGTCCACCGCACGCTTTGACGGAGGCCAACCTGACCGGGCGACAGGAAGAGGCACGGATAGTCCGAGTGGGTCGACGACGTGGAGTGCTCGCTTCGTCGAACGATTGACGATCCACCACACTTCGTTCTCCCAGACGAACGCCCCAGCTACTCGACTGATTCCACGGTCCAATGGATCAAGCACGTAGGAGCAGGATTCGTGACGACCGAACGTGAAGGGTTCAGGTGGCGTGACCGCCACGGTGTCATCGCGCACGGAGACCAGTAGGTCGCTCACGGCGAATCAGGGCTGCACTTGTGCGTTGCCCCACGCGGGGATGAGTTTGGAACAGGTGCCGTTCTGTGCTGACGTGGTCGGACTGTAAGTGACCGTCAGGATCAGCGTGAGGACACCAGTGACCGGAATGCTGATCGGTGCTGATTGTCCCTGAATAAAGGATTGGCTGTATGGATGATTAGTCGTATCGAGATAGACATCAAACTGAACGGGATCATTCAAACCCGATGAGTCATCCAGGCCGATCGTGGCGGTCAACGTCTTGTACTGACGGCCAAGGTTATAGTCCTCAGTCACCGTCTGCTGACTGTCGCAGGCATCGAAAGTATTGGAGATGCTGTGGGGGTAGAGCTGTCCGTTAATGGTCACCGGCCCCGTAGTGGGGTTCGACGTACCGTTTGTCGCCTGTTGATCGGACAAGAAGAACGCCTGCAGGTTCCCGTTCTGAGGGCTGATTGACGTCGAAGTCGAATCAGAGGGATTCGTGGTGGTGGTCGAGGTCGTCGTGGTGGTCGTCGGCTTAGCCCTTTTTTCCACCGACACGCTTGGTTTCGACGTTGCCGTCGTCGTCGATTGTGGACTGGAGCCTTTCGCCAGGGCGTAGCCACCAATTGCCAGTACCAGCACAGCGATCGCCACGAGTGCGGCAATCAGGCCCTTTCGCGAGGGCTTGTGATCTGCCTCGGCGATCTCAGGGGTAGGCACCGGAGCCCCGGGTGCTGTTGCCGCCAACCCAGCTGTGGTGCCCAGGGACGTAGTTCCGGAGACTCGGAAGAATCTGATCCATTCGCCGGCGCCGGGTCGGAGCACGGGATCGGGGTTGAACATCTGCATCAGATGCTCGGCAAGTCCGGGTTGGGCCGCCACGGCTGGGACCTGGCTGAATCCTTGGTACACAGATTGGAGATCGACCGGTGGGTTGGCGCCAGTCAAGGTGAAGTACGTCAGCGCCCCGAAGCTGTAGCGGTCCGATGCCGGCGAATACGATCCGCTAGCCAGTACCTCGGGTGCCATATAGCCCCTCGTGCCCTCGACCACCGTGCTGGACCCAGCGGCAAGGCGGATGAGTCCGAAATCGACAAGGACAGCTTGTCCCGCGTCGGTAACGATGACATTCGCCGGCGTGACGTCGGCGTGGATGACGGGACGCCCGGACGGGGTTGCTTGTCCACTGTGAAGCCAGTCAAGAACGTCGCCGATCTGAGCGAGATAGCGCAATGCTTCGAACTGGGCTGTCGGCGTCTGGTGTTGCGGAACCCAGTCGCGCAGTGTCACCCCATCTACCCAATTCATGACCAAATAGAGAACGTTTTGGCCGGAGGCTGCTTCGCCCCCGTAGTGCATCGGGCCGCCTTCGAAGTGCTCCCGAACCCCGACGACTCCCGGGTGCCGGATGAAGCGAAGTACTTCGGCCTGCTCAGACCAGCGAGCCTTCCATTGGTCGATGTCCACCAGTCTGTCGGGACGTAGACTCTTGACCGCTACGGGCTCCCACGTCCCGGAAACATTGAGTTCCGCCCTCCACAGCTGGGCCTCGCCCCCGGAACCGACTTGGTGAACCAGCCGGTACTTATCAGGGTCTTCGAATGGCCCGACGTAAAACTCCGAGTTCGATCCCACCATGTGTCCTCTCGCCATATCCCGCAGTCGTAGTTCGACAGTTTGGCAGATCGGCACTTCCCATGATGAAGTACTGCCCGGGCCCAAGCCAATGGGGAGGGCTCCCCCCGGTGGTTGGGACCTGCCGATTGCCCACGAAACCCAACGAACTGAAGTATCGGGTACCAAGCGGATGGCCCCAATGGATCGGGTGGCAGAAAGGGCATCTCCGCCCAATGCTGGATACTTGCCTCCAGCGATCGCGGCTTGAGATGTCGTTGGCCGTCAGCTCGAAGGACGCAACCGGCTGCGCATCGATCGCAGGCCGGAGGCAATCAGATACCGGTGACGCTCAGATTCAAGGGGCTCCTTTCGAGCGAGCGCCCAATCAGCCCCCAAACCGAAGAGCAGAGTCAGGAGGGCGAGGGCGGACAGATCTATTGTCCAAATGCCTATGCCATGCTTCCATCGTGCATCGCACGGAAGCGTTGCTGCCACCCCCGGCGGCGCTTCTCCCTGTGAAGAGGTCAGGCTTGGAGCATGCGGTGCACAGGCGTCATCCTCCAGCTGAGGGAGGTTCACACTGGACGCGGACGCAGATACGCCCCAATTCGAGGTGGTGAGATACGCGACCTCGTCGAGCACCGGCTTGGCGTGCAGGTCGACTGCGATGCCCGAGAACAGCCAGGCCACCACGAACACCACGGGGATGAGAGCCATCGCCTTCTCCGACGACGACACCAGGGCCGAAATGAGCAGCCCCAGCACCACGGTGGACACTCCCACAGCCGAGACATCGACAATCAGCTCGATCCTTGGCGGCAAGAGATTCGACGTTGAGGGTCCTGCGGCATTGAGAGTCGCAAGCACGGTCAACAGCGCGCACTGTGCGGCGGTGACGGTGCCGAGTGCAACGCCCTTCGAGCAGAGATAGACACCGCGTCGGAGCCCCACAGCGCGCTCTCGCTGGTAGATCGCCTGTTCCTTAACGATCTCCCGAAGCCCGTTTGCGGCTCCTAGAGCCGCAGCGGTGATGACGATGGCGCCAAGGAGCGTCCGGGCGTTCTTGTCGGGAACGTGGCTGGACCCGAGCGCTCCTCCTCCGACTAGGGCGAGGATGAGCAATGCGGGAATCACGGCAGCCATGCCAAGGAATACGAGATTCTTCGTGTCGGCGGTGAGAATTCGAAACTGCCGGCGGACAAGCATCGAGAGCTGTCTCAACCCGTCGACCGGCGCTGGATGTGACCGAGCGTCTTCCTGCGCTTGCGCTCGATCACTGTGTCGTCGGTCGCGAAGCGCTTCTGAGCCGACTGCTGGCGTGGAGTTCTCGAGGGATCGGAATACGGACGGGAAATCAGAAAGCCCAAAGTGTTCCAGAGCACTTGCCGGAGGCCCGAAATACGCTTTGCGTCCGCCAGGTGCCAAGAAGAGGATGAGATCGCAGAGCTCCAGACTCGCCAACGAATGAGTGACCACGACGACAGCCCGTCCGGCATCGGCGAGGCTCCGGAACAGCTGCATCACCGCCTGCTCGTATCCCGGGTCCAGCCCAGAGGTGGGCTCATCCAGGAACAGCAGGGACGGTTTCGTCAGCAACTCGAGAGCTACGCTCGTTCGCTTGCGCTGACCACCGGAGAGTCGCTCAATCTGGAGATCGGCGCGTTCAGTCAACCCAAGTTCGCTCATGACCTCTTCGACCCGGGCATCTCGCTCCTCGACGGTTGTCTCCGCTGGGAATCGCAGCTCGGCACCGTACCGGAGGGCGCGTCGAATGGTCAGTTGAGGGTGCAGGATGTCGTCCTGCGGGACGTAGCCGATGCGGAGGCGGAGCTCATCAAAGTTCGCATAGAGGTCGTGTCCGTCGATCAGAACGGAACCTTCGTCGGGGGGGCGAAACCCGGTAATTGCCTTGAGGAGTGTCGACTTTCCGGCGCCGGTCGGCCCGACTACGGCCAGCATGCTCGACGGAGGAAGAGCAAAGCTCACGCCATCGAGGATGCGTTGAGCATCACCGACGGCCACGACAAGGTCGTCCGCCTCGAGTGCGGCCATTGCCTGAGGAGGCTCAGTTGACGTCAGTCGCCCTGACCGAACGGCAAAGGTCGTCGGACCGACCGTGACTCGTGCACCAGGTCGAAGGAGTGTAGGAGCAACGATGCGTTGACCATCGACAAAAGTGCCGTGGCGGCTCCCCAGGTCCACGAGTACCGGACCGAGTTGTCCTATTCGGATCTCGGCCTGGTATCTCGACACGGTTAACGCATCGACGACAAGGTCATTGTCAGGAGCCCTGCCGATTCTCTGTACGCGGGTGCCCGGACGGCTCGCGTGTCCGGTCCCGAGATCGCGCGAGCTCCGACCGGTAGCCACCTTGGGACCTTGGTCCGGTGCCTTTCCGTCCTCCCTCTCTGCTCCCACGGAGCGTCTGTCCGTGCGCACTGCTAACAGCGTGTGCTCGCCCAGGTGGAGGACCAAGCCGTCTGTGACTGCGCATGTCGTGATCCTCTGACCGGCGATCCACGAACCAGCCTGGCTCCCGCTATCCCGGTACAACCACTGCCCATCACTGCACATCACTGTGCCGTGCTCACGCGAGACCTGACGATCGAGGATAAGGACGGTGGAATTTTCTGCTCGCCCGATCGCGTAGGGGCCAGGCGGCTCCAGTCGCATCTGGCTGACCGGCTGTCCATCGAAGAGGACCTGGAGTTCGAGGCCCCCCGGGAGGGCGTGGGATCCGGGAGGCCCGGGCCGCACTCCACCGCCTTCCGCTTCTGGCCGCCGATCGTCGAGGGGACTCACCACGACATTCTGCCCCGGCTCGACGTATCAATCATGTTCCGCATGTCCGTCGATAGACCGACTGCCGGCTGCTTTGATGTTGATATTCCCCTGCCAGTGAGGAGAAGGGCGGAAATCTTGTCGACTCAGGTCGGCACCTATCGGACGACCGAGCAGATTCACGGACCGTTGAGGACGTCGGAAATACCTTCGACAGCCAGTCATTCTCGGACCCGATGCCCGCCGGAGCCCTCTCCATCATCTATCTCCGTTCAATTGGCAGAGCCTTGAGGCGAAGACAGCAGGTTGTAGACGGCGTAACCCTCGCGGACCGGTTCAAGCTGGGCAGCGTGCACGAGTTCCTCTGCCCTCCTGCGCATTTCTGGAGTCATCTGCCCGTTGTCGTCAGCGAGGCGGAAAGTCGACGCCCGGCGGACGATGTCATGGGCCATTGCGCCTGTAGGTCCCTTTGGTACAGCAATGTCCAGCGTGAGCGTGGGGCCCACTGTCCCTCCGATTTGGGGATTGGCGATCAAGAGCCGCACATTGTTGATTGCGCCCACCCATCCGGTCCGCTCCTGGAATGCAACCGCCTTGAGCCACGAGTAGCGCACCTGCCCGACCATCATGTTGCCCACTCGCCGCTTCTTTGCCCGACTCTTGCTGACCGCGTTGGCAGTGAGGGCGATGGCTCCGGCAGCCAGGCCGACCACTGGATACCAGCCGCCGCCCTTGTCGTAGTTGGAGCATGCCACTGCGACGCGGCAGTCCGTGACAATGACCGAGACCTGCAGATCCTTCAGGCGAAGGACCTGCTTAGCCGGCCGACCGCCGTGGGCCGGAACCCCGACAGTCAAACCGCTGGCGGTGATCGAATGAACAGTCGGTCCGTCTGCTGGCTCAAGGACGACCGTGCTCGGCGACGGTCCGGGACCGGGAAAGAGATCTGAAGGAGGGGTGCCTTCTGGTTCCACATTCAAAATCGCGAAGAGCCCAGCTCCTGAACGAACTGGTTGATTCGGCGTTGATTTGGGCTGCTGGCTCTGCTGTCTGTAGTTGGGGTGGGTTTCAGGTGGATACCACTTCCCATCAGATGCTTCCCACCAGCCCAGTCCCTGTGCAGTATCACTCATTTCGATCCGCCATTCCTTGCCTCGCTCGCCGTCGCCATTTGCCTTGAGCGATTCGAGGTCGCTCACCCGCATGGTCGCAGATGTTCATGGTGCCGCTCAACACGCGAGTTCCCTGAGGGCAACTCCGTAGTGTTGTGTGCCCTTCTCTGACCACGCGATTTCACGGTCGCCATCCTCGATGGATGCCCTTCTAGCCCTTGTATGGGGTTGATGCATGGCCGTTGCTGCTTATCCCAGACCTGTCGACTGATCGCAGATGGCCGCAATCGGAGCCGCAGCTTGCATGAGATCGCCGATCGATGTCGAGCTACTGTTGGCAATAGATTGGAGCGTGGACGCCGAGCTCGAAACCGTGGCGTTCCCTGGGAAACGTGACGCCAATCCAGCGAGACTTCCTGCGTCGTCGAACACGATGTTGTCCGAAAAGTGGGAGCTGACCATGTCGGTGCTCAGTTGGCGGTAAGAAGAACAGAGCTGCTGCTCCGTGGATGGCCCCGAACGGACGCAGGCAGTAAGCGAGGTGGCGGACAGTCCGGCAGCTACCAGAATGGCTGCGGTCCGTCGCGCCCGGAACTTTCGGTCGTAGGTGCGACGACGGTTGTCCGTGGATATGGTCAGCGGATCCTTGGTTGTCATGGCGTCTCCTCTCATCGAGTTCGTCGCTACCAAATCCAGATGACTACTCGGCCACCCCTGTAGAGGTAACGGGCATACAGGCCGAACAGCGCGGTACCAGCAAGACCATCGATATGGCCGGTGAAGACGGTGGCGAGACTGAGCAGTGCGAAAATCGAGTAGTAGATCCACGCCTTCGATCGCTGGCGGCTCACGGGTTGAGTTTCCATCGGAAGCTCCCTCTCGTTGGTTGGCACTGGTTCCATGGGTCCATCATCAGGGGCCCAGGGATCAGGTGGAATGGGGAGGTCTCCCCTGAGTGAGGTCAAACGAGACCTAAAGACCTTCGTGTAATAGCGCGCGGACTATCTTCCGCAGGCCACCAGGTCATGACAGTGATCCAGGTGGCACGAGTCCGCAGGGTATTCAGCGAACGTCTTTAGCGCCGTCTTTTCGTCAGCCAGTCCGGTCAACGTGGGACGGCTAGGGCCCGAGCTCTATCGGCTTGCCATGGACTTGTCACTCGGAGGACCGAGCTATCCGGCTGGTCAGTCTCAGCACGCTTCCAACACGGCATCTTTCGACCGGATGGGACCTCATGGCTCGACGACGAATCACGGCTCCGGAGGTACCGTCCGGGCTGTGAGCAAGGCACTTGAGCTTCCTGTGTACTTGGGGCCTAAGGCGTGGCACAATCTCGAAGTCTCGGTGACCAATCACCATGGGCGGACAGGGAGGTTGAGATGAGCGACGTGTCCCAGGGCACCGGATGGTGGCAGGCGTCCGACGGCAAGTGGTACGCGCCGGAGATGCACCCCGACTACAGACCTCCTCCGCCCACGGCGGCCCAGGCGCCTCCGCTCCCGCCTCCACCTCCGTCATATCAATCGAACTCGTGGAGTCAGACCCCGCCTTCGGCTCCGGCGGGCCCCGCGCCTTCGGACCGAGCACCGTTCTCCTTCGACCTCAAGAGGTTCTCCCAGGCCGACCGGATCACAGGCGTCGCCACTGCCGTCCTATTCATTTCGCTTTTTCTGCCCTGGTATACCTACAGCTTCGGCATCGGTTCCATCTCCCTCGACGGTCTCTGGCACGGCTGGATGTACCTTTCCCTGCTCCTATGTCTGGCGACGATCGCTTACTTCGTGCTTCGCGCCGGATACGACGAGCTGCCGTTCAATCTTCCGATCACCGAAAGGCAATTGCTGCTCATCGCGACAGTTGCAAATGTCGTCCTGGCTCTCATCGCATTCCTCTCGAAGCCAGGAGGCCTGAACGGTATCGGCTGGGGATTCGGCGCGTTTCTCGGGCTGGCGGCAGCCGTGGCGGCGGCTGTCCCACAGGTTTCCCCGGCCCTGAAAGGCCGCAATCCCTGATTATTCGAAGTTCACCGATCAGCCGAACCTCTGAGCGGACTCGCCCACAAGTGTCCTGGTCAGTGGCAGTTCGCGGTCGGCAAGCACCTGTCGGTCGATAACGCGCCCAGAGCCGGCGTTCCGGGACACGTCGTAGTAGTGGTCCCTCGTCAGATTGGGACATGCCCGAGCCGGTGCTCGGACCGAGTGCTCCTGAGTGGTCGGAGCCAAGAGAGGGAAGACCATAGCGAGGGTGCTCGGCAACACAGTCAAGATCTGCTCTGGGGCTATGTCGGCCTTTGGGCCCTGTGGAAGCCCTTCGACTTTGACGTTGTTCTGCTCGGCTCTCCCGTCCTTTGCTACGCTGCGCCAAACCACTCACTGGCGGAGGGCGTGTGGACAACTTCTCGAAGGCCGACGAACTGGCCAAGCTGGCGGGCCTGCGGGATCGGGGTTTGATTTCGCAGAAGGACTTTGAGCGCCAGCGGAAGAGCTTGTTGAAGCAGCCCTGGGATTGGCGACGACCGCGATCGCTCATCGGCATCTGCGTGGCGTTGGTGGTCGCCATCGGTCTTGTGGGCGCCGTGGTCGTTGCCGCTGGGCGTAGTGCCCCGGCCAAGGTCACTGGCAAGGTCGCCTTCACTGACACGGCCGCGAATCTCGGGCAAGTCCAAACTGCGATCAGCTATGCCGAGAGCTACGTCGGTCAAAACTACCTCTCCGGCCAGTGCCTCTACTTCGTTTCCCTGGCCTGGAAGTCGGCTGGGCTGTCCATTGGCAGCAGCTACGACCCAGTGACCTACTGGGCAGGGGATCCAATGGGGTGGACCGAGCACTCGAGCCCGAGGGCATACAACGGGGCCCCAAAGGGAGCCCTCCTGTTCTGGGGAGCTAACCCGTGGAGCAGCGACGGGCACGTGGCCATTGCAGTGGACAACATCGGCGATGTGGTTTCCACTTCGGCATACCCCTACTACCACGGCGTGCACGACAGTCCAGACGTGCTGGAGTTCAACATCAGCCAGCGTCCGGCGACCACCTACGATTATCTGGGATGGATTATGCCGGGTGGAACTGTTCCGACAGCCCCAGCACCTTCGCCGCCAGCGACCTCGCCCCGGGCTACCACCGCGCCGACAGTCACGGGCACAGCGAGTGTTCCGGCCGGTACCAATTCGGTGCAAGGGACGGGCTCTGTGGCTGGAGCCAACGGCACTCAAGGAGGCGGCTCGATCAGTACGCCCTCTCCCACCCAAACTGCGAAGCCGCCCGCTTCCAGCTCCTCGCCTGCTCCCTCCAGCGGGTCGGCCGGAGGCGGCTCATCAAGTCCTGCTCCGGCACCGACCTCGACGTCCGCTACAGCGACTCTAAGTCCGTCCGCACCTGCTCCACCCACGGAGCCAGCCCCGCCGCCGACATGGACGGAATACGCCGGCGGGCCGAGCCACACCTGGACGAACTACACCAACGCCGGCGGAAACGAGGGGCCAACGATCCCGGCGAACCAGCCAATTCAGATCGCATGCAAGGTCCCTGGATTCGCGGTGGCCGATGGAAATACCTGGTGGTATCGGATCGCCCAAGCTCCTTGGAGCGACCAGTACTACGTCAGCGCGGATGCCTTCTATAACGATGGTGCTAGTTCAGGAAGCCTGAACGGCACGCCGTTTGTCGACCCTTCTGTAGCGAACTGCTGACGAACCAGTGAGGGTGACTTGTGAGCGCCCTGCGCCGGCCCTGCTTACGGTTGCTGGGTTGTGTCTGGCGGGTCTGTGGTGATGATGGCCTCCGCACTCCGCGTTGTCGAGCATCTGCTTCTCGCCGGCCGGGAAGGTGCTCAGGATCTTGCCCCGGGATCAGCGAGCTCGCCGCCGCCGGTGCTCCGAGCTGACTCGGACCACTCCTGCCCGCGGCTCCCCTGTCGGCGCGCCGACCGCAGTTGCCCCCGGTTCCGCCGGATCCGGCCGTGGTGCCCGAGTCCCAGCCGTCCGCCGCCGCGCTCACGCGCGGTTGTGTTTGACCGGCGCGACGCCTCATAGGTAGCGTTCCCCTCTACGGGACCAGCACCTCTGCGGTGCGGCGGGCGGACGGAGGGCGGATGACGAGGGGTCGAGGGCGGAGGCCGGTCTCAGGTGGCGGGGCGTGACGCCCACCGACGCGGCCACCGGTTGCGCCTACTGCCTGTGGCGGTTCGTCGACACCCCTCAGGACCCGACGGTCCTATGCGAATACTGCAAGACGCCGTACCACGTTGAGTGCTTCGAGGAGAACAGCGGGTGCGTGACCTTCGGGTGCCCGGCCTGGACGGCGGCCCAACGGGGCGAGCCCCTGCCGCCCCTGACCGCAACCGCCGCTGCTGCGCCCCTCATCGTCGGCGGCATCGGGACAGAGGCGGCCGACGACGAGAACGGCGGCGCGTGGTTCTGTATTCACTGCGGCCACCACGCGAACCGGGGCGACGCCTTCTGTGACCAGTGCGGCATCGACCTCGAAGTCACAGCATGAACCCCCGCCTGCGCCGTCTGGCGGCCGACTCCGAGATACTCCGCACCGAGTTCGCCGGTCACCCGAACATCACGGTGATCCCGCTGCGGCCTGAACCGTCAGACGCCTACCGGGTGGCCTACAAGCTCCGGGGGGTGGTGCTCTCGGCTGACGGGGAGACCGCATACGCCGACCAACACACGGTGACTGTCCAGCTGCCGGCCGGCTACCCCCGGGACAAACCTCTCGTGACCGCGGACACCGCCGTCTTCCACCCCAACTTCGGGGCCAATCCGGGCGAAGAGGTCTGCATCGGGGACTACTGGTCGCCGGCCCGGGGATTGGCCGACATCATCGTGGCCGTCGGCGAGATGATCCAGTTCCAGCGGTACAACGTCCGCTCGCCCCTCAACTCAGTGGCCGCACGCTGGGTGGCGGCCAACGAGTCGGCCTTCCCCGTCGGCACGGTCAACCTCTACCAAGCCGAACCCGAGATCGTCCTGGCCGCTCCCACCGCCTCGACCCCCGGTCCGCTTCCTCAGACCGAGCAGGCAGCGGCCGCGCCCGAGACCAATGCCACCGCTGCCGGGCCAGAGCACGCGGTCGCCGTACTCGACGACTCGTACGAGGCCACCGAGCACCCGGTCACCCGGGCCGTTACGGTCCCGAGCCTCCCAGGCCCGGCTGCCGACGCAGAGGCCACTCACCAAGAGGCCACTGATGCCGATCCCGTCGACGCGTCCACCAACGGTGAAGAAGAGGCCCCAGATGAAGAGGCCACCGCAGCCGAGGCCGTGTCGTGACCGACGCCCAAGATCCCAATCGGATCGTCATCGACTGGAATGATCTCGGATCGGAAAGCACCGCCGCTCCACCGACGATGCCGGCCCCGACCCCGGCGACGGGCGCCTACTCGCCGGTCGCCCAACCGATCGCTCGGCCGCCCCAGCTCGGGCAGCAACCCACACCGCTCCCGATCGCCGTGGGCGCCTACGCACCCGGTGGACCGCCCCCTGGCGGCACCGGCAAGTCGTTCGCCTCCACGATTGGTGCGAATCAGGTCATCTCCGGGCTCATCGCCGGCGGCCTTGGCGGGCTGGTCGGGGCCATCATCGCCGAGCCGGTGCTTTGGTGGATCCCACAATCGCTCACGGAGGAAGAAGTGCAGGTTGGCCTGTGGCTCGCTATCTTCTCCGCCGTCCTCGGCTTCGCCCTGAAGTCGTGGCCCGGCTTCACCAGCGGCTCGGCGGCCAAAGGGTTCCGGGACGGTGCCGTCGGCCTCGGGCTCGGCGCAGGCGCCGGGCTGGTCGGGGGTCTTGTAGCCCAGTTCGTTTACCACCTCATGGCCCCCAACCCGTACACCAGTGGCGAAGCCCTGGAGATACTCGCCCGGGTCGTGGGCTGGGGAATCTTCGGCCTCCTCGTCGGCCTCGGCATCTGTCTCGACGGAGGCGGGAAACGGATTATCAACGGGCTTCTCGGCGGGTTGGCTGGCGGGGCGCTGGGCGGGTTCTTGTTCCAGGTCGTCCTCTCCGCAAGCACCTCGGCGGAGACGGCCGTCCGCATCTTGTGCATGGTGCTGACCGGCATCGGCATCGGCGTGTGTGTGGGGCTCGTCGAGCACATCCGGCGGGACAACTGGCTGCATCTCGTCGCCGGACCGATGGCCGGAAAGCAGTTCATCCTCTACAACCCGGAGACGTCGGTCGGGCGCGACTACCGGTGCGACATCGTGTTGACCAAGGACCCGGCGGTGGCCCCACTGCACGCAACCTTCATCCTCGATCCCCGCGGCGATCTGTGGCTGCGACCCGCGCCGTCGGCCCCTGTCCTTGTCAACGACATCGGCCCGACCAACGCCCCCCTGAGCTCGGGCGACCGGATCTCCATCGGGGCAACCACCATCCTCGTTGAACAGCGTGCCGCTGCCCCACAACCCACCCCGGCGGCCTGGTAGCTGCGCATGAGGAACCGACGGAATTCTGTTGCGGGACGCCCCCGCACCGAATCGACAGACAAGGGAGCGACCTGAACATGGCGAGCATCGATGTCACGGTGATGGATGTCACCGGGAGCCGAGAACAGTTGGCCACTTTGCCCGACGACGCCCCCGTGCGACGGATCATCGTCAAGCTGGTCGAACTGATGGGACTGCCCTCGGTCGGCCCCGACGGCGCGCCCGTCTCCTACCGGTTCCACCACAAGGCCTCCGGTCGTCAGCTGGCCGACTCGGACACGCTGGCCGGGGCAGGTGTGAAGCACGGCGACGTCCTTCGCCTCACTCCAGAGATCGTGGCGGGATAGCGAGCACGTGGCGACCGACGACGGCGCACCGCTCGCCGTCACACTCGACGAGTCGCGCTACGACCGCCAAGAGCGGGTCTCGTGGTGGGACCAAGAACGCCTGACCGCCGCCACCGTGCTCGTGGTCGGGGCCGGTGCCCTGGGCAACGAGGTGGTGAAGAACCTCGCCCTGATCGGGGTGGGGACCATCTGCGTCCTCGACATCGACACCATCGAGGCCTCCAACCTGGCCCGGTGCGTCTTCTTCCGGCACGGCGACGAGGGTCGGGCCAAGGCCCCGACCCTGGCGGAACGGGCCAGAGAGCTCAACCCGGACGTGACCATCGAGGGCATCGTGGCCGACGTGCGCACGTTTGGGACCGGCTTGTTCCTCCGCGCCGATGTCGTCGTGGGGGCGCTCGACAACCGTGAAGCGCGGCTCTACTGCAACCGTCTGGCGGCCCGAGCCGGCCGCTCCTGGGTCGACGGCGCCATCGAGGCGCTGTCCGGGGTGGCCCGGGTCTTCACTCCGCCCGAGTCCTGTTACGAGTGCACCCTGTCGGAGACCGACTGGGAGGTGCTGGCCCACCGCCAGTCGTGCCGGTTGCTGTCCCGTGACCAGATGGAGGGTGGCAAGGTCCCGACCACGGCGACCACCTCCTCCATCGTGGCCGGCATCGAGGCACAAGAGGTGGTGAAGCTCCTCCACGGTCTGGGCCCCGGCGTCCAACCCCTCACGGGAGCCATCGTTTTCGACGGCGCCAACAACGACGCCTACCCGCTGACGTACGCGCCTCGTGAGGACTGTCTGGCCCACAACCGATTCGACCCGATCTCTGTCGTCGACCTCCCCCCGGGCGAGATTGAGGCCCTGACCGCCGCCGGCCTGGCCCGGATGGCCTGGCCCGAGGCTGACAGCGCCGACCCGCTGGTGGTCGAGCTGGCCGACGATCACGTGATCGCCTGGCGGTGCACGACCTGTGAGACCACGGCACCCGAGCACCGGCCGGCGGCCCTCATCGCGTGGGGGGAGGCCGCCTGTGCCACCTGCGGGGAACCCCGCCTGCCCGAGTTCGTGACCTCAATCGATTTGCCCGGCCCCCACGCCGACCGCACCCTGGTCGAGCTCGGCATCCGCACCGACGAGATCCTGAGTGTTCGCCGGGGCGTCGAGGAGCGGTTCTGGTGGCTGGCCGCCCTCGACGACCGTCTCCCGAGCACCTGGCACCGCGCCACGACTCCGCCGGCGGAAGCGATCACGCAGGCCGCATCCTCTGCGTCGACTGCGGCGAACACGCCGGCTACCACGACCATGTCGGCTACTGCCGCCACGTCGGCCGCCACGATCTCCGTTTCCGCCGAATCGGTGGGCGGAGGTCGGAATGGCTGATGACCGCGAACCGGATCAAGAGATCACCCTGGGAGCGCCAGGCGGCTCGGCGGGCCAGCGTTTCGGTCGCCCGCCCGCCGACGCCCGCCCGCCCGAAGTGGTCATCACGGAGGCGGTCCGAGACCAGATCGAAGCCCACGTGTCCGGCGACACCTCCGTCGAGCGGGGCGGGGTGCTCGTCGGCACGGTCGACCGGTCTACCGGCCGGGTCACCGTGTCCGGAGCGGTACCGGCCACCACGGCCGTCGGCCAGGTGGCCTCCCTCACCTTCACCCATGAGACCTGGGACGAGGTCGACCGGGAGATGGCTGCCCACTTCGGCGACCTCGAGATCATCGGCTGGTACCACTCCCACCCGCGCTTCGGGATCTTCCTCTCGTCCCACGACCTCTTCATCCACGAGAACTTCTTCTCGCAGCCCTGGCAGATCGCCTACGTGGTCGACCCCATCGGCCACAACAGTGGGTTCTTCGGCTGGGAGACCGGCCAGGTCGCCCGCCTCCATCGGTGGACCGTGCTCGGTGCCAACGACACCGCCGTCGGCACCCCCGTGCGTCGGCCGGCGGCCGATTTGCCTCCGAGTCCGCTGGCGGGGCCTGCAACGACCCGCCGGCGGTTTCCTCCTTCTCTGGGTGTGCTCCTCGCGGCCATCGGCCTCCTCGTGGGCGCCGTCGCCGGGTACCTCATCGGCGACGCACACTCCACGCCGGCGGCCACCGCCGCTCCGGTGGCGTCGGCGCCGGTGGACGTGATCGGCATCCCCGGCGAGCTCATGGTCAACCGCTCCTGGGTGACCACTCCGAGCGTCACGCTGGCCGTCGTCTCGGTGGCGCTCCGGCCGGGGGCCTATGAGACGGGGACACGGCTGGTGGACGCCCAGGTGACCAGCTGTGCCCCCACCCCCTACGTCTCGAACCCGACGGTGACGGTGATCGGGCCGAAGGCCGCCAAGCTCTCAGCCATCATCCGAACCGGGCAGTCCCCCGGGTCGACGGACGTCGCCCGGCTGATGGGCTCAGACAGCACGCTCACAACGACAGCCACTACCGACCCGCCGGTCACTACGACCCTCCCGACCACGCTGCCCTCCACCGTCGCGCCCACAGATCCAATCACCGCCGTCACCGATCCACCGACGGCAACCGAGCCCTCCACGTACGAGCCGAAATCAGCGACGACCGAGCCCTCCGCCAACCGCTACCCGCCGCCCATCACCCCGACCACGCCTGTGACATCCGTGCCCGCCCCGATCACCACGCTGACCGTGGGGGCGAAGTGCTCGTTCATGGGAGTACTGAGCCCGGGCATCTCCCTCGTCGACGTGCTCGCCGACCCGAGCCCGGGTGACACGGAGGGCGGAGCGTCGTGGCAGCCGGAGACGCCGGCCAGGTGGGTTCCCCTCCCGCTGTCTGCCGTCCCCGAAGGCTGACCGCATGCATCGGGACCGAGCAGATATGAATCCGACGCGCCCGGATCGAACGCACACGGGCAGAACGCGCGTGAACGGAGCACACACGAAACGACTACAGCCGGAGTCGCACCTGTCAGGATTGGGTGGGACTCCGGCTGACCACACGCATCCTGACTGAAAGGAAGCCACCATGACTCCCCCAGACGATCCCGGCGTCCCGGCCCCACCGGAACCACAACGACTGGTCGTGGATTTCAGCGACGAGGCCACCGACCTCGACGCATCCGAGCCACAGCCGGCGCCAACCTCTTCCGATGCGCCCCTGGGGCCGTCGCCCGAGTTGGCCAGCCCGGTCGTTGCGCCGCAGGTCGCCGCCCCCGCCCCGGTCGTCACTCCGCCACAGGTCGTCGCCGCGCCGCGCGTAGTGATTCCACCACCGGTGGTCGCCCCGACCCCGCTCGTACCGTCGGGCGCGATCTGCACGGGGTGTGGCGGTGCCCTGAAGGTCACCGATCAGTTCTGCACACGGTGCGGCACCTGGGCGGGCGGGCCATCGACGGCGTCCGGTGGGCCCGCCCATGCCGGGTTCGTGCCGCCCCCGGTGAACGCTGGCGCCGCGTGCGCGAGATGTGGACAGGCACTCGGGCCCGGCCAGGTGCAGTGCCACCGGTGCGGGTCCCCGGTGGCAGGTCAGGTGGGGCTGATGGTCAGTACCCCGAAAGACAAGTCGGTGGCCGTCCTGCTTGCCGTGTTCTTGTCGTTCTGGTCGTGGCTCTACACCTACCAACGGGACAAGCAGAAGTTCTGGACCGGCCTCGGGGTAGGCATCGGTTCGGTGGTGTTCGGCACCTTCCTGCTCTTCCCGCTCGTCATCCCGTTCGGTATCTGGATCTGGGCCATCGTCGACGTGTGTCAGAAGCCGGACGCCTACTACCGGCAGTTCCCACAGGGCTGAGGGGGGCCGGTGACCACCCCCGAAGACCCCGAGCGCCTGGTGATCTCGGCCGATGACCTGGCCGTGGACGAGACGCCTTCCCGACGCACGAACCAGCCGGGCGCGCGCAGCGGGCCTCCCCCGGTGGCCCGACCGACCACCCCAACCGATCCCTTCCCTCGTCCGAGCACACCGTACCAACCAGTCGCCGTCTACCAGCCGACCACCGGCCCGGTTCGCGGCGGGATGCCGCCCGGTCCCGCCGACGTCTATCCGGGCGCCGGCCCCGTCTACATGCAGGCCGTTCCGACCAACGGGTTGGCCATCGCCTCGATGATCCTCGGAATCTTGTGGCTCTACTGGTTGGGCTCGATCCTGGCCCTCATCTTCGGGTACGTGGCCCTCAGCCAGATCCGCCGTCGCGGCGGCGACGGCCGGGGCATGGCGATCGCCGGGATCATCCTCGGATGGATCGGTGTGGTCGCAGCCATCGCCGTGGTCGTCCTGCTCATCGTGGCTGCCCACCAGGACAACCAGTACGGGAACTACAACTGAGGCGCCGTCGAAGTCGCAGTCGAGGCCTCAGTCGACTGCACGACGCTAGGGCGACGGCTTAGTCGAGGTCGTCGTAGCTGATGACGATGCGCTGGGGTCCGCTCGCCGCCGGCGGCGCAGCGATCGGCGGCGTGACAACCAGTGGCGGGCTCACCGGCGGCGGTGCGAGCTGTACCGGAGGAGGGACAGCCGGGGCCACCGGAGGCACCGCGTGCTGGGTAGCCATGACCGGGGCGTTGGGCTGAGGCGGCGCGACGGGTGTATGCAGCTGCGCGGCGGACGGTGAGGGGTGGACGCGTGGGGTGGACGCGACGACCGGGGACCGGACACCGCCCGGGTACGGGCCGGCCGGGCCCGGGGTACCCGGCGGTTGGAAACCTTGGGCCGCGCGGGTGCGCTGGTTGGACGCCATGACCAGGCCGGAGATGGCCTTGATCCCGACGGCAAAAG
>Ga0181523_10001995_pt1 | contig 20567 bp, 20 predicted proteins | sample PEATcosm2014_Bin_43_FD_119752 | JGI IMG/M metagenome (GOLD analysis project Ga0181523, IMG submission 119752) | Peatland microbial communities from MTU Mesocosm Facility, Houghton, MI, USA - PEATcosm2014_Bin05_30_metaG | ecosystem: Environmental > Terrestrial > Soil > Wetlands > Peat | place... | reverse complement strand
GCATCGCCTGCAGACGGCGAGTTAGAAGCGTCGAGGTTGGCTGCGGAAGCGGAGCCCGTCGAAACGACGGCAGAAGAAGCCGCCGGACCTTCGACTGAGGTAGCCGCGGCTGAAAAACCTGCGACTGAAGAAGCCCCGGAAGAAAAGCAGAGCTGAAACAGGGATGGTGGCGAGTCCGGAGTTGCATCCGGACCAAGAGCGCGGGCTTCGCCAGACGGAAGCCGGCCGGAAGTGAGAAGTAGACGTTGCTCAGGGATTCGATGAGGTTAGATATGCGAGCCTAGACAAGCGCGCTTAGAACCGCGAGATTAGCGGGACAAGAAGAGGAAACGACGGCGGATGAGTAAGATTCGAATCAACGATCTGGCCCGTGAGTTGGAAGTCAAGAGCAAGGAAATTCTTGACGCGCTGACCACGGTGGGCATCACGGAGAAGAAAACGCACTCCAGTTCACTAGAAGATCACGAAGCAGAACTGGTGCGGAAGCATCTCCTCCATGGCCGTTCCGAGGGCGCGCCGAGTTCGACCAGGACTTCGCGTGCCGCCCACGTCGACGACGGGATCAAGACCAAGATCGACCTCTCGCACATCTCGCGGCCGGGAGACGTGCTGCGCGCCATTACGCAACTAAAGGAAGCCGCCGAACATCCTGCGCCGCGTCCAGTCAAGCCGCCGGTGGTGACGCCGGCGGTAGAAGCGAAAGCACAAACTTCGCCCACGCCTGCAGCCCCGAAGCCAGCGCCGTCCAAGCCTGCGATCGAAGCTCCTGCGCCAGCACCGAGACTGGTGACGCCTGCTTCGGTAGCCGCCGCGCAGCGGCCGCCGAGCGTGGTCGTGATTCCGCCGAAAGTTTCCGTGATGCCGCCCGCCGCGACCACGCCGGCTCCGGTTTCACCGGCCGCAAGTTCGGCACCGCCTGCGATCGCCGTTCCACCACGAGTTACAACTCCTGCCGCGATCGCCGGAAGCGCTCCGCCCGCCGCGCCGCCTCCAGCGCAGAATGAGGTCGTGCAGATGCAAGCTGCGGCGCCCACGAAGCCGGCTGGTCCGATTGCGCCGCCGCCCCGAATGATCATGCCGCAAACCGGCCCGCGCCCGGTCTACAAAGCGCCGCTGCCTCCGCCAGGAGCGCCCGCGCAGGGTGCGACTTCGCGATCTGTGCCCGGACGACCGGTGCCAGGGCAGCCAATCTTTCAGCGTACGGCACGGCCGCTAGCGCCCGGACAATCGCGTCCGCCGCTTCGTCCGGGTGAACGGCGGCCGATGCATCCAACCCGAGTGGCGCCAGCAGGATCGCGTCCGCTCGGCGTAGGTCCGGGAGCGGGAATCGGCGCGCCGCCGGGACCGTCGCGACCGGGAGCGCGACCGGGAGCTCCATCGCGCCGGCCGGGACAGAGGTATGTGCCGCGAGGCGTGAAGGAAGGCCCGATGAAGGGCTACACTCCGCCGCCGCGCATGACCATCAGCAATGAGCCGGCGCCGATCACGCGCAACATCACCATTACCGAAGGAATCTCGGTGAAGGACCTGGCCGAAAAGCTGGGCATTCGCGCGAAGGATGTAATTGCGCGCCTGGTGGTGCGAGGCGTTTTCGCAACCATCAATCAGACGCTCGACGCCGAGCTGGCCAGCGAAATGGCGCGCTTCTTCGGAGCGGATACGGAAGTGATCACCTTCGAAGAACAAGCCGCGAAAGATACGACCGAAGCCGTCGAGAGCAGCGAGGAAGGCGCGGAAGCGGTGCCGCGTCCGCCGGTGGTCACGATCATGGGCCATGTCGACCACGGCAAGACGACGCTGCTCGATTCCATCCGCTCGACCAATGTGGCCGGCGGCGAAGCGGGCGGAATCACGCAGCATATCGGCGCATATAAGGTCCGCATCACGGACACGGCGTCTCCGGCTTACGGCCGCGAGATTGTGTTCCTCGATACGCCGGGTCACGAGGCTTTTACGCGCATGCGCGCCCGCGGAGCGAAAGCTACGGACATTGTGGTGCTGGTCACCGCGGCCGACGACGGCGTCATGCCGCAGACGATTGAAGCCATCGATCACGCGCACGCCGCCGAAGTTCCCATCATTGTCGCGGTCAACAAAATCGATAAGCCGGGCGCGCTGCCCGAGCGCGTCAAGAAACAACTGGCGGATCGCGGACTGGTGCCGGAAGAGTGGGGCGGCAAGACGGTGTTCGTCGATGTATCCGCCAAGCAGAAAACGAATCTGAATCTGCTGATGGAGATGATCTGCCTGACGGCGGATCTGCAGGAATTGAAAGCGACTCCAGGACGCGCCGCGAGCGGCGTAGTGCTCGAAGCGAAACTGGATCGCGGACGCGGTCCGGTGGGCACGATTTTGGTGCAGAACGGCACGCTCCACGCCGGCGACAACTTTGTGGTGGGGAACGTCTACGGGAAAGTCCGTGCCATGTTCGACGATCGCAGCAAGCCGCTGAAGGAAGCGCCGCCCTCGACGCCGGTGGAGATTATCGGATTGGAAGGGCTGCCGCAGGCGGGCGATCAGTTCGTCGTGGTCACGGACCGCGAGAAGGCGCGCGATATTTCGGAATACCGCGAGCAGAAAGCGCGCGAAGCCACGCTCGCCAAGAGTTCGCGAGTTTCGCTCGAAGGCCTTGCCGAACAGATGAAGACGGCGGGCATGAAGGAACTGAACATCATCCTGAAGGCCGACGTGCAGGGCTCGGTCGAAGTGTTGGGCGATTTGATTGGCCGGCTGTCGAACGACAAAGTGCGGCTGAAGCTGCTGCGGTCGGGCATTGGCGCGATCACTGAGACCGATGTGCTGCTGGCCTCGGCGTCGAATGCCATCATCATTGGATTTAACGTGCGCCCGGAGCGCAAGGCGCAGGAACTGGCCGAGCAGGAAAAAGTCGACATCCGTCTGCACTCGATCATTTACGAATTGCAGGACGAAATCAAGCGCGCCATGACCGGCCTGCTCGAACCAACCATCAAAGAAACTTACCAGGGACGCGCCGATGTGCTGGAGACCTTCCGCATCCCGAAGGTGGGGACGATTGCCGGTTGCCGCGTGAGCGATGGACTGATCAAGCGCGATTCCGAAGTGCGGTTGCTGCGCGATAACGTGGTCGTGTTCAAGGGAAAGGTGGCGTCGCTGCGGCGCTTCAAGGACGATGCGTCCCAGGTGACCAGCGGCATGGAGTGCGGTATCTCCATCTCGAACTACGGCGACATTAAGGCTGGCGACGTGATCGAGGCGTTCGTTACTGAGCGAATCGCGGCGGAAGCGATCAAGTAAGTTTCGCCTGTGCTTGTGGATGTGGCCAGAAAAAAGGGCGCAGCTTTGGAGCCGCGCCCTTGGTTATTTAGGCGTCCTTTACGTCTACTTCTTGCGTCGCGCAGCCAATCGCGCCCGCACCGCTGGCTTTAGGAATGCCGGTCGCGCAAGAGCGATATGCGACCGCGCATTTCCGCTGGAAGGTGGAGTTTGCAGTTCGAACGTTCCCGTCGAGAACTGGTCTTGGTCGCCCTCCATGAAGAGCACGGTTGAGGCGTCCGCCACATAGTACTCCAGGGTTAGGCCGCCAAGGAACGTGTTGGGAGTGGTGACAGAGATCGAACCGCGGCCCGTCGCCGGAGAGTCCGGAGTGTAGGCGCCGGACAACTTTGAGGGCGTTTGTAAGTTGCCCTCGTCATTTTCAGACAGCGCCCCGGTCATGTTGTTAGTGGTGGCAGCAGTGGCATCGAACTGCGCAATATCGTCAACCTCTTCGTATTCCCCCAAGCCGTTGGTATTCGCTCCAGTGAGGTTGAGTCCGTAGTTCGACGCCGCGAACGACGTCGCCGACTGAGCGTAAGCAGCCCCGATGGTAATGTTATTCGCGTCCGCTTCCAGTATCAGCAGACCGCTGCCGGACGGGCCGCTGAAAGGATAGATCACCCAGCTTGATGCGGGAACAGGGCTGCCGTTGAGGGCGACAACGACCCGTCCGCCCACTCCCGCGCTACCCGCGTTGCCGCCGAAGGACAACTGAGCCGGCGAAACCGAGCCGTTGTCGTTGACGTCTTCAAGGCCGCTGCTCAGATTGCCGGATGCGTCCGTCGTGACTAGACCCCCAAGGGAAATGGGGACGGTGGCGCCGCCAGCCATGGTGAAGACCAACGGGGTCGCCGTGATCGAAGTACTGGACTGGGTAAAGACATCGCCCGAAAGAAACTGGGTGTCGTCGGTTTCGATCAACTTCAAGTGTGTGGCGTCAATTGGATAGTAGTCAAAAGTGAGTGTGCTGAACGCGGGGGTGGTAAAGGTGATTGTTCCCGGACCGGTTCCCGTACCCAAGGTCGCACCACCGGTAAGGGATTCGGCGAGATAAGGGATGCCCCCGGCGTTGAAGTCCTCAACGCCCGTACCCGCGCTGATGCCGCCGGTCGAATTGAGTGTGAAAGCTCCCTCCGTGGCGAAGGGGGCGGCGCTGGAGTCAGCGCCCGCAAGACTGAAGGCGTAGGGACCTCCGAGCTGACTGATGCCAGTGAGCGCAGTCTGCAAATCGAGAGTGCCGCTGCCCGTGCCAATGCCGTCAAATTCCGTAACCAGTCCGTGGGATGTCGAAGTCAGGACGACATCCAGCGTGAAGCTAAAACCCCCCGCCGAACTGGTCAGCGTGATTGATCCGCGACCGTCGCTGCCAATGTTATAGGACCCGCCCGAGATCGCCTGACCCGGCAATACCGGCGGGGTGAGCTCGGGGTCAACGACATCCATCGTGCCTCCGCTGCTGATCCCGCCCTTGCCGTCGGCCACCAGAGCGCCCGCCAAAACGAGCGGGGCTCCGTTCTCGGAGTCTACTCCCGACGACGAAAAAACGTAGGTTCCACTCAGGCTGCTGTTGCTGAAGCCGACGGGGTTGGGCTTGACGAACCCACTGCCGCTGGAACCGCAGCCGACGGTCAGAAAGAGGCTTGATATCGCTGCCAGAGCCATGAGCAGGCGTCCGGTGGGCTTGGTCGACACAAGGGGATTCATAAGACACTCCTGTCTTTAAGTCTTAAGATGCGCTAACCCCGAGTGTAGATGAAAGTTTCGGTGTAAAAGATTGTCACGAGGATTTCCTCAAGCCGCGTTTTCTCACGCCTTGGTGACTTCTGCCTGGTTCCGGGCCGGGGCTGGCACGGGCCGCTGCTTGCGCCTTTCGGAAGCTTTTTCGGACGCCCAGACGCCCACGCGGTAGAGGAGCAAGATGCCGAGCACGACTCCGTATTCGATGGGCTTGCGGAGATCGGCCTTCACCAGCCAGACGTAATGCGCCACCCCCAGGATTCCCGTCAAATAAATCAGGCGGTGCAGGCGCTGCCAATTCTTACCGCCGAGGCGGCGAATCGACCAGGCGGTCGAGGTCAGAGCCAGGGGAATCATGAGCACGAAGGCGGAGAACCCCACCGTGATGAAGGGGCGCTTGGCGATGTCTTTCACCATCTCGTGAATGTCGAAGAACTTGTCCAGCCAGATATAGGTCAGAAAGTGCAGCGTTCCGTAGAAGAAAGCGAACAGTCCGACCATGCGGCGGACGCCGATCAGCCAGTACTGGCGGGTGATCCGGCGGAGAGGCGTGATCGAGAGCGTGGTGAGAACTAAGATTAGCGTCCAGTCTCCGGTCGAGTGCGTGATGACCTCGATGGGATTGGCGCCGAGGCCGTCATGCAGGGCCTTCCAGATCAGGCGGCCCAGTGGGACTAGCGCGGCTAGGAAGAGCGCGATTTTGGTTAGACGCAGTTTCATTTTGTAATTTTGTAATAGGGTAATTTGGTAATTTGGAGACCGGGGTGGATTGCAAAATTACCCGATTACCAGATTACAAAATTCTAGAAGTTCTTTTTCAGGTCCATCCCCGAATACAGGCTTGCCACCTGATCGTAACCATTGAACATCAACGTCGGTCGCTTCAGGAATTCGCCCAGGCGGCGTTCCTTGGCCTGGCTCCAGCGCGGATGATCGACGTTCGGATTCACGTTCGAATAGAAGCCGTATTCGCGGGGGGCAGACTCTTGCCAGGTGTTCAGCGGCTCGCCGCCGGTGAAGCGGATGCGCACGATCGATTTGGCGCTCTTGAATCCGTACTTCCACGGAATCACGATGCGCAGCGGGGCGCCGTCCTGATTCGGAAGCACCTCGCCATACATGCCGAAACAGAGCAGCGCCAGCGGATGCATGGCCTCGTCCATGCGCAGGCCCTCGACGTACGGCCAGCGCAATATGCTGGTGCGCTGGCCGGGCATTTGCTTGGGATCGTACAAAGTGGTGAACTCAACGTACTTCGCTTTGGGCAGAGGGTCGGCGCGCTTGATCAGTTCGCTCAGGGAAAATCCAACCCAGGGCACGACAATCGACCAGCCCTCAACGCAGCGATGACGGTAAATGCGCTCTTCGGGCGCAGCCATCTTGATGATCGCGTCGACGTCCAGCACCTGCTTTTTCTTGACGTCGCCGTCGATGGTCACTGTCCAGGGACGCGTCTTGAAATTCTTGGCCAGGTCGGCCGGTTCGTACTTGTCGGTGGAGAATTCGTAGAAGTTGTTGTAGTTGGTGACGTCCTTGTAAGGCGTTTCCTTTTCCGTCGTGCTGAAGGGGCTCTTCTGGAGGCCGTCGATCTTGGCATTCGCGCGAGCGGTGAGCGAGGGCGCGACCAAATCACGGAAGGCCGCGGTGGTGACGGCGGCCGCGCCGGCCAGGGCTGCGCCGGCGAGGAAGTTGCGCCGGTTCAGATAGGTTGCCTTGGGAGTAATTTCAGAAGACGGAATCGCAGCCGGTTTCCCGATCAGCATGATTATTGTTCACCCCGATTGAATTACGCGTAGCCGGCAGACACGCATGTGCTTGATCCGGAGAATCCCACAGCTAAGTATAAGACTCCGAAGCGAGGAAAAAGTTTCAGCCGCGGCGGCGGGGTCAGTCCGAGGCTGAGGTCGCGTTGGATTTCTGGGCGGGCGTGGGGTCGGATCGAGCGCGAAGCACTTCGCGGACTTTCTTGGCCAGATTTTGAAGCGTGAAGGGTTTCTGGAGAAAGGCGGTGCGGGGGCCGAGTGCGCCCTGGGTGATGACCGCATCCTCGGTGTAGCCCGAAAGATAAAGCACGCTGACGTCAGGACGTAGCACGAGCAGCTTCTTCGCCAGTTCGCGGCCGCCGATGCCGGGCATGACGACGTCGGTGATCAGGATATCGATGTGCTCTTTGAACTCCTCGGCCGTGCGCAGACCGCGCTCGCCATCTTCGGCTTCGAGGACTTTGTAGCCGCGAGCGGCGAGGGTTATACGCACCAGTTCGCGCACGGAATCTTCGTCTTCCACCAGCAGCACGGTTTCGCAGCCGCTGGCTTCGTTCGGCGGCAGCGTGGCCGGGCTCAACTCTTCGGCGGTATCTTCCACGCGCGGCAAATAAACGTAGAAAGTTGTGCCCGCTCCAAGCTCGCTTTCGACGAACACGTATCCATTGCTCTGCTTGACGATGCCGTAGACAGTCGAAAGGCCGAGGCCGGTGCCTTTTCCTTTTTCCTTGGTGGTAAAGAACGGCTCGAAGATGCGGGACTGGGTTTCCTTGTCCATGCCGTTGCCGGTATCGGCCACCGAAATCACGGCATAGCGTCCGGGCTGGATAAAACGGTGATCGCTGAGGTCCGGGCGCACGGTAACGTCGGAACTCCGCAAGGTGAGCTTGCCGCCTTCCGGCATGGCGTCCCTGGCATTGACGACCAAATTCATGATGACCTGCTCGAGCTGGCCGGCGTCGGCGCGTGTACGTCCGGCTTCGGCGGACAGATGCGTCACCAATTCGATGTTTTCCCCGATTAAGGGCCGCAGCAGCCGCTCCATATCGCCGATGACGCTGTTGACATCGATCACCTTGAGTTCGAGGAGCTGCTTTCGGCTGAACGCCAGCAACTGCCGCGTGAGGGTAGCTGCGCGGTCGGCTGCCTGCTGGATGGATTGGACCTTCAGGCACATGGGGCTGCCTTTATCCAACTGCTCCAGCAACACCTCGGTGTATCCGTTAATTACCATCAGCAGGTTGTTGAAGTCGTGGGCAACGCCACCGGCCAGGCGGCCGACGGAATCCATTTTTTCCACCTGGCGAAGCTGCTCTTCGAGCTGACGCCGGTCGGTGATATCCTCCGCAATCAGCTCCAATACTTCTTCGGGTTCATCGCCGCTGTTGGCGGCGCAGCCGCTGAGCCGCACGATAATGGCGCGGCCGTCTTTGCGTCTCCACTGCACTTCCACGCCCTTCAGACTTCCGTGGCTCCGGTACTCTTCAGTCAACTGGTCCAACTCCAGGTGATTGACGAAGACTTCGCGCCTCACATCCAGCCGGAGGAGATCCTCGACCGATCCATGCCCGAGCATGTTGATGAGGGCCGGATTGACGTCCAGGAATCTCCCGCCCAAGGTGCAGCGGCAAATCCCGAAGGCGGCGCTCAAAATCAGGGAACGCGAGCGCGCTTCGGAGCGGCGCAGCGCCTCCTCATAACGCTTGTGCTCGATGGTCGCGGCCAGTTGCTGCGAAACAAATTTCAGAATCTCGCGGTCCCGTTCGACGAAGCGGGTGTTTTCGTTGTAGCTCTGGACCACCAGGGCTCCAATGCAGGCCGTGCCGCTCTTCAGCGGAACCCCCAACCAGTCCAGCGACGGAGCGCCGATCAAATCCACTTCGCCGCGCCGCATCATTTCCTCAAAAACCGCCGGCGTCACCAGCAGCGGCTCGCCGGTTCGCAGGACGTATTCCGTCAGGCCGCGGCCCAGAGGTTTGGGCGCGGGCGTAGGATCCTGTTCATCGACAAAGTAGGGAAAACTCAACAACTGCGACTGCGGATCGTAGAGGGCGATATAGAAGTTGCGCGCATTCATCAATTGGCCGACGATGTTGTGAATGGCGGCGAAGAACTGTTGCAGATCTTCGGCCGACTGGCTGCGCGCCGCAATGGCATACAAAGCGGCATTCAACTCCTCGGCGCGTTTCTGCTCGGTGATGTCGCGATAGCAGGCGCACGCTCCGGTTCTACCGCCGCTCAGCGTCACCGATGAAATTGAGAGCATCACCTCGACCAGTGAGCCATCTTTTCGCTGACGCCGGGTCTCCAGCGAGAGTTTGCGCGCCGTCTGGAGGCTGTCGGCAATCCACGCGGCCTCCGCATAGCGATCGGGTGGCACAATCAGATGGTCGAGCCGTTTTCCTGGAATCTCCGCCGCGGTAAAGCCGAAAAGGCGGGTGAACTCCCCGTTAATGCTCAAAATGTGGAATCCCTGGTCGATAATACTGATCGCTTCCGGCGCGTTCTCGATGATCTGTTCGAAAAAGCCGTTCTCCGCTGGCAGGGGTGCTCCGGCGCCATGGCCGTTCGTGGGCGAAGCGCCCGGGCTTGGATCGGAGATGTGGGTAAAGACCGGCGGCGCACCGTCCGCGAAAGCTTCCCGCAGCGTGTTCACCCGCGGCGCTTCGGCTGGAGTTGCTGTCGGGTCGACTTTCTCACCCATACAGTCCTTTCCCAGTGGGGTACTGGCGATAGTGCGATGGTAAGCGGGCAAGGTTATCTGCCGATAGTTACCGAGGTAATTGATGCCATTACAATGTCGGCTCCCACGCCCGGTTAGAGTTTGGCGGTGCCAACCCAGGCCCGGGAGAAAGGAGCCGAACGATGGGTATCCCGCTCCCCTTCGCGGGGAAGTTCGAGGTAGTAATTATGATCGGAAGTGTGACCGAAGAGATGGATGGGTCGGACCGAGTTTCCTGACCTCAATCGATTGCGAGCGAGCCTTGGGTTGGTTGAGCAAAAGCAAGGAGCTTCAACGAGAGCGAAAATAGCGCGTTCTTCGGAGTGCACGGACTGGTGCGCCCGCAAAAGTACTTGACACCGCCGCCATTGTTAGAGAGGATTTTTCGCCGGTTCGGGCTGGTTCAGGGCTCAGAGCGTAATATTAAGACCGTTATCTATTGAGACCCGCCCGCGATCGAAGGCACCAGCAACACCTCGTCGCCGTCCCGGAACGAATACGAAGCGCCTCCGATGAAGCGAATGTCCTCCTCATTCACATAAATATTCAGGAACCGCCGCGTCTCTCCCGCTTCATCGCGCAAATGCGGTTTCAGGTCGGGGAACTGCGAATCGAGTTCCGAGAACAGCTCGTTCAGATTGGCAACCGAGCAGACAACCCGCGGCGTCCCGGAAGTAAGCCGCCGCAAAGGGGTAGGAATTTCAACTGTGATGCTCATAAAAAAGCCTCCTCGGGCAAAAGCCCGAATGAAAAATGCGATAGTCGCTGGTCGTTGGTCGCCGGTCGTTAGTCGTTGGCGAGCCCGCCCAACGACGAAACCGCCCGCGAACGTTTGCGCCCCGCGAACGACTAACGACCAGCGACAGACGACCAACGACTGTTGTCTCGCGTCCGCGCCTAGTCCGCTGCCGCCGCAAACGCCGGCAAACTCGCCGCTTTCGAAGCCAGGTAAGCTTCAAACTCGGCCAGCTTCGGAGCGATCGGTGTTTCCGCCTGATACTTGTCCGCCAGCACGTCGGTGGTCTTGAGTCCATTGCCCGTGATGCAGAGCACGGTCGTTTCATCGGGCAGAATGCGATCTTGCTGGATCAGCTTGCGCGCTGTGCCAACCGTCACGCCGCCCGCAGTCTCGGTGAAGACGCCCTCGCTTTCGGCCAGCAATTGAATGCCACTGACCACTTCGGGATCGGAAATGTCTTCCGCCCATCCACCACTTTTAGTGATGGCCTTCAACGCGTAAGGTCCATCGGCCGGATTGCCGATCGCCAGCGACCGCGCAATCGTCTTCGGACGCTGCGGCTCGATCTCGGTGCTGTACTGCTTGATGGCCGTAGAAATCGGCGAGCACCCAGTAGCCTGCGCGCCAAAGAATTTCACCGGTTTCGGATCGACCAATCCCAGGAGAATCAGCTCATCGAACGCCTTCTTGATTTTCGTGATCAGCGACCCACCCGCCATCGGCACGACGATGTTATCGGGCAAGCGCCAGCCCAGTTGCTCCGCGATCTCATAGCCCACCGTCTTCGAGCCTTCGGCGTAGTAGGGACGAAGATTGACGTTCACGAATCCCCACCGGCGATCTTCGGCGATCTGCGAGCACAACCGATTGACATGGTCGTAGCTGCCGTTGATGCGCACCAGTTCGGCGCCAAACACCTGCGTGCCCAGAATCTTCGCCGGCTCCAGATCCGAAGGAATAAAAATCCACGCCTTCAGACCTTCGCGAGCCGCCTGCGCCGCGACGGAACTCGCCAGGTTGCCGGTGGAAGAGCAAGCCACCGTATCGAATCCGAAGCTGCGAGCATTCGCCAAAGCAACCGCGACCACGCGGTCTTTAAAGCTCAAAGTGGGCAGGCACACCGCATCGTTCTTGACAAAGAGCCGCCGCGATCCGATCCGGTCGCCGAGGCGCGGAGCCCCGACCAGCGGGGTAAATCCAACCGGGAAGGAGGGCTGAAACCCCGCCGGCAGCGGCAGCAACTCGCGATAGCGCCACATGTTGGGCGCGCGCGAGGCGAACAGTTCGCGCGAAAGGCGCGAGCGGAGCGAATCGTAATCGTAGGTGATTTCGAGCGGCGAGAAACAACCTTCGCAGTAACTGCGCGGCTGGTTGCCCCAGGTCTTGCCGCATTCGCGGCAGCGGAGGTGGTAGGTGCTCGTCTCCATCTTGCAACTTCTTTCCGTGACCGCGGGACGAGCCGGGTAAAAATTACCCCAGTTAACACAAAACCCCTTTTCCGAATGGGAAAAGAGGCTCGGGATACGCGAACAAATCGCTATCACCCCGAATCTCATGGTCCCCGTTACCGGGCGAGAGTTGGCACCTGACAGTCGGGATATATGATCCCAATCCGGTTGCCGTGGCGTCCTAGGGCTCGTCCCTCAGCCACTCTGCATGAAATTCCGATTCGCTCAAAAAAGAGCGAACTTGGGATCAAATACTACAGCCGACCGAACGGTATGTCAAGGACGATTTTCCGGAATTATGAACTTGACGCCCAGCCTCTTGACCGCATTCCCCGCTCCCGATAGCCTCTGTCTATCGCCCTTTCATGGCCGCTTCCGACACCCCCGACGCTCGACCCGTAACCGATTCACGGGAAGGTACTTCCGCTCGGATCCCTGCTCCTGGAGAGGCGCAACTTTCTACCCCCGACGGGGTTTCTATTGGTGTGAGCAGTGTGGCCATTGATCGCGGACTGCTGGATGGCGGACTGCCAGGTCGCGGAATGGTCGATCGCGGACTGCTGAACTTTGCCGGAACGCGGCCGTCTGCATCTGAGCCTGAGCCGGATAGCATGGCAAATTCCATCGTCAGCACAGAAGCCGCCGTTTCCGACGTCGACGCGATGCTGCGGGTGAAGACCGGCGACGAGTCCGCCTTCGCGTACCTGGTGCAGAAATATCGCCGGCCGATGGTGGGCTTCATGTATCGCTTGTGCCATAACCCGTCCACCGCCGAGGAACTGGCGCAGGAAGTGTTTCTGCGCGTGTATCGCTCGCGCACCAGTTACGAGCCGAGCGCCAAGTTCACGACCTGGCTGTATCGCATCGCAACCAACCTGGCCGTCAACCACGCGCGCGACACGCGCCACGAGCGTCCGGAGAATACCGTGCGCCTCGATGAGCCCGACCAGGAAACGGGCACGACGCCCGACTTGGCCGACGATTCGCTCACCGCGGAAGAGCAGGTATTGAAGCGCGAGCGGCTGGCAGCCATCCGCGCCAAAGTGAACGCGTTGCCCGAGCGCCAGCGCATCGCGGTCATCATGCACAAGTTTCAGCAGATGGATTACCGTGAGATTGCGAACGTGCTGAACTTGAGCGAGTCCGCCACCAAGTCGTTGCTGTTTCGCGCCTACGAAACCTTGCGCGAGCAGTTGAAAGAGTTCGTTTCGGGGAAGTAGAGGGAAGCAGTATGAATTGCAATCAAATTCGCGAACTGTTGCCGGACATAATAATTACCGCTGGCATCGACGCCGCAACCCTGCAGCCGGAGGTTGAGAAACACATCGCATCCTGTGCCGCGTGTGCCACCCATCTGCGCGATTTGCAGAAAACCATGGCGCTGCTCGATGAATGGCAAGCGCCCGAGCCGTCGCCCTATTTCGACACCCGCCTCGAGGCGCGGTTCCGAGAAGAAAGACGCGAAGAAATGGCGCGCCCGCAGGCCGGATGGTTGAGTTGGCTGCGGCGCCCGGCGTGGGCCATGTCGGCGGCTGCCGTATTATTTGCCGGAGCGCTAACGGTTGGCATTGCCAACAAGTCGTATGTGGTTGAAACCGGATCCATTCCGACCAATCCTCCCTCCCTCGGTCTGCCGGTGCAGCCGGGAACCGCCGTCGGCGATCTGCAGGCGCTGGAGAAGAACGACGAGTTGTATGCCGATTTCGATATGCTCGACGATTTGCAGGTGCAGGACGACGTAACCGCGAATCCGTAAGCGGCGCAAGCGAGTAACGAGTGGAAGGTTGACGTGGAAGGTGAAGCGCAAGGTTGCCCAGGTTCGCGCCCGTTTTTTGGGCGCTAACCTGGGTGAAGGCAGGGGTGAAGGGACCAGAATGTTGGGCCGGGAGAGAATTGCGAGCTGTCTGGCAGCGCTTCTTCTGCTGCTGACGTCCCTGCTCGCCCAATCCGCGTTCGCCCAAAGCCGCTATTCGCAGCCGCAACCTCCACGCCAGCAGCATCCGCAATCGCAACACGCGGACGGGCAGTGGCACCGCTTTCAGAAAGAAGGCCATCCCAACTCCAGCCGTCCCAATCAAGCCCGTCCGCCGCAGAACCAGCCCGGCCACGCGGGAAACTGGCTCCGCCGCTATAAGGATCTGCCGCCGGCGCAGCAGCGCCGCCTGCTCGAAAACGATCCGCAGTTCCGCAGGCTTCCTCCGCAACAGCAAGCGCGGTTGCGAAACCGGTTGCAGCATTTCTCCAGCCTGCCTCCCGAGCAGCAGGAGCGCGTGCTCAACCGTATGGAAACCTGGGAGCACTTGACGCCAGATCAGAAACAGCGCGCGCGCCAGCTCTTTCAGCAGTTCAAGGAGTTGCCTCCCGACCGCCGCCAAGCCGTCAACCGCGCAATCCGCGGCATGCGCGACCTGACGCCCGCCCAGCGCGACCGGCTCATCAACTCCGACCAGTACCAGCGCTCATTCTCGCTGCAGGAGCGCGTCATCCTCAGCGGAGCCGCCCATCTTCCGCTCGCTCCCGGCGACGGCCTGCAACCCGAACCGCCGGAATAATCAAAAGAGAATCGTTGTGTGGACGCGGGGCTTCGCCCCATGAGCGCTAACTCAAGGATTTATCCGAGTTGCCCGCGACTCGACCGGAATCCAACTGTCGTCAGCGCATTTGTTGCATCGTCATTAACGGGGCTCTTCCCCGAATATGACGACGTTTTTATCCAGCGGCAACTCGTGTGTGTGGCTTTCCGCAGGCCCGTCACTCGTGGTCTTGCTGCTGTACCGGTCGATGAGATAGGGGACGCCTTCACCCGCCAGAAGCTTCGACGAAGTAGTGACTTCAAAATGCAGATGCGGTTCTCGAGCATCTCCGGACGCGCCGATGCGCGCCAACACCTGCCCGCGCCGCACACGATCCCCTGCTTTCACGCGCAAACTTCCGGGCTGCAGATGCATATAATATGCGAACTGGCCACCACCCAGGTCGAGCGTGATGGTATTGCCCGCCACCGTTTCCAATGTAATTGGCACGGCGGGGTGGAAGGCATCGCCGTGTCCGGGGACGTTCTCGGGAAGTCCGTCTCTGGCGGTGACAACGCGGCCGTCCGCAACGGCAAGCACCTCTTTTCCGTAGGAGTAATAGGAGTGCATGTCCCGCCCGTCGCCAGAAAATGCCGCACCATCCTTGACCTGTTTCCAGTCGATGGCGAATCGGCGAGAGTCGACCGGCTGCCCATCGAGAATGACGACTCCACGCCGGTGATGATTGTCCTGATCGTTGCTGGGCCCGTCTTCCGCGAGCCAATCGGCTCCTTCTACCGGCGGGCCGAGCACACGCAACTCAGTGTGATGTGTGGAAATGACCGCGCCCTCTTCTGGAGCGTAAGCCGTGGTCACGCGATGGAGCAGTCTGTCGGGAATATGTGCGCCGCGGTCGAACGCAATGGACATAAAGGCGATCGCGCTCTGGCCATCCGCGATAACGAGTCTATCCTTGGGGTCAGATAGCGCCCTGCCTCCCAGAGGCTGCAACATGGTTTCCAGTTGGGCCGCTTCAAAGGTCGCAATCGGTTGGGCAGTTCCCACATCCGCGTCGAGCACGTCAATGCGACTCAGCGAAATCGGCATTGGCATGAAGTTGGTCAAATGCAACTCGTACATCAGATACACATGCGGTCCGCTCGGGAATGCCGTGGGCTCAAACGGCACGCGCATTTCGAGCTGTAGTGGCCACGGAGGCCGATTGGCCGCCGTTTTGTTGTCGGACGGCTGATTTTGGGTTTGAGCGACAGCAGTACATGAGCAAAGGCACGCAGCCGCGAAGAGGATGTATTGGCGCATGCTCGCGGTACGCGTTTTGCGGCCAAAAAGTTTCCTATTTCTGGTCGGGGCCTCGCCTCGCCCCGACGGGGCAGAGCCCCGTCACTACATGAGCAAGGAGGCGACACGGCGCTGGAAGCTTGTCTGTAGGAAGTGAGAAACTGAGAACTGATGGCCGACAGCCCTACCGCCGAATCAGAGCCATCACCCATCCAGCCACAAAAACTCCTCCGACGAACATGGCGAAGCAGTAGAGGCCGTACTTCACCTGCTCCATCGTCGTGCTGCGCTGCGTGATACCGAAGACCACCGACGCGAACAGCGCGAACACTACCGCCGCCGAAAAGTGGGACAAGTTGATGGTCACGGTTTCTTCCCCAGTGCAATGTGATGCGCATCCGCCGCCGCGATAAAATTCAGCAACCCGGCGACGATGAGAAACGTCTTGCCATAATCCGCCGCGGCATTCGCGGCCATCACATTGCCCCAGTCCATGATGCGCGCCAGAAAATAGAGCGCTCCCGAGCCCACGTCACCCACGAATCCCAGTATGTCGAGGATGTCGCCGCCGTTCGGCTTGTAAATCCGCCCCTGCATGCCAAGGCCGATCAGGAACATGGCCACCACCGACACCAGCAGCAGACTGCCGCGCACGTAACGCTTCAGCAGAAGGTGTCCGCCGCCCGGAATCAGCCAGCCCACCAGTGGCGCGACTACCGCCATGGTGGTGAGCGGGTATTCCGGCTCAGTCGCCGCCGCCGCATTTTTTGATTTGTCCGTTTTATCTGTCGTTGTTGTTGGCTTGGCCATTCAGATGGTCACGATCTCTCGTTGGATTTTACCAGTCACTTCGGCGCTTCCCGGCCGCACCAGCACATTCACTTCCGAGCGCACGCCGAACTCGGGCAGGTAGATGCCGGGCTCGATCGAGAACAGGGAATTGGGCAGGATGCGCCGCTCGTCGTGAATCTCCAGATCATCCATGTTCGCGCCATTGGCATGAACTTCGGTGCCAATCGAGTGGCCGGTGCGATGGATGAAGTACTCTCCGCACTTCGCCTGCTGGATGTGGCCGCGCACCGCGTGATCCACTTCCCAGCCCGCGATCGCCTTGTGGGCGGAGACCGCATCCTGCACCGTCTTCACCCCGATATCGCGCGCCTCGCTCACAATCTTGAAAATCTCGCGCTGCCGCTCCGACGGAGTCGCGCCCACAAATCCCATCCACGTGATGTCGTAGTAAACCGCACCCGGCGTATTTTTCTTCGCCCACACATCCAGCAGAACCAGGTCGCCTTCGCGAATTGGTACCGGACGGCTCTCGCTCGGCTCGTAGTGCGGGTTGCCGCTGTTGGCGTTCACGGCCACGATCGGCGGATCGTCGGTCACCATGTTCGCGCGCTGGAACGCCTCCATGAAAAATTGCTGAATCTCATGCTCGTCGGTGCCGCCGTCGCGCACGCGCCGTCCAATTTCCTTGAAAGCCTCGGCCGTAACCGCGTCAATCACATCGCGCGCCGCGAAGTGCGACTTGATCTGTTCGTCCGTCAGGGTGGCTTCAAACTGCGCGATCAGGTCCGCCGCGCTGATAATGTTCTTGCCCAGCCCCCGGATCATATCCGCCGTTCCCGCATCCACCATCGAAATCGTGAAGACAAAATTGTTGGGCGAGTACTGCATCGCTACATCGCGATACGGGCCTAGGATCTGCTTCAAGGCGTCAAACAGTTCCTGCCATCCCGCGTACTGTTTCTTCGAGCCCGGCAAGGTATCCAGATGTCCGGACTCGATCTTGTGAACCAGCTTGACCGGCTCGCCTTTGGCGGGGATCAGGTAGTACCAGCGCCGCGTGACCATGAGCCCATCGGGCAGCCCGAGAACGCGGTACGAGATCGGGTCGCGATGGTGATGATCGTAGAAAAGCCAGGCGCCAATGTTACGCTCGCGCAAGGCTTGCTGAATGGCGGACAAGTCCATATACAAAGGGTTATTCTACACGAGTGGCCGACCTGCTTGATTGCGGAGCAGATGAACTAGTTCTTAAACGGGTTGAAGGTTCGGACGTCGAGTCGCTTGAAGTCTCGTTCATTTCTGGTCGCAACAATCAGATGGTGCACCCGCGCGGTCGCGGCAATCATGGCGTCCTCCAGCAAGTCCGGCTGCTGGTTAGGCATTATGCGGGCCCATTCCCGAAAACACGGCGCGTCCATGGGGAGCACTTCATAGGTCGCAGCCAACTGATCGGTCCAGCGCTCGATCTCTTCCGCCTTAATTGGGTCTTGGCGTCTGGTCTTCTCAATCCGAACCTGTAGTTCGCCCAGTGTTACAGCGGACAAGAAAGCAGTCCCCAACTCCATTCCGCTGAGCCATTCCATCACTGCTCCGTGAGGACGCGGTTTTCTTGTTTCGGACACGACGTTGGTGTCCAGCAGGTATTTGTTCACTCAAACTCCACTACGGGACGGCGGCGCCAGATGCGGCGTTTGCCGATAATGTCGTCGAAGCGAGGTTCCGGCGCCAGCAGCACATCCTTGAGACTGGGCCGGGCAGCCTTTTGCAGCCTCTCCCATTCTTCGAGCGGCACCAGAACGGCTGTCTTAATTCCGCGCCGAGTAACCACCTGCGGGCCCTTCTTGATGCTTGCATCCAGAAACTCGCTGAAACGCGCCTTTGCATCTTGCACTTGCCACGAAGCCAAGCTTCACCTCCACGATTCGGCTCAATTATACTGACTAGTCATATGACTAGTCAACTACGGCGCTGTCGGCGAATGTTGGGCGTCGTTCAGAAGACATGATTGTCTGTGGCGAACTGCAACCCGCCTCCCTTTGTGGTAGAAAATACTGTAATGCCCCGTAAAGCTAATGAACGCCTCTTGCAGTCTTAACTCAGAACAATCGAACCCGCGAAAATCAGGTGCACCATGCTAAGGGCAGTGTTCATTGCACTGTCGGAGAGTCGCTCGCTGCGCGCGTTCGCCGAACACTCCCGCTTTGGCCAGCGCACCTCCGCCCGCTTCGTCGCCGGCACCGAGGTGGCGGACGCGATTCGCGCCGCCGCCGCCATGAATAAAATCGGCGCCGGCGTTTCCATCGACAATCTGGGCGAGAACGTCACCAACGCCGATGAAGCCCGCGCCAGCGCCCAGCTCTATCACCATCTGCTCGACGAAATCGCCGCCGCCAACCTGAACGCGAATATCAGCCTGAAGCTCACCCACATGGGCCTGGACGTGGACGAGCATATGGCCTACGAAATCGTCCGCGGATTGGTCGCCAAGGCGGCCGGCATGTCGCCGAAGAATTTCGTTCGCGTCGACATGGAAGGATCGCCCTACACCCAGCGCACGCTCGACTTCGTTCACGAACTTCACCGGATTCCGGGTAACGAGGGCAGCGTCGGGACGGTCATCCAGTCGTATATGCGGCGCGCCCAAGCGGATGTCGAGAAGCTGCTCTCCGAGCGCATCCGCATACGACTCTGCAAAGGCGCGTACAAAGAGCCCGATGACATCGCCTTCCAGAAGAAGTCCGATGTCGACGCCAGCTACGTGAAGCTGATGAAGCTCCTGATGAAAAGCGGCGTCTTTCATGGCTTGGCGACCCATGACGAGGCCATTATCAAAGAGGCCAAGGCCTTTGCCACGCGCGAGAACATTCCGCGCAACGCCTTTGAATTTCAAATGCTGCACGGCATCCGGCGCGACCTGCAGCAGGGCTTGGTAAAGGATGGCTGGGGCGTGCGCGTCTACATTCCGTTCGGCACCGAGTGGTATCCCTACTTCATGCGGCGGCTGGCCGAACGTCCCGCCAATGTGCTGTTCATCGCGAAAGCCATCCTGCGGCGATAAAACCCGTGATATCAATCGGATAGGAGCGATTCAAGCGATCGACCGGGGCTCGCGGTTACCAGAAATTTACATTTTTCTTCCGGAGTGAAGGGGATTGCCGTTCATTTTCGTTTTATAGGATGGAAGCCAACTTGGATCGGACTCACTGCCTGCCCCCTCGGCGATGTGCGTGCATCCGACTGAGATCAAAAGGGTCCGTGGCTCGCGACGATCTTGCATCGAGACCTCCGGTTTCCAAACAAATCCTCTGCGTCGTCTCGGGGAAGGGCGGCGCGGAGGTTTTTTGTTTTGCGGAAAATCTGCTCTTTACGCGCCCAATACCGCCGGATGCTTCAAGTTGAAGAAATCGGAGCTCTGCCCGGCGCTCGAATTCCGGAGCCGTGCGTGGAACAAATCTGCGCCGGCCAGCGTACCATATGCAAGGAAGCGCGTATCTGGGCTCGTGCAGTTCGGAGGAGATAAGGTGATGCACCGTACGGTCAAAGCAGTTTGCATTCTTGCCATACTCATGCTTTCCGCTGCCAGCAGCCTCGCGAAGACTGGCACTGCGTCTGAACACCGTGGATCGATCGTGATCGTCTTCAAAGACGGACACCGTCAGAATCTCGACATGGCGGACATCGCAAGCATCGAATTCAAAACTCCAGTCCTCATCGTCTTCAAAAATGGACGCCAGCAGAACGTTCCCGCCGCAGACATCGCCCGCATTGAATTCGAAACTCCCTTGAGCGCTTCGACCCTCGGCCGGAACCACTTTCTAGGCAAGTGGGAAGTGGGCGAGGGCAACGGATTCAGTAATTTCTACATCACGCTCGAAACCGACGGCGAGGCCTCGAAGTCGATTGGCTCGACCCACGGCACCTGGACCGTAGTCGATGGAGAAGCCCGCATTAGCTGGGACGATGGCTGGCATGATGTCATTCGGAAGGTGGGTTCGAAGCACGAAAAAGTAGCCTACGAACCCGGCAAATCGTTCGACGATACGCCGTCAAACGTGACCCCCGCCAAGAATACCAGTCCCAGCCCGATTTAGAGCCCGCTCGCGGAGGGCCTGCGCTGGTGGGGGGACGGCCGCCCTCGCGAGCCTGCCCTAAGCGGAGTCGAAGGGTCCAAGCCGAGCGCAGCTCGGCAGCTGCCCGTAGCCACAGCAACTTTAGGATTTGCCGTGGCCGGTCTTGGCAAAATCGCAACCGGCCAAG
>Ga0181523_10001993_pt1 | contig 20589 bp, 16 predicted proteins | sample PEATcosm2014_Bin_43_FD_119752 | JGI IMG/M metagenome (GOLD analysis project Ga0181523, IMG submission 119752) | Peatland microbial communities from MTU Mesocosm Facility, Houghton, MI, USA - PEATcosm2014_Bin05_30_metaG | ecosystem: Environmental > Terrestrial > Soil > Wetlands > Peat | place... | reverse complement strand
GACTGATCCTCGTAGGCCTTCTCGGCGATGATGGAGAACAGATGCAGGTCGGGGATCCCGATCGAGAAGCCGGTTTCCTCGCGGGTCTCCCTTACCGCACATTCGAAGGGCGACTCTCCGGTTGTCATCTCGAGCTTGCCGCCTATCGGGCTCCACACCCCCTTGTTGGGCGCCTTCGCCCTCAGGAGCAGCAGGTGTTCGCCCGCGGCGTTCTCGAGAAAGACGAGCACGGCGATCCTGTAGGGTAGGTCCTTGTGAGTGGGCATCGTACCGGAAGAGACTACCATGGCGAACCATGCGGCTACGAGGCTTTTGAGCAAGTTGAGGAAATCTCGGGCCGTGACCCTTGTTCCGTGTGCTGGTTCTCGAATCGGGATGCCGCCTCGATCTAACTTGACACATACGATGTGTGGCGCACTGTGTGGAGATGCCCACAAATCTCCAAATCGACGACCGCCTGCTCAACAAGGCCCGGAAAATCGGTGGCTTTCGAACCAAGAAGGACACAGTAAACCAAGCCCTCACCGAATTTCTTCAGCGTCGCAAACAACGCGCAATCGGGGACCTATTTGGCACGGTGGATTTTTTACCTGACTTCGATCACAAGAAGCTGAGGGCCAATCGGTGAGGATCTTACCCGACACGCCGATTTGGTCGGCTGCATTCAGAAGAGGGGACGACATTGCAGGATCCTATCGGGGCGAGATGCTGAAGCTGGTGAATCAAGGACTGGTGGAGATCATTGGCCCGATTCGCCAAGAGATATTGTCTGGAATTCGGGACCGGTCGAAATTCGATGTTGTGAGAGATCGCTTGCGTGCGTTTCCTGATCTTGAAATCGGGACTGGCGATTACGAGGAGGCTGCCGCGTATTATAATCGTTGTCGGTCCAAGGGGATCCAGGGATCCTTTACCGATTTCGTCATTTGCGCGGTTGCAATACGGCACGAACTTGAGGTTTTCACGGACGACAAGGACTTCCTGCGATACAAGACGGTCCTGCCGATTCGACTCTATCGTTTTGAAAAATGAGGCTAATGAAGCTTTCGAGATTCGTTGGTTGTCCAATAATCGACCCTATTCGATACACTCTCTCGGCGCTCCGAAACGCGCTATTTCTCTGAATACGGGCGGCCGATTTCTAACGCACCGCGGCGTTACTCGCTGCGTAGAGCGACAATCGGATCGACCTTCGTGGCGCGGCGCGCTGGCAGCCAGCAGGCTGCTAACGCCGCAGCCGTGAGAACCAGCACGGCCGACAGGAATGTCGGCACGTCTACCGGGTTGATCTCGTAGAGCTGTCCCTCGATCAAACGCGTCGCACCCAGCGCGGCTGCAACCCCGACTGCGATGCCGGCCAGCGCCAGCAGCATCCCTTGTCCAATCACGAGACAAAGGATGTTGCGGAGCTGCGCTCCGAGTGCGATGCGGATGCCAATCTCGTGGGTTCGCTGTCCGACCAGAAATGACATCAATCCGTGGAGCCCGAACGCGGCCAAAATTGCAGCCATCGCCGCGAACATACCGTTTAGCGCAGCCGAGAACCGATTGCGCGCCGTCGATTGCGATAACCGGTCGGTCATCGTGGCGACACCCCAGAGCGTGGCGTCTCTCTCGAGTTCACGAATCGAAGCCCGCGCCGAGGGGAACAGCGCCGACGGGTCGCCATTCGTGCGAAGGACCAATTGTCGCGCGGTTCCCTCGTCGCCGATCTGCCCATTCGCAAGGTAAAAGGTCGGACGAACATCCGCCGCGAGTCCAAAGTCGCGCACGTCTCCAGCCACGCCGACGATTTCCAGCGGAACTCCGCCGCTGTCCCACGACAGCATGAGAATCCGGCCAACTGGATTCTCCCTCGGGAAGAGCCGCTGCGCCAGCGCCTGACTGATCACCGTCACGGGTGGACCACCGGACTTGTCCGCAGCGGTGAAATCGCGGCCCGTCACGATTGGTATGTGTAGCGTCGGAAAGAAGCCTGGTGTAATCATCCGCCGTGTCGCGGGGACGAGATCAGAGGGTGACTGCGAAGGACGATCGGCTCGATACACGCCATTCCAGGGCCCCCCTGACGGCGGCAATTGATCCGTACTTGCGACGTTCACGACTCCTGGGAGCGTGCGCAGGTGTTCTAGGATCGCTTGGAAACGGAGGAGAGTCGCCGGTGCCGCTCCGCTGGATGCGGGCAGTTGCACCGACATCGTCAGCAGACCAGCGGGCTCGAAGCCTGGCGGCACACGCTGCAACCGCATCGCACTTTGTAACAAGAGCCCGGTGATGACGAGCAGGACTAGAGACAGCGCCATCTGCGCGGCGACGAGCACCCGACGCCCGCCGAGGCCACCGCCTCCAGCGATGCTGCGACTGGCTCTGCGAAGCGAGTTCATCAAATCCCAGCGAGACGCTTGCCACGCGGGAAACACGCACGATGCTCCTGCGGCGACCGCCGCTGCCAAAACCGTTCCCAACAGCACGCTGCCATCGATGTGCACTGCCTCCAGACGCGGAATATCGCTGGGGCCGATGGCCTTGATCAATTGCAGGCCGAGATACGCGAACAACAATCCCGCCGCCGAGCCGATGCCGATGACGACGGAACTCTCGGTCAACAACTGCCGCGCGACGGCTGCCGGAGAGGCACCCAATGAGAGCCGCACTGCCATCTCGCCTCGGCGCGCAAGTGTTCGCGCCAGGAACAGGGTTGAGAGATTCGCGCAGGCGATTAGCAGCAGCAGAACCGTTGCGCCCATCAACAGAAGCATCGTCGGGCGCAAACCTCCGAAGAGTTTCTCGTGCAAAGGCGTCAGTGCGACGGACCAACCGCCCTTCTCCTTCGGATTGGCCGTCCCGATACGTGCGGCGACCACCTTGATCTGGCTTTGAGCGCGTCGAAGATCGACGCCGTCCGCCAGCCGGCCGATGGCAATAAAGTTGTTGTTGTCGCGCCCGCTCTCCTCGCCACCACCCTGCTGCAAGGGAAACCATATCTCGACGCCGGACGGATAATCGAAGTCCGCTGGTGTAACACCGACGATTTCGTAAACGGCGCCATCAAAAGCGAGTGTCTGGCCCACAACCTCGGGGCTTCCTCCAAGCTTCGTCTGCCAGAAACGATGACTGACGACGACAACATTGCGGCCCCCCGCGATTTCTTCCTCAGCGACGAACGAACGGCCAACGGCCATCCGTACGCCCAAGGTGTGGAAATAATTCCCCGAGACTTTGCCCGACGTGACGCGCTCTGGTTCTCCACGGCCAAGGACGATCCGTCCCGGTTGCCAGATGCTGCGCGCTGCAAGCGACTCGAACGCGTCGCACTTGTCGCGGTAGTCGAAGTAATCCAGCGCCGACAGCGAGTTGGCGGAGCCATTATCTGTGATTGCGTCGACCCATACAAGCTTCCCGGGATCACGAAACGGCAGCGGTTGCAGCACGACGCCTCGCAGCACGCTGAACATCGTGGTCACGGCTCCGATGCCAACCGCCGCGATTAGGATGACCGCGACAGGGAACCCGGGGGCCTTGAGAAGCGAACGGAGGGAAAAGCGGAGATCGGAAAGCATTGCGAGAAGATATGCTGAGAGCGCTCTAGTGAATCGCATGTGGCGTGCCATCGAAGAGGGCAAGCTGTAACTTCTTTATCAACATCATATAATGATTGTGGCCGACCACATTTCTGCCGAGATTTGCCCGTTTGTGGAACGGATGGTTCCCAATTCCGGGACGCCACTCAGAACAGTAACTTTGAAGCTGTTTCAGTGCGCAATTGCGGTTGGAAAGCTGACCGCGAAGCTGCGAGTTCTGGTGTGGCGACCGGGCACAGCAGTAGCCGAGCCCCACTAGCTACGGATCAGAACGTACCCTCGGCCATTCGGCGCCGTCGTAGTTTAATAGCAACACGACCAAGATAAGGAGGGCGTTTCCACCACTGTCCAAAAACCAACCCTTTCTCAAACACCCACCGGATCATTGCAACGTCCTGATGATCCGCACCCAGTATCGATGTGGTTCCTCTACCAGCAAAAACCAACACCCCAAGGGACTCGGAAAATGTGGGCACTTCACTCTCCAGTAGCGAAATTGGACTAAAATAACGCCTCATTTTGGTCATACAGCCCAGATTTACCTCTAGAGAACCGTGCTCCGGTAGGGTAGTGAGTGAGAAAGAGAATCCGAAGGCATTTAGGTGTGGTTAGATGTTCGGGGTCGTAAGGAGACAGGTTTCCTCGTGAGGAGAAGGAAGCGGTTGGTTTGTTGCCCTACCTCGACAATCTGTCTTCTGGACTACGCTAGCCGCCCGTCGAACGGATAAAGGTATGGACCCCGAACCCATGCCAGGCTGAACGCAGGGTGTAGCGGATTAAGAACGACATTGACACCGAGCGGTTGGATCACGGTCGGAACGACTAGACCAGCCGCCCGCCGTGCCCGCAAGAACACCATGCCGTAATCTTGCGATGCGTTGCCCGCTACCTCGTTGTCCCATCCGACTGGAAGAGTGGCCCGATCTGGCACTTCAAGCATGTCGTTAGGGACATCAACCGTATAGTAGACGCTCGCAGGGATTGCCCCCAGGGCAAGCGGACGGACGTGAACAATGATCTCGAGACATGCGAGTGCTAGGGAGTCCGAACAATACACGGCCCGGATATCGGGGGACGGATGGTTCCAGCGATGGGCAACCTTGGAAGCGGGCTCGCCACTAAAGGCTGTCTCAGGGCGGTCGAACTGGGCCCGAGCAATCCTGTAGAAGATCACAGATAGCCGCCGTCTTCGATCGCGCTGAGGATGTTCAAGACTGTGCCTGCACCGACATCGCGTACCAGCATCGAGAGTGGAGTCCTGTTACCGAGGGCCCGCTGCTCTGTCTGCATCCACACCCGCGCGTTCATCGCATTGCCAAGGACCTCCTTGGCGCGGCGAAATACCATATAGGCACGGTAGCTCCGCTCGGTCTCATCACCTGTCAGGTAACGGAAATGTAAATGGGCTCCTTTCTTGCCGGCGGGGGCACGGCTTATTCGATAGCGGATCGTTCTTTCGCTAAGGCCTAGCGATTCCGCCAGACTCTTCACGGAAAGGTTCATAGATTGGGCGAGAGTGCGAAAGACAGAGGCATTAACGCCCTTGTTCAGCCTTTCGACTTGGATAGGGCCGGGGGCGCGGTAGATTCGTTCTAGGGTATCCAAGCTCATGCCGGAGAGCCTAGCGGCAATTTATCCGCTTGCAAGCGGCAAAACTGCCGTGTACGTAAAATGGCAGCCACAGGCAATTTCCGAACATTCGACTAATACGCCTCTAACGCAAGGAACCTCTTGTGTTCGAAATACCACCCGTTTTCAAACACCCGCCGGATCATTGCAACGTCCTGATGATCCGCGCCCAGTCTCGACGTGATTCCTCCACCAGCAAAAAGCTAACACCCCAAGGAGCGCGGAAAACGTGGGCATTTCACTCTCCAGCAGCGATATTGGACCAAAATGACGCCTCATTTTGGTCATACAGGCCGGATTTACCTCTAGAGAACCGTGCTCCGGTAGGGTAGGTCCTTGTGGGCGGGTATTGTGCGGGAAGGGACTACCATGGCGAACCATGCGGCTACCAGATGGTAGAGATTTCTGAAGAAGCGCCAATGTTCGCGTCCCTTGTAATGAGAGGCAACCGATGGATCTTCGCGGTGGCTGTGATGATCCTATCAAATTGATCACCGTGAGGGAGGGCCAGCTCTGGCGCGACGATGGCGATCTCCAAAGTAATGGGGAGCACGGTCACGTAATTGAGCATGCTCCCAAGGATGGTCGCCGGAGACCCCTTGAACGCGATCCGTCCGGAATGAAGCAGGAGACCAATTTCTTGGAGAGTCACGTCAGCGATAGCCAGTTGCTCGTAAGGCGTAGTGCTGATCGCACGCGAGGCCTTGTTGCTCAAGCGCTCCTCATCTGTGGCGGCCCAAAGAAAGGCGTGAGTATCTAGGAGATATTTGAGGCGAGCCATCACAGTGAGGGCTTCCAGCTTTCGTTCCGGAGTGTCGGCTTCGTTAGGTCATCTCGGAATTCGATCTTTCCCTTCGCAGAGCCAACCAAGGACTTTCGGGGCACCGCGGCGGTGAAGAGGAATTCGCATTCCTTGTCCTGGATGCGGACTGTCTCACCTTTGCGGGCCTTGGCTTTGTAGGAGGTAAAAGAGCGAAGGAAATTACGAGTATTTGTTACCATGCTTTGAATGCGCCTGACATTTGATAGTTTGTCAAGCATTGCGACGTGTCCCGGAGGGCAACTCGAGACCGTGCCTTGCAAATACGACGCGCTTGGCACTGACGTGCCTCCGCTAATTCGAGCCTCTTAGAGAGTCGGTCTGGTGCATTTTGGTCATACAGGCCGGAATTACCTCTAGAGAACCGTGCTCCTGTAGGGTAGGTCCTTGTGCGTGGGCATCGTGTGGAAAGGGATTACCAGGCTCACCTCGGCATGTGTTTCGAGTAGGACCACTCTTGGGACAGTGGCTCACCCTCGGCTTTTGCGGGTCGAGACCGACCGGTGATTCACTGAGGGATCAAGGGTGAATCTCGATGGTATTGACAAAAGCGTCTTTTGGTAATACCCACCTGATTGTGCAAACATTGACACTCAAACTTTCCACTGACACGGCCGCCCGACTGGAGCGCATGGCTACGCGCCGCCGCACTACCAAGTCCGCCGTTATGCGTGAGGCTTTAGAGGACAAGCTTCGCGCGTCTGCCAACGAGCCTTCGGTGTATGACCTGATGAAGGCTTCCATTGGGTCTATCGATAGCGGGATTCGGGATCTTGGCCACAACCCCGTTCATCTGAAGGGATTTGGGCTAGAATGAATGTCGTATTGGCCGACACGGGCGCCCTAGTGGCGCTCCTCGACCGGCGAGAGAGGTTTCACGCCTGGGCGGTAGAGCAGATCCGCACAATACGGCCTCCTTTAGTGACCTGCGAGGCGGTGCTGGCCGAACTCTGCTTTCTTCTTTCCGATGTACCTAGAGGGATTGTTTCGGTGCGAGACAACTTCACATCCGGAGCCTGGGTCGTGGATTTTTCTCTCAAGGCAGAGCATGAACGGGTGTTTGCATTGATGGGTGTCTATTCAAATCAACCCATGTCCCTTGCCGATGGATGCCTTGTCCGGATGTCCGAACTGCGGGCCGATTCCAGAATATTCACGTTAGATCGGCATTTCCAAGTTTACCGACGGAACCGCCGCCAGGTAATCCCATTGATCACACCGCTGGAGGCCTGACGGCCTCTTGAGGGCAGGCTGTCGAGCCTGATCGGATTAGGCCAAGGCGACAGAGTGGCTTTCTTCATTCGCTCGGCCTCGATTCTGCGAGGTTCGACAATGTCCCCCAATGGCCCCTCTTTCAACCAGCCGCCTGGTCACGCCACCGTCATCTAATGATATCTGCGCCCAGCCACGATGTGATTCCCCCACTGGCCGAAGACAAACACCTCAGGAGGCTTGGGAAGCGTAGGCGCTACACTCTCCGGCAGCGAAATGGGACTAAAATAGCTGGGAAGTAGCGCATCACTTCAGAATCGGCATTGAGGGCGGCAAATGGTTCCAGATCTGCATCGGTCCAGTCTCGCAGAATCAGTCGCTCAGTTTCGATCGCTTTCAAGGGTGTGTGAGGTCGCTCTCACACCCACTGGTGAAAATTAGCCGTTTTTCAACACCCAGTTGGCGCGCGGAGTGTTCTAAAAGGACCAATAAAGAGAACGGTGCCCACGAAATAATCCCTAGGGTGGAATCCCTTGTGGATAGCACAGGCCAACATGGCCCAAAAGGGTGTTGAAAAAATACCGCGACTCCTTTCGTTACCTTTCGACCGTGCATTTGGCCCACGAATTCCTTATCCCGGTGCTCTGGCTGGCCTGGGCCTTCGGCTGGCTTGCGAGCAGCCAATGGTCGAGTCCGGAGAAACGCAGCCAGACTTTGCGCGAAAGGCGCTTCCATCTGGCGGAGATGGCGGTGGCGGTCGGGCTGTTTTCCTTCCCGGTACTCGGCTATGGCTGGCTCGGAAGGCGGATTCTTCCTAGGACGGAGGCTTTCTTTGTGATTGGGGCGGCCCTGCTGGTCATCGGCCTGGGTTTTACCGTCTGGGCGCGCCTGAGCCTCGGTCGGAATTGGAGCGGCTACGTCACTCTCAAGGCCAGCCACCGGCTCGTCAGGTCCGGCCCCTATGCCCTGGTTCGCCACCCAATCTACACCGGACTCCTCTGCGCCATGCTAGGCACCACGATAGCGATCGACGAATGGCGTGCCGTCCTCGCCCTGATCATCGCGACGGAGACCCTTGTTCGGAAACTGCAGCTCGAGGAGCGGTGGCTGGCCGAGGAATTCGGAAGCGAATATGCGACCTACCGAAACGGGGTCAAAGCGCTCGTTCCTTGGCTGATTTAGCCCCGCATGGAAGGCGATGGATACTACTACAACGCCAGGGGGTTCCGCGGCTTGTTGCGGGTCTAGCAAAATGTCGAAGAACTCGACTCTGGCCGGTTGAATGCTGGAGTGTGCTAATGAGGGCGGAAAAGGATGGCCAGCCACCCGGCGAAATCTACGCATTCATTTGATTCTATCCCGCGGCAATCAATGGGCAGATGCCCAGATCGAGAATTTCCCGTGACTCGGGAGGATAGCATCCTTCCAGCCGATCCCACTGTGCCCGAGAGTTGATGAAAACAGTGACGCCATCCCCCACAAGCTGCAGGTGTGCCTAAATGGGTCCCTTTAGCGGACATCAAATCGGCACACTCATTTTCGGCTCTCAGTCTCGAGAGGCAGCTCACCAGTCGGTCATCTTCACGATTGCGATGAAGCCTTCAATTGTTGCTCTCTGCATTGTGTCTGGAGTCGGCGTTCTGAGCGCACAGACACCTGTATGGGAGCCATCGCCGGGACATACGCAGGTGCCGATATGGCCGGGGACGGTGCCTGACGCTCAGCCGGTTCCGGGGCTAGAGGACGCCACGACGACGGAGACCGAGTCACTGGTGGCTGGAAGGCCTTGGGTTTGGGTTACCAACGTCTCGAGGCCTACGATGACGGTCTATTCGCCTAATGGGAACAGTTCGGGTGCTGCGATCGTCGTGTTTCCCGGCGGAGGGTACATCGGGCTGGCGATCGACCTTGAAGGCACGGAGGTTTGCGACTGGCTCTCGTCCCGTGGGATTACTGCCGTTCTCCTGAAATACCGCGTGCCGTATTCGGGGCAATACTGGGACAATAAAACAAAGCGCGAAACCGAGCCAAGGGCGCAGACGGCATTGGAGGATGCGCAAAGGACAGTGGGTTTAGTGCGCTTTCATGCTGCCGAGTGGCATATCGATCCGAACAAAATTGGGGTACTCGGGTTCTCCGCAGGCGGGTATCTTGTGGCGCAGGTAAGTACCCATTTCGGACAGCGTCTGTACCCGGCTGTCGATGCCTCCGACAAGGAAAGCTGCCGCCCGGATTTCGCGGCGGCCATCTATCCCGGGCATCTATCACTTGCTGATGATAGCCTCGGGCTAAATCCTGATATTGATGCTCATATCACTCTCCAAACTCCACCTACGTTTTTGGTGCAAGCTGAGGACGACCATGTTGATCGTGTAGAGGACTCGCTGTCTTACTATGCCGCGCTGAAGAGGGTTGGTGCGCCTGTGGAGATGCATCTGTATGCGAAGGGAGGGCATGCTTTCGGGCTGCGGCCCACAAAGCAGGCAATAACGCTGTGGCCTAGGTTGATGGAGACCTGGTTGGTGTCGATTGGGATGAATTCGCAGTAAGCGCGCACGGAGAGCGCACCAGAGCGCCGTCGTTGCAGCAGACGCCTTAGCGTTGCCCGTACGCTGGGGCGAAGGGTCACAGGTGTCCAAGAAAGGACCCTTTCAAACACCCGCCGGATAATTGCAACCGCCCGATGATCCGCGCCCAGTCTCGACGTGATTCCGCCACCAGCGAAAAACCAACACCCCAGGGGGCTCGGGAAACGCGGGCGCTTCACTCTCCAGCAGCGAAATTGGACTGAATTAGCGCATCATTTTGGTCATCCGCCGCATTACCGTAGGCGACCGAGTGACTTTTTCGCACTAATCCAGTGGTTCGTGCAAGTGGGCAGCGAGAAACTCGTAGACAACGCTGCGGGGCGCTGCATGGAAGACCTCTATCCGGCCCGCGTTGTGCCGAAAAACTATGCGGTGCTCACCTACGCGCAGCCGCGACAGGCCTTCAAGGCTGCCCTGAAGGGGCGTCGTGTCGCCGCGTCCATGGGCCAAACCTAGGATGGCGGCCTTCATTCGCCTGCGGGGTTCCGGCGAAAGGGCCCCCTGGTATTCGCGCACCTGGTCCGCGACGGTGACTCTAGTCAGCAAGAGAGGGGGCGGGATGGAACTTGAGCTTGCCGGCACGAAGGAGCCTGAACTGGCGCGTGAAATCCGCGTCGGCAAGCAACTCCATGGATTCCAGGATGCCGCCCAGACGCGCAGCAGAAATGACATGCACGACGGGGCGATCGTGGCGGGTGACGGTGACAAGCGCACCACTCTCGGCGGCACGGATGGCTGCTGCCGTCTCCCGCTGGAGGTCCTTAATGCTGTATGTATCCTTCATCGTGAAAAGGTGTATTTTAATCGAGCGCATGTCAGGATCGTCGAAGTTGCCCGACAGGCTGCGCACTTCAAGAACAGCATCGGCAGGGAAGGGGTCCCGCCCGGACCGAGATAGTTCACGAGCGTGTCTTTCCTCGGAGCCCGCCGTTTGGAAATCCATCCCTTAATGGACGCCGGCGAGGTGACCTCAACCCGGGATTGGCCGCTGCGAGCTATCACTTTGTGGGGAGACGGAACCGTAGCTAGGGCGGTTCCGGGCACTGCTGGGCTTGGAGATCGGCAAGTGTTATCGTGGACGCGGGCGCATGCACGAAACGCCGGGTGGCGATTCCTCGCCGGGCCCTGCGCCCGATCCGCCTGGGAGCGAGGTGGCATTGTTCTTAAGGTGGCCCGGGAAGAACATTTACTCCCGCTCCGGCTTCCGATAGACGCCGTTCCGGCAATTCCAGGTTCCTTCCGACCATGAAGAAACGGATAAATATGCACTCCGCCGCCACGGCGCTTATCTGCCGCGGCTTTTGCGCCTCATGCCTGATGCTCTCGCCGTCGGCGTTTGGCGGTCCGGCCCGCGGGTTGACGGTCGCCGTCGGCAGGACGGTCGAGATTACCAGTTCGAAACGGTACTGCTGGTATCCCACAGTCCATCGCTTTTCCACGGGCGAGATTCTGGTCACGATGAGGATGAGCCCCGACGAGGTGCACCCAGAGGGGGAATTCTCCGCCTATTGCATCTCGGTAGACGGGGGGCAAACCTGGAGCCAGCGATACACGATGGGCGCGGGAGCCAATGTGGACGCCGCCTACACGCAGGAGCCGCCCCCCGACGGCACCTTTCTGTCGCTGGGTGCCGGATATGGTTCTCCTCTCGCGCATCCGCCCGGCCAAACGCGGGAGTTTCATGTTACGGTCACAAGATACTCGCGCGGAGGGATGGAAAGCACCCAGATCAGGGACGCCGTTCTCCGACTCCGCGCACCGGTTCAACTGGAGCCGATGATGCTATTCGATCTCGCCACCAGGGACACCTCCAAGCTGGAGACAGCGCCGGAGGCCACTCCGTTTGGAGCGATCATCGACGGTCTGAACGGGGACTTGCTAACGACCGTGTACTGCAAGGCGCAAGTAGACGGGCGGCAGCAATTGCTTCTGGTTCGATCAAGGGACCACGGCAAGACCTGGGACGAATATGGCTTGATCGCCGGATTGGCGGTCGGTGAAAGACCTACGAGCTGGATGGGCGATGAAGGCCCTGACGAGGCAGCCATCGTCCGGTTGGCCGACCAGCGCCTTTACGCGATCTTCCGGACAGGCGGAAACGCTCTCATGGGGCAGAGTTGGTCGTCGGACGACGGCCTGACATGGACTCGGCCCGTGTCGATTGGCTTCAAGGGAGTCGCGCCGCACCTTCGGAGGCTGAGCAACGGCATCCTGGTCTGTACCACGGGCCGGCCGGGACCCGTCACCATTCTGTTCAATGCGGATGGGCGCGGCGAGAGCTGGTCCGACGCGACCGAGGTGTTCAGGGGGAAGAGCACATGCTATTCGGACGTAATCGAAGTGGGGCCAGGCAAGCTCCTGGTCGTCTACGACGGCGTGCCGTACGGCCCGCACCAGATCCCGTATTCCGACCGGGGCGCCAAGAACACGATCTATGGGACGTTTGTCGAGATTCAGTAGCGCGGGGCGGAGGATGCCGATCTGCGCGGCGGCGGCGGTCCTGGGGCCGGGGAGCATGCTCTCATCAGTGGAAGGGGTCGGCGCGCTTCCGCAAGGGTAGCCGGAAGGGGAGGGGCAGGAAAGGCTATTCCCGGAGTCACCCGCACCATGCGCTCACGGGCGCACGCCCTGCCGGCGGGCGCAATTACGCGGCCAGGACGGGGCCCCCAAGGCCTAGGAACGCCGGCCGCTCGGGACCGGTGCGACCCGCCCGCCGCCCCGGGCAGGACCCCCTCCAGCGACCGATCGGGGTCTCCCCAGCAAAAAAGATTCCCACCCAGCAACTTGACACTCCCCGAATAATGAATCTTCCATGTGGGGCCAATGAGGACGAACGAGGTTCCACCGCCCTTCGAAGCGCCGATCCGCGGCGAGTTCCCTGGGGGAACCTCGTCCATGCGCGACAGGGAGCCATCCGTGGCGGAGACTCGATGATCGGCGCTGGGATCCGCGACGGTGGCATGGGCTCGCTGGAACAAGCCGAGGCGGGGACCCAGGCATCGGGCTCAACTCAGGCAGCCGGAACATTCATGAAGACGCTTTTCATGCAGGCCCCGTCGTACGACGGCTTCGACGGCGGCGCAGGGTCGCGCTACCAGGCGAAGCGCGAGGTCCGCTCGTTCTGGTACCCGACGTGGCTCGCGCAGCCGGCGGCGCTGGTGCCCGGCAGCCGCCTGCTCGACGCGCCGGCGGAGGGGCTTTCGGTGGAGGCGTCGCTCGCCGTCGCGCAGCAATACGACCTCGTCATCATCCACACGAGCACGCCGTCGTTCCCGACCGACGCGCTGTTCGCGCAGCAGCTGAAGGAGCGAAAGCCCTCGGCGCTGGTCGGCATGGTCGGCGCGAAGGTCGCGGTCGATCCCCAGGACTCCCTGGCGGCCACCCAGGCTATCGACTTCGTGTGCCGCGAGGAGTTCGACTTCACCTGCAGGGATGTCGCCGAGGGCAAGCCGCTTGCGCAGATCCGGGGCGTGAGCTACCGAGCGGCGGACGGCTCCATCAAGCACAACGAGCCGCGGCCGACCCTCGAGAACATGGACGAGCTGCCCTTCGTGGCGCCGATCTACAAGCGCGACCTGAAGATCGACAACTACTTCATCGGCTACCTTAAGCATCCGTACGTGTCCATCTACACGGGGCGCGGCTGCCGCTCGCGCTGCACGTTCTGCCTGTGGCCGCAGACTGTGGGCGGCCACAACTACCGCACCCGCTCCGTCGAGAACGTGCTCGAGGAGGTGAAGTGGATCCGCGACAACATGCCCGAGGTGAAGGAGATCATGTTCGACGACGACACCTTCACGGAGTTCAAGCCGCGCGTCGAGGAGATCGCCCGCGGCCTCGGCCGGCTGGGCGTGACGTGGTCCTGCAACGCGAAGGCCAACGTGCCGTTTTCCACGCTGAAGATCATGAAGGAGAACGGCCTGCACCTGCTGCTGGTCGGGTACGAGTCCGGCGACGACCGGATCCTGCTGAACATCAAGAAGGGCCTGCGCACGGATACCGCGCGGCGCTTCAGCGACGACTGCCGCAAGCTCGGCATCAAGATCCACGGCACGTTCATCCTCGGCCTCCCGGGCGAGACGAACGAGACGATCGAGAAGACGATCGAGTACGCGAAGCAGGTCAACCCGCACACGATCCAGGTGTCGCTTGCGGCGCCGTATCCGGGCACGGAGCTCTACCGGCAGGCCGTCGAGAACGGCTGGCTCGAGGAGAACAAGGGCGTCAACCTGGTCAGCGCGGAGGGCGTGCAGCTCGCCGCGATCGGCTACCCGCACCTGTCGCGCAAGGAGATCTATCATCATCTCGAGAGCTTCTACAAGCGCTTCTACTTCCGGCCGTCGAAGATCTGGGAGATCGTGCGCGAGATGCTTATGAGCTGGGAGATGACGAAGCGCCGCCTGCGTGAGGGCGTCGAGTTCTTCCGCTTCCTGCGCGCCCACGAGGCGTGACCGACGCGCACCACCCGCGGCGCACGCGGCCGGGCATGAGGCGCCTGGCGTGGCTTGCCTGCGCTGTGGGCCTGCTGCTCGTGGGCGGGCTGGCTGCCCGTGAGGGACCGGCGCGCGCGGCCCACCTGCTGCTTGCCGCGGCGCCATTCTTCTGCGGCGCGGTCGCGGTCCTGGGCATCTGCTACACCCTCCTGGCCTGCGCGCTGATCGGGCGTTTCTTCGCGCGTCCGGCATCGGAGCCCGCGAGCTTCCCGCCGGTCACGATAATCAAGCCGCTGCACGGGGGCGAGTGGGCGTTGCTTCCCAACCTGGCGAGCTTCTGCAGGCAGGACTACCCGGGGCCGGTGCAGTTCGTGTTCGGCGCGAGGGACCCCGGGGATCCCGCGCTGACGACGGTCGAGGAGCTGCGCCGCCTGCATCCGGAGGCGGACATCACGGTGGTCGCCGATACGCGCCAGCACGGGCCCAACCGGAAGGTCAGCAACATCCTCAACATGCTGCCGCTCGCGAGGCACGATGTGCTGGTCTTTGCCGACAGCGATGTCGGCGTCGCCCCGAGCTACCTGCGCAGCGTGGTCGGCGAGCTGCAGAGGCCCGGCGTCGGGCTGGTGACGTGCCTCTACCGCGGCCAGCCCGATCCAGGATTCTGGCCGCGCGTCTCGGCGATCGCCACGAACTGCCAATTCCTCCCCAGCGTCGTGACGGGCCTCGCGCTCGGCCTCGCGCGCCCGTGCCTCGGGCAGACCATCGCGATGCGCCGCAGGACCCTCGAGGACATAGGCGGCCTGGGGCAGTTCGCCCATCAGCTGGACGAGGACAATGCGCTCGGCGAGGCGGTGCGCCTGGCCGGCGCCCAGGTGGCCGTGCCCCCGTTCGCCATCTCGCACGCCTGCGCCGAGACGAGTTTCAACAGCCTCTTCGTTCACGAGCTGCGCTGGAGCCGCACTATCCGGGCCATCAACCCCGTGGGCCACCTGGGCTCGGCGCTGACCCATCCGCTTGCGTTCGCACTGCTCGCCCTCCTGCTGTCCGGCGCCGCCCCGTGGTCGTGGCCGCTCGCCGCGGCGGCTCTGGCCGTCCGGCTCGCGCTGAAGCTGTTGTCGGAGCGCGCGCTGCGCCAGCCCCATCGCGACCAGTGGCTGCTGCCGCTCTGGGACCTGGTCTCGCTACCCATCTTCGTCGCGAGCCTCTTCTCGAGGCGGGTGACCTGGCGCGGGATCAGTTTCGACGTGGACGGCGACGGCCTCTTGTCCCCGGTCAGGGACAGGTGATGGGCCGCGCCGCGGCCTACAGGCTTGCGTGGCGATGCGGGTGCCTCAGAGGGTTGTGTGCTCATGAAGCACCTAAGCCGCATCGCGGCGCTCGCGGGACTTCTCCTGGCCCTCTGGCTTGTCTGGCGCGGCAATCCCGGGGCCGTGCTCGCGCTGATGCGGACCGCGGGATCGGGCCTAGTGCTGGCGGCGCTGGTGCACGTGCTGACCATGCTCCCCAACGCGCGGGACTGGCAGTCGCTCATCCGCGGCGCCAACCGGCCCGGCATGGGTGCGATGCTGCGGCTGGTCTGGATCCGCGAATCGGTGAACTGCATGCTGCCCGTGGCGCGGGTCGGCGGCGAGATCGTGTCGTTCCGGCTGCTGCGCCGCTGGGGCGTGGCCGCGTCGACGGCGGCGGCCAGCCTGGTCGCCGACCTGCAGCTGACGCTCATCAGCCAGCTGCTGTTTGCGATGTTCGGCGTCGGCTACCTGCTCGCGCACGCCGCTTCGAGCGCGCTTCGACTTGCGGGCGACCTCGCGTGGGGCATGGCGCTGTTTGCGCCGGTGCTGGTGCTCTTTTCCTTCGTCCAGCACGCCAGCCCCTTCGAGAGGGCCGCCCGCCTGCTCAACCGCGCGACGAGCGGCCAGCTTGCGGCGCTTGTCGGCCCGTCGGCGAAGGTCGATCAGCGCATCAAGCTGGTCTGGCGCCGGCGCGGGACCGTGCTCAGGTACCTGTTCCTCTGGCAGCCGCTCCAGTTTCTCGGGGCCTCGCTCGAGATATGGGTCGCGCTCTTTTTCCTGGGCGCGCGCATTAGCCTGACCAGGGCGGTGGTCATCGAGTCGCTGATCCAGGCGATCAGCAGCGCGGCGTTCTTCGTGCCGGGCGGCCTGGGGGTGCAGGAGGGGGGATTCGTCCTTATTGGCGGCGCGCTCGGCCTCGGCCCGCCGACCTGCCTGGCGCTTGCCGGGGCGCGCCGCATCCGCGACCTGCTGATGTACGTGCCGGGGCTGCTTGCGTGGCAGGTCGCCGATGTCGACGCCCACGCGGGATGGGCCCAGCTGAGGCCGTCCAAGGGCGACCTGCCCGGCCCGCGATGAGCGGAGGCGCTTCATCCCGGGCGCTGGGGTTCCGCGCCCCGGGGCGCCGGGTCAAGAGATCAGGTCCGGCGGCACGTTGGCGAGGGCCTCCTCCATCGTCGTCAGGCCCGTCTTCACCTTGAGCATCGAGTCCTGGTGAAGGGTCTTCATCCCCGTCTTCATCGCGACCTTCTTGAGCTGGGCCACTTCGGCCTGCCTGTTGACGGCCTCCGTCAGCTCCTCGCAGTTGACCATGAGCTCGTGGATGCCCACGCGGCCCTTGTAGCCGACGCCGTTGCACACGGGGCAGCCCTGGGGGTTGCGCTTGAAGACCTGGCCGGTCCAGCCGATCGACTTTTCGAGGAGCATCTTCTCCCTGCCCTCTGGCTCGTAGGGCACCTTGCAGTTCCTGCAGACCCTGCGGAGCAGGCGCTGGGCGCACACGCAAACGAGGGAGGCCGAGATGTTGAAGGGCTCGATCCCCATCTCGCTCAGCCGGGTGACGGTGGACGGGGCGTCGTTCGTGTGGAGCGTCGAGACGAGCAGGTGGCCCGTGAGCGCCGCCTCGCAGGCGATGGTCGCCGTCTCCTCGTCCCGGATCTCGCCCACCAGGATGACGTCCGGGTCCATCCGCAGGAAGCAGCGGAGCGCGCGGGCGAACGTGAGGCCGATCTGCCGGTTCATCTGCATCTGGTTCAGCCCCGCGAGCGTGTACTCTATCGGGTCCTCCGCCGTCTGGATGTTCATGTCCGGCGTGTTCACCTCGGCCAGCGCCGAGTAGAGGGTCATCGATTTTCCGGAGCCGGTGGGGCCGCAGTGCGGGATCATCCCGTAGGGCTGGCGGATGCATTGGCGGTACCTCTCCAGGTTCTCCTCCGAGAACCCGAGGGCGGTCAGGGGCATCGTCGACTTCTGCTTGTCCAGGATGCGCAGGACCACCTTCTCGCCGAAGTTCATGGGCCCCGTCGCCACGCGCAGGTCGATGTCGATGTTCTTCTTCGTGAACTTCTTGAAGACGATGCGGCCGTCCTGGGGAAGGCGCCGCTCGGAGATGTCCATGTTGCACATGATCTTCAGCCGCGTGACGAGCGCGTTGGCGACCTGCCTCGGAAGGCGCAGCTTCTCCTGGCAGAGGCCGTCGATCCGGTAGCGGATGAGCAGGTCCTTCTCCATCGGCTCGATGTGGATGTCGGAGGCCCCCGAGATGTACGCGTCCTCGACGACGCGGTTCGCGAGCTGGATGATGGGAGCCGAGTCCTCGCTCTCGAGCTCGGCGGCCCTGCGCTCGCCGGCCTCGGCATCGCCCTCGTATGCCGTCGTGATCACCTCGGCCACGGAGCCGATGTCGACCTCGTCGGTCCCCCCGGACGCCGACTTGGAGTCCTTGAAGAACTTCCGCAGGAGGGAGTCGAAGAGCGGGGCCGACACGACGCGGACCTCGTCGATGCTCAGGTCCGTCGCCTGGGCGAAGGCCTCGCGCTTGGCGTAGTCGAGGGGGTTGACCATGACCGCGGCCACGGAGCCGGGCCCGAGGCGCCTGAACGGGAACACCCCCTCGCGGCGGATGACCGCGTCGCCCGTCGCCTCCACGAGCTTGTCCTCGATCTCCAGGTCCTCGATCCGGCTCGCGAGCGGCAGCTCGGTGAGCCGGGCCACGAACCGCGCGGTGTCGTCCGGCCCGACCTGGAATTTCGGGTCGATCATCCGGTGGATCATGGTCGACGAGTACTCGGCGACCTCCTGGAGCAGCCCGAGGTCGGCCTCGGTGAACTCCCCCTTCGTGCCCGCGGCGGCCTCCTTGTTGAGGGTCTGGATCGCACCGAGCGTGATCGTCGTCTTGAGCGGGACCGTGAGCATCGACATCACCTCGAAGCCGGTCGTCTTCGCCATCGACGCCATGATCGGCGAGCGGCCCTCCGCGTTCCTGAAGAACGACGGCTCCCCGGTCTGGATCACCCTGCCCACGATCCCGGTGCCGACCGGGATCTTCAGGTTGAGGAGCTTCGCCCCCATCTCCCTGAACTTCGTCTCCTTCTGGCTGTCGTCGCCCCAGAGCGAGGGCGAGTAGTAGACGTGCTTGAAGACGATGTCGTTGCCCTCGAGCATGTACAGGGTCATCGACTGCGCCTGCAGCGCCTCGACCACCTTGGAGGCCGTGAGCTCGATCACCGAGGCCACGTCCTCCCTGCTCAGCGCGGGCTTGGAGATGATCTTGATCAGCAGGGAGCGCCGGAGCGCGCTCACTAGGGAGGGAGGGGCCATACTCGGGTAGATGACCGGACTGCCAGCGCAATCCAGGTGCCGCAACGAGAAACGGGGCCCCGCCGGACCCGGGGGAGGGGGGAGCCATTTCCCTTGCCTACCGGGCGCATGTGAAAAAAATCGCGCATTCCCATGGCCGATTCCGAAAGGCACCCGTTCCTCCAGGGCCTGAGCAAGCACCGGGGGGCCCCCCCGACGCTCGTCGTCATCTTCGGCGCCTCCGGCGACCTCACCGCCCGCAAGCTCATCCCGGCGATCTACAACCTGGGCTTCGACAACCTCCTGCCGGCGGACTTCCACCTGGTGGGCTACGGCCGCAAGCCGATCCCGGACGAGGAATTCCGGAAGGTCGCGGCCGGCGCGGTCAAGGAGTTCTCCCGCAGGGAGCTCGACGCCGAGGTCTGGGCGCGCGTCGCCGCCAACACAACGTATGTTACCGGTGGATACGACGAGAAGGAGGGCTTCGACCGGCTGGCCGCCCACATCCAGGGGATCGAGAAGGGCGTGGGGAGCGAGGTGCAGTCGCTCTTCTACATCTCCACCCCGCCTTCGGTCTTCGAGCCGATCATCCAGAACCTGGGCCTGAGCGGCCTCGGCGGCAGGTACCTCGGCCAAGCCCACCACTCGAAGGTCATCATCGAGAAGCCCTTCGGGCGGGACCTCGACTCCGCGCAGCGCCTCAACTCCGCGCTGAGGTCGGTCTTCGCCGAGGAGCAGGTGTACCGGATCGACCACTATCTGGGAAAGGAGACCGTGCAGGACCTCCTCGTCCAGAGGTTCGCCAACTCGATCTTCGAGCCCATCTGGAACCGCAACTACATAGCGAGCGTCCAGATCACCGTCGCCGAGGACCAGGGCGTCGGCACCCGCGCCGGCTACTACGAGCAGAGCGGGTGCCTGCGCGACATGATCCAGAACCACACGATGCAGCTGCTGGCGCTGACGGCGATGGAGGCGCCCGGCTCGTTCGAGGCAGAGGCCGTGCGGGACGAGAAGGTCAAGGTCCTCAAGGCCATCCAGCCGATCGCCCTCGGGGACGGGGGCGACGTCGCGCGCGCCCAGTACCTGGCCGGCATGGCCGGCGGCAAGGGCGTCCCGGGCTACCTCGAGGAGGCGGGCGTCGCGCGCGACTCCGCGACCGAGACCTACGCCGCGATCCGGCTCTCGATCAACAACTGGCGCTGGTACGGCGTCCCGTTCTACCTGCGCTCGGGCAAGCGCATGGCGAGGCGCGTCTCGGAGATCGCGGTCCAGTTCAAGGCCCCGCCGGGGACCATATTCGGCCAGAAGGACAACTTCGACCTGGCGGCGAACACGCTGTCGTTCCAGATCCAGCCGGACGAGGGGCTGGGCCTGATCCTGAACGCGAAGATTCCCGGCCTGGAGACCCGGACGCAGCCGGTCAAGATGAGCTTCCGCTACGCGACCACGTTCGGCTCCAACACCCCCGAGGCCTACGAGCGCCTCGTCCTCGACGCCATGATCGGCGACGGCACGCTCTTCATCAGGGGCGACGAGACCGAAACCTCCTGGAAGCTCTACACCCCCGTCCTGGACTTCTGGCGGTCGCAGGGCCGCAAGGGCATGGAGGGGTATACGGCAGGGTCGTGGGGCCCAGATGCCGCGGGTGGCTTGCTTGCCCCGCGGGGCCACACGTGGCGCCAGCCCTGACCGCCCATGTCCGCCGTGTTCGACGCGCTGCCGGGAATCGAGGTC
>Ga0181523_10001990_pt1 | contig 20628 bp, 16 predicted proteins | sample PEATcosm2014_Bin_43_FD_119752 | JGI IMG/M metagenome (GOLD analysis project Ga0181523, IMG submission 119752) | Peatland microbial communities from MTU Mesocosm Facility, Houghton, MI, USA - PEATcosm2014_Bin05_30_metaG | ecosystem: Environmental > Terrestrial > Soil > Wetlands > Peat | place... | reverse complement strand
ATCCACTTGGCCGGGTCTGGCGCCGAGCCGTCGGGACCGTTAAACTCGTCGCTCCAGGTAAGAACCCAGCCGGAAGCCGATGAAGTGCCAGCCGATGAACTGCGAGCCAATGGCCGGCCAGCCGCTGTCGCCTGCGCACCAGTTTGAGGGCAAGCGACAACCAGAGCGAAACCGACTAATAAGTAGAGAAGTCTCCGTTGGATGCCTGAGAACAAGTTCACCGTGTTTGTCGCGTTGAGCTTGACGACCGATTGATCGCAGCTCCCGACTTAAGTAAACGCGGATCAAAGAATACCGGCGCCAGTGGGCGCGGCGAATCCCTCGCTTTCGGGGTGTGTCGATACCACTTTCGAGGTATTCCGCCAGCGATTGCAACGGACAAGACTGCGAGACCGTAGCGTTGAAGCGCGGCCGGGCCTTCGCCAATAAGGATTTCCACTGCGGCATAGCTCGCGCACATAGCTCGCTCACGATGATAGTTGCTGATTCCGTTGTACCCCAGGTTGGGGAGCTAGATATCGCGTTGCGCTCTGTCATGCTCTGTTCCCCTAAAGAAATTCGGCTACCACGAAAGGGGTATTCCGCGCCCAGCCTTCTGTGGTAGCAAAAAAACACTGCATCTCGTGATGTCTTCCTTTCTGCTATGTCGCAGATTGTTGGTGCTTGGGGACCAGCAACGTGAAGAAGCGAAGGTGAAACATGTTTCATCCAGAAAAATCAGAGATCGTAGACTGCCGCGCCGACTACGCGAACCGTGCCGACCTTTGCGAGATTCTTGACCGGGAGATGAAGCTTCTGTATCTGCTCGCATTTTTGCTGACCGCCAATCACAAGCACGCCGAACAGTGTTTTGTCTCGACCATCGACGAAGCTTTCCGAGAAACAATTGTGTTTAAAGACTGGGCGCGATCTTGGGTCAAGCGGTGCCTGATTAAGAGCGCGATTCGGATTGTGTCTCCCTCGTCAAACCGAATCCCTGAGAAGCCAGATTTCTGGAGCGTAACGCAACTTGCAACAGGTGGAGGAGGTGCAGTCGACAACGTGGCCCAGCTTGCCCCGCTGGAGCGCTTCGTCTTTGTCATGTCAATCCTGGAGCGCTATTCCGCATGGGACTGCTCCCTTCTCCTGGGCTGCAGCCTGAAGAAGGTAGGACTGGCTCGAATGCGAGCATTGCGGCGGCTTCCAGAACTGGGCACGTTCTTCGCAGGCGTTGAAGCACAGCAGTCTTATCGTCTGCAAGTTACGGCCTGAACGTGGCCACCGGGTCCGGCTCGAGATCTTGTTCATATACCCGATGGGATTGAACACCAAATTGATGTTCTGCAATAAATATAAGCAAGTCTTGGCTCTGGAGGCTGGAAATGTTTCTCGGCATGTCACTGGCGACGTTCACTTTCTTTCACGTTTTGATTAGCCTGGTTGGAATCGGCTCCGGGTTAATCGTCATGTTCGGGTTCCTCACCCGGAAACAACTCGCAGGCTGGAATGCGGTCTTTCTGCTAACCACGGTATTGACGAGCGCGACCGGATTCCTGTTTCCATTCCATAAATTCTTGCCTTCGCACGGGGTCGGCATCGTGTCATTAATCGCGTTGGCTGTCGCCATCTTCGCGCTTTATGGCCGCAGCCTTGCCGGTGCGTGGCGTCGAACGTACGTTGTCAGCGCAGTGATGGCTCTTTACCTCAACGTCTTCGTTCTGATTGTGCAGCTTTTCGAAAAGGTGCATGCGCTGAGAGCCCTGGCGCCGACGCAGTCCGAACCGCCATTCAAATTCGCCCAGCTTTTTGCCTTAGTGATTTTCGTCCTGCTCGGCATTTTCGCGGCCAAGAAGTTCGCCAACGAACGAATCCCTGTGGCTTGAGCATTTTCGACACTGCCGTACAGGCACGCTACCGAGGAAAAAGATGAATACGCTTTGGAAATACAAACTCTGGATAGGCGGAGCGGTTTGCTTGGCCGTCATTGGCTTGATTATTGGGGCGATACGCCCAAGCCACGTAGCGGGAGCGCACCAGAGCGCTCCGCCGGATGTTGAGGTCGTGCAGGTTGAGCAGAAGGATGTTCCGATTTTTGGCGAGTGGATCGGCACGCTCGACGGGTTCACCAACGCCGACGTCAGGGCCCAGGTCACGGGCTACCTGATGCGGCAGGGCTATCAGGAAGGCGCATTCGTCAAAAAGGGTCAGTTACTCTTCGAAATCGATCCGCGGCCTTTTCAGGCGGCGCTGGACCAGGCCCAAGGACAGCTGGCGCAGGCCAAAGCGCAGCTTGCTACGGCCGAAGCGGTTCAAGTGAGAACTCAGCTTGACGTAGAGAAGTACACCCCGCTGGCCAAGGTACAGGCGGCGAGCCAGCAGGACCTCGACAATTCGGTTCAGAATAACCTGGCCGCCAAGGCCACCGTCGAGACAGCCCAGGCTCTAATTAAAACGGACGAGGCTGCCGTTGAAACGGCCAAGATCAACCTCGATTTCACCCGTCTCGTAGCGCCCATCGACGGCATCGCTGGGCAGGCTCAGCTGCAGGTGGGTGCCCTGGTCAATCTGAGCAGCGGACCCGTGACCTCGGTCTCGACCGTCGATCCCATCAAGGTTTATTTCACCGTTGGCGAACCCCAGTATCTGGCTTGGAGAAAACGCTACCCCACGGAGACCAGTCGAGAAGCGGCTGACAAGAATCTGCATCTCCAGCTGATTTTGGCGGACGGCTCAACCTATGGGCATGAGGGCACGTTCTATTTCGCCGACCGCCAGGTCAATGAGAGTACAGGGGCTATTCGGATTGCCGGGCTGTTCCCCAACCCCGGAAACATTCTGCGTCCCGGCGGATACGGCAAAGTTCGCGCCGTAATCCGAGTGCAGCAGGATGCGCTGCTTGTACCGCAGCGTGCGGTCACCGAGCTGCAAGGCGGCTATCAAGTCGCGGCAGTCGGCGGCGACAACAAGGTGAGCATCCGAACAGTCAGCGTCGGCGACCGCGTCGGTAACCAGTGGGTTATTGCGGACGGACTAAAGCCGGGCGAACGGGTAATCGCCGAGGGTGTGCAGAAGGTGCGTCCGGGCATGCCGGTGAACCCCAAGCCGTTTGCCGCGGAAACCACGGGCAGGTAATCGCATGTCAAAGTTTTTCATCAACCGTCCCATCGTCGCCATGGTGATCTCGATCGTGCTGGTGCTGGTTGGCGCCCTCACCATTCTGAATTTGCCGGTCGCGCAGTTTCCCAGCATCGCTCCGCCCGAGATTCAAGTCCTGGCTACCTACATCGGGGCCGATGCGCAAACCCTGGAGCAAGCGGTTGCCACTCCCATCGAGCAGCAGATGAACGGCGTGGACAACATGAACTACATGTATTCGTTGAATGCGACCGGCAACAACACCACCAGCCTAATTGTGGATTTTGACGCAAAAACCGATCCGAACACCGATTACATTCTCGCGCAAAGCCGCGAAACGCTGGCGGCTTCTCAGCTTCCCATCGACGTCACCAATTACGGAGTTAACGTCCGAAAATCTGTTACTGCTCCTCTTACGTTAATCGCTGTGTACTCGCCGCATGGAACGTACGATGCCACCTTTCTGGCCAACTATGCGTACATCAATCTGGTTGATCCCATTCTGCGCTCGCCCGGCATCGGCAACGTTCAGGTATTTGGCGCGGGGCAATATGCGATGCGATTGTGGGTGAAACCCGACACGTTGGCCAAACTCGGCGTCACCGTTCCCGAGATCGTCAGCGCCATTCAAGCGCAAAACACCGTGAACCCGGCGGGGAAGGCGGGCGGCGAACCAGCCCCCAAAGGCCAGGAATTTACTTATTCGGTCCTCGCGCAGGGCCGCCTCATTTCCCCCGAAGAGTTCGGACAGATCGTCGTGCGCGAGACCCCCGACGGCGGCACGGTACGTGTCCGCGATGTCGCTCGCATCGAACTGGGTGCCCAGGACTATAGCGTTGCCGGCCGTTTTAATGGAAAGCCGAGCGCGATCATTGCCACATACCAACTGCCGGGATCGAATGCGGTCGATGCTGCCGCCGCGGTAAACAAGCTGATGGCGAAGATGAGGGAGCGCTTCCCGGAGGACTTGGATTACGTGGTTGCGCTGGATACAACGCGCTCGGTTACGGAAGGCATGAAGGAAATTGTCGTAACGCTTTTGATTGCCCTCGCGCTCGTGATCCTCGTTGTCTACATCTTCTTGCAGAGCTGGCGCGCCACGCTGATTCCGCTGCTTGCGGTGCCGGTATCGCTGGTGGGCACCTTCGTGCTTTTTCCCTTGTTCGGTTTCTCCATTAACACGCTTTCTCTTTTTGGTCTTGTTCTGGCAATCGGTCTGGTGGTGGACGACGCCATTGTGGTGGTCGAAGGTGTGGAACGCCACATCGAGGAGGGCATGACGCCGAAGGCCGCGGCCTTGAAAGCAATGGAGGAGCTTTCCGGCCCCGTGGTTGGCATCGCTCTGGTTCTCTCCGCGGTATTCGTGCCCACCGCCTTCATTCCCGGAATCACCGGAAAGCTATACCAGCAATTCGCGGTTACGATCGCGATTTCCGTTCTGCTTTCCGCGTTCAATGCGCTCACGCTCAGCCCGGCGCTTGCGGCACTGCTGCTCAAGCCGCGCACGCCGAGCCGCGGACTCTTGCAGAGATTTTTTGATTGGTTTAACAGCGTCTTTGAGCGAGCCACCGAAGGCTATGTGCGCTGGAGCGCCGTATTGGTCCAGAAGACCGTCGTCGTAGTCGCGATGCTGGCGGTATTCGGCATAGCAGGTTTCTTTTTTGCCAACAAAATCCCGTCGAGCTTTCTTCCTGACGAAGATCAGGGGTATGCCTACGTCAATGTGCAATTACCGAATGGGGCCTCATTGGAGCGCACGACGGCGGTCACGACGGATGTAGAAAAAACCCTGATGAATACGCCCGGGGTCGAGCACGTTACCTGCTTTGTCGGCTTCAGTTTGCTCAGTTTTGTTCGCACCAGCTACAACTCGACTTTTTTTGTGACCCTCAAGCCTTGGGGCGAACGCAAGACGAGGGCTGAGCAATTTCAATCGTTCAAGGCAAATCTGAACCAGAAGTTGAGTCAGTTGCCGGCAGCAATCGCCTTCGGTTTTTCCCCGCCCGCTATTCCCGGCGTCGGCACTGCGGGCGGATTTACGTTTATCCTCGAAGATCGCTCAGGCAGCGATATTCAGTTCCTCGCCAAAAACCTGGGCCTCTTTATGGACGCAGCCCGAAAGCGCCCGGAAATCGGCAGCCTCAGCACCACCTTCCTGGCGAGCGTCCCGCAGGAGTTCGTCGAGGTAAACCGCGACAAGGTGCTCAAACAAGGTGTTGCGCTCAACGATGTGTACCGTACGATCCAGGCCTTTATGGGTGGTTATTTCATCAACTACTTCAATCGTTTTGGCCGCCAGTGGCAGGTGTATATCGAAGCGGAAGGCGAAGACCGCGCCAAGTCGGAAAATGTCGGGCGGTTCTATGTCCGCAACAACAGGGGAGACAATGTCCCCCTCTCCACCCTTACCACAGTCAAGCCTCGTCTCGGCCCGGAATTTACTTTGCGCTTCAACGAATATCGCTCCGCCCAGATCAATGGGAGCGCCGCGCCGGGCTTTAGCGCGGATCAGGCGACAGCCGCCCTCGAGGACGTTTTCAAGCAGACCATGCCGCGCGAGATGGGTTTTGACTATTCGGGCATGTCGTTTCAAGAACAAAAAGCGCGGGAGGGAGTGCCCCCGGCCGTCATCTTCGGACTCTCGCTGCTCTTTGTATTCCTCATTCTGGCGGCGTTGTACGAAAGCTGGTCGCTGCCGTTCAGCGTGCTGCTGAGCACGCCCGTGGCGATCTTCGGGGCCTTTGGAATCCTTTGGTTGCGCCGGGTGCTGCTTGGCGTTTTCCTTCCGCCTTACCTGGTCCAGATCGAGAGCGATGTCTATTCGCAGATCGGGCTGGTCATGCTCATCGGCTTGGCCGCCAAGAACGCGATTCTGATCGTCGAGTTCGCCAAGGACGAATTCGAGAAAGGAAAGCCTCTGGCGGACGCTGCGCTCGAGGGAGCCAGACTTCGTCTGCGGCCGATTTTGATGACCTCTTTCGCGTTCATTCTAGGTTGCGTCCCGCTGTGGACGGCGACTGGCGCCGGAGCGGTTGCCCGTCAAATCATGGGTACTACGGTGATCGGCGGAATGATGGCCGCCAGCCTGATCGGAATCTTCTTCGTGCCCGCGATCTTCTATCTGGTGGAGAAATGGTCAGGCGCCGGTACGGAACCGGTCCGCAACGCACTGCCAGGGACGCCGGCACCGGCGGAGGGAGACTGAAAATGCTTCACTGGCTGCATCGACAAAAGGGACGAGCAGTGCAGACGGACACGAAAAACCTGGCGCCATTATTGTTGATGTCCGCATTATTAATGTCCGCGATCTCGGCCTCGACTTTAATGACCGGTTGCATGGTCGGCCCGAATTACCGCCGTCCCGTCGTTCAGACTCCGACTGCATATCGTGATCTGAATGAAAGCCAAAAGGTCCAAAAGGTCCAAGCCCAGGCAACATCCTTTGCAGACCTCCCGTGGTGGCAAGTCTTCCGGGATCCGCAACTGCAAGAGCTCATCCGCCTCGCTCTGAAGGAGAATTACGACCTGCAACTTGCGAGCGAGCGCATCGCTGCGGCGCGCGCTCAAGTTACTATTACCCGCTCCAGCTTGTTTCCGCAGGTGGGAGCGAACGCCGCTTTCGCCGGCGGAAAAGACCCCAGCACTCGAGCTAAGTACAACATTCTTGCCCTCACCGCCGACGCAGCATTCCAGTTGGATCTCTTCGGACGCCTGCGGCGCGCGACTGAGGCCGCGCGCGCCGAGCTCCTGGCTACCGAGGATGCGCGGAATACCGTCATACTCACGCTGGTCAGCGATGTGGCGAGCGATTACTTCACGCTGTTGCAGCTCGATCTCGAACTCCAAATCACGCGCGACACGGTGAACACGCAGGAAGACTCGGTCAAACTAACGCAGTTGCGTCTCGACCATGGCGTTGCCACCAAGCTGGATGTGCTGCAAGCCGAGCAGGTGCTGGACACCGCCAACGCGCAGATCCCGGACCTGGAGAGACAGATCGGCCAGGAGGAAGATGCGATCAGCATTCTACTCGGCCATTATCCGGAGAATGTGCGCCGCGGTTTACGACTGGCCGAGCAGCCCCTCCCACCGGAAGTGCCTCCGGGCATGCCATCGACTTTGCTCGAACGCCGGCCAGACATTCGCGAGGTCGAGCAAGAACTGGTCGCCGCGAACGCTGAGATCGGCGTGGCGAAAGCCGCGTTCTTTCCGCAGATTTCTCTTACCGGCTCCGGTGGGGGCGCGTTCGGGCGGAGCACACTCCTCACCGGCCTTATGAGTTCGCAAACCGGAATCTGGTCCTACGGCGCTGAGGTTTCGCAACCCATTTTCACGGGTGGCGCGTTGAGTGGGAATCTGAAGCTAGCCAAGTCTCAACAGCGTCAGGAACTGATCGCATATCAACAGGCCATCCAGTTAGCGTTTCGCGATGTCTCCGACGCTTTGATCGGTTATCAGAAGCTTCATGAAGTCCGTGTCGCGCAAGAAACAACCGTGAAGGACCTTCAGGACACGGTCGACACGTCCCTCGTGCGCTATCGAGGAGGTATCACCACTTACCTCGAGGTACTCGATGGGCAACGGTCGCTCTTTACCGCGGAACTTGCTCTCGCCCAGGCCCGAGGCAACGAGTACCAAAGCCTGGTACAACTTTACAAGGCGCTTGGCGGAGGATGGCAGTAGGTTTTTCACCTGATGCCGTCCATTTCCATCGGCAATCCAACTTTCATCGCGCGCGGGCAAGACCGGTCTCTCCGATACCACAAACGTGTTATTGCTCTGACAACCTTCCGTGGTAGCAAAAAAACACTGCATCTCGTGATGTGTTCTGGTCGGCAATCCGGCACAGTGTTTCCGTAAACATCTGTGGGGCTTCTCGTTCACCTGCGTTTGGCGGCGAAAAGCTCCGGAGAGCGAGCCGCAATCGGAGGCAACTAGTCTATGCAAGCCTTACGGGTAATGTCTCAATGCGTTTCCATCGTATTGGTGCTGTTGACCTGCTGCGCGCTCTCAGCGCAGAACCTCTCGGCAAAAAACGACAACAACGATGACCATCGCGTTCGGAATATCGTTCTGGTTCACGGTGCATGGGCGGATGGTTCCGGCTGGAAAGGCGTTTACGACATCCTCGTCCACGATGGCTATAACGTCAGCATCGTCCAGGAGCCGGAGACATCTTTTAGCGAAGATGTGGCTGCCACGAAGCGTGTCCTTGCTCAACAGGGCGCGCCATGCATTCTTGTCGCTCACAGCTATGGAGGCGCCGTGATTACGGAAGCGGGGACAGATGCATTGGTCGTCGGGTTGGTGTACATCGCGGCCCACATGCCGGATGCGGGAGAGAATGAATCTGACGACGGAAAGCGTTTCCCAAGCGACCTCAGCAAGTCGAATGCGATCAAGAAAACAGCGGACGGTTTTACTTACCTCGACGCCGCCCAGTTTCACGAGTACTTCGCAGCTGACCTGTCTGCTGAGCGGGCCGCTTTCATGGCGCGGTCGCAGGTACTGAACAAGGCTGAAAATTTCAAAGCAGTCATCACCACGCCTGCTTGGAGAAGTAAACCAAGTTGGATGTTGGTAGCCGGAAGCGACAGGACCATCAACCCTGACCTCGAACGGTGGTATGCCCAACGAGCCAACAGTCACAAAGTTGAAGTCTCAGGCGCCAGTCACTCGGTCTACGTCTCGCACCCGAAGGAGGTTGCAGCGCTGATCGAAGAAGCTGCATCGCGCGCTCGGTAGAAGAGGGCGCAATAAGACCCGAGCGGATCTATCAAGGTTGTTAGTTGTGACGCAAGACACCAGCTCCGCAGGCATCGCAGTAAGGCCGTGAATGTCACATTGGTGTTTCCTGGAACCAAAAATTGCAAATATGAGGAGAGAAAGTTATGCCCACGATCACCACAAAAGATGGCACAACGATTTTCTACAAGGACTGGGGAAAGGGCCAGCCGATAGTGTTCAGTCACGGGTGGTCGCTCACGGCGGACGACTGGGACGGACAGATGTTGTTCTTCGGCCAGCGCGGGTATCGAGTTATCGCGCATGACCGGCGAGGGCACGGCCGTTCTAGCCAGACATGGGATGGAAATGAGATGAACACCTACGCCGACGATCTCGCGGCCCTCACTGAGAAGCTTGACTTGAAGAACGCCATCCACGTAGGCCACTCCACGGGCGGCGGAGAAGTTGCCCGTTACATCGGGCGGCATGGCTCAAAGCGTGTCGCTATGGCCGTGCTCATCAGTGCGGTGCCACCGCTGATGGTGAAGACGCCGAAGAATCCCGCGGGCACTCCTATCGAGGTCTTCGACGACCTGCGAGCCCAATATACGAAGAATCGGCCGCAGTTCTACAAGGACATTACGCTCCCGTTTTACGGCTACAACCGACCTGGCGCAAAGATTTCCGAAGGCATCCGGGAGCACTGGTGGCTGCAAGGGATGATGGGAGGAGTGAAGGCCCACTACGACTGCATCAAGGCTTTCTCCGAGACAGATTTTACTGAAGATCTCAAGAAGATCGATGTGCCGACCCTCATCCTGCACGGCGACGACGACCAGATCGTGCCGATCGCCGCGTCGGGTCTGATGTCCGCGAAAGTCGTGAAGAACGCCACGCTGAAAGTGTATCGCGGTTTTCCCCACGGGATGCCCACAATCAATGCAGAGCAGATCAATGACGACCTGCTCGCGTTTTTCGAGCAGAGCAAGCAAGCGGCTGCCTAGCGTTGTCCGGCTTTCGTGCATGTGCGAAGGCCGGATGCTTTTCCCTCCGCGATCACGGCAGAACAGGCGTTGAGGTTGAGTTGTAATATGATTTGCGCTGTTCTTAGCGGGCGAGGAAACGAAATCGTCGACCTCGCCGGGACAAATCATCTGCGCTGACGGCGCTGCAGCCGATTTCGGAGGGATGAAATGAGCGCGCAATTGCAACTGATTGCCAACGAAAGGACCGCTCAGGTTTCTCTTTCTGGATATGACCTGATCAGTTCTCCCCGGCTCAACAAGGGAACAGCCTTCTCTGATCACGAACGCGACATATTTGACCTGCACGGTTTGCTGCCACCGCATGTGGGGAGCCTGGAGGAACAGATTGAACGCCGGATGCAGGCGCTGGCGAATCAGTCGACTCCGTTCAATAAATATGCCTTTCTCCGCGACCTTCAGGACACGAACGAGACTCTGTTCTATGCGCTTTTGGTTCGCAATGTTGAAGAGATGCTCCCTCTGGTGTACACGCCAACTGTGGGTGAAGGTTGCCAGCGCTTCAGCGAGATATGGAGAAGACCGCGAGGTCTGTTTTTAAGCTATCCAAATAAGGACCGTATCGACCAGATCCTGAGTTATCCCCGCTACGACGATGTGAAATGCATCGTGGTCAGCGATGGCGAACGAATCCTCGGACTCGGCGATCAGGGGGCAGGAGGCATGGGTATCCCGATCGGAAAGATGGCGCTTTACACTGCGCTTGGCGGAATCCATCCCGAGAGTTGTCTTCCGATTCTGCTCGACGTGGGGACGGACAACGAAGACAGGTTAAAGAGTCCGATCTATATCGGATGGAGACACAGTCGAGTCCGCGGCGAAGAATACGACGCTTTCATCGATGTTTTTGTAAACAGCGTGAAGAAGCGCTGGCCGCACGTTTTATTGCAATGGGAAGACTTTGCCCGTTCGAATGCCGCTCGGCTTCTGGCCCGTTACAGGGATCAACTTTGCACCTTCAACGACGACATTCAAGGCACTGCGGCCGTTGCAACCGCAACGTTAATCTCTGCGATCAACGTAACGGGCGTGCCCCTGGAGCAGCAGAGCATTGCAATGGTTGGCTTCGGAAGCGCCGGTATAGGTATCGCCAACCTGTTGGCACAGTTCATGCAGGACAGAGGTCTTACGGAAAAGGAAGCGCGCAATCGCTTTTATCCGATCGATCTCTATGGCTTGGTTACCGAGAACGGCAAGGACGTAAGGCCCGAGCAGTTACCCTATGCGCGCAAAGAGCAGGAAGTGCAGTCCTGGAGACAGTCGAATGGAGAGATCACGCTGCTGGATGTGGTCTGCCATGCGAAGCCTTCGGTGCTCATCGGGGTGTCAGGTCAAGCGGGAGCCTTCACCGAACAAGCAGTCCGTGAAATGGCGAAGCATACGATTCGTCCGGTTATCTTTCCGCTTTCAAACCCTACCTCGCGTAGCGAAGCGACTGCTCAGAATCTGATGGACTGGACGGAAGGAAGGGCACTGATCGGCACCGGTAGTCCGTTCGAACCGGTCAATGTCGGCGGGAAAAGAGTTCACATCACCCAGACCAATAACTCGTACATATTTCCTGGGCTCGCTCTTGGAATCCTTGCCTCAAAAGCCAAACGCGTCAGCGACACGATGATCAAGGCCGCCGCTGAGGAATTGGTTCGTCACTTACCCACACAGAAGGACAAGAACGCAAGCCTTCTGCCGCCAATTTCGGAAGCGCGTGAACTTGGTCGCATGATCGGGCTGGCTGTGGGAAGGCAGGCGATCCAAGATGGGCAGGCGCAGGTTGCTGGCGAAGATGGCCTGAACCGTGAACTCCTGGCGAACACTTGGGAACCAGCGTACGTACCGTACGAACGGAAACAGTGAACCTTCCTGCGGGAAGGGAAAGAGAGAGCCATGTCTACGAACCGGAATACCAAGCAGCAATTCCGGCAAAAAGGGTCGCCTAAATGCGCCTGAAGACAATCCTTCGATGCGGGATGCGGGCGTGGCTGCTCAGATCGACCGGCGAGTTCCCCATCCTGCGCGAGGCTCCAATAAACCTGATTTCGCGTCCTCCGAAGAGTTCGCTATCCAGGGGCGGTATTCAGCGGTTCGCACCCCGCTCCGGCCATGCGATTGCCCGGTTGTTCGCCCTCCGATTGTGCGCGCTGACGGTCGCCTTCTCACTGCCCCTTGTGGGTTACGCGGCGCATGCTCAGGCCCAGCCGACGCCCCACCCAACTGTAGCTGTGGGGCCGCAATACGATACGACCCACGTCTACGTCGCAGCCGGCGACTTCGACGCATTCGTAAACAGCTTTGTCGCCACCTTCGGCGGCAAGGCGTCCAAGCGGATCGTGGGAAATGTCCTGCCTGTCCCGAGCAGCAGCGAGTTCCAATACATTCTGACTCCGGTAGGCGCGCTTTCGATCTTCGCCTATCAGACGCCCATACCGTTTCCGTTTGGAGAGGAGCGCACTGGATATCTGATTACAAACATGGATCAGGCAATCGAGGCGGCTCGCGCCTCCGGAGGGGAAGTGATTGTCGAACCGTTTAAAGACCCCATCGGAATGGACGCCGTCATTCAGTGGCCCGGAGGCGTGAAGATGCAGCTTTACTGGCACTTCACGCCACCATCCAACCCGCCGCTTGAAACCGTCCCTGACAACCGGGTTTATGTGTCGCGCGACCAAGCGGATAACTTGGTGCGCTGCTTCGCCGGTTTTTCCGGGGGCAAGGTCGTCGCCGACGATAAGCAAGCGGACGCGGGCGAGCTCGGGCGCCTGGGGGAAACTTACCGGCGAATCAGTATCAGTTCGCTATTTGGCAACATGCAGGTGTTGGTGACCGACGGGCATCTGCCGTATCCCTTTGGACATGAGACGACGGGGTACGAAGTGCAGGATCTTAGAGCAACGTTGGAAAAAGCGAAGGCCGCTGGGGTGAAGATTTTGTCCGCGCCCTATGCCACCCGCGAGCGCTCAAGCGCGATTGTAGAGTTTCCCGGCGGCTACATCGCCGAAGTGCACAGTGAAAAACTGCGCTAGAACTCGGAGTCGTTGATATTGGTGCGGTTGGATGAGGAAAGCGACAACCTCCAGATAAAAATGAATTCTTCCAATATTCGCTCAGAGAGGATTTCGTCATGGCCAAGAAAAACGTAGCTGATTTGCTGGTGGATGTTCTGGCTGAAGCAGGCGTTCGGCGAATTTACGGAGTTTCCGGCGACTCGCTCAACGGCATCACGGACTCAATTCGCGCCAGGAAACAAATTCAGTGGGTCCATGTGAGACACGAAGAAACGGCGGCGTTTGCCGCTGGGGCGGAAGCGCATCTCACCGGACGTCTGGCGGTCTGCGCCGGCAGTTGCGGTCCCGGAAACCTGCATTTAATCAATGGGCTCTACGACTGTCACCGCAGTCGTGTTCCCGTCCTCGCCATCGCGGCCCAAATTCCAAGCAACGAGATCGGGAGCGGATATTTTCAGGAGACCCATCCGGAACATCTCTTCGGGCAGTGCAGCCACTATTGCGAACTGGTTTCCCAACCCGAGCAGATGCCGCGCGTGCTTGAGATCGCCATGCAGACCGCAATCTCGCGGCGCGGCGTTGCTGTCGTTACCCTGCCTGGCGATATCGGCTTCCGAGATGCCGTCGAACAAGGACCACGCCTGCACTTTGCGGAACCGAAGCCAACCGTGTGTCCTTCCGATGACGAAATCACAGAGTTGGCAGGAATCCTGAACGATTCAAAAAAAACGACGATCTTTGCCGGGGCTGGCTGTGCTGGAGCGCACCAGGAATTGATCGCACTGGCAGGCACGCTTAAAGCCCCCATCGTGCATGCCATGCGAGGCAAGGAGTTTGTCGAGTACGACAACCCGTTTGATGTCGGCATGACCGGGCTTCTGGGCTTTTCCTCCGGCTATCACGCGATGATGAATTGCGATACGCTCCTGATGCTCGGAACCGATTTCCCTTATCAGCAGTTTTTTCCCAAAGCACGCGACCATCATCCAGGTCGACCTTCGAGGCGAACAAATTGGCCGACGCACCAAGGTTGATTTGGGCCTGGTCGGGGATGTCAAAACCACGCTGGCCGCGCTCAGCCCCAAGCTCCATACGAAGAAAGATGATGCGCACTTACGCAGCTCGCTCGAGCACTACCGCGAGGCGCTCAAGGGTCTGGACGATCTGGCGACTGGCGAACCTGGACGAAAGCCGATCCATCCGCAATATGTCGCCAGAACGCTCGACGAGCTTGCCGCCGAGGACGCCATTTTTTCCTGCGATGTGGGCACTCCGACGATCTGGGCGGCCCGCTATCTGAAAATGAACGGCAAGCGGCGTCTTCTGGGCTCCTTCACACATGGTTCCATGGCGAATGCGCTCCCGCAGGCGATTGGGGCGCAGGTCAGTCATCATGGCCGCCAGGTGGTCTCTTTGTCCGGTGACGGCGGTATCGCCATGCTCATGGGCGATCTGCTCTCGCTTCGGCAGTTGCAGTTGCCGGTCAAGGTGATCGTCCTCAACAATGGCTCGCTGGCCTTTGTCGAGTTGGAGATGAAGGCCGCCGGCATCGTTGACTTTGGAACGGACCTGCACAATCCAGACTTCGCTAAGATGGCGGAGGCTGCAGGCCTTCTCGGGCTGAGGGCCGAAACTTCGGAACAAGTAAAACCGATGATCGCGCAAGCTCTCGAGCATGACGGGCCCGCTCTGGTCGAAGTCCTCGTGAGTCGCCAGGAACTCTCCATGCCACCGACGATTACGGTTGATGAGGCAAAGGGCTTTGGCCTCTTCATGCTCAGAGCGATTCTCAGCGGGCGCGGCGACGAAATCGTTGATCTCGCCAGAGTCAATGTTTTCCGGTAGATGTTTTCCGGTTAGCGTTTTCTGGAAAGCCGGCAGAATCCGATATACTGATCGGATTCGAGTCGGAGAATCGTCGGCCTTGGACGCTGCACAACTTAACTGCATTAGCCAAACCGGCTCGATGCCTCAGCTATCAGTCCTGTTGCCGACGCGGAACGAGAAAGACAACCTGGAAGTACTTTTTCCTCGTCTGGACTCCGTACTTAGGGAGATCGGAGTTCAGTACGAAATTATCGTGGTCGATGGCGATTCGGTCGATGGCAGTCTTGAAATGGCCCGTCGCCACTGTGCCCTGGCGTTCCAGCAAAATGGTGCAGGATACGGCCTTGCCCTAAAACAGGGCTTCAAGGCGGCGTCCGGAGAGTACATTGTTACTCTCGATGCCGATCTTTCCCATGATCCCAAGTTCATCCCCCGGCTCTGGGTAAATCGGGAGGGTGCCGACGTCGTCGTAGCATCTCGCTACTGCGAGGGAGGATCGGCCTGTGCCCCGCTGTTGCGGCGCATCCTGAGCCAGGTTCTGAACTGGTTCTTCACCCGCGCCTTCGGTGTTCCGATCACTGATCTTTCCAGCGGATTTCGACTTTACCGGGCTGACATTATTAAAGCGGTGGAGTTCGAGGGCACCAGCTACGACGCCCTGGAGGAGATTCTGATCCGAATTCACAACGAAGGCGGACAAATCATCGAGGTTCCATTCACCTACCTTCCCCGTGTCCACGGAGCTTCGAACGCGAGGATCTTTCGGATCGGCGTGAGGCTGCTCGCTACTTGCTTCCGGCTGCGGCGGCTCCGGCGTTCGAACGGATCTTCCCATCGCCTGTAGCCTGGTTCCTCTTGGTTTCCCGTCGACTACCGGGCTGCGAGACTCCTTGTCAATTGCGCCTCTTCCCAGGATCGCATAGCATCTAACCCAGAATGGCGACTCCCAGAATGGCGACGACTGCGGCCCCGGCGCGGCGTCCGCCCAAACTGGTTTTCGGGGAAATTCTTAGCTTCGCCTATGACACGTTCTGCACCAACAAAGTGCGTTTCTCGCTCACCGCTTTGGGCATGGTCATTGGAACAGCTTCCCTTATCTTAGTGGTCACCATCGGAATGACCGGCAAGCAATACGTCCTCAACCAGATTCAATCGATTGGCGCCAACATGATCGATGCCGAGTACCAGGGTGGAGGCGACGACACCACTCCCGATCGCTTGACGATTGATGACATGTATGCCGTGCTGCAACGCGTATCCGGAGTGGTGACTGCTTCTCCCGTGGTCCCGCTGGATAACCGCATTCCCATTGGATATGGCAAGGAGCGTGATGTTCGCGTGCTTGGAGTTCTGCCCGAATACCGCTCCGTGCGAAATCTGGTAATCGTTTCGGGAAGATTCTTCGACGCGGAGGACGAACAGTCGCGCAACAAAGTCGGCGTAATCCAGCAGAAGCTTGCCGAACAACTCTATGGCTCCGTGGAGACGGCAGTAGGGAAGAACGTTAAGTTGAGCGGACTGCCATTCACCATCATTGGGACTTTCCGGGAGCGCGTCGACACCTTTGGGCAGTCGGAAGTCACCGACAACTCCATGGTGATTCCCTACAGCGTCAGCCGCTATTTCACCAACACGCCGTATGTTCAGCAACTCTACTTCTCGGCGGCCGATCCTTCGATGGTGGTTCCGGTGACGCAACAAATTCGCGACGTGATCCGCTCCCGCCATCGGCCGGAATCGAATTATGTCGTCCAGAATCTCACCGCGTTGCTCAGCGTGGCCGATCGCACGGCAAATGCCTTAACGCTGGTGTTGCTTTTCGTTGCGGCCGTGACTCTGCTGGTAGGCGGCATCGGCATCATGAACATCATGTTGGCGACGGTCACTTCGCGAATTCGTGAAATCGGCATTCGGAAAGCGATGGGCGCCACCAATGCCGAGATTCGGTTTCAGTTCTTATCGGAGGCAATTCTGATTTCTCTGATTGGGGGTTTAGGCGGGGTCGTTGTCGGATTGGCGCTGCCCTTCTCGGTTAGGTTCCTTACCGATTACCGCATCCCCATTTCGGGACTTTCCGCGATCGTGGCCATCTTCGTCTCTGCGGCTGTAGGTATTCTTTTCGGGACGGTGCCAGCCATGCGCGCGGCCAAGATGGACCCGGTGGATAGTTTGCGCTACGAGTGAGCACGGTTCGCGTCCGAACCATTACGTTCGAAAGTTTGGTCGCACATGAAAAATCGATTAACATGAAATTACGATGTGTATTTCGCGGCTGATTCTTCCCAACAGGGGACCCTGCCACGCATGAAGTCTTCTGCCGGTCTGCACTTTAAAACCTATCTGTTGATCTTTTTGATGGTGATGTTTGGTCCCTTGGGCAACGTGCTCCTCGGCAAGGGGATGAAGCGCATCGGCGCAGTGAGTATCGCCACGCCGGCGGGCGCCCTTGACTTCCTTTCCGGTGTCCTCACGTCGGGCACGGTTTGGCTGGGCATCGGGTCCCTCATGATTTTCTTTGTGGCAAACATTCTGGTGCTCTCGTGGGCGGATTACAGCTATGTGCAACCGGCCTCGTCGGTGGCCTATGGCATGTCTGCCCTGCTGGCTCACTTCCTGCTGCGTGAAGTGGTTACACCGACGCGTTGGATAGGAGTGCTGCTGATTTGCCTGGGCGTCCTGGTGGTCGGACACACGCCTCCGCGGACAACGGAGCCAAGCTGAATGCTCGTTTTTATCTCTTATCTGCTGATTATTGGTGCCGGCACTGGAGGCGAATTATGCGTCTCCCGCGCCATGAAGGCCGTCGGCGAGGTGAAAGACTTTCGCCCTGCAGCCCTGGTGGGTGTCATGACCCGCGCCTTGCGAGTTTCGTGGATGTGGGTCGGCTTGACACTCATGGGGACTGCGTTCTTCTCTCTGCTCGCGGTGCTGTCGAGGGAAAACGTCAGCTTGGTGGTGCCGGTTACAGCTCTGAGCTACGGCGCCGGGGCTTTGGGAGGGAAATTCTTTCTCGGCGAACAGGTCACGCCGAGGAGGTGGGCCGGCGTGTTTCTGGTTTGCATCGGCGTCACCATCGTGATCATGGGCCGACGGTGATGCGGGAGAAAACACGATGGCGCGTAGTGTGCCAAAGGTCAGCTTCAGCGGCGCCGTTCGGCCTCTTTTGGCTCCTGAGCGTATTCAAGGAATCTCCATAGTGAGTTGTGCATCCTCAAAAAGACCGGTAGCATTGCTCTTCTGCCCAGCTAGCTTGCGGCTTGCGACGTGCCTTGTTTCGCCTTCGTCCCAAGTCTCCGCGAGCCGATGTGCGGAAAATCGGAAGCTGATTTCATAAAAGCGATCGAGGTGTACGCATTTGTGTGGAATCGTTGGTTTCACCCGCAAAAGTTGGGTACCTGATTCCGACCGCATTCAAAACGCCGTCGCAACGCTGATTCATCGCGGACCGGACCAGCAAGGTGTGTTCCAGACCAGCCTCTGCTCGATGGGCGCGACGCGGCTCAAGATTATCGACCTCGGTTCCGGCGACCAACCCATTCTCTCTGAAGATGGAGATGTAGTCATCGTGTTCAACGGCGAGGTCTACAACCACCAGGAACTGCGGCGTGAACTGCAAGATCTCGGCCATCTCTTTCACACACACTGCGATACGGAAACTGTTCTTCATGCATTCCTCGAATGGGACACCGCTTGTTTCGCGCGTCTGCGAGGCATGTTTGCGATCGCGCTCTGGACGAAATCGACCAAGCGGCTGGTGCTGGCTCGCGATCGTATGGGGATTAAGCCACTCTATTTCGCGCGGCGTGGCGACGATCTATTCTTCGGTTCCGAACTAAAGGCGATTCTCATTCATCCTGAGATTGAGCGGCGCTTGAGTCTGGACGGGCTCGATTGCTATCTGTCGTTGAACTACGTGCCTTGTCCCTGGACGCTGGTAGAGGGCGTCGAAAAGCTCCCTCCAGGACAGTGGCTGGAGTGGCGGGATGGTAAGGTTTCGTCCGATACCTACTGGCGCTTGCCGTTCGGAGTCGTCCGCGACCGGACGCTGGATTCCGCCCGCGAGGAATTGGACGCTCTTCTCCGGCAGTCGATCCGCGAGCACCTTATTTCGGATGTGCCGCTCGGCATGTGGCTGAGCGGAGGCATCGATTCTTCTACGATTCTGCACTACGCGGCGACAGAGTCCAGTGCGCCGCTCAAGACTTTTTCGATTTCATTCCAGGGGCGGAGCTTCGATGAAACCGCATACATTCGTGAGGTCGCCGAGCGCTACCAGACCGACCACGAGGAACTGGATCTGAATCCTGAGGCCGACCTGCGTGGTGCGATCGAATCGTTTGCCTATTACTCGGATGAGCCGTCTGCGGACGCCGGAGCGCTTCCGGTCTGGTTCCTCTCCAAACTGAGCAGGACCAAGACCACGGTTAGCCTCAGCGGCGAAGGTGCGGACGAGTTGTTTGGCGGCTATCTCACGCATCGAGCAAATCGCCTGGCTACGCTCGCCCGGCGATGGCCGCGCAAGGCTCTCCAACTCGCAATCGGCGGGCTGCGGGTCTGGCCGGTTTCCGACGAGAAAATCAGTTTCGAATATCAACTGAGGCGATTTCTCGAAGGCTCTCTGATGACTCCCGAGCGCGCGCACGTCTACTGGAACGGAACCTTCAGCGAAGCGCAAAAACGGGCTCTGCTGTGTACGGAACTTCCACCCGCTCTCGACGCTGTTCTAGGCGAACTGCGCGATCGGCTTCCGGCGCGCGACGATCTGGCGCCGTATTTGTGGTTCGATCAGAGATATTTTCTTCCCGACGATATTCTGAACAAGGCAGACCGCATGAGCATGGCGCATTCGCTGGAAGTGCGACCGCCGTTCCTCGATCACCGGATCGTTGAATTCGCCGCTTCTCTGCCCGCGTCTCTGAAGATCCGCGGTTCGAGGCAGAAGGTTCTTCTGAAGGAATTGATGCGGGACAAGCTACCGCCTTCGGTTCTTCGGCGGAAGAAGGTCGGATTCGACATTCCGGCCCATGATTGGCTTCGGGGCTGTCTGCGTTCGCTGATGATGGATGTTTTGCTGGACGGTTCATCCGATCACGCGAAACTGTTCCGGCGTGACGCGATCGAGACTTATGTGCGCCAACACCTGGAACGACAAGTCAATATTGGATATCACTTATGGGGCCTGATGGTGCTCTTTCTGTGGATGAAAAAGTGGGGGATTCAAGCAGCAGCTTCCCGGGAGACGAGCGGTTGGATACAGGAAAAGACCGGTACTTATACCTAGGTGTTCTGCTTGTCGGCGCGGCCATCTACTTGGGTTGCGTCATTTCTCCTCCCTCCCTCATGGACGACGTGGATGCGGTTCAGGCGCAGATCGCGCGCAACATGCTGACTTCAGGCGATTGGGTGACGGCGCGGCTGGACGGCGTGGTGTATCTGGAGAAGGCTCCGCTCGTATATTGGGTGATCGCGGCGAGCTACAAGATTTTTGGTGCGCACGACTGGGCAGCGCGGATTCCAATAGCCCTGTCCGCCATCGCCCTGTGCTGGTTGACGATGGCGTTCGGCGCTTGGGCATTCGGTGAGCGAGCGGGATTCTATGCCGGTTTATGCATGGCCACATGTATCGGCCTGTTTCTGTTCACCCGGATTTTGATCCCTGACGTCATGCTCACCTTCACCGTCGCCCTGGGCATGTGGGCGTTTCTCCGCGCTTTGGACGAAGATGAGCCCCATCCGCGATTTTGGGCTTTCGTGCTAGCCGTAAACCTCGGGTTGGGCCTCCTGCTCAAGAGCTTAATCGGAGTCCTGTTTCCAGTGGCGGCTGGCTTAATCTATCTTGGATTCACCCGCCAAATTTTTTCCGCCGCGGCTTGGCGACGGCTGCATCCTTTCACCGGACTGCTGATCATCCTGCT
>Ga0181523_10001987_pt1 | contig 20655 bp, 23 predicted proteins | sample PEATcosm2014_Bin_43_FD_119752 | JGI IMG/M metagenome (GOLD analysis project Ga0181523, IMG submission 119752) | Peatland microbial communities from MTU Mesocosm Facility, Houghton, MI, USA - PEATcosm2014_Bin05_30_metaG | ecosystem: Environmental > Terrestrial > Soil > Wetlands > Peat | place... | reverse complement strand
CGCGATGGACCGGATCGCAGGCAATCGCCGGCAAGACCATTCTGCTTCATGCCGAGCAAGGCTTTGGCGATACCATTCAGTTCTGCCGCTATGCACCGCGGGTCGCAGCTTTGGGCGCGCACGTGATCCTCGAGGTGCAGGAGGCGCTGCGCGATTTGATTCAGCGTAGTCTTGATGGTGTGGTGCAGATGGCGTCGAAAGGCGACGCCATGCCGCCGTTCGATATGCATTGCCCTTTCCTCAGCCTGCCGTTGGCGTTCGGCACGCGGCTTGCGACGATACCGCGCGAAACGCCCTATCTGCGCGCATCGTCGCAAGCGGCGGCGAACTGGAGCGCGCGGCTGCCGCCAGGAAGGCGTCCCCGCATAGGCCTGGCCTGGTCCGGCCGGCCGGAGCACAATAACGATCAAAATCGTTCGATCGATCTCGCCTCGTTTTTGTCGCCGCTGCAGGGGATCGACGCGACGCTCGTCAGCCTGCAACGCGAGGTTCGCGCCGCGGACGCAGTCGTTTTGCAGCAACGGAGCGACCTTATTCATTTCGGCGAAGAGCTAAAAGATTTCTCCGATACCGCGGCGCTGGTCGCGAATATGGATCTCGTCGTCGCGGTCGATACCAGCGTCGCCCATCTCGCAGGTGCGCTGGCGAAACCGGTCTGGCTGCTGCTGCCGTTCATCCCGGATTGGCGCTGGTTGCTCGGTCGCGACGACAGCCCGTGGTACCCGACGATGCGGCTGTTTCGCCAGGATAACAGCCGCCAATGGGACAGCGCTTTTCACCGCCTGCGCGCCGCTTTGGACGACTTTTTGCACCGGCAGTGACCGCCGCCTTTCTTAAAAATAATAATTAATTCAATAAGATAAGACAAAAGCGCCCATTTGTGTTTGGGGTCACATCGCAAGGCCAGGGAAGCGGGTTCATTAGGTTCAAAGAACACGTGGGAGAGCGTTATGAATCATTCGATTTACAGTGCCGACCGCCGGACTCATTTGAAAATCGTCGTGGTCGGCCTTTTGTGTGCGGTTTTGGTCGCCGCCATCGGCACGTTCGCGCACGTCAGCGACGTCGACCTCGGCACCACGCAGCTCGTCAAGGCTGGCCAGCCGACGACTGTGACCGGACAGTTGCCAGCCATCCGCTAACGTCAGTTTGTATCGTCAACGTCAGAGAGGGAGGCACGAGTCATGCCCCCGCATGTCACCGAGCGTTCAAACTCCTCACGCTATGACGGCATCGAGATTATGACGATCGGCCTCGGCGTCTTGCTGGTCGTCGCCATCGCCTGCGTGTTTGGAATTTGATTTTGCGACGTGGCGCTGACCGTCGCGTCGCAACTCGCCGGCCCTAGTACACCACGACGCTGCGGATGCTTTTGCCATCGTGCATCAGCTGGAATGCCTTGTTGATATCGGCAAGCGGCATGGTGTGGGTGATCATTGGGTCGATCTCGATCTTCTTGCGCATATACCAGTCGACGATCTTCGGCACGTCGGAGCGGCCGCGGGCGCCGCCGAAGGCGGTGCCGCGCCACACCCGGCCGGTGACGAGCTGGAACGGCCGGGTCGCAATTTCCTGTCCCGAGCCGGCGACGCCGATGATGATGCTCTGGCCCCAGCCGCGATGGCAGCTCTCCAGCGCCATGCGCATGAGGTGAATGTTGCCGACGCATTCGAAAGTGTAGTCGGCGCCGCCGATCTGGTCGGCGCCGCTCTTGGTCATGTTGACGAGATGGCCCACGAGGTCGCCGTCGACCTCCTTCGGATTGACGAAGTGGGTCATGCCGAAGCGTTCGCCCCAGGCTTTTTTGTCCGGATTGAGATCGACGCCGATGATCATGTCGGCGCCGGCGAGCCGCAGCCCCTGGATGACGTTGAGGCCGATGCCGCCGAGCCCGAACACGATTGCCTTTGCACCCGGCTCGACCTTGGCGGTGTTGATCACCGCGCCGATGCCGGTGGTGACGCCACAGCCGATATAGCAGACCTTGTCGAACGGCGCGTCGTCGCGGATTTTCGCCACCGCGATTTCCGGCAGCACGGTGAAATTGGCAAAGGTCGAGCAGCCCATATAGTGGTGCAGCGGCTTGCCATCGAAGGAAAACCGCGAAGTGCCGTCGGGCATCACGCCCTGGCCCTGGGTGGTGCGGATCGCGGTGCACAGGTTCGTCTTGCGCGACAGGCACGACGGGCAGTTGCGGCATTCTGGGATGTAGAGCGGAATGACGTGGTCGCCCTTTTTCACCGATGTCACGCCCGCGCCGACATCGACGACGATGCCGGCGCCCTCATGGCCGAGGATCGCCGGAAACAGCCCCTCGGGGTCGGCACCCGACAGCGTGAACTCGTCGGTGTGGCAGATGCCGGTCGCCTTGATCTCGAGCAGAACTTCGCCGGCACGCGGGCCTTCGAGCTGGACAGTGGTCACTTCGAGCGGTTTGCCGGGGCCGAAGGCTACGGCGGCGCGAACATCCATGGCGCTCCTCGCGTGCTTTGCAAAAGCGTGGCTTGGTGATTGACTGGCGTGTGGCGGCGATTATCCGGAATTTCGTCCCCACAATGCAATGGTTCGGGAGCCGGCCATGGCGGATACGCCGCAGCTGGAGTTGATCTTCGCGGCCGACGTCTCGGTCGGTCCACCGCTCGATTGCGGCGACGTCGGCAAGGGCGCGCGCCGCATCGTCCCGATCACCGGCGGCGAATTTTCCGGGCCAAGCATCCGCGGCAAAGTGTTGTCGGGCGGCGCCGATTGGCAGATCCTGCGCGGCGACGGCGTGTCGGAGCTCGAGGCGCGCTACACGCTGCAAACCGACGACGGCGCGCTGATCAATGTCCGCAACCTGGCGCTGCGCCACGGTCCTCCCGAGGTGATGGCGGCGCTCGCCGCCGGCCGCGCTGTGGCGCCCGGCAGCTATTATTTCCACGGCGCCACCTTCTTCGAGACCGGCGCAGCGCGCTATGGCTGGCTCACCAAGTGCATTGTGGTCTGCAGCGGCGAACGCGAACCCGCCGGCGTGAAGCTCAACTTCTACAAGGTACTGTGATTTGATCGAGTATTTGCGCCGATTATTGCCGGGTATCTTGCTCTGCATCGCGATCACCGCCGTCGCGGTCCTGTTGCAGGCGGTCGAAGTTCATTTCGCGGGGCAGGCTTATCTCGAAGCGCTGGTGCTCGCGATCCTGCTCGGCGTTGCCATCCGCACGGCGTGGACGCCGGCAAAGCGCTTCGTCCCCGGCATCGCGTTTTCCGCAAAACTCCTGCTCGAAGTCGCGGTCGTCATGCTGGGCGCGTCGGTGAGCGTCGCGACGGTATTGGCGCTTGGGCCGATCCTCCTGTTCGGCATCGCCTCCATCGTCGCCATCGCGCTCGGCTCGAGCTTCATCATTTGCCGGATGCTCGGCTTGCCGTTGCGCATGGCCATCTTGATTGCCTGCGGCAATTCGATCTGCGGCAATTCGGCGATTGCCGCCGTGGCGCCGGTGATCGGCGCCGACGGCGACGACATCGCCGCATCGATCTCGTTCACGGCCGTGCTCGGCGTTGTCGTGGTCCTGACGCTGCCGTTGCTGGTTCCGATCCTGCAATTGTCGCTGACCCAATACGGCGTGCTGGCGGGGTTGACCGTTTACGCCGTGCCGCAAGTGTTGGCGGCGACCTTGCCGATCGGCGCATTGGCTAATCAGGTCGGAACGGTGATCAAGCTGGTGCGGGTGCTGATGCTGGGCCCGGTGGTGCTCGGACTGTCGCTGCTCGCGCGAGACCTGCGAACCGACCCGCGGCTCGATCGCGCCAATCGCCGCAGGCCGGACGTGCGCGAACTGGTGCCGTGGTTCATCGCCGGCTTTCTGGTGGTCCTGATCGTCCGCTCGCTGGGACTGATCCCACAAAGCGTGTTGCCCACCGTCACCCACCTCGCAGCGATCTTGACGACCGTCTCGATGGCAGCGCTCGGTCTGGGCGTCGATGTTCGCGTCGTGGCGAAGAGCGGCGTGCGGGTGACGCTCGCGGTGACGGCGTCGCTGATCATTCTCGGCCTGATCAGCTATGGGCTGATCCGCCTCGCCGGGGTGGCTTAGTGAAGCGGGGAGGGCAAACCGCTACTTCGCCCGCTCAAGCCAGCGCTTTAATGCCACGGCGTTGTTATGGGCCTCATCGCGCGCCGCGTAGAGCAGCGTCACCGGCCGGCTGCGCGGCAGCTTGCGTAAGTCCGCGAGCGCCGTCCGCGCCGGCTCCTGTTTGAGCTCGCGGCCGTAGGCCTTGACGAATTCACCCCATTTTGCCGGGTCGGCATGCACCATGCGACGCAGTTCGTCGCTCGGCGACAGATCTCGAAGCCACAGATCGATGTGCGCCTTCTGCTTGGCAATGCCGCGCGGCCACAGCCGGTCGACCAGTACGCGTAAGCCATCGTCCTTGCTGGCGGGCTCGTAGATCCGCTTGATGCGAAAGCGGCCGGCCGTGCTTTTCGGCCGGGCGGCCTTTCCGGGTGATTTCGTTACGGGCATCCGGCTGCCTCGCGCTAGCTCTTCTCCGGCGCAATCACGATCTGCGTCTGCGTCACCAACGCGCACAGTCTACCATCGTTGCGGGTGATACGGGTCTGCCAGACCATGGTGGTGCGGCCGCGATGCAGCGGCGTGCATTCGGCGCGCGCGGTGTCGCCGACCGGGATCGGCGCGAAGAAATTGGTCTTGCTCTCGATGGTCGCGGTGCGTCCGCCTTCAGGCAGGTTGGCAAAGGTCGCGGTGCCGCCGAGATTGTCGGCAAGCGCCATGACCGCGCCGCCGTGCATCGCGCCGAACCGATTGTTGAGCTCCTCGCGCACGAAAAGCTCGGCTTCGACCTTGTCCTTGGACAGATGGGTGATCTTCATCCCCATGAACTCGGCAAAGGGCGGCTGCAATTCGGCTCCGCGATTCATAACGGCGTCCTTAAAGCTACGGCTGATCAAACGAAGGGCGCGGCCGAAGCCGCGCCCGAATACCTTAACCCAATGCCGGCTAAATTACTGCCGCGGCTGCGGCACGATGCGGATGTACGGCTTCGGCGTCTTCCAGCCCTGCGGATAGAGCTTCTTCGCTTCGTCGTCGGTCACGGCGCCGGTGAGGATGACGTCCTCGCCTTGCTTCCAGTTGGCCGGCGTCGCCACCCGATGCTTGGCATTGAGTTGCATCGAATCGATCACGCGCAGCACCTCGTCGAAATTGCGCCCCGTGGTCATCGGATAAACCAGCACCAGCTTGACCCTCTTGTCCGGTCCGATGACGAAGACATTGCGCACGGTCTGGTTATCGGCCGGCGTGCGGCCTTCCGATGTGCCGCTCGTCGACGCCGGCAGCATGCCGTAGAGCTTTGAGACCTTCAGATCGGTGTCGCCGATCATCGGATAGTTCGGCGCGAAGCCGACCACGTCCTTGATATCGGCCGCCCATTTCTTGTGGTTGTCGACCGGGTCGACCGAGAGCCCGATAATCTTGACGCCGCGCTTGTCGAATTCCGGTTTCAGCCGCGCCATGGTGCCGAGCTCGGTGGTGCAGACCGGCGTAAAATCCTTCGGGTGCGAGAACAGCACCACCCAATTGTTGCCGATCCAGTCGTGGAAGCGGATTTTGCCTTCGGTCGTTTCGGCTTCGAAATCCGGGGCGGTATCGCCAATTGCCAGAGCCATGGGAAAACCTCCGTCTGGGTTGATCGTTATTCCGGGCTGATCTGATTTTCTCGAATGTAATTCGCCGTTAACATGTACGGTTCAATGGCTGCCAATGCTAGCCCTTCAGGCTGAGCATTATTCGTTCGAAACGCACTCGGTGCTGTGAGATTTCCTCTGCACCCACAACGGATTGTGAAATATTTTTGCGAGGCGCCGTGAAGCAATTTGTCGATACAACCATCGGTGGCGGTATTGCATCAGCCAACGTCCGATAAGTGCGCGATCACCGAGCGGTGACTGGAACGCCGCGAGAATGCCCAAGTACCGCCCTTGGCCGGCCACCCTGCCATTTCAGTTTTGAACCGTAACCCCGACTCAGCCGACTAAAGGTCAAGGGTAGGGGATCAAAACACTGCTCCAGGACCGCGCGCGTTGCTCTTTGCAAGCGCTCGGGAGGCTCCGATGAAGATGGCACGTCCTGACGTCGAAACGCTCGCCGCGGTGATTGCGCATTCGCAAATCGTCGTGGCTGAGCCGGCGCAGCGTTTTCTCGCCGATTTCGACGAGGTCGATATCGCCATTCTCGACTGGATTATCGCTGAAAGCCGCTACGCCGGCCGCAGCTACCTGCCGATGTGAGCCGTCACTGCGTGGCGCTGGGCAGCGCCGCGGTGGACAAACCGACTGTCCGGCCTGGGAAGCCCGCGGCATCGAAATAGCGCGTGTTGCCGACCATCTGCATGTTGAGGACCGTGACGAGGCCGTTTGGCGCCGGGTCGGACGTTACGACGCGGCTGGTGACGTCAGGCAGCGCGCCATTCGGCAGCGTCTCGGCGAGCACGCGGCCGATCAGCTTGCCGTTGTCGTGCGCGTCGAGCCCCATCAATTGCGCGATGGTGCGGCCGAGATCGGCGTTGCTGGCGGGCGCCGGGTCGACGAAGCCCGATTTGAAGTCCGGCCCCTGCATCGCCATGAAATTCCAGGTGTCGGCGCGGCTGAACGAGCCGTGCATGCCCTGGCCCTGCTGGAGAACGGTATCGGCAATCTCCACCGTGCAGCGCACCGGCTCGCCGCACACGGTGTCGAAGGAACGGAAATTGACCGCAATCGCCGGGTGCGGAGTGATGGCGCTGCCTTCGAGCGCGATGTCGTCAAGCGACAAGGTGCCGGCGAATTTGCCGAGTTTGGTATCGACGAACAGGCCGCTGACGTAATCTTGCGTGAGCAAAAAATCGACGATGCGCTTGGCCAAAGTTTTATCGCCGTCGGGCAGATAGATCAGATCCGATCCGCCATTGGCGGCCACCACCACTTTGGGCTTGTTGGCATCGCCGCCGATAAGGCCGTTGCCGTTTTTGGTGTGCTGGCCGTCGCCGATGGTCTTGTAGCCGTCGTCGGGATCGATCAGCGGCAAGTTGAGCGCATGCGCCAGATCGAGCGCGACGAAGCCGAGCGGCAAGCGGCCGGGCGGCGTGTCGGAAAACTTCATTTTCACCGTGGCGCTGGTCTGGCTTTCCTTGCCGATCGTCGAGAAGCCATGGTCGGCCGTGGTGATGATATCGGTCGAATCGAGGAGGCCGAGCTCGCGCAGCGCCGCGCGGATGCGTGCCAGGTCGTCGTCGGCATTGCGAATGGCGGCGAGCGAGGTCGGGCCGTTGATGCCGGGAACCAGCGAGTTCAAGCTGTCGCCTTGATTGTGCTGGGAACCGTCGGGATCGCGCGACCAGAACACCAGGACGAACGGCTTGTTGCGCTCCTTGAACATCGGCAGCACGGCCTTCGTCGTCACCGCGGCAAAATAATCCTGCTGCACGACATTGGCGGCGAGTGTGCCGGGCGTGGTCATATTGCCTGCGGCGCCGTTGGCGCCGCGCGAGGGCGCCACCAGCGGCAGGTTCGCCGTCTGAAGCCGCTGGGTGACTTCGGCGGACAACGGGATGCCCTTCGGCGTGCCGGTGGCGTCGTCGATCAGGATCGTCTGCGCGCCGGAGCGTTCCGTCGGATCGAAGATCAGCGCCGGGCCGATCTTGCCGATCGAGGCGGTGCTGTAGCCCTTGTCGCGGGCGAGCTTGAGGATCGTCGCCTCGTCGAGATAATTGCCGGAAAAATGCTCGTCGACGTCGCCGAGCACCGCGTCGTTTTCCAGAAACGGGGTGAGCGTATTGCCGGCGCCTGGCACCTGGAAGCCGGCGTAGATCGTGTTGGAGAAGTCGCCGGTGTCGCCGAGCATGTGGCCGGTCGCCATGCCCGACGCGTTCGCCGTGGTAAAGGTGGGAAACAGCGCGTGGCTGTTGCGCAGGCTTACCCCTTCGCGCCCGATCGCCGCCATGGTCGGCGCGGTCGTGTCGTCGACCATGCGAAAGCGCAGACCGTCGGCGACGAATAGAACGATATTGTGCGGCTGCGGCGTCGGCGCCTGGGCGAAAGCGCTGGATGCAAGCGTGGCCGACAGCACCATCGTGCCGAGAATAAGCAACGGACGCATAGCGAAACTCCCGAGCTTTGAGGGAAGCCACGTTTTGCAGAGATCGTATGACGCGGATGTGACGGCGGCGCGGGGATGCCGGCCTATCCCATTCGAATTTTAGGGCAACGGGATCCCGACCGCCGAATCGGACAAATCGACCGATTTCCGGCATTTTGGACCGGCAAGCGCGTGGCCGCAAATGCACTTGGCCGATAAATCTTGGCCGATAAAAAAGGCGGCCCCCTGCAGCAGAGTGGGAGCCGCCAAAGGTCCGCGTGACAGGAGTTGAAACACGGACCGTAACTTGCGGGCGGCCATCATGCCCGCAAGAGAAGATTCGCCGGTGGGACTTCAGCCCACCGGCGTTGCTGATTATTCGCCCTCTGTACCGATCGCGTAGGCGGTTTCGCCGTGCACCGCGTCGTCGCCCACCTTCAAGGTCGCCTCATCCATGCGCAGCGGCACGATGAAACCGATCACCTTGAGGATGATGTAGGTTGCGATCACGTTGTACACGATGATGAAGGCTGCGCCATAAAACTGCAGCAGAAGTTGTGGCGCATTGCCGTAGAGCAAGCCGGTAATGTTGATGCCGGGCGCTTCTTTGTCGGTGCCGATATATTGCAGCATGTCCGGGTTGGCGAAGATACCGACCAACAGACCGCCCATCAGGCCGGCGACACCATGGGTGGAGAACACGCTCAGCGTGTCGTCCACTTTCATCATGAAGCTGGTCTTTTGGAACTTGTTCATGCTGAGCCACGGGATGATGCCCGCGCAGACGCCGATGGCGATTGCACCCCAGCCGTCGACATAACCGGCGCCGGGAGTGATGGCGACCAGGCCGGCGATCATGCCGTTGACCGCGCCGATGACCGACGGCTTGCCGTAGGCCATCTTGTCCAGGATCGTCCAGACCAGCAGCGCCACCGCGGTGGCGGTGTTGGTATTGAGCACCGCGGCACCGGCGTCGGCGTTGGCGAAGTACGGGTCGCCGCCGTTGAAGCCGTTCCAGCCGATCCACAGGATGCCGGCGCCGACCAAGGTCACCAGCAAGCTATTGGGCGGGAAGTTGTCGCGGTCGGCTTGCAGCCGCGGGCCGATCACCCACGCGGCAACGAAGCCCGACGTACCGGCGGCGAGATGGATGACGTAGCCGCCCGAGAAGTCGGCCACACCCATGCCGGCGAGCCAGCCGCCACCCCAGAGGCTGAACGCGCCGACGGTGTAGACCAGCGTCATCCACACCGGACAGAAGATCATCCACGCCGTGAAGTTCATGCGACCGAGCACTGAACCGGCAAGAATGATGACGGTGATCGCCGCGAACACAAACTGGAAGTAGACCAGCGTCGCCATCGGAAATGCGAGCGGGGGCATACCCGATGCTGCCTCCGGTACGATGGCCTGACCGGTCGCAAACGCGGCCGAGGTTGCCAGGCTCGGCTCTCCGAGGAATGTTTGTCCAAAGACCGAGAGCCAAGCATGCCCGAACGCCATGTTGTAATCGAACAGAACCCAGACGACGAGAACCGAAGCGAAAGCGTACATCGCCATGAAGGCGGAGTTGATCGCCCACTTCTTCTTGACCACGCCGCCGTAGAGAACGACGAGGCCGGGTATGCTTTGCAGGCCGACAAATGTTGCAGCTGCCAACTGCCAGGCGTTATCGCCTGTGTCGAGCCATTGTGGTGACGGTACGAGTGCCATTGTTGCCTTCCCCCAATGATGCGGCATGCGCGCCGGAAGGCACACAGCCGAGTGCCAGCGGACTTCGCAAAAACTATGCCAGCCAATCGAGCATTGACTGGACATATATTCTGATGAAGGTTGTGGCTCAGTCTAAGCGATGCTGACTACAAAATCCGCAGTATGGTTATAAAGTAGGCAGACAAATGGAAGGATTGGTCGGTCTAACTAGGCCAATGACAAACCTAAGTCGGCCATTGGCGGGGTTCGCTGCCGCGTTGGTGATCGGCATTGCCGTTCCCGCGGTCAGCGCTGAGCCCCAGCACGGCGAACGCGCCATCACGTGCATGAACAAATCGAGCGGTACGACCTGGCAAATCAAGGTCGACTACGACCACAGCACGGTGGATACGAACCCGGCAAGCATCAGCGACACCAAAATCGCCTGGCGCGATGCCAACGATGGCTGGCGCTATACGCTTGATCTTAAATCCGGCGATCTTACTGTGGTCCTCGCCTCATCCATGGGCGGTAATATGTATTTTCATCGCTGCCTGCTCGACCACTGAAGTCACGAGATTGAACTCACCCCGTCATCTCCCGGGCTAATCAGCGCCGCACGGACCAGGAACAGGGCGATGGCCGAGCGGGTTTCCGGCGTCAAGGCAAGCGTAGGGTTCGCCTCGGAGACCGGACCGCGCGAGCGAAACGAAGATTTCGGCGGCGCCGTGTTCGGTTGGGAGCTGCCGAAGCCGCGCCGCGACGTCGTTGCTGCCGTCGCCGACGGCATAGGGGGCGCCAAAGGCGGCCGCATCGCCGCCGAAACCGCGGTGCGCGGCTTCCTCGACGGGTTTTGCGACCTGCCCGAGACCATGGAAGTGCGGCGCGCCGCGGCGACCGTCATCAGCTCGCTCAACAGCTGGATCTATTCCCAAGGCAAGCGCGACCCCGCGCTCGCCGGCATGGGATGCACCTTCACCGCGATCGTGCTGCGCGGGCGGATCGCGCATGTGCTGCATGTCGGCGACAGCCGCGCCTACCGGTTCGGCGGCGACCGCCTGACGCTGCTCACCACCGACCATGTGCGCGAGGGCGCGACCGGCTCCGGCCGCTCCAACATCCTGTTCCGCGCGCTCGGCGTCGAGACCGAAGTGCGGCTCGACTACGCCACCCAGCCGGTGGCGTTGCACGACCGTTTCCTGCTGTGCAGCGACGGCGTGCACGGCTATCTGCCGCCCGAGGCCATCGCCGACATCATGCGCGAGCGCTCGGCGTCGGAAGATACCGCGCGTGCCCTGGTGGCTGCAGCTCTCGATGCCGGCTCGACCGACAACTGCACCGCCATGGTGATCGACGTGGTCGAAATGCCGACGGTAGAATCCGCAGAAGTCGTCGGCTCCGCCATCATGCAACTGCCGCTGATCCCGACACCGATCGTCGGCGAGGCGATCGACGGCTTTTTGTTGAAGGTGCTGGTGTCCGACGGCCGCTACAGCCGCCTGTTCGGCGCGATCGATGAGATCGAAGGCGGCGAGGTGGTGCTGAAATTTCCCAAACCGCAAGTCGCGGCGGTAGCCACCTACCATGCTGCCTTCGTTCGCGAAGCGTTGGTCGGCGCGCGCGTCAACAGTCCGTGGATCGGCCGCATCATCGAACTGCCGCCCGGGCGGCAGACCAGCCTCTACACTGTGATGCCGCTCTATCAGGGCGAGCTGTTGTCGACGCGGCTGGCGCGCCGTCCGGCGATGGGTTTGGAGGAGGGCCGCAATATCGCGATCAAGCTCGCGCGCGGCGCCGCCGCTTTGCACCGTGCCGGCATCATCCATCGCGACATCAAGCCCGACAACGTGATCCTTGAAAGCGGCGGATCGCTCAAGCTGATCGATCTCGGCGTGGTGCGCGTGCCCGGCCTTGAGGATTTCCCGCCCGAGGATATTCCGGGCACGCTGGGCTACATGGCGCCGGAAATGCTGGCCGGCGAACCCGGCAATGAGCAGACCGACATCTACGCGCTGGGCGTCACTATGTTCCGCGCCTTCGCCGGCGAGTTTCCGTACGGCAATCTAGATGCCGTCAGCCCGCCGCGCCGAACCCGGCCGATACCGCTGGGCGAGCTGCGGCCGGATCTGCCGGCCTGGCTGCAGGCCGTGCTGGCGCGCGCCGTCGCCACCGATCCGAATGAGCGTTTTCGCGACATGAACGAATTCGCCATGGAGATGGAGCAGGGGCCGGCGCGCGCGCCGCTCGCAGTGCGCCGGCCGCTGACGCTCTATGAGCGTTCGCCGTTGCGCTTCTGGCAGGGCGTCGCGGCGCTGCTGGCGCTCGGGCTGGCCGCCTCGCTGCTGCTGCGGCATTAAACCGATCCAATCTATGATGCGGAAACCAAAATGAGCAATAGACACTTTTCTCTGGCGCGGACACTCGGCCTCCTCGCGGCGCTTATAACGCTTGGCACGGCGCCGCTCCGCGCCGACGATTACCCGACGCGCCCGATCCGCATCCTGGTGCCCTATGCGCCCGGCGGTATCGCCGACATCGCCGCGCGCATCGTCGGCGCCAAGCTCACGGAGGCCTGGGGGCAACAGGTGGCGGTGGAGAACCGGCCGGGCGGCAATGGCTTCATCGCCATGGAGCTGACGGCGCGATCCGTGCCCGATGGCTACACGCTGGTGATGTGCACGGTTGGCGATGTCGCGATCAATCCGGGGCTGTTCAAGGAAATGCCCTACAACGTCGAACGCGATTTCGCGCCGATCGCCTCGGTGAGCGATGCACCGGTGGTGCTCGCCACCCACGGCGCCAGTCCCTACAAGACGGTCAAGGACGTCATCGCCGCCGCCAAGGCGCAACCGGATACGCTCAATGTCGGCACCCCCGGCTATGGCAGCATCAATCAGCTGATTCTTGAGTCGATGGCGCTCAATACCGGCACCAAATTCGTCCATGTGCCATACAAAGGCGGCGCGCCGGCGGCGCAGGCGCTGGTCGCCGGCGACATCCCGCTTGCGGTGTTGGCCAGCTCGACGGTGGCGCCGCACGTGCCAAGCGGTAATATCCGGGTGCTGGCGGTGACCTCCACCAAGCGCTCGCCGCTCAATCCGGAATGGCCGACCATGCAGGAAGAGGGCGCCGGCGACATCAATGCCTCGAACTGGACGGCGTTGCTGGCGCCCAAGGCGACGCCGCAACCGATCCTCGACAAGCTCAATGCCGAGGTGGTGAAAATCCTCAACATGCCCGACGTCAAGGAGCGATTTGCCGGCGGCGGCGTGGCGACCATCCCGTCGAGCGCGGCCGAGCTCGATGCCCGCGTCAAACGCGAGGCGGCGGTCTATCGCGGCATCATCGAGAGGGCCAATGTCCATGTCGATTGATGCCAAGTCTATTAATGTCCAAGTCGACTGAGCGGCGTCATTGACATTTTGCCGGTGGCGCCGCAAAGGCAAAAGGCCGGTTCGCGGGATTGCGTAGCGCGATGTTCAAGCGAATCCTGATTGCCAATCGCGGCGAGATCGCCTGCCGCATTATCAAGACCGCCCGGCGGATGGGGATCGCGACCGTCGCGGTCTATTCCGAAGCCGACCGCAACGCGCTCCATGTCGAGATGGCCGACGAAGCCGTGTTAATCGGCCCGCCGCCCGCGGCGCAGAGCTATCTGGTCATCGACAAGATCGTTGCCGCCTGCAAGGAGAGCGGCGCCGAAGCCGTGCATCCGGGTTACGGTTTTCTCTCCGAGCGCGCCGCCTTCGCCGAGGCGCTGGCCAAAGCCGGCATCGTTTTCATCGGGCCTAATCCCAAAGCCATCGCCGCCATGGGCGACAAGATCGAGAGCAAGCGCGCCGCGGCCGCCGCCAAGGTCGCGACCGTGCCCGGCCATCTCGGCGTCATCGAGGACGACACGCAGGCGGAAAAAATCGCCGACGAGATCGGCTATCCGGTGATGATCAAGGCCTCCGCCGGCGGCGGCGGCAAAGGCATGCGCATCGCCCATAGCCGCGCCGAGCTGAAAGAAGGGTTTGCCCGGGCCCGCTCGGAAGCAAAATCGAGTTTTGGCGACGACCGCGTCTTCATCGAGAAATTCATCACCGATCCCCGCCACGTCGAAATCCAGGTGCTGGGCGATAAGCACGGCCACGTGATTTATCTCGGCGAGCGCGAATGCTCGATCCAGCGCCGCAACCAGAAAGTCATCGAAGAATCGCCGAGCCCGCTGCTCGACGAAGCCACCCGCAAAAAAATGGGCGAGCAGGCGGTCGCGCTGGCCAAGGCGGTCGGCTACGACAGCGCCGGCACGGTCGAGTTCGTCGCCGGGCAGGACAAGAGCTTCTATTTCCTGGAAATGAATACGCGGCTGCAGGTTGAGCATCCGGTGACCGAGATGGTCACCGGCATCGATCTGGTCGAGCAGATGATCCGCGTCGCGGCAGGCGAGCCGCTTACGCTCAAGCAGAGCGATGTCAAACTCAACGGCTGGGCGGTCGAGAGCCGCATCTACGCCGAAGATCCGTATCGCAATTTCGCGCCATCGATCGGCCGGCTGGTGCGTTATCGGCCACCCGCCGAAGGCGAGCGCAACGGGGTGACGGTGCGCAATGACACCGGCGTCTTCGAGGGCGGCGAGATTTCGCTCTACTACGATCCGATGATCGCCAAGCTCGTCACCCACGCCAAGACGCGCGCAGTGGCGATCGACGCCCAAGCCGACGCGCTCGATGCCTTCACCATCGAGGGCATCCGCCACAATATTCCGTTTCTGGCGGCGATCATGCAGCATCCGCGCTGGCGTTCGGGCGCGATCTCGACCGGCTTCATCGCCGAGGAATTTCCGCGCGGCTTCGAGCGCACACCGCCGACCGGCGCTATGGCGCGGATCATCGCCGCCGTCGCCGCCGCCATCGATCACGTGCTCGGCGAGCGCAAGCGCCGGATTTCGGGGCAGCTCAATACCGCGCTGACCCGCGAGCGCCGCCGGGCGATTTGGCTCGGGCCGGATGAAATACAGGCCGATGTCGAGCATGGCGGCAAGGCGATTGCCGTCACCTTCGAAGACGGCGCGCGGCATGTGCTGCACTCGCATTGGACGCCCGTCACGCCCGTCTGGACCGGCACCATCGATGGCGTTGCCGCCGCCATGCATGTGCGCCCGATTCCGAACGGTTTTGAGCTTGCCTATCGCGGCCACGAAGTGAAAGCGTTCGTCTATACCGAACGCGAAGCGCGCTACGCCCGCCTGATGCCGGTGAAAAAACTCTCCGACAGCGGCAAGGCGGTGCGCTGCCCGATGCCGGGCCTCGTGGTGTCGATCGCGGCCACCGAGGGCCAGGAGGTCAAGGCCGGCGAGACGCTGGCCGTGGTCGAGGCGATGAAGATGGAAAACATCCTGCGCGCCGAACGCGATGGCACCATCAAAAAGATCCGCGTCAAGCCGGGCGACAGCGTCGCGGTCGATGCGGTGATCATGGAATTCGCCTGAGAGCAGGCGCCGAATCTGGCATCATGCCGGCCTAACCGAGGCCCGACTGTCATGCAGGCGCTGCATTTTTTGTTCTCGCCGTCAGGGCGCTTGGGAGCGCGGCCTTTTATTTGGGCCGCGATTGCAGTCTATATCGCCGGCCTCGCGGCACAATCGCTGACGAGCGGTCAGATGCTTGAGCGCATCGGGTTGTGGCCGTTCGGGATCGCCCAGGCCTTGTTGATCTGGATCTGGTTCGTGCTGCATGCCAAACGCCTGCGCGACGCCGGCCACGCCACAAGCCTTGCGCTGGGCGCCAGTGTTCTCTACGCGCTCAGCGTCGTGCTGCTTCTGCTTATTGGCGGTTCATTTCTCGGTAAGGTTCCGATCGACGCCGCAAATGGCTCGAGCGCGCTTGGCCTACTCATCCTGATCTCGATCATCGCCACCTTGCTCAACGCGTCCCATTACGACGTGACGTGGCTTTTTTTGGCCGGTCTCTCAATCATGGCGTTCCTGCCGCCCGTGGTGGCGGTCACCGTCACGCTCTGGGCGGCGACGCGGCCGAGCGTGGGCGAGCGCCAATCGTGACGTTGCACTTCGCCTATGGCGCGAACATGCATCGCGCCATCATGCGCCGGCATGCTCCGGCGGCGGAGCCCATCGGCGTTGCCGCGCTCGCCGATCATCGCTTCATCATCACCGCTGATGGCTATGCATCTGTTGAGTCGACGCGGGCGTGCGCTGTTCATGGCGTGTTGTGGCGGATCACGCCGCGCGATCGCATCATGCTCGATGCCTGGGAGAACATCGCCGGGAAACTTTACCGCGCCGCGATTTTGCCGGTTCGTCACACCGGCAGGCTGCGGCCGGCGCTGGTCTATGTCGCCCGGCCGCAGCGCACGGGACAGCCGAAGGCAGGCTATATGGAGCTTGTGGTTGCCGCGGCGCGCGCGTGGCAACTGCCGGCCGATTATATTTCCGACCTGCAGCATTGGCTGCCGCGCGGCCCAGTCGGCGCCGGCTCCCGCAAGCTCGGAGACATTGTGTGGATGTGATGCGGCACGTGGTGATCCGAGGCCGGGTGCAGGGCGTCGGCTTTCGTGCCTGGACCGAATACATGGCGCTCGAACGCGGCCTGCAGGGCTGGGTGCGCAACCGCCGCGAGGGTGCCGTCGAGGCGTTGTTCGTCGGCCCGGCCGATGCGGTCGCCGCAATGATCGCGGCGTGCCATCAAGGCCCGCGCGGCTCGCGGGTCGACGGCATCGATCAACGCGACGGCACGGCGGAAGACCTAAAACTACGCCGCCCCGGCGAATTGTTCTCGGTGCTGCCGTCGATTTGATCGTCAATTGTGGCGCCGAATAGCGGCGCGAACGTGCCGCGCAAAACCATGTCGACCTCCGGCATCGACACCGTCACGCCGAGATCGGCGAGCGAGGTGACGCCGTAGCGCGGATCGGCGACGCCGCACGGCACGATGCCGGAAAAATGCGAGAGCTCCGGCTCGATATTGAGCGCAAAGCCGTGCAGCGTCACCCAGCGCTGAATGCGGATGCCGATGGCCGCGATCTTGTCCTCAAATCCGTCGCCCTTGTCCGGCCGCCGCACCCACACCCCGATGCGATCGTCGCGCCGCTCGCCGCGCACGTTGAAAGCGGCCAGCGTACGAATGATCCATTCCTCGATGGTGGCGACGAAGCGGCGCACGTCGGGTGCGCGGCGCTTGAGATCGAGCATGACGTAGCCGACCCGCTGGCCCGGGCCGTGATAGGTGAACTGGCCGCCGCGGCCCGCAATGTGGACGGGGAAACGCGCTTCGATCAATTGCTGCGGTAGGGACGAGGTGCCGGCGGTGTACAGCGGCGGATGCTCAATGAGCCAGACCAACTCGCGCGCCTCGCCGCGCGCGATGGCCTCAACGCGCGCGTCCATGGCGGCCAGTGCGTCGTCATAGCCGACGCGTTGGTCGCTCACGCGCCATTCGACCGGCGGCGCGCCGGCTGGCGGCAGAAGCCCGATCGTGAGGTCGTCGCGCGTGTTAACCACCGGGTAACCATGGCATGGCCATAGAATATAGGAGCGAAGCTTAAGCGACAAAATCTACGCGGGGGCCCCTTGGCGACACTCGACAATGTCTCGGTCAACATCGCGGTGGTGCTCGGCACGACGTCGATGCCGATCCATCAGGTGCTCCGCCTCGGCCGTGGCGCGATCATCGAGCTCGACGCCTCCGAGGAAGACGAGGTCCGGATCCTCGCCAACAACCTGTCGGTGGCCAAGGGCACGGTGATCGTCAGCGGCAACAAGATCGCCGTCGAGGTCAAAGAGCTGTTGCCGCGCTCGCCCGAGGCGACCTAGCGCTTCGTCGGCCCTTTATCCGGCTTATCCTCCCGAATCGCCGGCCCTTGTCCCGCTATAATCGACCTGTTACATCCGCGCCGGCGCGCCAGCCGGGCGCGCGTTCCATCCACATGCGGCCGTGGCGGAATTGGTAGACGCACTAGCTTGAGGTGCTAGCGGGGCAACCCGTGGAGGTTCGAGTCCTCTCGGCCGCACCATCCCAAAATTAAGCTACTGGTATTGCTGGAATATCTACGTTCTCTCCCTCACCTTTTGGTCAGGTGAGGGAATAGCAGTTGCCAAATCGTTCTGCACCAGCAGTCCGGCTGCCTCCTTGCCGAGCCGCGCACGATCGGCATTGCGCGTGTATAGCGACGCCATGCCGCCGCCGCTCCAACCGAACAGCGCCTCAAGTTGACTGACGGTGGCACCGTTGTTGGCGGCGCGCGTTGCGCCGACCTTGCGCAATCCGTGTGCTGATTTGCCGTGTATCCCCGCCAATACGCAGGCATCCTTGAAGACATTCCCGAAGCTTTCCTTGGTCAGCGGCTTGCCGCGACTCCCGCAGATAAAGGCGAGTTCCCCGGTTGGCCCCGCGACGAGCGTGGCTTTCAAAATCGGCAGTATCGGGATGGTGACGGTGATGGTCTCGCCGCTCTTTTCGGTGCGGAATGTGCAAATCCCGTCGCGCACATGCTGACGACCAACTGCTACGGCATCGCCCCGCCGCAGCCCGGTGTAGAGTAGCACGTCGATCCAGACGCGCTCCTTCGTTCCGACGGGCCAGTACCGCTGGTACTGCTCAACCTCATCCTCGGACCAGATCGGAAAGCCCGCGCCTTTCTTGCGCTTTGGGTTATTTACGCCTGCAGTCGGATCGACTCTGACTAGATCGGCCTCAAGTGCCCAACGGAATAGCCCACGCATGGCGTCGAGGAAGTTGCGGGCCTGCGCCGGCGTTGCCGCGCGTCTATCACGCGCCGCCGTAATGCTCTTGCGGTCGACCGCCCGATATGGCTCTGAGCCGGCTTTCGCGATGACCCCGGCAAAGATGTTCTCGCGCTGGCGGCGCGTTGCCATCGACAGGTCTCTCCATGCGGAAGTCTCCCGGTAGCGCTCCAAGAGCCACGCCAGCGTCCCCTCGCGGCACTTACCGCCAGGGGGAGGGCGCTCGCCTTGTAGTGCCGCCCGGTACTCGGCGTCGAACGCTGCCGTGCCGTAGGCCGCACGAATGCGAATGCGAGGGCCGTGATCAACCCGCACGTACCAAACGGTCTTGCCGTGGCGCGTAGTCTGCCGGTGCAGATGCGGGGGCCGTGGATGAGGCATGTGGTCCATCAGAGAACGATTTCCCGCTCGGGCTCAAGAGCCGCTGGACGCTGAGACGGGTTATCTGGGGACAACTTGACCAGGATGGTTCCATCCGGCCGGACCTCAACATAGTCGGCACCGGCCTGTTTCGCCGCCCGCACGGCGCGTGCAATGTCGGCTTGGGTAATTCGGGCGGGGCGGCGGGGCATTTTAGCGGCCACTTTTGGTTGGAAACTCATCAATTTCAAAGAAGTTGGAAGTTGGTTCGATACCTCCAGTAACCAACCCCTTTCGCCAGGTACAAAAGACCTCCGATTCTTGCCGGTAGAAAGAGTCAACGATCTTTACCGGCACAGAAATCATTCGATTTATGCAGGCAAAAAATGCAACCACTTCTTACCTGGCGGTCGCCGTCGAGCTCGTCTTCCTTGTTTTCTCGCGAGCCAAGGAGTGGCCATGAACAAGCACGACAAGGGCGTACCGGCCCCCCAGAGTGTTGAAGAGGAAGAAGCTGAGATCGCGGCAGCGATGGGTCAGGCGATAGCCGATGAGGTCGCGGCCGATGAAGCCATGACCCAGATGCTAAAGGGCGGAATAGCAATAGACGACGTTGAGCCACTTGACGAAGTCCCGCAGCCGCCTCCGGGAGACGGTCTTGAGATCGTTCGGCACAACGTCTTCGATTGCATCGCAATGTGCAACGACGATCTCGCCGCCGGGCTATTGCTCTTCAGGATGATCATGCTGGGTCGTTATTCGCAGCTCACCTTTGCGGGACAACGCTGGTACGTCCGTCCTCGAGAAAAGCTCTGTCGGGATACACGTCTGACTAGGCACCAATACGATCGTGCTTTGGCGATATTGAAGTCGCTGGGCTACGTAAAAACCCAGAAGGTGCCCCTCGCCTTGGTGTACGTGTACGGACCGTTCACCGCCTTCCGCGTGACCAAGACGGCCGCAATCAAGGTCAAGATGTTCGTAAAAAAGCGCCCGCCGGTGAAGACCAAGACAAAGGTAAAATCGGCATGATGTTCACGATGGGAGCGGACAATCAGAAATCCGATAGCGCCGGCTGCCTTAGCCGCTTGAGCGGGTCACGCCCGTCCGCAGGGGCAGAATTGGTGATCCGCCTGAGCGGACACCTAAAGAAAGATTCTAGAAATAGGCTAAAGAAATAAGCTTAAAAGACGCAAGGTGCGTGCGCGCGCTTCGAGCGCGCGACACGCGCGAAACAGGCAAGCTCAGGTCAAAAAAAGTTTCAGGAAGGAGGAGATCGAGAAAGATGGCTTCAGCAGGTAAGAGACAAGACGACGGGAAAAAATTCAGGCCGGGCTGGTATCGAAATAATCCCGATCCGCCGGTGACGATCTGTGACGTGGAGAAGGCCTATATGGAGGCACGGCGAATATATGATCCGAGTTACTCGCATCCGCAGTGGGGCGACGTGGCCAAAAGCAAAGCCTGCCTGTTCATCGATCTTCTGACCATGATGGCACACTACAACGATGACAAGGTTTCAATCACGTCGATCATTCGCGATTGCGTGAGTCGGTGGGACCATTATCGACATTTTGTGCAGCACCGGGATCGCCGCCTCTTTTTGGGGGAACCTTCCATCACGGGACTCATAAAGAGCTACGGCCTCGCGGTTGAGTTTTCTCATGGGGAGGAGGAAAAACGAAAGATGCTTAGACCCTCCCAAGAGGGCACCCGAGAACACTGGAGGTCTTGGCGGGATTGATTGCG